>JACXTT010005624.1_pt1 | contig 18162 bp, 21 predicted proteins | sample 9270951 | NCBI WGS metagenome assembly JACXTT01 (sample SAMN15532306, study PRJNA645909) | rock metagenome | isolation source: weathered quartz diorite | place: Puerto Rico | collected 2017-06-21 | reverse complement strand
GCGATCGCGCAGTCGATCTCGCCGCGGTCGATGCGGTTCGCGAGCTGCGCCACCGCCGAGAGGCTGGTGCCGCAGGCGCGCTGCAGGTCGTACGCCGGCGTGGTGGGATGCAGCCCGCTGCCCAGGGCGGATTCGCGCGCCAGATTCCAGTCGCGCGAGTGCTTGATCACCGCGCCGGCCGCGACCTCCCCCAGTTTTTCCCCCTTTAGTGAAAACCGGTCTACGAGCGCCCGCAGCGCCGCAGTGAGCATGTCCTGATTGCTCGCATCGCTATACGCGCCGTTGGCGCGCGCGAACGGGATGCGCGCGCCGCCGATGATCGCCACTCGCATGGGGTTACCCTTTCCTCGGGCGCGAGCTTACGCTAAGCTCGCCCGCAGCTCCCAAGAACGCACCGCGCTGCGCTTCGGGTCCGCGGGCCCGCCTTTCTCGGCACGCACTGTGCCGCCGTGACAGCCAAAACGGGAGGCTTGCATGCGCCGCATCTCGCTTTTCACCGCATTGATCCTTGCCGCGCTTGCCGCGCGCGCCGACGTCATCACCGACTGGAACCGCATCGCGATTCCGATCGTCACCTCGTACGGCCTGGGCGCGCCGCCCTACCGCGAACTCGCGATGATGCACATCGCGATGTACGAGAGCATCAACGCCTTCGAGCCGCGCTACCAGCCGTATGGCAGGAAGCTCGACGCGCCGGCGGGTGCGTCAAGAGACGCCGCGGCCGCCGCAGCGGCGGCGCGCATCCTCACGCGCCTGCATCCGGACGCCGCGCCGAAAGTCGACGCGGAACTGAAGCCGTATATGGCGAAGCTCGCCGACCAGCCGGGCGGGCCCGCGGCGCTCGAAGCGGGCGCGGCGTTCGGCGAGAAGGTCGCGGCGCTGGTGCTCGAGATGCGCGTGAACGACGGCGCGAGCGCACCCGACAGCTACCGGCCGCGCAGCGTGCCGGGAATCTACATACCGACCGCGCCGGTCGCCGTGCCGCACTGGGGGCGCGTTACGCCGTTCACGCTGAAAAGCGGCGCGCAGTTCCGGCCCGGACCGCCGGTGGATCTCAAGAGCCAGGAATGGGCGGCGAACTACAACGAGATCAAGCAGTACGGCAAGGAGAGCAAGGTGCGCACCCCCGAGCAGACCGAGACGGCGCGCCTTTGGCTCTACACCGGCCCCGCGACCTTCTTCCCGCTCGCGACCCAGCTCTCGGCGGCGAAGGGCCTCTCGGTGCGGGAGAACGCGCGGCTCTACGCGCTCCTCGCCATGGCGACGGCGGACGCGATGATCGCGGTGTTCGACGCCAAGTACCACTACGAGTTCTGGCGGCCGGTGACCGCGATCCGCAACGGCGACCGCGACGGCAACGCGCAGACCGAGCGCGAGGCGACCTGGGACGCGATCGGCCCGACGCCGATGCATCCGGAATATCCGTGCGCGCACTGCATCGTTTCCGCGGCCGCCGGCACGGTGCTGCAGGCGTTCTTCGGCACCGGCAGCGTGCCGGAGTTCAGCCTCAGCACGCCGACGGCGCCCGGCGTGGTGCACAAGTGGACGCGCATCGAGGACTACATCCAGGAGCCGTCCAACGCGCGCATCTGGGCCGGCATCCATTACCGCTTCTCCACCGTCGTCGGCGCCGACATGGGCCGCAAGATCGGCGAGCAGGCGCTGAAGGAGTATCTGCGGCCGCTATGAAGCGCCAAGCTCCGGCTTGCGCCGGCGGCGCGCGAGGCTGAGGAGCAGCAGCGCGGCGAGCACGAGCGGCACGCCGAGCGACACCGGCAGGATGCGCCGCGATTCCACGACGGGCTTCGTGCGCACGTTGAGCTTGACGAACGGGCTCGCGATAGCGCGCGGCGCGTCGCGCTCTACCGCGATCACCGCGACACGGTAGTTGCCCGCCTGGATAAGACGCATCGGCCATTCGGCCCGAACGCGTCCGCCGGGCGGGATCTCGGCGAGCGTCACCGCCTTGTGCGCGCTCCAGTCCTCGAGATCCATCGGCTGCTCGTGTCCCGGATCGACCTGGATCAGGCTCAGCCACGCGACCACGCCGCGCGCCGGCGCGCGGCCGTTGTTCACGATCGTGCTGACGAACTTCACTTGATCGCCCATCTGCGGCGAGCGCGGGTTCTTCGCATCCGGCGCAAGCGAGATGTCCAGCGCGGCCAGCGCGTTCGCCATATGGATGCACAGTGTGAAAATCAGCGCCGCGCGCATCAGATCTCCAGCCGCTCGACACTGCGCTTCGCGAACCACGCGGTGAGCACGAGCCAGGCGAGCGCCACCGCGAGACGCGCGAGCTGCATGCCGAGCGGCTGCGAATCGATCACCGCGCTGTCGAAGCTGTTGATCGCCGCGGCGAACGGATCGATCGCGTCGAAGGCGCGGCCGAGGGCGCTCTGGCGCAGGCTCGGCCCGAGGAGCATCGGCCCGCCGAGCACGATCAGCGTGATGAGCCCGACTGTCAGCGCCGCGCGCACGCTGCCGAAGCGCGCCGAGAGCCCGATGGCGTAGAAGCCGAAGCCGAGCACGACCGGCGTGCCGAAGAGCGCGAGGTAGCCGATCGCCTGCGCCAGGTTCTGCCCGGTAGAGCCGACCGCCCACAAGTAAGGCAGCGCGATCGCGTAGGCCACCAGCCAGGCGAGCGCCTGGCCGCCGATCTTGCCCGCCACGAGGTCGCGGCTCGAGAGCGGCGCGAGCAGCAGCGGCAGGAGCGTGGCGCGTTCCTTCTCGCCGGCGATCGCGTCGGCACCGAGCAGCGTCGCGAGCAGCGCGCCAAGCGCGACGATCGTGCCCATCATGAGATGCACCACCTGCGCGTTGTCGAGCAGGCTGAGCTCCGTGTTGCTCACGAGCAGCAGGCTGAACACGGAGAGCATGGCGCTCAGCGCGAGCAGCCAGGCGAGGCCGCGCGCGTTGACCAGCAGCTCGCCGCTCTCCTTGCGCACGATGAGCGCGCGCGGGCTCATGCCGCCGCGGTCGCTTCCATATAGACGGCTTCGAGGCTGCCGAGCTTGGCGAGCTCGTCTTCGAGCACCGTGCGTCCCTCGTGAATGATGCCGACACGGCTGCAGAGCCGCTCGACGTCGTCGAGAAGGTGCGTACACAGGAGCACGCCGACGCCGACCCCGCGGCTGAGCTCGAGCAGGATGTCGTGGATCTCGCGGCGGCCGCGCGGATCGAGCCCGTTGGTCGGCTCATCAAGGATGAGAAGCCGCGGGTCGTTGAGGAGCGCGCGCGCGAGCCCCAGGCGCTGCTTCATGCCGCGCGAGTAGACGGCGATCGGCCGCCGGTCCGCCGCGTCGAGCCCCACCAGCGCGAGGCGCGCTCCCGACTCGCCACGCGCGAGCTTGCGCCCGTAGAGCGCCGCGAACCAGCCGAGGTAATCCGCCGCATCCATCCAGCCGTAGAACCCCATCTCCTCGGGCAGCACGCCGATCTCGCGGTGCACTGCGACGCGCTCGCGCCACGGATCGCGGCCCGCCACCTCGACGGCGCCGCCCGTGGCCGGGCGCAGCCCCGTCAGCACCGATAGCGTGCTCGTCTTGCCGGCGCCGTTCGGACCGAGCAGCCCATAGATCTGCCCCTCGGCCATCCAGAGCTGCACGTCGCGGAGGATCGGCCTGCCGCGAATTTCCAGCCGGAGGTGCTGCGCGTTGACGAGCATCTGGGTTCGACGCGGCGGCTGGCGGCGCGTTCCCGCCCGCCGTTGAATGAGCCCATAATTAGCGCCCGATCGACGGCCCTTGCGGGGGAGGAAACATGGCCAAGCTGCTGGCGGTTCTCTACGGCGTCATTGCATACGTAGTCTTCCTGGCGTCGTTCCTGTATGCGATCTGCTTCGTGGGCAATTTCCTCGTGCCGAAGACCATCGACACGGGGCCACAGTCCGACTTCGCCACCGCGCTGATCGTCGATGTAGTGCTCCTCGGGCTCTTCGCCGTGCAGCACAGCGTGATGGCGCGGCCGGCGTTCAAGAGATGGTGGACGCGCATCGTGCCGCCTACGGTCGAGCGCAGCACGTATGTGCTGATCTCGAGCCTGCTGCTTTTTCTGCTCTACTGGCAATGGCGGCAGATGCCGGCGCTCGTGTGGGACAGCTCGGGCGCGCTGCGCGCGGTGCTCCTGGCGCTCTTCTGGATCGGCTGGGCGATCGTGCTCGTCTCGACCTTCATGATCAACCACTTCGATCTCTTCGGCCTGCGGCAGGTGTTTCTCGCCCAGGGTGCCGCCTATCAGCATCCGCCGTTCACGACGCGCGGCTTCTACGCGTTCGTGCGCCATCCGATCATGGTCGGGTTCATCATCGCCTTCTGGGCGGCGCCGACCATGACCGTGGGCCATCTGGTCTTCACCATCGCCACGACGGCTTACATCCTCATCGCGCTGCAGCTCGAGGAGCGCGACCTGCTCACCTTCCTCGGCGACGCGTATCGCGATTACCGCAAGCGCGTGCCGATGCTGATTCCCTGGACGAAATGAACGCATAATCGGGAGGTCGTGCTCGACCTCCTGATCAAGAACGGCGCGCTCGTCGACGGCACGGGCGCGCCGGCGCGGCGCGCCGATGTCGGCATCGCCGGCGGGCGCATCGCGGCGCTGGGACGCATCGATGAGCCGGCGAAGCGGGTCATCGATGCCGCGGATCTGGTGGTGGCGCCCGGCTTCATCGACCCGCACACGCACTACGACGCGCAGATCTGCTGGGACGGCGCGCTCACGCCCTCCTCCTGGCACGGCGTCACCTCGGTGGTGATGGGCAACTGCGGCGTCGGCATCGCGCCCTGCCGTCCGGCGGCGCGCGAGATCGCGATGCGCGATCTGGTGAACGTCGAAGCGATCCCGTTCGAGGTGCTCAACGCCGGCATCACCTGGGACTGGGAAACCTTCCCGCAGTACATGGATGCGGCTGCGCGCCGGGAGCCGGCGCTGAACCTCGCCTTCCTCGCGCCGCTGACGCCGTTCAGGCATTACGTGATGGGCGAAGCGTCGCTCGAGCGCGCGGCGACGGCCGATGAGACGCGCACCATCGCGCGGCTGCTCGCGCAAGCGATGGACGCGGGCGCCTTCGGCTTTTCGAGCACGCTGCTCAACCAGCACCTCGGCTACCAGGGCCGGCCGCTCGCCTGCCGCAACGCTAGCCGGGAAGAACTCAAGGCGTATTGCAACGTGCTGCGCGAGCGGCGCAAGGGCGCGATCGAGTGCGCGATGACGCGCCAGATCGCGGTGCTGGAGGAACCCGAGCTCGAGCTGCTCGAGCTGATGCTGGACGAGAGCCGGCGGCCGGTCACCTTCATCGCCATGTTCGACCGCGACGACCTGCCGGAAGCGGTGCGCGAGACGCTCGCCAAGGCGCAGCCGCTGATCGCCAAAGGCGCGCGGCCGCAGACCTCGCCATTGCCGCTGACGCGCGAAATCAATATGCGCAACCCGTTCTCGTTCGCGGCATTTCCATCCTGGAAGCGCGTGTTCGTCGACAAGTCGAAGGAAGCGCAGGCGGCGGTGTATCGCGATCCCGCGTTCCGCGCCGCCTTCCGCGAGGACCTGAAGCGGCCCGCGTCGTTCGGCAACTGGGAGCGCATCACCGTGCATGAAGTGCGTTCTCCCGAGTTGAAGCAGCTGGAGGGCAAGACCGTGGCGCAGATCGCGGCCGAGCGCGGCGTCGACGGCGTGGATGCGTTCCTCGACGTGACGCTCGCGGACGACCTGGACAACGAATTCACGATCCAGTCGTTCAACACGCGCGTCGATCGCATGACCGAGATCCTGCGCAACCGCGACATGCTGCTCGGCCTTGGCGACGGCGGCGCGCATCTCGACATGCTGTGCGACTCGGGCTACCCGACCTACGTGCTCGGCACGTGGGTGCGCGAGCGCGCCGCGCTGACGCTCGAGGAAGCGGTGCGCCGCATGACCTCCGACCCGGCTGACTTCTTCGGCATCCGCGACCGCGGGCGCGTTGCGCCCGGGATGGCGGCGGACATCGCCATTTTCGATCCGGCGACGGTCGGCTCGGGCAGCCGCCCGGAGCGGCTCTACGACCTGCCGGGCGGCGCGAAGCGCATGGTGATGCGCTCGCGCGGCATCGAGTACACGATCGTCAACGGCGCCGTGACCTGGGAGCGCGGCGCGCTGACCGGCGCCGCCGCGGGGCAAGTGCTGCGCTCTTGAAGGCGCTCAGAAGAACAGGCGCCAGAACTGGCTGAAGATGTCCGCCAGCACGTGCCACAGGCAGATGAGGATCGCGAGGCAGACGACGATCTCCCGGCTCAGGCGATCGAGCGCCAGGCGCAGCTCGTGCAATGCGTGCGTCAGGAGCGACATGCGCCGCACCTCGCCGCTCATTTTCTGAGCAAGGCCGGGAATGATGCGTTTGCGGCGCTGGGGCATGCTTATTCCCCACCATCTGGATTTGACAGCTACGGCGAGCGGTAGTGCCCATTTTTTAAGCACCCGGAAGAAATCGGTCACATGACGAAGCTGCTGTACAAGGGCGCGGGCGGCACCGTGGTGCTGCCGAAGATGGTGTTCCTCGATCGCGCGGACGGCGGCCACCTGATCGTCAATCCGCCGCGCGACGTCTGGGAGCAGAGCGAGCTCTCGCCGGTCGAGCTCGCGCACTGGTGCTTCCTGGTCGGCGCCATCGGCCGCGCGATGATCGACGTGCTGCCGCAGCTCGAAGGCGGCTGCGTCAACTACTTCGAGGCGGGCAACTGGGCGCTGAACGATGCCGCGCCACCGAAAGGCAAGCACAAGCGCGCGCCCGACTATCGGCGCGTGCATATGCATGTCTTCGGCCGCAGTCCCGGCGCTAAGCATCCGTCGTGGCGCTGGGGCGAGGCGCCGCGGCTGCCGGACTACAAGGATCGCAAAATGTGGGCCGCGGGTTTCGCGCCGCTTGAAGACCAGGAATGCAAGGCGATCATCACGCGGGCGCGCACGCTCCTTGAGGCGAGATACGCCGCCGATTTCGGTTCGGCTAAAGTGCGCGCATGAGAAAACTGCTCTTGTGCCTCGCAATGCTCGCCGCCGGCGCCGCGCTCGCGCAGACCTATCCGGCGAAGCCGGTGACCTGGATCGTGCCGTTCCCGCCCGGCGGCGGCACCGACATCTCGGCGCGCACGGTGGCGGCGAAGCTCACGGACAAGTGGGGCCAGTCGGTGGTGATCGAGAACCGCGGCGGCGCCGCCGGCATCGTCGGCGCGGACGCGGCGGCGAAGGCGCGAGCCGACGGCTACACGCTCCTCATCGTCAACGTCGGCATCGTCTCGATCAACCCGCTGCTCTATCCGAAGCTGCCGTACGACGCGGACAAGGCGTTCGTGCCGATCTCGCTCATCTGCGAGCTGCCGTTCGTGCTGATGGCGAGCCCGAAGTTTCCGGCCGGCAATGTGCGGGAGCTGGTCGCGTATGCGAAGGCAAACCCCGAGAAAGTGACGTTCGCCAGCTCGGGAAGCGGCGGCTCGCCGCATCTCACCGCCGAGATCTTCCAGCTCGCCACCGGCACACAGCTGACGCATGTGCCCTACCGCGGCGGCGGTCCCGCGATGACGGACTTGATGGCCGGGCAGGTCGATCTGCTTTTTGCCTCCGTGCTCGAAGGCTCGGGCCACATCAAGGCGGGGCGGCTGAAAGGCCTCGCGGTGACGCACGCGCAGCGCTCGCCCGCGCTGCCGGAGGTGCCGACGCTCGCGCAAGCCGGCGTGAAGAACGCGGAGTCGGGATCGTGGATCGCGCTCCTCGCGCCGGCGGGCACGCCGCCGGCTATTGTGACCAAGGTGGCCGCCGACATCCGCGAGGCGGTCGCCGCCCCCGACGTGCGCGAGAAGCTGGTCGCGCAGGGTGCGGTGCCCAAGGCGAGCACGCCGGCCGGGCTGCAGGCGCTGATCGATGCCGACCGCGCGCGCTACGGCCGCGTCATCCGGGACAAGAGAATAAAAGCCGAGTGAAGGCTGACCGCCGCGAAAGCAATGACAAAAAGTGCGCGATCTGCGACAGAGTGATAAGAGCGACGCCGGCGGGGCGGATAAGATCGCCGCATGGAAGTGCTGCTCGTCGACGACCAGGCCGTGACGGTGCAGGTGTTCGCCGCCGCGGTGCGAAAGACCTTCAGCGGCGCGCGCGTGCATACCGCGGTCGCGCTGTCCGAGGCGCTGCAGATCGCCGCGGGCCGCGCGCTCGATCTCGTGCTGCTCGACCTGGCGCTGCCCGCGTGCGACGGCATCGATGCGCTCGAGCGCTTCCGCAAGGAATTTCCGGCGGTGCCGGTGCTCGTGGTGTCGGCATCCGAGGACCAGGCGCGCATCAAGGCCTGCCTCGACGCCGGCGCGCGCGGCTATCTGCCGAAGAGCGCGGCGGTGGAGAATCTCCCCGCGGCGATGAAGATCGTCGCCGACGGCGGCCGCTACGTTTCGATGCGCTGATTTCTACTTGTCGGCCCAGGGCATGTCGCGCCACATGGCGCGGTACATGCCGTCGGCGTCGCGCACGATCCCTTCGTACTGCGCAGGCGGCAGGTAACGCAGCGGCGCGAAGAACTTCATCGCCTGCGCCTGGAATTCCGCATCGGCCGCGGCGCGCTCGACTGCGGCGACCAGCCGCTCGCGAATCTCCGCAGGCAGACCTTTCGGCGCCGCCATGCCCCGCAGCGACGACATCTCGATGTCGAAGCCCTGCTCGCGCGCGGTAGGCAGCTCGGGCGCGAGGTTGGTGCGCGCCGGGCTCATCTGCACGAGGTTGCGCAGCGGCGTGCCGCCTTTCTGGTACTGGAGCGCCTCGCCGATGTTGATCGCGGCGACCATGATCTGTCTTCCGGCGATCGCCGCGCGCACGTCGGCCGAGCCCTTGAACGGGATGTGGCGCAGCTTCACCCCGGCGGCGCGCTCGAACTTCAGCATCGCGATGTGATCGTCCGAGCCGATGCCCGTCGTGCCGACGGTCACCTCGCCGGGGTGCGCCTTGGCGTACGCCGCGAGCTCCGCAAGATTCGTTATCGGCGTGTCGGCGTGCACCGAGAAGTTGCACGGATCGTCGATGATGTTGCCGATGTAGTCGTAGCGCTGCCAGTGGAACTGCGCCTGTCGCTCGATCGGGATCGTCAGCAGCGGCGGCGTGTTGACGAAGCCGATGGTGTAGCCGTCGGCCGGCGAGTTGGCGAGCGCGGCGAAGCCCACCTCGCCGCCCGCGCCGGCACGGTTCAGCACCACGAGCTTGGCGCCGCCGCCGAGATACTTCTCGACGAAGGGCGCGAGCGCCCGCGCCACGAGGTCCGTGCCGCCGCCCGGCGGATAGGCGACGATCAGCGTGATCGGGCGCTCGGGATAGGCTGCCATGAGCAGGCCGGGAATGAACACGAGGGCGGCAAAGACAAGCAGGCGCTTCAACGTCGTCATGGACCACTCCGAGTAATTACGACCCTGGATCGGAATTCAGCCTTGCCACACGCCGTAGCCCTTCTCGCGCAGCGCGATGGCAAGCTCGACTTCCATGTCGCGCGCGCCATCGTAAGGCATCGGGTTGTAGGCGGTGTAGAGCGCGGGTATGAGGCGCAGGCCGTAGAGCATGACGTAGCGGTTCGCCTGGATGCCGGCCTTGTGCTTGTCGAAGCGCAGGTCCGGGTCGATGCCGGTCATGCCGACGTAGACGCAGGGCTTCATCGCGTCGTAGTCCGGATTCGCTTTCCGAAAGCGCGCGTGCTGCAGCACCTCGGGCGCCAGCTCCACGACATACACTGAATAGTGGTGTTTCTTCGATGTGCGCTGCGCGCTCGGTCGTCGACGACGGTTGCTCTCCGAATAATTACGACCCTGGCCCCGAATTCTCTTAGCCACGAACCAGGCGAATGAGGGTGAGCTCGGGATTGGTGCCGAAGCGCACCGGCGGTCCCCAGGTGCCGGTGCCGGCGCTGACGTAGACCAGCATGCGGCCTTCGCGCGACAGGCCCGCGACGTGCGGCGCGTGCACCAGGCGCACGGCGAGCGTCCACGGGAAGAACTGGCCGGCGTGCGTGTGGCCGGAGAGCTGCAGGTCGAAGCCGGCCGCGGCGCCGAGCGGCGCGAGGCGCGGGTTGTGCGCGAGGAGCAGGCGGAAATCGGACGCTGGTGCGCCGTCCATCGCCGCCTTCGCGTCGGGGCGTGCCTTTGCGTATGCCGGGTCCACCACGCCGCCGACGAGGAGGCGAGCGCCGCCCTGGCGCACGATTTCGTGCGAGTTGAGAAGCACGCGCATGCTCATCTGCCGGAAATGCGCGAGCCACGCGTCCGCGCCGGCGTAGCAGTCGTGGTTGCCGAGGATGAAGAAGGCGCGGCCGTCGCGCGCCAGCTCGGCGAGCGGCGCGACATCCGGTGCGAGGCGCGACACCGGGCCGTCGACGATGTCGCCGGTGAGCACCACGAGGTCCGGCTGCAGCGAGCGCGACAGCTCGACCACGCGTTGCACGTAGCGCCGGCCGATGTTCGGCCCGACGTGCAGGTCGCTGATCTGCACGATGCGGTAGCCGTCGAGATCGGGGTGCAGGCCCGCGACCGGCAAGTCGACGCGCTCGATACGCGGACCGCGGAATGCCGCGGCCGCGCCGCAGATCATCGCGACGAGCGAGCCGCCGAGCACCACCGGCACGCCGGCGCTCACGACCATCGTGTGGAGGGCGGGAGTCCAGCTCGTCGCGAGCAGGGCGAGGTCGCGCGCCACCGTGAAGACCAGAGCAAAGCTGACCCACGCCATCGAGAGATACGCGCCGCGATGGAGCAGCTTGTCGATGAGGCCTTCGCGGCTGCGCGAGGTGCCCCAGTAGTAGACCGGCAGGATCCAGATCAGGAGGAACGGCACCGCGAGCAGGACGGCGCTGAGCGGCCCGACGGCAAGGCGCGAGGCGACGTAGGAGTAGACCACGGCGAGCAGCACCGTGACGACGAGCGCAAAGCGGGTCACGCCTGTTCCGGGAGCCGGAGCCGCCCCTTCATGATCTTGCGCGTCGGCGTGAGCGGCATCTCGGGGATGACGACGAGCCGCTCGGGGAGCTTGTTCTTGGCGATCTCCTTGGCGAGGAGATAGCGCACCACGTCGTCGAGCGTCGGCGCGTCGCATCCCGGGCGCAGCGTGATGAAGGCACAGGCCTTCTCGCCGAGCACCGGGTCCGGCATCGGCACGATCGCGGTCTGCTGGATCTGCGGATGCGCGTCGAGCAGCGTCTCGACGTCCGCCGGATTGAACTTCACGCCGCCGCGATTGATGAGGTCCTTGCTGCGCCCGGTGATGGCGTAGTGGCCGTTGCGCTCCTCGGCGAGATCGCCGGTGCGGAACCAGCCATCGGCGGTGAAGGCGGCGCGGGTTGCGTCGTCGTTTTTGTAATAGCCGGAGAAGGCGAGCGGCCCGCGCACCTGCAGCTCGCCGTCGGCCGCGACGCGCAGCTCGGTGCCGGGACTTGGCCGTCCCGCCGTGGTGGCAGAGAGCTCGAGCGGATCTCCCGGGCGCGTGTAGAGACCCGCCTGCAGCTCGGTCATGCCCCAGAGCTGCGTCACCGCGCAGCGCGGCAGCTTTGCCGCCAGCTCACGAACCAGCGCCGGCGGGGCAATGGAGCCGGAGACGATCGCGAGCTCGAGGGAGGACCAGTCGTGCTTGTCGAACAGGCCCGCGTTGCGGCACGCGGCGACGTGCGCGGGTCCGCACCAGAGCGCGGTCGGGCGCTCGCGCTCGATCGTCTGCGCGAGCTCGTCGGGCTTGTATGCCGGCAGGAGCACGGTGCACGCGCCGACTGACCAGGCGCAGTGCAGCGAGTAAAGGCCGTACAGGTGCGAGAGCGGCGCCGCGCAGAGTATTTTTGATTGATGATTTAACCGATGCTCGCGCGCGCCCATGCGGCTGTTGCCGAGGAGCGTGCGATACGAATGCGGCACCGCCTTGGGCGAGGCGGTCGTCCCGGAGGTAAAGAGCAGCAGGAATGCGTCGCGCGCATCGGGGGCGGGGTGCGTCTCCGGTAATGGCGCGCCTGCTTCCAGCTCGGTGAAGGGGTGAGCGCTGGTGAAAAAGAGCTTGGCGCCGCCATGCGCCAGGATCGCCTCGATCTCGGCGCCGCGGTAAGGCATGTGCACGGTGCACATCACGGCGCCGAGGCGCGCAGCCGCGAGATGAACCAGCAGGAACGCGGGCGTGTTCGGCAGCTGCACCGCGATGACGTCGCCGGCGCCGATGCCTTTGTCTTTCAGTCCTTGCGCTACGCGCAGCACACGATCGTGCAGCGCGCGCCAAGTGAGCTGGCCGTCCGGCGACACCACCGCGGGCGCCGCCGGCCGCACGGCTGCGTGCCGGGAGAGCCAGTGCCACAGGGTGTCGTCGTCGCGCCAGAAGCCGCGCGCGAGGTACGCGCGCTCGTCGTCAAGGCGGTAGCCGGGCCGCTGCATCGGCGCCTATATTAGACGGATGGACGAAGCGCTGATCCTGGCCCGCGCGCAGTTCGGGCTGAACATCGGCTTCCACATCCTGTTCCCGACCATCACCATCGGCCTTGCCTGGATCCTGGTGTGGTTCCGCGTGCGCTACGAGAGGACGCGCGACGAAGCGTGGCTGCGCGCCTACAAGCTGTGGGTCAGGATGTTCGCGCTCACCTTCGCCATGGGCGTGGTGACCGGCGTGGTGATGAGCTTCCAGTTCGGCACCAACTGGCCAGGCTACATGAACCACGTCGGCAACATCGCCGGGCCGCTGCTGGCGTACGAGGTGCTCACCGCTTTTTTCCTGGAGGCTACATTTCTCGGGATCATGCTCTTCGGCATGGAGCGCGTCTCGGGCCGCGTGCATGTCGCCTCCAGCATCATCGTCGCCTTCGGGACCACGGTGTCGGCGTTCTGGATCCTGGCGCTCAACTCGTGGATGCAGACGCCGGCGGGGCACGTCGACTCGCCCGGCGGCATCGTCGCGGCGAGCTGGTGGGCGGTGATCTTCAATCCGTCGTTCCCCTATCGCCTGACGCACATGCTGCTCGCCTCCGGCATCACCGCCTCGTTCGTCGTCGCCGGGCTCTCGGCGTGGCGGCTCCTCGCAGTGCCGCAGGACACGGCGGCGCACGACACGCTGCGCTTCGGTGCGCGGCTTGCGGTGCTGCTGGTGCCGCTGCAGATCTTTGTCGGCGACCAGCATGGCCTGAACACGCTCGAGCACCAGCCGGCGAAGATCGCGGCGCTCGAGGCGATCTGGCATACCGAGCGCGGCGCCGCGCTGACGCTCATCGGCATCCCGAACGAGGAGGAGCGGCGCACCGACTACGCGATCATGCTGCCGAAGGGCGCTTCGCTGATCCTGGCGCACGACCCGAACGCCGAGCTCAAGGGCCTCGACGCCTTCAAGGACCATCCGCCGGTAGCGCCGGTGTTCTACGCCTTCCGCGTGATGGTCGGCATGGGCGTGCTGATGCTGATCGTCGCGTGGGGCAGCCAGTACTGGCTGCGCGCGCCGCCGCGCTGGCTGCTGTGGGTTTTCTCCGGCTTCACTTTCGCCGGCTGGATCGCGACGCTCGCCGGCTGGCTCGTCACCGAGATCGGCCGCCAGCCGTGGCTCGTCACCGGGATCCTGCGCACGGCGGATGCGGTAGGGCCGGCGAGCGGCGCGAAGCTCGGCGCGAGCCTCACTGCCTACGTGGTCACGTACGCTGCGCTGCTGCTCGCGTACATGGTGACGCTCACGCACATGGCGCGGAATTCGGTGCCGGTCCCCGAATTCCGCAAGGCGTAATGGACCTGGTACTGGTCTTCACGGCGCTGATGGCGTTCGCGATCCTCGCGTACGTGCTGCTCGACGGCTATGACCTCGGCGTCGGCATGCTGATGCCCGCGGCGGAGCGCGAAGAGCAGGACCTGATGGTGGGCACGATCGCGCCGTACTGGGACGCGAACGAGACGTGGCTCGTGCTCGGCATCGGCCTGTTGCTGGTCGCGTTTCCGCGCGCGCACGGCGAGATCCTCGGCGCGCTGTACCTGCCGGTCGCGGCGATGCTCGTCGGCCTGATGCTGCGCGGCGTGGCGTTCGAGCTGCGCGTCAAGGCCGAGGGCTGGCATCGCGAGCTGTGGAACTGGCTGTTCTGGGCGGGCTCGACGCTCGCCTCGTTCGCGCAGGGTCTGATGCTCGGGCGCTACGTTACCGGCTTCGCCGACGGCGGCGGCTACTGGCTCTTCGCCATCTTGGTGGGCGCGAGCCTGTGCGGCGGCTACGTGCTGCTCGGCGCCACCTGGCTCGTGCTGCGCACGCGCGGTGACATCCAGAGCAAAGCGATCGCCTGGGCGAAATGGGGCCTGCTGTGGGTCGCGCTCGGCGTGGCGCTCGTCAGCCTGGCGACGCCGCTCGCGAGCGAAACGGTGCGCAGCCGCTGGTTCGATTTCCCGCGCACGCTCGGCCTGATGGTGCTGCCGGCGGCGACGCTCGCGATCGGCATCTGGGTGTGGCGTACGCTCGGCAAATCGGACACCAAGCCCTTCGCGGGCGCCGTGGCGATCTTCGTGCTCGCCTTCATCGGCCTCGGCTACAGCCTGTTCCCGTACATCATCATGGACCGCCTCACCATCTGGGAAGCCGCGGCGGACGAGAGCGCGCTGCGCTTCGTCGGCGTGGGCGTGCTCGTGGTATTCCCGCTCCTCTTCGCGTACACCGTGTACGCCTATCGCGTCTTCCGCGGCAAGGTGAGCCGCGGCATGTACCAGCACTGAAAAAGAAAAGGGCCCGCAGCGCGGGCCCTTTTTCGTGGAAAACGGCTATCGGCTAAGCGGGCCGCGGGATCGGCACGAAGAACGATTCGCGCACGACGTCCTTGCCGGCGATCAGTTCTTCGGCTTCGCGCCGCTCCTCGTCGAAGACCACGGCGGCCAGCTTCTGCAGCGTCTCGCGTGCTTCATCGAGCGTGCGCCCGTGGGAATTCACGCCGGGCAGCTCTTCGATAAAGCCGATATACCCGTGGTTCGACTTCAGATAGACCGCGGTAAACGCGAGGCGTCCTTGTTCCATGCTTCCCTCCTGCTGATTGCGAATGGACAGATTACGCGATCCAGCTTACAAAAGTATTTCGGTGAGAAATTTTTTTCGGACGAAGTGAGATTTCAAAATTGCTGTGGTCATTACGACGACAAACTTTTTGCAACGCGGCATTTGCGGTGCGCAAATTGCTGCGCTGCTTTACCGCTCGAGCAGATTCTTCTTGTCTTTCTTCTTCGCCCATTCACCGGCGTCTTGCGGCGCGGGCTTTCGCTCGATGATCGGCTTCCAGATCTGCGAGAGCTCCTTGTTGAGCGCGATGAACTCTTTCTGCGAATCGGGCACGTCGTCCTCGGCGAAGATCGCCTCGACCGGACACTCCGGCACGCACAGCGTGCAGTCGATGCATTCGTCCGGATCGATCACCAGCATGTTCGGGCCCTCGCGAAAGCAGTCGACCGGGCAGACGTCGACGCAGTCGGTGTACTTGCACTTGATGCAGCTTTCGGTGACGACGTAAGTCATTGCGGATCAAGAGTTTATCACCGGAGGCGGGCGAGGCGGCATAATGGCGGCCTCACCTTGCAACATCCCCCAACGGAGAAACATGAGCAGTTCCACCATGAGCAGTTCCGAAATACGCCACGTCACCGACGACACCTTCGAGCCCGAGGTGCTGCAGTCGGAGACGCCGGTGCTGGTCGACTACTGGGCCGAATGGTGCGGGCCGTGCAAGTCGATCGCGCCGATCCTCGTCGAAGTGGCGAGGGAGTACGAAGGCCGCCTGAAGGTGGCGAAGATCAACGTCGACGAGAACCAGAGCACACCGGCCAAATTTGGCATTCGCGGCATCCCGACGCTGATGCTCTTCAAGAACGGCAACGTCGAGGCGACCCGCGTCGGCGCGCTGTCGAAGTCCCAATTGACGGCTTTTCTTGACAGCAATATTTAAACGCCTTACCCTGTTTTGAGAACCGCGCCGGAGGTCCGGCGCGGAGCGAACGACCGAGCGCCGAAGAAATCCTTCAGGCGCAAATCCCGAGAATGAGCAGGCCCCAGGCAGTCCAGCCGGAAGCAGCGCGTTCATCCCAGCAACGCCCCGAGGCGCAGGCCCCTGCGCCGCCGCCGCCGGGAGCAATGCCGATCCCGACGCACCTTTCCGAGCTCAAGTCCCATCACGTGACGCAGCTCGTCGAGATGGCCGTCTCGAACGGCATCGAGAACGCGAGCCGCATGAGGAAGCAGGACCTGATCTTCGCGCTGCTGAAGAACCAGGCGAAGAAGGGCGAATCGATCTACGGCGACGGCACGCTGGAAGTGCTGCCCGACGGCTTCGGCTTCCTGCGCTCACCTGAAACGTCCTACCTCGCGAGCACCGACGACATCTACGTCTCGCCGTCCCAGATCCGCCGCTTCAACCTGCACACCGGCGATTCCATCGAGGGCGAGATCCGCACGCCGAAGGACGGCGAGCGCTACTTCGCCCTCGTCAAGGTCGACAAGGTCAACGGCGAGCCGCCGGAAGCCGCCAAGAACAAGATCCTGTTCGAGAACCTCACGCCGCTCCATCCGGACAAGGCGTTCAAGCTCGAGCGGGAGATCAAGGCCGAGGAGAACATCACCGGCCGCGTGCTCGACATCGTCGCGCCGATCGGCAAGGGCCAGCGCGGCCTGATCGTCTCGCCGCCGAAGGCCGGCAAGACGGTGATGCTGCAGCACATCGCGCACGCGCTGGTCGCCAACCATCCCGAGATCACACTGATCGTGCTGCTGATCGACGAGCGGCCCGAGGAAGTGACGGAAATGTCCCGCTCGGTGCGGGGCGAGGTGGTCGCGTCGACCTTCGACGAGCCGGCCGCGCGCCACGTGCAGGTCGCCGAGATGGTCATCGAGAAGGCGAAGCGCCTGGTCGAGCACAAGAAGGACGTGGTCATCCTGCTGGATTCGATCACCCGCCTGGCGCGCGCGTACAACACCGTGGTGCCCGCGTCCGGCAAGGTGCTGACCGGCGGCGTGGATGCCAACGCGCTGCAGAAGCCCAAGCGCTTCTTCGGCGCCGCGCGCAACGTCGAGGAAGGCGGCTCGCTCACGATCATCGCCACCGCGCTGATCGACACCGGCAGCCGGATGGACGACGTGATCTACGAGGAATTCAAGGGCACCGGCAACCTCGAGGTGCACCTCGACCGCCGCATGCACGAGAAGCGCATCTACCCGGCAATCAACGTCAACCGCTCGGGCACGCGGCGCGAGGAGCTGCTCATCGAGCAGCCGATCCTGCAGAAGGTCTGGGTGCTGCGCAAGCTCCTGTTCCCGATGGACGAGCTCGAAGCGGCCGAATTCCTGATCGACAAGCTCAAGGCCACGAAGAGCAACGCCGAATTCTTCGACTCGATGCGTAGGGGCTAGGAATTCACCTGTATAATCCGCGCCTTCGCGAAAAAGGCGCAGCCATGAAGCCAGGCATCCACCCCGAATACCGGCCGGTGATCTTCCTCGACACGAGCACGAATCACGGCTTTCTCACGCGCTCGGCGATCGACACGAAGGGACGCGAGACGATGAAATGGGACGACGGCCGCGAGTACCCGGTCGTGAAGGTGGAGGTCTCCTCCGAGTCCCACTCGTACTACACCGGCAAGCAGAAGATCGTCGATACCGCCGGCCGCGTCGAGAAGTTCAAGCGCCGCTACACCAAGAAGGCCAAGTAACTCCCGGGGCTATGCCGCCCCGGATCACGCTCCCGCCGTCCAGAGCCGCACTCGCGGTCATCGCGGCGCTATTCATCCTGCCGGGCCTCGCCGGCCACGACCTGTGGAAGTCGCAGGACGCGATCGGCCTCGGCATCGTGCACGGCATGTCGGTGAGCGGCGATCTGATCGTGCCGCGCATCGCCGGCAACCGCTGGCTCTACGACCAGCCGCTCTATCACTGGGTGGCGCTCGCCTTCGGAAGACTGCTCGGCTCGTTCATCGAGTTCCACTCCGCGGCGCGCCTGGCGAGCGGCTTGTTCGTCGGCGCGGCATTCATGTTCATCTACCGCGCCGCGCGGCGCTGGAGCGACCCCGAGCTCAGCCGCACGACTGCCTGCGGCGCGTTCCTCGTGCTCCTCGGCTGCATCGGGCTCCTCGTGCACACGCACGAGGCGCTGCCGGAGCTCGCTTCGCTCGCCGCAATCTGCGGCGCGCTGTTCGCGCTGCCGTTCGCCGC
>JACXTT010005623.1_pt1 | contig 18164 bp, 15 predicted proteins | sample 9270951 | NCBI WGS metagenome assembly JACXTT01 (sample SAMN15532306, study PRJNA645909) | rock metagenome | isolation source: weathered quartz diorite | place: Puerto Rico | collected 2017-06-21 | reverse complement strand
GTCGAGGCGTATACGCGGGACATGCTGTCGCACATCGGCCCGAACGGGATCATCATTTCGTCGCAGTGGGACTACTTCGTGTCGGCGGCGTATTACCTGCAGCTGGTGGAAAACTTCCGGCCCGATGTTACGGTCGTCGACAAGGAGCTCATGCGGCGATCATGGTACTATCTGCAGCTCCGGCGCCGGGCGCCCTGGCTCGTCGATGCCTCGCGGCGGGAGCTCGACGCTTTCCTCGTCGAGCTTCAGAAATTTGAGCACGACGCCCCCTATAATCCTTCGCTCATCGAGTACCGCTACGGCGGAATGATCCGGAGCATCATCGAAAAGAATTTCCGGTCGCGCCCGGTTTACGTCACGCATGAGATCGGGGCGGACTATACATCCGGATACAATCTCGGCCCTGCAGGGCTCGCCTTCCGGGTCTATCCCGACTCGATCCGCCACGAGAGCCCGCCCGTGGATTTCCAGGTTCCTATCCCCCGGCACCGCGACAAATACGTGGACGGGATTGTTTCACTCTATGCGTATGCCTTCTATAATAATGCCCTTGCGGCCTTTTCGGAGGGCAAAAAAGGGGACGCGGGACGATACGTTTCGGAGGCCCTCATTTTAGAGCCAGGGATGAGGGAGGCGGCGGAACTGGCGAAACAGATACGGTGAAACCCAACAAATTGTTTGACTTTTCGGGGGGAAATGTTATATTACTAAGCTTTGGGTTTCACGGACCCACCTGGAAGAGCGGAAATGACCCGGTTTTTACGAAAAAACCCCGAAAAACTGGAGGGGAGGGGTTTCTTTTTCCATGCGTGGGAGTAAAGTGCCGATGTAGCTCAACGGTAGAGCAGCTGATTTGTAATCAGCTGGTTGGAGGTTCAAATCCTCTCATCGGCTCATGCTGGGCCCGCTCGGTATCGTTCGGAATGTTCCTCGGCACACGGGAAAATTGAGCCCGGTAGGTTGCGGGCAGGTAGCGAAGTGGTCAAACGCAACAGACTGTAAATCTGTCGGCTTCGGCCTTCGGAGGTTCAAATCCTTCCCTGCCCACGCAAAGATGAGCGACGATGGTCGACTCGGGGCAGCGGGCCGCCGGTGGTCCATGCGGGAGTAACTCAGTTGGTAGAGTCACAGCCTTCCAAGCTGTTGGTCGCGGGTTCGAGTCCCGTCTCCCGCTCTGACTCGAGGGGCCTTGCCGATGCTTGCGTAGCTCAGCTGGTAGAGCACATCCTTGGTAAGGATGAGGTCACCGGTTCAATCCCGGTCGCAAGCTCTCAAACGTCGCAGAGAAATTTCACAACGGTGAACCATGCGTGATATCATTACCCTCGAATGCACTGACTGTAAACGTCGGAACTACACGACGACAAAGAACAAGAAGAAGCAATCTGGCCGCGTTGAGTACAAGAAATTCTGTCCCTGGTGCAACAAACATACGCAGCACAAGGAGACGAAGTGATATGTCTACGTCAGTAGCTCAATTGGCTAGAGCAGCGGTCTCCAAAACCGCAGGTTGGGGGTTCGAGTCCCTCCTGACGTGCTCGATGGAGCCACCGTTTCTGAAGGATTTTGCATGAAAGAAAGAATCATCGCCTTCATCACCGACGCGGTGAAGGAAATGAAGAAGGTCACCTGGCCGCGCAAGGAAGAGCTCCGCGAGTCCACCCTCATCGTCCTGGTGGTCTGCGGGGTCATCGCCGCGTTCGTCTACGGGGTCGATCTCGTCGTCCAGAATATTCTCAAGCTGATCCTCTAGAGATGAGCGCGGAAGCCCAAAAACGCTGGTACGCGATCCGGACCTATTCGGGCCACGAGAACAAGGTCAAGGCCCACCTCGAGCACGAGGCGAAGCTCGCTCACCTCGACGACCGGATCACCTCCGTCATGGTGCCGTCGGAAAAGATTTTCGAGGTGAAGGAAGGGAAGAAGAAGAGCAAGACGAAAACCTTCTTCCCCGGCTATATACTTGTGGAAGCGGTTCTCGACAAGGAGACCAAACATCTCATCCTCAACGCTCCCTCGGTGATCAGCTTCGTCGGCCCGCGCGGCGAGCCGGTGCCTCTTCAGTACGACGAGGTGAGAAGGCTGATCGGCCGGATGGAAGAACGCAAAGACGTCGAAATCCTTGAAGTCCCCTTCCACGTCGGCGAGGCGGTCAAGGTGATAGACGGACCGTTCAATAATTTCACCGGCTTCGTCCAGGGAGTAAATGAGGAGAAAATGAAACTCAAGGTCATGGTCAGCATCTTCGGACGGAAGACCCCCGTCGAACTCGATTTCAATCAGGTCGAATTGGAAAAATGAAAAAAGTCACTGGCTTCATCAAACTCCAGATCCCCGCCGGACAGGCTAACCCGGCGCCCCCGATCGGCCCTGCCCTGGGCCAGAAGGGGGTGAACATCATGGAGTTCTGCAAACAGTTCAACGCCAAGACGCAGGACAAGCAGGGTCTCATCATCCCTGTGGTCATCACGGTTTTTTCCGACAAGTCGTTCACGTTCATCACCAAAACTCCCCCCGCGTCGGTTCTCCTTGCGAAGGCCGCCAAGCTGGAGAAGGGATCCGGGGAGCCGAACAGGAATAAGGTGGGAAAAGTGACCAAGAAACAGGTTCGCGAGATCGCCGAGATGAAAATGCCCGATCTGAACGCGAAGGATATCGACGGGGCGATGGCCATGATCGCCGGGACGGCCCGGAGCATGGGCATCACCGTGGAAGAGTGAAAGGGGTCCCATGACGCAAAGCAAACGTTACAGGGCCGCATCGGCCAAGGTTGACAAGAAAAAAACCTATTCCATCGAAGAGGCCGTCATCAGGGTGAAAGAGACCTCCACGGCGAAATTCACCGAAGGGGTCGATATCGCCGTGAGACTCGGCGTCGACCCGAAGAAGGCCGACCAGGCGATCCGAGGGACGGTGGCCCTTCCACACGGAATCGGGAAGGCGGTCCGTGTGCTGGTGATCGCCAAGCCCCCCAAGGACGAAGAGGCCCGTTCGGCCGGAGCGGACCACGCGGGGTTTCAGGAATTTATACAGAAGATCCAGGGCGGATGGGCCGACATCGACGTCATCATCGCCACCCCCGATTCGATGGGGGAACTGGGAAAGCTCGGGAAAATCCTCGGGCCCCGGGGTCTGATGCCCAACCCGAAGAGCGGCACCGTGACTCAGGATGTCGCCAAAGCCGTCAAGGAGGTCAAGGCCGGGAAGATCGAATTCCGGGTCGATAAGGCCGGAATCCTCCATGCCACGGTCGGCAAGTCCAATTTTGAAGCGCAGAAACTGGTCGAGAACGTGAACGCCTTCCTCGCCACGGTCATGAGGCTCAAGCCTTCGTCGGCGAAAGGCCAGTATATCCGGAGCATCGCCCTCTCGAGCACGATGGGCCCGGGGATCCACATCGACAGGGCGAGCATCGCAGCGCACTAGAGCTTACGCACTCAGTAGAGAAAAACTTCCGCCGTGTGCTCCGAAAAAGGGCCCGCGGGCTTCTCGGAAGGAATCATAAGGCAGGGGAACCATGAAACGTTCTGAAAAAGAGCAGATCATCGCCGAGGTCAAGGAAAAGGTCGTCAAGGCCCGATCGATGTTTTTCGCCGATTTCACCGGAATCACCGTCGAGCAGGTCAATGAACTCCGCCGGGAATTCCGCAAGTCGGGCATCGACTACCGGGTGGTGAAAAACACCCTCGCCCGCAAGGCGCTCGAGAGCGCTACGGGCTACGACAAGGTCCTTGAGCTTTCGGGTCACACCGCCATCGCATTCGGCTACGACGACCCGGCGGCTCCGGCCCGCATCATCAAGAAATTTCAGGAGAAACACGACAAGCTCCCCGTGAAGGTGTGCATCCTCGAGAAGGAGGTCTACGAGGGGAACCGGATCGGCGAAATCGCCAAGCTTCCGACCCGACCCGAGATCATCGCCGGGATCCTCGGGTGTATCCAGTCCCCGGTCTCAGGCGTCGTCGGAGTGATCTCGTCGGTTCTGCGCGAGCTTGTGAGCGTGATCGATCAGATAGAAAAAAAGAAGGCAGCCTGAACCGGTCGGGCCGCCCCCAAAAATTTTAATCATAAGGAGAATGATCCATGGCAGCAGTCGAAGAAATCGTTGAAAGGATAGAGAAGCTGACGCTCCTCGAGGCGACAGCCCTGAAGAAGGCTCTTGAAGAGAAGTTCGGCGTCACGGCCGCGGCCCCCATGATGATGGCGGGCGGCGGAGGGATGCCGGCGGCCGGCGGGGCGGCTCCCGCCGCCGAAGCCCAGACGGAATTCACCGTCGTGCTCAAAGCCGCCGGAGCGCAGAAGATCAATGTGATCAAGGTCGTCCGCGCAGCCACCGGGCTCGGCCTCAAGGAGGCCAAAGATCTCGTCGACGGTGCGCCGAAGAATGTGAAGGAAGGAGTGAACAAGGACGAGGCGGAAAAGCTCAAGAAGGAACTCGAAGAGGCGGGAGCTCAGGTCGAACTGAAGTAAGAGCGGCCTTTTTATCGATGTCTCCGGCAACCCCGCCCATGCCAGGGCGGAGGGCTGCCGGTTTACTGTTTCTGTGAAACTTAGGGGATGTGACGAGTGAAAAAGAACGGTAATCATTCGAACGGGCGTATCTCCTTCGCCCAGATACCGGAGATCGTCGAGTACCCGGATCTCCTCAACGTACAGATCGAGTCGTGGGACAGCTTCCTTCAGGCGGTCGTCCCGCCGGAGAAACGCGCCAACCGGGGGCTTCAGCAGATCTTCCTGATGAACTTCCCGATCACCGACGCCAGGGAGAATTATATCCTGGAGTTCGTCGAGTATTACGTCGAGAAGGCGAAATACTCGGTCATCGAATGCCAGGAGAGGGGGCTCACCTACGCCGTACCGCTGAAGGCCAAGCTCCGCCTTTCGACGAAAAGCGATGACGGGAAGAGCTATGTCGACACCGTCGAGCAGGAGGTGTATCTCGGCAACCTTCCGGTCATGACCCACCGCGGGACATTCATCATCAACGGCGCCGAGCGCGTCGTCGTGAGCCAGCTCCACCGCTCACCCGGCGTGTTCTTCGACGAGTCGGTCCACCCCAATGGCATGTCGATCTTTTCGGCCCGGATCATTCCCTTCCGCGGCTCCTGGGTCGAGTTCACGACCGACATAAGTAACGTGATGTACGTCTACATCGACCGGAAGAAAAAGTTTCCGGTGACGACCCTCCTGCGGGCCCTCGGCTATTCGTCGGATGACGAGATCCTGCAACTCTTCAACCTGGTCGAGGAAGTTGATCCCCACAAGGTGACGCTCAAAGACTACATCGGCCGCATCGTCTGCAGCGACATCGTGGACAAGAAGACGGGCGAGATTTTTATCAGCAAGGACTCCATTTTCAGCGAAGATCTCCTGAAAAAAGTCAAGAAATCGGAGATCAAGAAGATCCGCTTCCTCAAGCATGAGGGGATCGGCGAGAGCTCCGTCATCGCCAACACGATTCAGAAGGATATCGCCCGCTCCGATGAGGAGGCCCTCAACGCCATCTACCAGCAACTCCGTTCCGGCGAAGCCCCCGACCTCGAGACGGCCAAAAATCTTCTCGAGAGGCTGTTCTTCAACGAGAAGAGATACGATCTCGGGGACGTCGGACGCTACCGGATGAACGCCAAACTCAATCTTACGATCCCGGTGACCACGACAACTCTCACCAAGGACGATATCATCGCGATCATCAACTACCTGATCGACCTCCAGCAGGGGCGAAAGACGGTCGACGATATCGATCACCTGGGGAACCGCCGCGTCCGCACCGTCGGCGAGCAGATCGGCCAGCAGTTCAATATAGGCCTCGCCCGCATGGCGCGCACCATACGCGAACGCCTCAGCCTCCGCGATCAGGAGAAAGTCGCGCCCCAGGATCTCGTCAACGCCCGGACGATCACCAGCGTCATCAATGCTTTCTTCGGGACGAATCAGCTGTCGCAATTCATGGATCAGACGAACCCGCTGGCGGAGATCACGCACAAGCGCCGCATGTCCGCCCTCGGCCCCGGGGGACTCACCCGCGAGCGGGCGGGGTTCGAGGTCCGGGACGTCCACTACACGCACTACGGCCGGCTCTGTCCGATCGAAACGCCGGAAGGGCCGAATATCGGGCTCATCTCCTCTCTCTGCATTCACGCCCGGGTCAACGAATTCGGCTTCATCGAGAGCCCCTACCGCAAGGTGAAGGCGGGAAAAGTCACCGACGAGATCGAGTACATGACGGCGGAAAAGGAAGACGTCTACACGATCGCCCAGACTAATAACGCCATCGACGAAAAAGGCAAATTCCTCACCGAACGGGTGAAGGCACGGCTGCAGAGCGATTATCCGATGGCGAAACCTGAGGAAGTACAGTATATCGACGTCGCGCCGAACCAGATCGTGAGCGCCGCCGCGGCACTCATTCCGTTTCTTGAACACGACGACGCCAACCGCGCCCTCATGGGCTCCAACATGCAGCGCCAGGCTGTCCCTCTCCTCCGCCCCGAGAGCCCCGTCGTCGGGACCGGACTCGAGGCGAAGATCGCCCGCGACGCCCGGACCATGATCATCGCCGAACGGAACGGGGTCGTGGAATACGTCGACTCCAATTCTATCATCGTCAGCTACGACATCGACGAAGCGAGCACGGAGGCGATCGTCAGTTTCGAGGAGAAGAAGCGGGTCGAGTATCAGCTGATAAAGTTCTTCCGCACGAACCAGGACACGGCCATCAATCAGCGGGCGGTCGTGAAACCGGGGCAGCATGTGAGAAAAGGGGACATCCTCGCAGACGGATGTGCCACGGACCACGGCGAGCTAGCGCTGGGACGCAATGTGCTCGTCGCCTTCATGCCCTGGAGAGGATATAACTTCGAGGATGCCATCGTCATCAACGAGCGGCTCGTCGCCGAAGATACCTTCACCTCCCTCCATATCGAGGAATTCGAGCTGCAGGTGCGGGACACCAAGCGCGGCGAGGAGGAGCTGACGCGGGAAATCCCGAACGTGAGCGAGGAGGCGGTAAAGGATCTTGACGAGAACGGCGTCATCCGTGTCGGCGCCGAGGTTGTCGAGGGCGATATCCTCATCGGCAAGATCACGCCGAAGGGAGAAACCGAATCGACGCCCGAGGAAAAGCTCCTGAAGGCGATTTTCGGCGAAAAGGCGGGAGATGTGAAGGATGCGTCGCTGAAGGCTCCCCCCGGAATGAAGGGGATCGTCATCGCCACAAAACTGTTCAGCCGCAAGAAGAAGGATGCCGAATCCAAAAAGGAAGACAAACGCCTCGGCGAACAGCTCGACCGGGCGCACAAGAAGGCGCTGAAGGATAATCTCGACAAGCTGGTCAGGAAACTGGGCACCCTGCTCGACGGGGAAAAATCGGCCGGGATCCGCACGACCGATGATGAACTCGTCATACGAGGGGGAACGATGCTGAAAGAGGATACCTTCGCGGGTGTGACGGATCTAGAAAAACTGGATTACCGCTCCGACTGGTGCGACGATAAGAGGAAAAACGGCCTCGTCACGCGGATCTACGAGAATTTCTTCCAGAAGCAGAACGATACCGACGAGTATTACAAGCACGAGAAGACCAAGATCATGCTCGGGGACGAACTTCCCTCCGGCATCGTCCAGCTCGCGAAGGTCTACGTCGCCAAGAAGCGCAAACTCTCCGTTGGGGACAAGATGGCCGGCCGCCACGGCAATAAGGGGGTCGTTGCCAAGATCGTTCCGTCCGAGGATATGCCGTTCATGGCTGACGGAACCCCCGTTGATATCGTTCTCAATCCGCTCGGCGTCCCGTCCCGTATGAACCTGGGCCAGCTCTTTGAGACCGCCCTGGGCTGGGCGGGGATGAAGCTCGGAGCCCGCTATTCGACCCCGATCTTCGACGGAGCGTCGTGGGAAAACGTGCAGGCGGAGCTCACCAAGGCGGGCCTTAACCCGAACTCCAAAGCGGTGCTCATCGACGGGCGCACCGGCGTCGAATTTGACCAGGAGGTCACCGTCGGCCACATCTACATCATGAAGCTGTCGCACCTGGTCGACGACAAGATCCACGCGCGCTCGATCGGCCCCTACTCCCTTATCACCCAGCAGCCGCTCGGGGGCAAGGCGCAGTTCGGAGGGCAGCGGTTCGGAGAGATGGAAGTGTGGGCCCTGGAGGCATACGGCGCGGCGAACATTTTGCAGGAAATCCTCACGGTGAAGAGCGACGACGTCTACGGCCGGGCGAAGCTCTATGAGTCGATCGTCAAGGGGGACAACCTGCCCGAGCCGAATGTGCCGGAATCATTTAACGTCCTCGTCCGCGAGCTGATGGGACTGGGACTGGATCTCAAGATCGAATAAACTGAGGGATAATCGCATGGCTTTTACATCACACGAGAATCTGATCAAGAAGAATTTTTCGAAGATCACGATCACCCTCGCTTCGTCGGATCTCATCCTCTCCCGATCCCATGGAGAAGTGACGAAGCCCGAAACGATCAATTACCGGTCGTTCCGGCCCGAGAAGGACGGTCTGTTCTGCGAGAAGATCTTCGGACCGGTGCGGGATTGGGAGTGCCATTGCGGGAAATACAAGCGCATCCGGTATAAGGGGATCATCTGCGACCGCTGCGGGGTCGAGGTGACGCAGAAAAGCGTCCGCAGGGAACGGATGGGGCACATCTCCCTTGCCGTTCCGATCGTCCATATCTGGTATTTCCGCTCCGCCCCCTCCAAGATCGGGAACATCCTCGGCCTGAGCGGGAAGGATCTTGAGCGGATCGTCTACTACGAGTCGTACGTCGTCGTCCAGCCCGGCATCGCGGGGCTCCAGAAGATGGACCTCATCTCCGAGGAACAGTACTACGACGTCCTCTCCTCTCTGCCTGAGAAAAACCAGGATCTCGACGATACCGACGAGAAGAAGTTTATTGCAAAAATCGGCGGGGAGGCGGTCAAGGATCTTCTGAAAAGAGTCGATATCGAATCGCTGGCCACACTCCTGCGTGTCGATGCCAAGGAAGAGTCCTCCGTACAGAAGAAGCAGGAGGTTCTGAAACGCCTGGGGGTCGTCGAGGCGTTCCGTGAACGCGGAAACGGGCCGCCGAACAGGCCCGAGTGGATGGTGCTCGATGTCATCCCGGTCATCCCGCCCGAGCTGAGGCCCCTCGTGCCTCTCGAGGGGGGACGGTTCGCCACATCCGATCTCAATGATCTGTACCGCCGCGTCATCATCCGGAATAACAGGCTCAAGCGGCTTATCGAAATCAAGGCCCCCGAGGTCATCCTCCGGAACGAAAAGCGGATGCTCCAGGAAGCGGTCGATTCCCTGTTCGATAATTCACGCAGGCTTAACGCGGTCCGTTCGGACAATAACCGCGCACTGAAGTCTCTTTCGGACATGCTGAAGGGGAAGCAGGGGCGCTTCCGCCAGAATCTTCTTGGGAAGAGGGTGGACTACTCCGGCCGCTCCGTCATTGTGGTCGGCCCCGAGCTCAAGCTCCATGAGTGCGGCCTGCCGAAGGATATGGCCGTGGAACTTTTCAAGCCATTCATCATCCGCAAGCTCATCGAGCGGGGACTGGTCAAGACGGTGAAGAGCGCCAAAAAGATGGTCGATAAGAAGGGGCAGGAGGTGTGGGAAATCCTCGAAAGCATCATCGACGGGCACCCGGTGCTTCTGAACCGCGCCCCCACGCTTCACCGGCTCGGCATCCAGGCCTTCCAGCCCGTGCTTGTCGAGGGGAAGGCCATCAGAATCCACCCGATGGTCTGCACCGCGTTCAACGCCGACTTCGACGGCGACCAGATGGCCGTGCACGTGCCGCTCTCATTCGACGCCCAGCTCGAGGCGCGCATCCTGATGCTCTCGAGCCACAACATTCTCTCCCCCTCGAACGGCGCCCCGATCGTCCACCCGACGCAGGATCAGGTGCTCGGATGCTACTACCTGACGAAATCAAGGGCGGGCGACACCGGGGAAGGGAAGATCTTCTCCTCTCCGCAGGAGGTGATCATCGCCTACAATTCCGACAGAATCGGATTGCATGCCCGGATCAAGGTCCGCATCGCAGACAAGCAGGTCGAAACGACCACCGGCCGGGTTATCTTCAACCAGATCGTCCCGAAAGAACTCGGCTTCATCAATGAGCTTCTTAACAAGAAAAGGCTTGTGCAGATCGTGCAGACCGCCTTCCGCTCGTGCGGAAACCTCCGGACGGCGGAATTCCTGGACAATCTGAAGGAGCTGGGGTTCAGCTACGCCACCCGCGGGGGCCTCTCGGTGAGCATCGGCGACGTCATCATTCCGAAGGAGAAGGAAGAGGTTATAACGAAATCAACCCGGGACGTGGATAATGTCCAGAACCAGTATTTCCGCGGCTTCATCACCAACGGAGAAAGGTACAACAAGGTCATCGATGTCTGGACCCGTACCACGAACAGGGTTGCAGAGAGACTGTTCGACGCCCTCCAGCACGACCGCGACGGGTTCAATTCGCTCTATATGATGGTCGATTCGGGCGCGCGCGGCTCCAAGGAGCAGGTGCGCCAGCTCGCCGGAATGCGCGGCCTGATGGCCAAGCCCCAGAAGAGCATGTCGGGAGCGACCGGCGAACTTATCGAAAACCCGATCATCGCCAATTTCCGCGAGGGCCTCTCGATCCTTGAATATTTCATCTCCACGCACGGAGCCCGCAAAGGTCTCGCCGACACCGCCCTCAAGACGGCCGACGCCGGATATCTCACACGCAGGCTCGTCGATGTCGCGCAGGATGCCATCATCGCCAATTCGGACTGCGGGACCATACGCGGCGTTTTGACCGGCGCCCTGAAGGAAGGGGAGGACGTCAAGGAGCCTCTCGCCGAGAGGATTCTGGGGCGCGTCGCCGTTCACGACGTCGTCGACCCGCTGAGCCGCAAGGTCATCGTCAAGTCGGGGGAAGAAATCGACGAGACGAAGGCAGCTACCATCGCCGAGACGTCGATCGAGGCTGTGGAAATCCGTTCGGTCCTCACCTGCGAGGCGTCACGGGGAGTCTGCGCCAAGTGCTACGGGCGCAATCTGACGACGTCGAAGATCGTCGAGCCGGGGGAGCCGGTCGGCATCATCGCAGCCCAGTCGATCGGAGAGCCGGGGACGCAGCTGACGCTGCGCACGTTCCATACGGGCGGAACCGCCAGCCTGATCGCCGCCCAGTCCCAGATCGTTTCCAAGTTCGACGGGGCGGTAAAATACGACGGAATAAAATTTCTCAAACAGACCGAGGCGGACGGCAAGCTCATCGTCCTCGGCAGAAGCGGCGTCGCAAATATCGTCGATAAAGATAACCGGGTCCTCACCAAGTACGACGTTCCGTACGGCGCGACGCTCCTGGTGGCCGACGGCGCATCGGTGAAGAGGGGCGAGATCATTTACGAGTGGGACCCCTATAACGCGGTCATCATCTCTGAACACCCCGGCGCCGTCAAGTACCAGGATCTCAAGGAAAATGTCACCTATCGCGAGGAGCCTGACGAGCAGACGGGCCACATCCAGAAGGTCGTCATCGACTCCCGCGACCGGACGCTGAGCCCGTCGATCCTGATCATGGGAGACGGAGGTCACAAGGCCGGGAACTATATCATCCCGACCAGGGCCCACATGGTCGTCGACGACGGAGAGAAGGTCACGGCAGGCACCGTGCTGGTGAAAATCCCGAGAGACAGCGGGAAGACACGCGATATCACGGGCGGGCTCCCGCGCGTGACCGAGCTGTTCGAGGCCCGCAGCCCCGCCGACCCGGCAATCGTCTCGGAGATCGACGGCGTGGTGAAGTTCGGACCGCAGAAGAGGGGCTCGCGCGAGATTTTTGTCAAGAGCCACGACGGTCTCGATGAGCGCCGCTACCTGATTCCGATGGGAAAGCACGTCCTCGTCCAGGAAAACGACGTCATCCGTTCCGGCGAAAGGCTTTCCGACGGTGCGATAGACCCACATGATATCCTCAGGATCAAGGGAGTGGGCGCCGTCGAAGAGTACCTCGTGAACGAGATCCAGGAAGTGTACCGCATGCAGGGGGTGAAGATCAACGACAAGCATATCGAGGTGATCGTCCGCCAGATGATGCAGAAGGTGCGCATCGTCGATCCGGGAGACACGCGGTTCCTCGAAGACGACCTCGTCGATATTCAGTCCCTCAACGCTGAAAACGATACGCTCAAGGACCAGGTCATCATCACGGGGAAGGGCGATTCGAAGCTGAAGAACGGACAGATCATGTCGAAGAAAAAGGTCCGCGAGGTGAACGCCGAGCTCCGGAAGAAGACGAAGAAAATCGCGGAATCCCGCGACGCCGAAGCCGCCACGGCCGAGCCGATCCTTCTCGGGATCACTCAGGCCGCACTGTCGACGGAGAGCTTCATCTCCGCCGCCTCCTTCCAGGAGACAACCAAGGTGCTCACCGATGCGGCGATCCAAGGGAAAGTCGATCATCTGCTCGGCCTGAAAGAGAATGTCATCATGGGCCATCTGATCCCCGCCGGGACAGGCCTGAAAAAATTCAGGAACATCATCGTGATGCCGAAGGAGGAGGCCCCTCAGCCGGATATCACTCTCCTGGCGGAAGAGGAAAAGAAGGTTCGGAGGGTAGAAAAAGCAACGCCCTGAAGTTCGACCCGGAGCCGGGCCCCGATCTCGAGCGTGCGGGCCCGAACCCCCGAGGCTGGTCATTCCTCTCCGATTTTAGGGGGGTGAGGGATGAAAGGGGATCCCCTATAATTGACAAAAAGGGGAAAGTTTTTTATATTGATAAGCTTTGACAAAAAGGAGTCACCCTGATTGCCAACGATCAATCAGCTCGTTCGTTTTAGCAGAGAAAAAGTAACCTGGAAGAGCAAGGCCCCGGCGCTTCAGAGCTCGCCTCAGAAGCGGGGGGTCTGCACGAGGGTCTATACCACGACTCCCAAAAAGCCGAACTCCGCGCTCCGGAAGGTGGCCCGCGTCCGGCTCACGAACAGCATCGAAGTGACCGCCTATATCCCCGGGGAAGGGCATAATCTCCAGGAACACTCGATCGTCCTGATCCGGGGCGGCAGGGTGAAGGACCTTCCCGGCGTCCGGTACCATATTGTCCGGGGCACCCTCGATACGGCCGGCGTCGCCGACCGCAAACAGGGGCGGTCCAAGTACGGCGCCAAGAGACCGAAATGAGAAAAAAGACAGCGTCCAAAAGAATCATACTCCCTGATCCGAAGTTCAACGACATGCTCGTTGCCCGGTTCATCAATTGCGTCCTCAAGGAGGGAAAGAAGCATCTTGCCCGCCGGATCGTCTACGATGCCATCAGCATCGCCGAGCAGCGGGGAAAGCTGACCGGGCTCGAGGTCTTCAAGAAGGCGGTCAGTAACGTCAAGCCGCTGCTCGAGATCAAGGCCAGGAGAGTCGGCGGGGCGACCTATCAGATCCCGACCGAGGTCCGCCCGGACCGCAGCGTCGCTCTCGCCATCCGCTGGATCATCGCCTATGCGGGCGAGCGGAAGGATAAGTCGATGTCCCAGAAGCTTGCCGCGGAGTTTGTCGCCGCGGCGAATAACGAAGGAAATTCGGTGAAGAAGAAGGAAGATACTCATAAGATGGCTGAGGCCAACAAGGCTTTCGCGCATTTCAAATGGTGAACGACTAGGATACCTATGGCAAGAATATATCCGCTCGAGAGAACACGAAATATCGGCATCATGGCCCATATCGACGCTGGCAAGACGACGACCACCGAGCGCATCCTCTTCTATACAGGGGTGCTGCACCGGATGGGCGAAGTCCATGACGGGGCCGCCACGATGGACTGGATGGAACAGGAGAAAGAGCGCGGGATCACGATCACAAGCGCCGCGACCACCTGTTTCTGGAATAATCACCGCGTCAATATCATCGATACCCCCGGCCATGTCGATTTCACGGTCGAGGTGGAACGCTCCCTGCGCGTGCTGGACGGGGCCGTCGCCCTGTTCTGCGCCGTCGGCGGGGTCGAACCCCAGTCGGAAACGGTCTTGCGGCCGGCCGACAAGTACGGCGTCCCCCGGCTCGCCTTCGTCAACAAGATGGACCGGGTGGGCGCGGATTTCTTCCACGTCATCCAGATGATGAAGACGCGCCTCGGCGCCAACGCCGTTCCCGTCCAGATCCCGGTGGGCGAGGGGGACATATTCACAGGCTTCATCGATCTCATCACGATGAAGGCGCGGATCTTCCATGACAGCAGCGCGGGAACGACCTGGGATGATCTCGACATCCCCCACGATCTCCGGAAGATGGCCCAGGAATACAGGACGAAAATGCTGGAAGCGGTCTCCGACGAGGACGATTCGCTCCTGGAAAAATATCTCGAAGGGAAAGAGATTTCCCCCGCCGAGATCAAGACGGTGCTCCGCCGGGCATGCCTCAAGGTGAGCATCGTTCCGGTCCTCTGCGGTTCTTCGTTCAAGAACAAGGGGGTCCAGGCCCTCCTCGACGGCGTCATCGATTTTCTTCCCTCCCCGCTTGACATCACCGGAGGGGAGATCACCGGTCACCACGAGAATATGAAGGACCACATCGTCCGCACGGTGAGCGACGACGAGAAATTCACCGCCCTCGCCTTCAAGATCATGACCGATCCCTATGTCGGAAAGCTTACCTTCTTCCGAGTCTACTCAGGGACCGTGGAAGCCGGCTCCTATATTTATAACTCAATCTCCGGCAAGAAGGAGAGAATCGGCCGGCTGCTCCGGATGCACGCGAATCACCGGGAAGATATCGACGAGGCGTACACAGGCGACATCTGCGCCGTCGTCGGGTTGAAGCACACACGGACCGGCGATACTCTCTGCGACGAGTCGGATCCGATCATTCTCGAGAAGATGGAATTCCCCGAGCCTGTTATCTCGGTGGCGATCGAGCCGAAGACGAAAGCCGATCAGGAGAAGATGGGCGAAGCGCTCAACAAACTCTCGGAGGAGGATCCCACATTCCGCGTGACCACCAACGAGGAGACCGGCCAGACCATCATCAGCGGCATGGGCGAGCTGCATCTGGAAATCATCATCGACCGCATGAAACGGGAATTCCGGGTCGAAGCCAATATCGGCAAGCCGCAGGTCGCGTACAAGGAGACTATCCGGAAAAAGATTGAACAGGAAGGCAAGTTCGTGCGCCAGTCCGGCGGGCGAGGACAATTCGGGCATGTCTGGATCACCGTCGAACCGAACGAAAAAGGGAAGGGCTATGAGTTCGAGAACGCCATCGTCGGCGGAGCCATTCCGAAAGAGTATATCGCCCCGGTCTCCCAAGGGATTCAGGAGGCGATGCGGAACGGAGTCCTGGCCGGCTACCCGGTTGAAGACATAAAGATAAAACTGTTCGACGGCTCCTATCACGACGTCGATTCTTCGGAGATGGCATTCAAGATCGCCGGGTCGATCGCATTCAAGGAGGCGGCACGGAAGGCCAACCCGGTGCTTCTGGAGCCGATCATGGATGTCGAAGTTGTGACACCGGAGGAATACATGGGTGACGTGATGGGGGATCTGAGCTCCCGCAGGGGCAAGATCGAGGGACTCACGGCCCGCAAGGATGCGCAGGTCATCAAATCGAAGGTCCCGCTGTCGGAGATGTTCGGTTATTCGACACAGCTGCGCTCGATGACTCAGGGCCGCGCCATCTACACCATGCAGTTCGATTACTACGACGAAGTGCCGCAGTCGATCGCGGACCAGATCGTCGAAAAAGTTAAGGGGAAAGAGGAAGTGACAGCTTGAGAACACACACAGCCCAGCTATAAGGAGACTCCGCCAATGGCAAAAGAAAAATTCACGCGCGATAAACCGCATATCAACGTCGGCACGATCGGCCATATCGATCACGGGAAGACGACGCTGACCGCCGCCATCACGATGGTCCTGGGGAAGAAGGGCCTCGCCTCCGTGCGCACGTTCGACAGCATCGACAACGCCCCGGAAGAGCGCGAGCGCGGCATCACGATCGCCGTCGCCCACGTCGAGTACTCCACCGATAAACGGCATTACGCTCACGTCGACTGTCCCGGCCACGCCGACTATATCAAGAACATGATCACCGGCGCCGCCCAGATGGACGGGGCCATCCTCGTGGTCGCCGCCAATGACGGCCCGATGCCCCAGACCCGCGAGCATATCCTTCTCGCCCGCCAGGTGGGCGTGCCCCGCATCGTCGTCTTTATGAACAAGGTGGACATGGTCGACGACCCGGAACTGATCGAACTGGTCGAGATGGAACTCCGCGATCTTCTGAAGAAATATGAATTCCCGGGCGATGAGATTCCGATCATCAAAGGGAGCGCCCTCAAGGCGATGGAGCGGGCCCTCGCTCCCGACTCGAAGGCCGATGACCCGGCGTTCAAACCGATTTTTGAGCTGATGGATGCGGTCGATTCCTACATTCCGCTCCCGAAGCGCGATGTCGACAAGCCGTTCCTCATGCCGGTGGAAGATGTTTTCTCGATCACCGGCCGCGGCACCGTCGGCACGGGGAGAGTGGAACGCGGCAAGGCCAAGGTCGGAGACGAGGTCGAGCTGATCGGCCTCGGCGCGCACAAAAAGACGGTCATCACCGGCGCCGAGATGTTCAGGAAGGAACTCGACGAGGTTCAGGCCGGGGATAATGCCGGGCTGCTCCTTCGCGGCGTCGAGAAGAACGAGCTGGAACGGGGGATGGTGATCTCCAAGCCGAACTCGATCACCCCCCATAAGAAGTTCACCACCCAGGTCTATGTCCTCAAGAAAGAGGAAGGGGGCCGGCATACGCCGTTCTTCACCGGCTACCGGCCGCAGTTTTATTTCCGCACCACCGACGTCACCGGGGTTGCCACCCTCCCCGGCGGGACCGAGATGGTCATGCCTGGCGACAATGTTGACAATATGAGCGTCGAGCTCATCGCCCCGATCGCCATGGAAGAGGGGCTCCGTTTCGCCATCCGCGAAGGGGGTCACACCGTGGGCGCGGGCGTCGTCACAAAGATAGTCGAGTAAGGAAAACCCGTGGCCGGACAGAAAATACGGATCAAGCTGAAATCGTACGATCATACGCTGATCGACAAATCAGCGGAGAAGATCATAAAGACCGTGAAATCGACCGGCGCCATTGTGTCCGGCCCGATTCCCTTGCCCACGAAGCGTACGCTGTATACAGTCCTGCGTTCGCCGAATGTCGACAAGAAGTCGCGCGAACAGTTCGAGATGCGCTCCCATAAGCGCCTCATCGACATCCTCAACTCGTCGAATAAGACGGTGGATTCGTTGATGAAGCTTGAGCTTCCCGCAGGCGTCGATGTGGAGATAAAGGTTTAAACTTCGCGTTTGCCTCGAGTTCGTTCACCGCACGCCGGGCCCCATACAGCCTCGCACGGGCATGGCGATTATTTTTCACGACACGAATCAATGACCGGAATCTTGGGCAAAAAAATAGGCATGACGAGCATTTTCGACGAGAAAGGGGAGTCGATCCCCTGCACCGTCATCGAAGCCGGACCATGCGTCGTCACGCAGATCAAGACGAAGGAAATAGACGGCTACGAAGCCGTCCAGATCGGCTTCGGGGAGCGCAAGAGGAATGTCACGAAACCTCTGGAGGGTCACTTCAAGAAGGCGGGCGTGTCGCCGAAATATCTTCTGCGGGAATTCACTGACCTCGATATTGCCCAGTATAAGCCGGGCTCCGAAATAAAAGTCGACGCCCTCCTCGCCAAAGGCGACGTGGTCTCGGTGGCCGGCCGGTCGAAAGGGCGCGGGTTCCAAGGGGTCGTCAAACGACACCACTTCGGAGGCGGATTCCGGACCCACGGCCAGAGCGACCGCGAACGCGCCCCTGGTTCCATCGGGTCAAGCTCCTACCCGTCCAGGGTTTTTAAGGGGATGCGCATGGCTGGCCGGATGGGCGGGGAGCGGGTGACGGTCAAAAACCTTCGTGTCGTCGGTGTGATCGCAGAGTCAAACGTCGTCCTCATTCAGGGATCCGTGCCGGGACACATTAACAGCTACGTCGAGATTGTGAAGGAATCGTAGGTATCATGGAGCTGGAAATCTTCAAAAAAGACGGATCGAAATCGGGCGAGAAAGTAAAACTCGCGCCCGGGGTCTTCGAGATCACGCCCAACGATCACGCGATCTACCAGGCGGTCATGCTCTACAGGGCG
>JACXTT010005622.1_pt1 | contig 18170 bp, 18 predicted proteins | sample 9270951 | NCBI WGS metagenome assembly JACXTT01 (sample SAMN15532306, study PRJNA645909) | rock metagenome | isolation source: weathered quartz diorite | place: Puerto Rico | collected 2017-06-21 | reverse complement strand
TCCAATATCCGGTCGAGCTTCGCCCTCAAGCAGGTGCGCTACAAGACAGCCCTGCCCTTGCCGACCGCGGGCCTCACGCTGGTGGAGCCCGACAGCTCCGACATCGAATGGACGTAGTGGGAGCAAGCGCAGGATGAACTCGCCCGGATAGCCGGGTCCTCTATCGAAATGCAGGATTAGCGCCTCCGGGGGTCATCGCACCTTTGGTGCGATGACCCCGATAAGCATGATCAAGTAGGAGTGTTTGTCGAAATTAAAAGATGTGGCGAATTCCTACTCCCACGCCCAACATGCTGTCCTTTCCTGCACCAAGAACGTGGCCCCCCACGAAGCTGTCCGCTAGGCTATCGAGGTTAAGCGCGGCATTCTTTGCATAGGCCGTGGTCAGGTAGAGGCTGGAGCGCCTCGTCAGGCTGTAGGTACCAATGAACTGGATTTGCCAGGGATTCTTGAGATTGGTGGCGCCGGCCACGTTCTTTGCATTGTCGTAGTAATACCCGAGGTTGAAATCCAGGCTTGGCGCGGCGTGATAGACGGCGCCCACCCAGTAGTAGTCGTCTCGCAGCACCAGCGAGCCATCCACTCCTTTAGACTGCCCCCAGCGATACCCGCTCATGATCGTGGCCGGGCCGAGCCCATAGCTGGCGGCAATCGCTACCTTCTTGAACGTACCAGTACTCCCTGCGGCGTCGAGCGTCGGATTGTATTGATCGTAGCCAACGGTTGCTGCGAACGCACCGCTTGCATAAACCAGGCCGGCACCATAGCCGGTGTCGCGCCGGAACTGGCCAGGGACTTCACCGCTACCGCTCACGCCGTTGCCGAAACTCCAATGTGCGACGGCTTTCACCGGACCGAATGTCCCCGTATACCTGGCCACGTTGTCCGAGCGGTAGTTCAGACCGAGTTGCAGGAAGATCGGGTCGTATTGGGTCGCAAACGCGGCCGGTGCGAAGTTGGCCAGCACCTCCGCCAGCGTGGTGTACTGGCGGCCGAAGGTAAAGCTGCCCACCCGAGCGCTTTCGATGCCGATATATGCCTGGCGACCGAACATGCGGCCGCCTTGGCCTTGCTTGCCGTCATCGATGTTGAAGCCGCTTTCGAGCACGAACAACGCCTTCAGGCCTGCGCCGAGGTCCTCCGCGCCGCGAAGACCCCAGCGCGAGCCGGACAGCCCACCTGACGATACGCGGTATGCACTATGGCCCGGACCAGCCTTGAAACCATTGGCTGCCGCCGGGACCTGCGCGGACATATTGCTCACGTACTCGAGATTGGCATCCGCCACGCCATAGAGCGTGACACTTGACTGTGCTTGTGCTGCGCTATCGAATGCAGCGAGCGCCATCAGTAAGCAAACCGTTCTTCTCATATCAGGTCTCCTCCATATTTGAATTCTTGGCTAATGCAAAAGAACACACTGTCTCGCCCGCCCACCGCTTCCGGCGCGGCATGCCCTCCTCGCCATGGGAGCGACAAGGCAAGGCCTTCTGTGAGAGGCCGCGAAATGATTCCGGCGGGTGGCGCCGGACCTAAAGCGGAATGACGTCGCGAACTAGCGTTCGAGAAAGGCTCGGATCGCGCTGATGGCACGCTCAATGCCGTCTTCGTCGACATTCCGGTGCGTGACGAGACGCATGCGGTACTGGCTGGTCGTGATGATTCCGGCGCGCTTAAGATGGTCGACCAGTTGGCCCATCCGTCCGCTTGCGCGCCCATGCAAGTCCAGGAACACGATGTTCGTGTCCGGGGCTTCGATGCTGACGTCGGTCAGGTCTGAAAGCCCCTCATACAGCAAGCGCGCCAGACGATGATCTTCCGCGAGCCTTGCCATATGGTGATCGAGGGCGTAGTTGGCGGCGGCTGCCAGGACGCCGGCTTGCCGCATTGCCCCACCGGCGAGCTTGCGAATCCGGCGCGCCCGGGCAATCAGGCTTTTGCTGCCGCACAGGGCGCTGCCTGCGGGAGCACCCAGTCCCTTGCTGAAGCACACAGAAACGGAATCGAAATGGCTGGCAATACTACGCGCTTCGGCCTCAGGCGAATTCCCGCTGGACGCGGCCTGTGTCACGGCCGCATTGAATAGCCTGGCACCATCGAGATGGGTGGACAGGCCACGCTTCGCTGCCAGGTCCGTCGCCGCCTTGAGATAGGCGCCCGGCATAATCCGGCCACCCAGTGTGTTCTCGAGCGCCAGCAGTCGCGTACATGCGAAGTGCTCGTTGTCAGGCTTGATCGCCTCCGCGATGCTGGCCAGGGGAAGCGTCCCGTCTGAGTCGTGCTCGAGCGGCTGGGGTTGCACTCCGCCGAGCACAGCCGCACCACCGCCCTCCCAGCGGTAACAATGCGCCATCTGCCCGACGATGTACTCGTCGCCACGTCCGCAATGGGCGAGGATCGCGCACAGGTTGCTCTGCGTGCCCGAGGGAACGAACAGCGCATCCTCGAAGCCAAGCATGCCTGCGATCCGCTCCTGAAGGGCATTGACGGTCGGATCTTCGCCATAGGTATCGTCGCCTACCGGGGCGTTTGCCATGGCTTCATACATCGCGGCAGTTGGGCGCGTGACCGTGTCGCTGCGCAGATCAGTCACTTTGTTCATGCCGCGCCCAGCCTTCCATCGAGTTCACGGTTGACGACGGAGATCCAGTAGGCAATGCCGTACGGCAGCGCATCGTCATTGAAGTCGTAGTGCGGCGTGTGAACCTGGCCGCCTCCGTCGCCATCGTGGTTGCCATTTCCGATCAACATGTAGGCGCCCGGACGCTGGCGCATCATGTATGCGAAATCGTCCCCAGCGGTGAGAAGCGGAATTTCTCCGTTGGCCGCATCGGCACCGACCACGTCCACCGCCGCAGCCAATGCACTGACGGTGGTGTCGGGATCGTTGACGAGCGGCGTGGTGAGCCACCAGCATTTCACGTCCACTCCCGCGCCTTCCGACCTGGCGAATGCTTCGGCATGAGCTGTAATCCGCTCTTCGAGCAGTTGCTGGATTTCCGGTTTGAACGCACGCATGGTTCCCGCGACTTGAATTTCGGCAGGTATCACACTGAGAGCCTTCGGATCACCGCCGCTGATGTGGCCCGGGCTGATGGTGGCAGCCTCGACCGGCGATACATTGCGGCCGATGATCGATTGCAGACCGAGCAGAAAGTGCGCCGTGACAACGCTCAGATCCACTGCCAGATGGGGCGTGGCGCCGCCGTGCCCTCCCGGCCCCGTGAAGCGAACAACCCAGCGGCCCGACGCGGCCATCATTTCGTTCTTGCGGATACCGAAGGTGCCGAGCGGTAGCACCGGATAAGTGTGCATGCCGAAGATGCGGTCGCAAGGAAACCGGCTGAACAAGGACTCGTCCAGCATGGCGATTGCACCGCCGCCTCCTTCCTCCGCAGGCTGGAAGATCAGATGGACCGTCCCTTCGAAGTCGGGGTTGGCGGCCAGCGCCTGCGCAGCGCCAAGGAGCATGGCGGTATGTCCATCATGCCCGCAGGCGTGCATCCGGCCGGGCACACTCGATGTGTGCGCAAAGGCGTTGGATTCGCAAATGGGTAGCGCGTCCATATCGGCGCGAAGGCCGATCGACCGCACACCCGCACGCCTTCCACGAATGGTGCCGACTACGCCCGTCCCGGCGATTCCAACCGCGACCTCGACACCCCATTGCTGCAGCTTCGAGGCGACGAGCTCGGCAGTGCGCATCTCGTGAAAGGCCAGTTCCGGGTGCGCGTGAATGTGGCGGCGAATAGCGACGATCTCATCGAGATGATCCTTGGCTACGTCCAGCAGCATGTTCATCGTTGTCCTAGTTTTTGTTGAGTTTTAGCTTCGATACAAAGGCTCGCATCTGCACGCGCGTGTTGGCGATGGAGCCGGGAAAGTCGGCTTGATCGGCTGGCGTGCTCGGTGCGATGTAGCCTCGCTTCAACTGAGTCACGACTTCAGGATCCGACAGCAACGCCTTTACTGCGATCGAAAGCCTTTGGCCAATCTCCGGCGGCGTATGCGCCGGTACAAAGATCCCGAGCCAGGCTACCTGGTTGACCCCCTTGAGGTACTTGCCTTCATTGAGTGTCGGGAAATCCTTGAGCAATGGGTCTCGCTTGAGGCCAGTGGTGCCGAATACCTGAACGCGACCGCTGTCGATGAGTTGCCGAAAGGTCGCGGGAGCCACGAGCGCGAGATCCACCTGACCGCCAAGCAGATCGGTCACGACTGAACTACCGCCGCGGTATGGCACGTGCAGCATAGACGTCCCGCTCTTCTGCTGGATCTCGTCCATGACCGCGTGTTGTTGCGAGCCGATGCCTGAGGTGGCATACGTTAGCTCCCCAGGGTGCTCGCGTGCGTACTCGACCAGTTCGTCGGTGCTGTGCGCGGCGATACCCTTTCGCCCGACGAGGATGAGTTGCGTTTCTCCGACCTTGCCTACGGGCACCAGGTCTTCCGTCTTGTAGGTGACGGCGGGGTTGACGAGCGGTGCCAGGACCACCTCATTCATCGAGCCCAGCAGGAGGGTGTAGCCATCGGCCTTCGACCGAGCCACCTTTCCCGCGCCGATGGAGCCGCTACCGCCGCCTACATTCTCGACCACCACGGGCTGGCCGAGGTTCTTCGCCAGCGGGACGCCGATTGCCCGCGCGATGGCGTCCATGGATCCGCCGGCAGGAAAAGGGACCACCAGGGTCACGGGCCTGTTCGGGTAGGCCGGTGGCTGCGCCGCCTGGCCGTCCGCCGCTGCGAGGCACAGTAAGGCGACCGCGAAACATCGGGTTATGTCCATTTTTCTGGTCCGCACAAGTAAGAAAGTCTCACCATTCTTCCGTGCGGACGAATCAGAAACAAATAGATTATCCGGCCTGCCTATAGCGTATTCTTATAGCACTGACGGTATGCTGTATAGGGCACTAACCGTCCGAATTGGGCAGAATCTCCACGACGGCAGTGCCACGCAGTAGGTGTAGCATCTGGCCGCTTGCTTCTTTAGGTTCCCTCCAGGCTTATGAATCCCACCCCCGCCGTTCTTTACGCCCGCCTCATGTCGAGCGCGCGGTTCCGCCACTTGCAGGCGTTTGCGTCGGTTGCCGAACTGGGCAGCACCAACCGGGCGTCGGATGCGATTGGCATGAGCCAGCCCACGGTGACCAATCTCATCGCCGACCTGGAGCAACTGCTCGAATGCACACTCTTCTATCGTCATACGCGAGGCATGCGGATGACGGAGATCGGGCAGGAACTGCTGCCATTCGTGCGGCGGGCGCTCGGCTACCTGGAAGAAGGCACGGAGTTCGTGGCGTTTCGCCGCAATAGCTCGCACAACATCGTTCGGATCGGCGCGATCCGCGCGGCTATCAGCGGCTTGCTAGTCAGAGCGCTACCGAGCTTCGGCCAAGCGCAGCCCCACGTCATGGTCGAACTGAGTGAGGCCAACGCGTCGCAAATCAGCGAGCTGATTGCGAACCGGGAGATCGATCTGCTGCTTAGCCGCGAGCCACCCGTGTACCCGGAAGGCTGGGAGTTCACCGAGCTGCTGGCGGACCGGATCGTCGTCGTCTCCGGCCCGAAGCATCCATTAGTCGCAAAGCGCTCCCTGAGCTTCGCGGACCTGCTCGAAGAAACCTGGGTTTTCGGGCATCCCTCAATGCATGCGCGGCGCCTGTTCGACGAGCTCATGGCACAGCACGGCTGCGAGCCCCGCTACCGGAAGCTCAAGACACGCTCGTTCGATATGAATGTGGCACAGCTTCAGAGCGAGAGGCTGTTGTTGTTCGCGCCCTTCGGCGTCGCTCGACAAATGATTGACCAGGGCCAGCTAGCAATGCTCGACGTCGTCGATACTCCCGTGCTCCAGCCAATAGGCATACTGAATCCCAAGGAGGGGCTGGGCGAGGCGGCATCTTTAGTGAAAGTTTTTCTCCGCAAATACGTGAAGCAGCATCCGTAATAGGGCCTTGCCTCTGCGTCGAAGGTCCTCCACGAACCTCGACGACCGGGCTAGCGCGAATGGCCAGAACCCGCTAGCCGAGTCGTTCCCGGCGTTTCTGCCAACGTCGGCTTCTCGTCCTGAACAGTCCTTCGTACTATCGCGTTGGATGTCGCAGATGGGTCGTCCTCTGCCCTACGCGGACCGGTCCATGATGAGCGCTAAGTTTTGCTCTGCGTCGGGCCGCACCCGGCCACGAAGCGCCATTCGCACGCACCGTCGCTCGGACATTCAGACGTCGGCTCTGTTCAGCAAACGGCCATTCGATTCGCGAAGTTGACTGTGCTTTTTTAGCCTGTTGGGTTGCCTAGACATCCCGTATCAGTAAATTTATCGCGTCGCGTTTTCAGTGCTGCCACCGACGTGGTCCATCAGCGCCGCGTGCGCCTTGACGCTGCCCGAGGGCCACGCACGGCCAAGCAGAGAGCCCATGGCTGCGGTTGCTTCGAGATGGTCGGCGTGCTTGCTGTCGACGTTGGTGCTGCCTGCGTGCCAGGCGTGCACCCAGATTTCCCGGTATCCACGGTTGCCTGGCGGGGACTCCCCCCAGCATCCTGTCCAGATACCCATTCACGGCGGCGGTAGCATTGGCGACATTACGAATCGTTGATTGGTGAGGTCAAGGTACCTATTTGGACGGGAACCACGCAAATCGATGCCCTTGACCCGGCGCCAGTCAGGCGCGTGCTCACCGCCGTGTTGTGGGGAGCGTTGGTAGATAACCGCCTGGACCACAACATCGAGATCGCCTGCGCCGAGGACGGCGGCCGGCCCTAACCAGATTAGGGGCGATGGCGGCATCAGCAGCAAACCAGTTCACCACACCCAAGATCGTAAGCGATTTCTTCAACTCTCCTTTCGTTTCCTCATTGACTTTCGTCAGTCCTTTTTGCAATTTGCCATTCAAAACGCGCAATGGCCAACTTGGAATCTGCGATGTCTCCATTTGTCGCGAGGGAGGCAATTGCAGCCTCTACAATTGCCTTGCCACAAGCATACTAGCAAGTGCGTGGTTTGACCGCCGACCTGACAGTGCGCGTTCGTCGCCGCCGTATGTCCCAAATAACAGCAAGAATGGCGTGCTGTCTACGCTACCTCCGGAGCCCCCTCGCCCAGAAAGCGGGGCACCGCCCGTAACGACGACCGCTTTTCTGCCACGGTCAATCGTGGCTCAGAAAAGGGCCCGCCTTCGTTCCGACAACCGAAACTCGAACACGAGCGCATTGGGCTATCCTCGACCACATGGAACATCCAGTGCGTCCGCCCGTCTACACCCTCTTCCTGGACTTCGACGGCGTCCTCCACAAGTTCGGAGAACCCGCGCTCGATGAGTACTTCCGCCTGCTGCCGAATCCCAACCTGTTTTGCTGGCTGCCCATTCTCGAGGGCCTCCTCGCGCCTTACCCAGAGGTTCGCATCATCGTCAGCTCGGACTGGCGCTACATCGTCGACAATGAGAATCTGGTGAAGCTGCTGGGCCCGCTCGGGGGGCGGTTTGCTGGCATTGTGGAGAACTATCAGTCGTCGCGCGCGCTGGAGATACTGCTCGATGCACGCCGGCGCGGGCTGCAATCCTGGCTAGCGGTCGATGACCACCCGACAGTTGCCGAAGCCGCCCTGCGTGATCCGCGCTTTATCGTCTGCGCACCAGCGACGGGTTTGAGCGCGGCGGGGGTTCAGCTAGAACTCACGCGGAAGCTGGCAGGCCTAGGAACGCCGGCGAGTTAGCCGGCCTCCGCAAATGGTTTGAACAGAGCCCCTTGCGCGTCTTTCAGATCCCAGCATTTCTCCTTTCCAACAGGCGACGCGACCAGATTCTTAAAGTACGCGGGCATGTTCCCGGTGGACTGGAAGAAGAACACAATTAAAAAGCTCAAAATTCCCCACGCATCTTCGGGAAGGGCCGAACTGGCGCGACGTTGAGCCGAGCTTGGCCACGCGTGCCTTCGACGATACCTCACGCGATTGCCCTGAAGAAGTTTCCGGACTTGAACATCTACCGTCGCGGGATGGGCGGGGATGACGACGGCGGCGGCGGGCCACTGCGCCCGGGTGGGGCCGGTCCCTGTGCCAGGTCTTGCTGGCTGGCGCAAAACTCGTCGCCCATTGATGTGCTTAACGCGTTACTGGAGAGGACTCGTGGGCGAGGTGGGGTCATTCGTTGCGCTCTGGCCTAGGTCCGCTAGGATTAAAGGGCCGGCCCTTAAACGAGGATCAACCATGGAACTTAACTACAGCGTGCAGCAGGGCAGTGTCCAGTATTTCGAGACCCCCCGCGGGGTCACTGCGCGGGCGTCGCTGACGCTTAAGGATTCCGGTCAGGCCATCGCAACTCTGTTGGACGAGGCCCAGGCAATCATGGCGAGGGTCGAATGGCTCGCTCCCGAGCAGCGACCAGGCTTCCTGACGGCGGCAAAGGCATGGGCCGCAACCCAGGACTACCTCGAGAACTACGCAAAACGTGAAGGCCACGAGGACTTCATCATTGGGGAGTATGCTCGCGAGGTCCTCGCGACCGCTGAACGAGAGGCCCAAGTCAAAGGGCCACTTGATGATCAGCGAGAAAGGAGCGAGGACCGTGTCGGCCTAGCGGCCAAGAACGGTTGAGTTCAGACCGCGGCCTAATTGCCGGACACACCCCACTCGAACTTGCAACGGCCTACAGACTCTCTGCCCATACGGTGCGAAAACAAAGCATGAAGCTCGAGACTCACTCAAACAAATGTGGGTCTCGCGATACACGGCCGTCACAGCAAAACGGCGACGCCAAAAAACGTTGCCCCAGGTATAAAAAGCCCCGACCGATTAGGCCGGGGCTTGCAGGTAGGTCAGTGCATCTGACGCTTGAGGTCCACAAGCTCCGAGTGCATCGACGTGACTGCGCTCTTAATCTTAGCGTCGAGACCGCCGGCCTGCTGGCAAGCGCGCTCTGCGCGATCACCGATCCGTTCGAGATCGTCGACCCACTGCCGGATTCGGTCCTCATCGTGGGACGACATCGCCTTCTTGGACGTCGCTTTGCACTCCTTATCGAGCTCATCCATACAGCTCATCAAGTCTCTGGGAATGGTCGCGTCGGCGTGCAGGGTCCTTGATGCCTCGCTGACGGTTTGCTGTAGATGCGTAAAACGCATTTGGATTTCACTGCTCTGCAACATGATGGCCCCTTGTTGAACAGGTCCAGTTGAATTCAAGCAGCAGATGACTTGTATGTCACCCGTGCCACGGCCACTCGCCCGCTTCAATCGGCTGCCGGCGACGTTGCTGCGTCGAGGCGGCACCCGGGCACGCGAAAGACGCTGTTCTAATTAGTGTCAAGGGCTATCGGCTCAGTTCCCGGCAGCGGTGGGCTTCGGTTGTGGATGTGGCGTACGCGTGACTGCGGTGGGGCGTATCGTGTGCTCGGAACTATACGGGCCGAGGCCGTTCGCACTGCCGCAGCAGATGCCTGATGTGGGTGGGGGAGCTGGCAGGGGGCGATGAAAAGTGTCGAGGAGAAGCTCAAAGAGGCAAATTGCATCAGCCCCCCAGCTTTTAAACGTAACGCCAACAAAGCCAAAAAGATACCCCTACACATAATGTGTAAAGGGCGGGGCAGACTATCCCAGAAGTCAGGCGGAAGTCAGAAGAATGAGCCCCGAAAAAGGCGAGGCTTCACTGCTGTCCAACGCGCTCACCGCCGGCGCGATCGGGTTCGCCTGCTTCTGCTTGAGGTCGACCCAGAACAGGGCCATCACAATAACCATGGCGACGGTGATCACAGTGTGAGCTAGGTTGTAGCTCTACCCGCCGTTTGCCACCCACGTTCCCGGAGGAAGATATGACGAAGGAAGACAAAGAGTTGACGGAGACCGTCGTCTACTTCGTTGAAGCTGACGACGAAGCTGGGCTTCGCCAGTATGGGCAGACGCTGGCTGGCAGGCCACGGGACGTGGAGGCATTCGCCAGAGCCCTGGAAGCCCACCTTCCACTGCAAGGCCCGGCAGATCCCATGTTTGGGTGGATTCGGGACGAGTACGAGGGAATGGCGCACTACCTGAAGACAACTGACGTTCCGGGTAGCTTCCTGACGCTGCGAAATCACGGCCACGCCGTTACGGCTGACGTTGGCTTTACCTCTCAGGCTGGCCCCTGCGTCTGGGCGCGCTGGAAGGGGCCGGCGGAAGCACCAGTTCTGTCTTACGCGTTTGGCTCGCACTTTTTCGATCGTCACCAATACCTGTTTGAGCCGGAAGCCCGACCAGCCACGGAACCACCTCTTTATCGATACCACCCAGAGCGCTACCACGCGTCGCACCATTTTGCGGAGAACGTGGGCAAGGCCTACCGGCATCGGGTTGATCCTCGGACAGGCTCACCGATGGCGGACGTTATCGAGTCGATCCATGGCTGGATTATCGAAGAGCTTAATCGCGGGCTTCGCGACACGCCGTTGAAGGATAGGCGCAACGCGCCACACACGTCACTCATCCTTGAGGCGGCTGCCACCAATTCCTACCCTTATGGTCGCTTTGTCCAAGCAGGTCGCCAGATCCTCGACTTCCCGCAGGCGATGCTGGACCTGTTTGCCAATACGGATGTCGACGACGTTCCCTTGGATCCGCTCAAGATGCCCTATGGAGCTCAATACCTTCACTTTGGACCTCAGGCTGACCTCGAGCTCGAGCCAGGGTGGGTGGTGGACGGCGCTTACGTCGAGAGCATGGGCGAGCCTGGAGACATCAGCTTTCAGATTACCGCCGTTCCCCTCGATCACAGTCTGATGACCCACTGGTTCGTCCATCCCGAGCCGATGGTGCGGCAGGAGTTCGTCGGCAAGTACCGCACCATGGATCTCGCGACCGCTATCGACACGGCACTTGCGGAACGGCTGGAGTCCCTCCGGCAATCTCTCCAGAGGAAGGGTGGCGACATCACCGAAGACTTGGCTGCCGAGGCGCAAGCTCAAGGTGGGGAACTCGGTCCAAACCTGCGCGTAACCGACGTCTCGTCGCAGCTTGCGGCGATTCGGATCGAGCAGACAATGCGACAGCATGAAGTCTATCGCAAGGCGATGCGGCTGGTGGTCAACGCGCTTTGCTATGTGACCGCTTACCCAGACGATATCCGCCAGGCGTGGCCAGAAGGCACGCCTCAGTCATTACAGGTAAAAGCCGACGCGAAAGAGGGCAAGCCTTCCGAGCGCGCAAGGTCGAAGCTGACCTCGATGGGATACGTGCCGGTGCACCTCTGTGGCACACACTTTGCCGAGGAGCTGGAAAAGGCAAAGCTCTGGGAGGGGCTTGGCGGCCACAAGTCGGCCCACTGGCGACGCGGGCACTGGCGCCGGCAGGCTAACGGTCCTGAGTTTTCGCTGCGCAGACTCAAGTGGATCATGCCAATGGCGGTCGGAAAAGGCGATGTGAAGGATGCGCCGGGGCACGTCTACATGGTCACCTAAGAAGGTAAGGTCGTCCCCATGAACCCCCCGCCCAAAACAACACCTGATTGCGGGCAAGCTGTACCTGACTGCGTGCCTCCCGTTCCTCATGGACATGAAAATGCAAAGACGCAGTCATGGCCGAATATGAATCCCTACACCGGCAGAGTGTTCAGAGGGATGCACCAAGAAGATGTCTCGCAAAGGCTCGACAGAAACGAAATGCGCCTCCTCAGGCGGAATGAGGAGTTTGTTGGTTTCCCTTTGTTTTTGCTGCAGTTTACCGGGCTAGCCACCCCAAGTAGCCATGCGGGTTTCCGGGCCGTCCCCGTGGCGAGAGATTGGTGTCATCCGTCCGTCGCGCCCGACTCCGTTTGTAGGAGGCTTACCGCCCTTCCCCGCCCTCAAGCCCATACTGCAATCGGCATCTGTGGATCCGGGAACGGACCAGTCAGCAAATCATTGATTTTATGGGGACTTCTTGTGGTCGCAGGCCGGAAACCCGCATGAATACTGGGGGCAGCTATCCCGGTAAATTGCATCAAAAACAAAGGGATACCTTGTGGCGGCGCGCAATGAATTCGCCGAAGGCGCCATGCGGTTGATGCATGGACTGTCGCGCCGCTGTGAGGCTCAGCCGATCCACGCGAACATACAGGGTCTGCGCCGGGAACAGCACTTCTGTATCGGACGCTTTGGCGAGCCGATCCTCGGTGGCGCTAAGCATGGCAATCTTTTCCAAAGGCGACCGTATGAGGAGCATAGAAGACACTGCACAATCCGCGAGGCTGCCAGAGCGAAAGGCGTGACCTGTCCCTAGGCGCCAGCTAGGCGCAAGATACGCGTTACAAATTGTTACAGGTATGCATTGGGGATTCGGATTTGGCGCCAGTAGGATGTTCATTCCATGGCATGAAGTGAACGTTCGCGCCATGGCGTGACCTTGGTACTAAGGCCCCAACCCTTGCCAAACAGGCTGCGGGGCCTGCTCGGCAGCTGACGTTCCATATACCCAGCAAACGCATAAGAACGCAGGAGACCACATGCTGAGTCAGCATGAAATCTCCACCCCGATCCTGGTGAAAGACAGCCTGAATCCGCTGGACTTGGATCTTGCGGATCTTGACTCCCTGGTGGGGCGCGAACTCGTCACTCTGGAAAAACGTCCGTCCGGCCGAGCTTGGCCCGCCTCACCCATCGCGGCCAAAGCATTTTGGCGACTGTGGAACGGGGCCACGGTATTACCCATGCTCACCCGGCCGACCATATCTTGCCGCGCCAAACCACATTGATCGATTCTTAACCCGGCCCGCGCACCTGCACCGACCATGCGCCGGACTCAGATTCAGGAGCTTCATCATGCCGTCCTCACCTTCCGAGCAGATTCAGGCCGCGCAGGCCGCCGGCCTCGATATCTTGTCCGGTCTTGCTAACAAAGGCCTTGACGGCCTGCAGAAGCTTGTTGAGGTGAATTTGCGACCTGTGAAATCTACGTTGGCTGACGCCCAGGAAGCGACGTGCAAATTCCTCGCAGCCAAAGATGCGGCGGATCTGTTCGCACTGCAGGCCAGCCTGCTCCAGCCGGCAATCGAGAAGGCGCAAGCATATCAGCGGGAGCTATTTGAAATTGCCGCGGCTGCAAGAGGCGATTTCGCCAAGGTCGCCGATGCGCAGTTCGAGGAGAGCAAGCGCAAGATGCAGGACGTTATCGACAACGCTGCGAAGGGCGCGCCAGCGGGCTCGGAGCCCGCGTTGGCAGCGTGGCAATCGGCAATGGCCGCCGGCGCCACCCTATGCGAGACCATGCAGCAAACCGCCAAGCAAGCGATGGAAGCCGCCGAAAACAATTTGAACGTGGTCTCCGCTGCAGGCGCGAAGGCGGCTCAGCAGGCAACCGCACAGCCCGCTCGCACTGCCAAGCACTAATGCATAGCCGCGCGGCTGAATGCCGCAATCCCATGGACCCCTGATCCTGCGGCGTTCACTTCGCGTTAGGCGTGCCGGCCGCGCACGCCTGCCCGGCCTTTCATTCGTTTGTGCCTAGGACCGACGTGGACCGTGCTTGGCCGATGGGATCTATGCTGTCGAATCCAGGCACGGCGAGCTTCAGCTCATCTGCGAACGCGTCGATTATCCTGACGGGGTTGTCCTCACCAATGAAATCATCGAGGCATTCAGGGAGCAGCGTTACCTGCGTGCAGTGTCCTCCCTCAGTCCCGCCCGCCAACCGCTCATACCCATGTCGGACTCACGGATGCGGATGAATGGGATCGACCCAATAGACTTCTTCCGGTGGCTCGGCGGGTTCGATATCCAGGTTAATGACAATGGGATCTTGACCGCTACGGACCACCACGCAACTGAGAACCTCGATCTTGCTCGCATTGATCTCTTGATGAGGTACGAATGGCGGAACGTAGATGAAATCGCCAGGCCCTGCCTCTGCGACAAACTCTAGGCTTTCCCCCCATCGCATACGTGCCCGGCCGCTCACAACGTATATGACGCTTTCCAACTCGCCATGATGGTGAGCCCCCGTTTTGGCATTGGCATCAATGGTGACCGTGCCAGCCCAAAGTTTGCTAGCGCCCGCCCGCGCATGTGTGATTGCAGCCGCTCTCGTCATACCAGGCGTTTGAGGTGTATTGAGATCGAGTTGGGAGCTAGGAATGATCTTGACTCCGTGATCGCGCCAATTTGGCTTTGACTCAGAATTCATTTCATCGCTCCAGTCCGCGTTGCTACCGATAGACCAGCACCGGGATCGTGCTATGCGTCAGAACTTTTTGCGTCTCACTACCGATTAGCAGCCCCTTCACGCCTCGTCGTCCGTGAGATGCCATCACAATGAGATCGCACTTCTCGCCTTCGGCCGTACGAATGATGGCATCGTAGGGGTGATCATCGACAACATAGGTCGTGCTGCAGCGCACGCCCACGTTGCTGGCCTGGTGCTGGAGGCTTGCAAGATATCTCTGCGCTTCCTCCTTGGCCCCTCTTGCGTATTCTTCACGGGAATTACTGAGCGTCTCGACGTAGGAAAACACGTGATAGTCCGGGCAAGCTCGGACTACGGTGATCTCGGCATTAGTCTCGCTAGCGATTTCCACGGCCTTGGTAAAGGCCGCTTCGGCCAATGGAGACCCATCGACCGCTACCAGAAGATGCTTGAACATCTTGCCCTCCTAGTGCACTGACAGGTGCCTCACTTCATGTGACGTGGTGTTGGAATGCAAGCTGCAAGTTCTACAGATCCCGGCCAGCCACCAATTACTGGGAAATGCTTATGATCAATTCAAGTTTAGGTGGCTAGCCCAGCACGTCAACTGAAAGCGCCGGCCGCCGCCATGTCTGCCCAAACACCTTCCGGTTTGCTGGCTGGTTCAGGCGGCAGTAGAATTTTTGCGAACCCCGCTGCTCTTCGCCGGCCGAAGAACAACTTGCGTACCGGATACTAATCCGCCCACTGAATGTGCAGCGTCCGATTCATTTGAACGGGGTAACCGATGAGGGAAACCATGTACCAGCAGACATACGATCCGCTCGGGAACGTGTTTCTTTCCACAGTGGCGGCAGCGATTCCGATCCTGGTGCTCTTGTACTTCATCGCCCTGCATCGGCACCGCGATTCGCAAGGCAATGTGCACCTCGGCATTTCCGCGCCCTATGCGGCGTTCTATGGCGTCATCGCAGCTTTCCTGGTCGCATGCATCGTGTTCAGGATGCCGCTTGCCTCGGCGGCGTCGGCCTTTGCGCTCGGGTCGCTGTCTGGCTTCCTGGGAATCATCTGGATCGTCCTGGCCGCGATGTTTCTGTACACGATGACCGTGGTAACGGGCAAGTTCGAGATTGTGAAGGAGTCCATCGTTCATATCTCGTTCGATCGGAGACTGCAGTGCGTGCTGATCGCATTTTCATTCGGGGCAATCATCGAGGGAACCTCTGGGTTCGGGACGCCGGTGGCAATCGCCGGGGCGGTGATGGTGGGTTTGGGATTCAAGCCCTTCCAGTCCGCCGTCCTGAATCTTCTGGCCAACACCGCGCCGGTCGCGTGGGGAGCGATTGGCACGCCGATCGTCACGCTGGCGGCGGTAAGCGGCCTGGACCAGGTCACGCTATCTGCGATGGCCGGGCGCCAACTGCCCTTTGTCTCGATCCTGGTCCCGTTCTGGCTTGTTGCCACGTTCGTGAAGATGGAAGGCGGCACCTGGAAGGAGGCATTCGAGGTGTGGCCGGCGGCGCTGTGCGCTGGTGCATCATTCGCAGGGATGCAGTGGTTCGCCTCAGGATCCAACGAGTTCCACCTGATGACGGACGTGGTATCCGGCGTCTTCTCGGTCATCTGCACTGCGCTATTCCTGCGCTTTGTGTGGCATCCGAAAACGCGCTTCCTGCTCAGGGCTGAGCGCGAGGCGCTGGCTGCGGCCGGCAAGGCCAGCGCGACAACCACGCTCGACAACACTGAGTGGAAGTACTCGTATACGACTCGGGAGACAGTCTACGCATGGCTGCCCTGGGTTATCCTGATCCTATGCTGCGCCATCTGGGGCATTCCGGAGTTCAAGAAGTATTTGAACAACCTGTTCTCCTCGGTCACGTTTTCCACGACCTTGCTTGGCTCACCATTCTCAGGGACGCTCTCGCTGCCGGTCTGGGACATGCCTGCCCTGCACAACCTGGTGCAACGGATGCCACCGGTCGCGGCAGCCAATGCCAAGCCGGAGGTGGCAAGGTTCACCATCAACTGGCTCTCGGCCGCCGGGACGGGCGTATTCGTGGCCGCGATCCTGTCCGGCCTGGTTCTCAGGCTGAGCGCGGCGCAATGGAAAGCGGCTTTCGGCCAGACCCTCCAGCGCATGAAGATTCCAGTCCTGGTGATTGCGCAAGTCCTTGGACTCGGCTTCCTGACGCGGTACGCCGGTACTGACGCGGTGCTCGGCCTTGCGTTCACGGGAGCCGGCTTCCTGTATCCCTTCTTTGCCGCCTACCTGGGCTGGCTCGGCGTCTTCCTGACGGGCTCCGACACTGCTTCCAATGCCCTGTTCGGTAGCCTGCAGCGAATCACTGCCCAACAACTCAATTTGAATCCGATTCTCATCGTCGCCACGAACTCGACCGGTGGCGTGATGGGAAAAATGATCGACGCGCAGTCCATCATGGTGGCCTGCGCGGCATGCTATGACGAGCCAGAGGAGAGATCGCATGCGCTGGGACCGATCTTCCGCACGATTTTCTGGCACTCAATCGCCGGAGCCGCGGTTATCGGCCTGATCGCGCTTCTGCAAGCCTACGTCTTCCCGGGGATCATTCCGATACCGCCGGTCGGAAAATGAAGCATGACGAGGAAATTCGGCACAGACCAGCCGGCGTCCGTGGATCATCGGCCCACGCATTGTGGTAGAACGAAGGAGAATGATGATGTTAAAGCTGAAGCTCGCAGTAGTCAGCGCTCTTGCCACAATTGCCACGTTGGACGCGGTGCCGTCAATGGCGCAAACGCCAGCGCCCAGGAAATTCACTGCGAACACGCTTCAGGAAGTCCCCCTTGGAGAACTTCCGCCCGGGAAGTGGAATATGACGGCGACCCTGCTGGTCATCGAACCCGGTGGGGAAATTCCTTTTCACGTGCATAAGGGTCCAGGGCTCCGCTACGTATTGGAGGGGGCCATTACCATCAACTGGAAGGAGGGCAAGACGCGGACTTTCGAGGCCGGCTCCACATATTTCGAAGGACGGTGCGAGAACCATCCGGCCGGCACTATTTCTGCAAGGAACGCCGGTAAGGTGCCGTGCCGGGTAGTGATTGTTGAGCTCGTTCCCCAGCAGTAAGTCGTGCCTAACCCTGCGATCAACTGAATGCTCCATCAATTTGAGGGCGGGTTTTGGCCCAGCCGTGCCGCCTCGATCGCGCCGATGTTGATCTTTTTGATCGTCATCATCGCGTCGAATGCGCGCTTCGCAGCCGCGCGATCGGGGTCGGTTATCGCTGCGATGAGGGCGCGCAGGGTGATCTGCCATGACAATCCCCATCGGTCCTCAACAGCCGCATGCGCTTTCCCGGCCGCCATTGCCGACGATCGCATTCCACAAGCGGTCGGATTCGGCCTGGTCGTCCGTCGCGATTTGAAAGGAGAAGGCCTCGCTGTGCTTGAAATGCGGGCCGCCCCGTTCAGCCCGAGGCAGGGAATGCCGACGACGGTGAACTCGACCGTCAGGACGTCGCCCTGCTTGCCGTCGGGATAGTCGCGCGCGGTGGACGGCGCCGACAGCGCTGTCGGGAAATGTTTCGGCATAGAAGTTTGCGGCGTCAAGGGCGTTCGAGCACCCAGTCGCACACATACTCGACGGCACCGAAAAGACAATGCCACGAGCTACGGCTTGACGCCAGGCGGTTTCGACCGCCTGCTGCAAAGCTAGGCCAATGAGTTGTGCAAGACGCAGCCACCATAACGGGAAAGCTGATGGCACTGGTCCACGCAGGTTTCCACGTTGGCGAAGCTGGCAACGTGAGCTTTCCGACCGAGAAGCGGTACGCGCTCCTGCAAGAGGTCCTGCGCTATTGCGCCTCGGAATGCCTGCTGACGTGCTGATATTCCCGGGACTACGGCCTCAGCCAGATCGCCGACATGTTGGATGACGGTTATACCCATTTGATTACACACAAGTCACTCGTCCAGTTCTCGCGCGTACTTCAGGCCGGCGGCGAAATCCACCACTCGCTGCAGGCCTTGCCAGATGGTCTTGACTCCGGGTTCGCCGTCGCCT
>JACXTT010005621.1_pt1 | contig 18172 bp, 19 predicted proteins | sample 9270951 | NCBI WGS metagenome assembly JACXTT01 (sample SAMN15532306, study PRJNA645909) | rock metagenome | isolation source: weathered quartz diorite | place: Puerto Rico | collected 2017-06-21 | reverse complement strand
AGATCACACCCAACACCGCGCCGCCACGGCACCTCATCCGCATCGACCGAGTCTCGCATTGCGGGTCGTGTCTTCGAGTCCGACGTTCTCCGCCACGGTCGTGACGCCGAGCGGCCGGCCTCTCGCAGCCGCGACTGCGAGCGCGAAAGCGTCGTCGTGTCCAGGGTCGCAGTCCGAAATCATCTGTTCTTCGTCGAACGAGGTATCGGCTCAGGATGAGATCGAAGCGTCCGACGACGCCGTTCGCATCACGGGCTCAGCGCCGCGTGGGCGCACAAGGAAGTGTTCTCGTGGCCCGCGTTCGGGCTTGACGCCGGCTGGGGTTTGCGTTACTTTCCAGTTCAGTTTATTAACTGAGATGGAAAGTAGCTTGTATGCCTCTTGCGATCGACGAGGACCAGCTCACTGACACCTTCGCGGCTCTGGCGAACTCGACGCGGCGAGCGATCCTCGCCCGCCTCGCGGAGAGCGCTGCGACCGTGAACGAACTCGCCGAGCCGTTCTCGATGACGCTGCCCGCGGTCTCGAAGCACATCAAGGTTCTCGAACGCGCCGGCCTCGTCGTCCGCGGACAGAGCGCCCAGTACCGGCCGTGCGCCCTCGACGCGGCGCCCCTGAAGGCGGTGATGACCTGGACCGAGCAGTACCGCCGAGTCTGGGAAACCCGTTTCGACCAGATGGACGCGTACCTCGTCCAACTGCGGAACAAGGACACGAAGACGAATGACTGACTCGAACCCGACGCACGCCGTGGTGATCGAACGGACCTTCGATGCTCCGATCGACCTCGTCTGGAAGTTGTGGACAGAACCGGAATACTTCAAAGCCTGGTACGGACCTGACGGCGCGACGATCCCCGTCGCAAAGATGGACGTGCGGGTCGGCGGCCGGCGGCTCGTCTGCATGGAGGTGCAAACGCCGAACGGTGCGATGCAGATGTGGTTCTCCGGCGAGTATCGGGAGATCTTGGTGAATCAGCGTCTCGTCTACACCGAGGCCATGTCCGACGAGCACGGCAACGTCCCAAGCGAGCAGAACGCAGCGCCCGGTCATCCCGAGTCAACCGAGGTGCGCGTCGAGTTCGAAGACCTCGGCGATCGCACGAGAATGGTGATGACCCACGTCGGCATCCCGGCGGGCTCCCCCGGCGCTGCCGGATGGGAGATGGCCCTCGCCAAGCTCACGGCCTATGTCGACGAACAACGACGCCGGTAGCTCATCACGACCGAACTCGAGCGATTCTCCGGGCTGACTCCCGGGCAGATCGAGCCCGCGCGGCGTAACGTCGGCGCAATGAGCACCGATGATCTCCGCCACGCCTTCTCGATTGCGCGAGGTGTCATGGAGAACGTGACGCCCGACCAGCGCGAGATGCCAACCCCATGCGCGTCCTGGACAGTTCGCGATCTCCTCAATCACATGTGTGAGGGAGCGAACTGGGTCGGCCTTTGCGTGGATGCCGGAAAGGCGCCCGACCCCGACCCGACCCACGGCGTCGACTACGCGGCCGGCGACGTGCTGCCCTCCTACGACACCGGCGTGAATCGGACGCTGGCCGCGTTCGAGGCGGCCGGCGACAAGCCGGTCGAGCTCCCGTTCGGAACGGTGCCTGCGACCGTCTTCATGGGGATCGCGACCACCGACCATTTCACGCACGCGTGGGACCTCGCGATCGCAACGGGCCAGGACGCGAACCTCGACCCCGAGCTCGCGGAGCGGCTGCTCGAGGGCGCCCGGCTCGTGATCGCCGATGCGTTCCGCGGGGCCGAGGGGTCGGGCGCGCCGTTCGGGACCGAGCAATCCGCCCCGGCCGGTTCCAGCGCGGCGGCGCAACTCGCTGCGTTCCTCGGTCGCACCGTGTAGGGGTACCGAGACCGAGCGAACGGGCGAGCTCCTGCGCAGGCCGTCGGACGCGTCGCGGATTCGGGTCCGCGGTCTACTCGTCGTGCGGAGCAATGCCGCTTCCACGACGACAAGACCGAGCACTGAAATCCGATTCTCATCAAGTCCTCATCTACACAGCCCGGCGGTACGTCAACGTCGTCTGGTGGGCCGCCGGCCCGGACCGAGGAGGTCGCTGTGCAGATCCTGATCGTCAACTTCAACCTCGACGGACTCTCCGAGGAGGAATTCGCGAGCTCGTGCGACGAGCTCGCGCCGGCCTTCGCCGCGGTCCCGGGACTCGCTTCGAAGGTTTGGCTCGCCGACCGCGCCGAGGGGATCTTCGGCGGCGTGTACACGTTCGAGTCCGAGAAGGCGGTCGACGACTACCTCCAGTCGGATCTGTTCGCCGGAGTCGGCTCGACACCCGGTCTCGTGAACATCTCGGTTCGTCGCTTCGGCGTACTCGACGGGCCTACCCGTGTGACCCGTGGCTTGGCGCAGCCCGCGGGCGTCTGAGGCTGGCACTCTTGTCGCGATGAGCGACGGCGTCACGCTGAAGGGACGGGAGCGCGAGCTCGCGTCCCTTCAGCGCGTGCTCGACGCGAACGGGCCGCGTGTGGCGTTCGTCTACGGCGTCGCGGGCATCGGCAAGTCGGCACTGCTCAACGCCTTCGCGAGCCGAGTGCGAGGCTCCGGAACGCAGGTGTGGCGGATCGACTGCGCCGCGATCGATCCGACGGAGTCGAGCTTTCGCGCGGCGCTCGACGCGGCGGGATGGAAACCAGGATGCGCCGGCGTCGTGCTCGTCGACACCTACGAGATGTTCCGCATCACTGATCCCTGGTTGCGGCACGAACTGGTTCCGTCGTTGTCGACGGAGCTGCGCTTCGTCATCGCCGGGCGCGATGCCCCGATGCTCGAATGGTCGACCGAGAGGGGTCGAGTGGGTGGGCTCGAGATCCTTCCGCTGGTCGGGTTGACCGATGAGGCCGCGCAAGCCTTTCTCGCGGACGCGAATGTGGCAGAAGACCACGCGGACATGATTTGCCGAATCGCGCGCGGCCACCCTCTGTCGCTTCGGCTCGCCGCGGAGGCAGACGTCGCCCACGTGCCGATCGACGAGGTCGGGCCGCGCGTGGTCGCCGCTCTGGCGACCGCGTTTCGCGCCGGCCTCGATGACGAGGGTCGTCGACTTCTCGACGCTGCGTCGGTGCCTCGCCGGGTGACGAGAGGTGTCCTCGAGGCGATGGCGTGCCGAGACGCAGACGACGCGATGGAGAGACTCGGTGCGCTCAGCTTCGTAGACGAAACATCGGAAGGGTTGCGGCTGCACGATGCGGTGCAAGCCGCAGTCTCCGCCCGGCTCCGTGCCCTCGAACCTGAGCGGTTCCGCGAACTGCGCTCGGCCGCGTGGCGCCATCTCCAGAACGAGACACGGCGGGCGGGCGCGAGTGACCTCCACCGATTCACGGCGGACCTCCTTTTCCTCATCGACAACCCGTTCGTCCGTGAGGCGATGTTCCCCGCGACTGCCCATGCCTTCAGTGTCGAAAGGTCGCGGGAGGAGGACGCCGAAGCTCTGCGAGCGTTGTGGCACGAATTCGAGACACCGGAGGGCGCCTCGGTGTTGGACGCCTGGTTTCGCCTTCGTCCTGATGCGGTCCGTTCGGTGCGCGACCGGACCGGAGCCGTCGTCGGGTGTTCGGTCGTCGCCGAGTGGCGAGACATCCCGCCCTCTCTCGAGCGAGCCGACCCGGTCGTCGCAGCTTGGTCGCGCCACGCCGCGCGTGACCCCCTGCCTCCGGGCCAGCGGACTCTCACTCACCGGCGCTGGCTCGCCGCCGGCACGGGCGAGGGCCCGAGCGGTGTGCAGGCCGCGGCGTTGCTCGATGTCAAGCGTGATTACTTCCGTCTGCGGCCACACCTGGGTCGGCTCTACCTCAGCGTCCGCGACCCCCGGCCCTTCCTCGACGCGCTGCGCACGCTCGGCTTCCTTCCCTTCGACGAACCCGTCGAGGTCGGCGGCGAGCCGTTCCATCTCGCGGCGCTCGACTTCGGACCGGACTCCGTCGACGGGTGGCTCAACCGCATCGCCGCGGCCGAGCTCGGCGAGAGCGATCAGCCATTCCTCGATGAGCGCGACCGCAGTGTCGATGTCGGTGGCGCTCGAATCCAGTTGTCACCGCTCGAATTCGGAGTGCTGAACACGCTCGCCGCGCACCCTGCGGCGCCGGTGTCGCGCGCCGATCTGCTCCGCGAGGTATGGGGCACGAGCTACGACGGTGGCAGCAACACGGTCGACGTCGTGATTCGCAGCCTCCGCAGGAAGCTGGGCGCCGTTGCCCACCGCATTGAGACTGTCCGCGGCGTTGGCTACCGACTCAGGTGAGCCACGGCCCCAGCAGCCGTTCTGCGCCGGCGCAGTAGCGGAGGATCGCGTTCCGTTGCAGGACGAGAGTGTCCTCGTATGGGACGCACGACCTCGTTGAGCGAACGGCGCGCCGCGGGCTGCGAGTTCTCAACCCGGCGCGTCGCTGGGGCGGGCCGCTACGTTCGCGACGCATGAGGCGCAACAGTGGGGTCGTAGAGCACCTGCGAGGGGTCTCGCTGTTCTCGAGGTGTTCGCGACGAGACCTCGCGACCGTCGCGAAGCTCGCCGAGATCCTCGAGTTCGAGTCCGGTACGACGATCGTTACGCAGGGCCGGACCGGTGACGCGTTCTATGTCGTGCTCGATGGCCGTGCAACCGTGCGGCGCAACGGGCGGCGCGTTGGTGAGCTCGGTCCGGGGGACTATTTCGGCGAGCTCGCGTTGCTCGACCCGGCCCCTCGCAACGCCGACGTCGCCGCGATCGGTGCAATAACGGTCGCTCGGCTCCGCGTCGGACCGTTCCGCTCGGTGTTGCGCACGGTGCCGGCGATCAACGAGCGATTACTTGCGGGGCTCGCGCGACGTGTGCGGGACGCCGACCGACGCGCCGTGGAATAGAAGCCGCCGAATTCGTGTCGCAGGACCGGCTCGTGCGTCCCTGCGCGCGGTCGCGCCGCGGGCCGCTCGGCAGTCCTGAACCCGAGGTCGTAGCCTTCCTTGGCGTTGCAACGGTGCCGCTTTCTCCCGCTCGCGGGTGTAGCCGTACTGCTCGGTCTCGCCGGCTGCACGCCGCATGAACGACAGGACGCGAGGCCGGCGCCTCGCGCGACCACCCGGGTTACTCCCGCGCGTTCTACGCCCCGAACCGTGTCGGTGTCGCCGGCCCGGCTTGTGTCGCGGACGATTGCGATCGGGACGACCGTGCAGGGACGCCCAATCCGCGCCACGGAGGTCGGGAACCCGGCCGCGTCGTTCAAGGTGCTGGTGGTCGGCTGCATTCACGGGGACGAGCCGGCAGGGATCGCGATCGCGCATCAGTTGGTGCGTCAGCCCCCCGACCGGTCAGTCGACCTGTGGGTTATTGACGATCTCAACCCGGACGGTGTCGTCGCCAGCACTCGGCAGAACGCACATGGCGTCGATCTCAATCGAAACTTCCCGTACCGCTGGCGGCCGATCGGCCGGCTGGGCGACGTCCAATTTGCCGGCCCCGGGCCGCTCTCGGAGCCCGAAGCGCAAGCGGCCGCCGCGTTTGTGGATCGGGTCCGACCATCGGTGACGATCTGGTTCCATCAGCACGCGGATCTCGTAGACGACTCCGGCGGGAACGCCGGCGTCGAGGAGCAGTTCGCCGATGAGACGGACCTCCCGTTCGCGCGGCTCACCCGCTACCCGGGCAGCGCCACGGGGTGGGAGAACCACCGCTTTGCCGGTAGCAGCGCCTTCGTCGTCGAGCTTCCAGCCGGCCCGGCCAGCCCGTCGCTCGTCGCCCGAACCCTCGACGCGATTCACGAACTGAGCGCACCCTCGGCGACGTAAAGAACACGTCAACTCACAAGTCCCTCCGCCCGCCTCAACGGTATGCCGAGCGAGGAATTTCGGCTCACCGCGAGGGCCGAACGTCGATTTCGAGGTCGGGACCTCTAAGTTGTGTTGCTCGTGGCCCGGCAGCGATCCACTTCCAGAGGCCCCGTGGATCGAACTCGCGTGGCCACCCTCGCGGTAGGTGGGGTGCTGTGCCTCGTCATGGGCCTCGTGGCGCTCAGGGTGTGGAGTCTGGCGGGGCCGCTCTCGCGAACCTTCGGAGATCCCGCGGCGGGCGCGACCCCGCACGTCGCCGAGTCACCGATCCAACACGTCGTGGTGATCTTTCAGGAGAACCACTCGTTCGACAACGTGCTGGGTGGTATCTGCGTCCGTGATCACCTGGGTTGCGACGGTGCGACAACCGGACTGTTGAGTACTGGCAAGCGGGTCCCCCTCAAGCCGCAACCGGACATCGTTCCGCAGGTCGATCACCGCGCCGTCGCGCAGACCACTGCGATCGACCACGGCAGGATGGACGGCTTCGATCGGACCGCCGGCTGCTTTTCGCGCAAGCATCCCCCTGTCTGTTACACGCAGGTGACCGACGCGGAGATCCCGACACTGCGCCGGCTGGCGGAACGGTACGTGATCTCGGACCGCACGTTCAGTGAGAACCCCGTGCCGTCGTGGGGCGGTCACATGGATCTGCTGGCCGGACAGCTCGACGGATTTCGGGGTGCGAATCCGTTCCAGGACAAGAAGGTCGGCCCCAACCCGGGGTGGGGCTGCGACAGCCTCACGGACGAACCCTGGCGCAATACGAGCGCGCGCTCCGGTCCGTACATCATGGTTCCGGCGTGCGTTCCGCGGCTCGATGGCTACGGCCCGTATCGGCACTCTCCCGTACTGCCCGTGCCGACGATCCTTGATCGGCTCTCGAGCGCAATGGTGTCGTGGAAGCTGTACACCGACGTCGACAAGACACAGAGCGGATACCTCTGGTCGACCTGTCCGATATTCGCGGATTGCCTTTACGACCCGCACAATCACAACGCGCCGAGCCCGAACTGGGTTCCGAGAGCGACCTTCAAGAGCGATGCGGCGGCGGGTCGCCTCCCCGCGTACTCCGTGATCATCCCGAACTACGAACTCAGCCAACACAACTATGTATCAATGCTCAAGGGAGACAACTACATCGAAGGGCTGGTCAACGCGGTGATGCGCGGCCCGCGCGCGCAGTGGGAGTCGACCGTGATCTTCATCACCTACGACGACTGTGGATGCTTCTACGACCACGTCGCCCCGCCACGCGGGCTGGGCATCCGGGTCCCGATGGTCATCGTCAGCCCCCGGGCGAAGGCCTCGTACGTCGACCACACCCAAGCTTCGTTCGACTCCATGCTCGCGTTCGTGGAGCAGAACTGGAAGCTGGAGCCTCTGGGCGCGCGTGACGCCAATGCCTACGACTACTGCAACAGCTTCGCATTCACGAGCCTGCCGTGTACGGGCCCCGCAGCCGGAACCCGTGAGCATGCCGGGCGGGCCGCGCCCGGCGTCGTCAAGCTTCAGCCGTCGGTCGTGCCCGCCGCATCCACCCACTGGATGAGCGCGCACCACCCAGATCCCAGTGATCCCACCTGAGGCGTCACGTGCCGGTCGGCGCCTAGGCTCGGTGAGGTGGCAGGCGTCACGGATTCGGCGTCCGAGAGCGATTCGAGATCTCACCCACTCCGGCTTGACGACATCTCGACCGCGGACAACCCGACGCGTACGACAACGACGCTGACGGTGGCCGGGCTCATCGGCATGTGCATGATCGCCGCCTCGGGCGCGCTGGTCGGTCCGTACGGACCCACCGGCTCGACGCTCGAGCGTCGCGTGACGGACGTGCTCCCCGTTGGAACGGCCGGCACAGTCCTCGGCACCATCCTGCTCGTACTCGGGCTCGTCCTGGTCTTCGGCGCATGGATCTTGGTGGGACTCGCGCTCCGCAAAGGCGCGCCGCTGCGGCCGCTGATCCGGATGTCGGTGCTCTGGTCGCTCCCGCTCATCGTCGCACCCCCCCTCTACAGCCGCGACGTCTACAGCTACGCGGCGCTCGGAAAGATGGTGAGCCACCATCTGAGCCCCTACCACGGCGGACCGGCACGCCTCGGAGTGTCGTCGTTCGTTCCGCCGGTGAGCAGCGTCTGGCTGCACACGCGTTCGCCGTACGGCCCGGTGTTCATCAGCCTCGCGTCGATGGCCACCCGGCTCGCCGGTACCAGCGTTGTCAACGCAGTCATCCTCCTCCGCCTGCTCGAGGTGCTCGGCTTGGTGCTCATCGCGCTCGGTCTCCCCACGCTCGCGAACGCGGCGGGCAAGGACCCAGCGAGGGCGATATGGCTCGGCATCTGCAACCCGCTCGTGCTCGTGCACTTCATCGGCGGCGCGCACAACGACGCGCTCATGGTCGGCCTCATCGTGTGCGGACTCGCGCTCACCTATGCCGGCCGTCCGTATCTCGGCGTCGTTGCGTGTACCCTCGCCGCGGCCGTCAAGGCCCCGGGGGCCATCGCGGTGCTCTTCGTCGTCATCCACGTGCTGCGGGCGACGCCACCCGAAAGCCGCCGCAAGGTCCTGCTCCGACTGTCAGGCGTCGGCGCCGCGGTCTTCTTGTTGGCGACGGTGGTCACCGGGCTCGGCTGGGGATGGATCGCCGCGCTGGGCGTACCCGGAAGTACTCATGTGCTTCTCACGCCCACAATCGTCCTCGGACGCATCGCGTCTCCGATCCTCGGCCGTACTGTCGCGTCGGCCGGGGCGACCGTCGTGGGATACATCGCACTCGTCGTCGGTCTGACGTACCTCGTGTGGCGGGCCCCGGTTCTCGGTACCACTCGCGCCTGCGGCCTGGCGCTTGCGCTGCTCGTGGTTGCTGGTCCGATCGTCCTTCCCTGGTACGCACTGTGGGCGGTCGTCGTGCTCGCGCCCGCGGGTCGGCGCATCGAACGCGGCTTCGCGATCCTCGCGTCGGTCGTCTTGACGCTCGCATTGGAGCCGTCAGGCGCCGCGATGCCCGATCTCATGCTCATCCTCATGGTGGTTGCGCTCGCTGCGGTCGCGGCATCAATCAACTTGCCGTCCGTGCGCCGGTGGATCCGGAACGAACTGGCTCCGGCGATCGACGAGTACCGCCAGCTCGGGCGACTCGACCGCATTCCTGCGATCGCGGTGCGGATCCTCGCGAGCTCGCGACCGACCCGTCGCAGACGCGGTGTGCCTTCACTCCATCCGTCGTAGCGACGCGCCCACCTGCCGGTCCGCTCGGCCCGGTTCCAACCACAGCGTCGCCGCCAGCGCGGCGGCGATCGTGATGAGCAGCAACAAGACATCACTGTTGCCCACCAGGAACTGCCACGTGTTGTGCCGGTACTCGCGGCCGTTGTTGTTCGGAACCCACCAGATCGCACCGAGAGCAACTGCGGCGGACAGCGCGAGCGTCGCACCGAGCATGAACCGCAGCCGCGGCGCTTCCGAGTAGAGCCGCACGCACGAAACCAGGAACGGAAGCACGAGAATCCAATGATGCACCCAGCTCACCGGTGAGATCAGGAGGATCGCCGCCATTGCCAGCGACTCGGCGAGCCAAGGACGATCCGAGTGAAGTCGGCGCGCCGCCCACAGCACGACGCCACCGACGACGATCACGGCCGGGAGCCAGTAGAAGCGAACATGCAGTGGTCCGCCGGTGAGTCGCACGATCGTTCCGTACAGCGACTGGTTGCTGACGTACGAGATTCCGCCAGTCCGCCGGGGATCGCCGAAATATCCGTGGAACCAGTATTCCGTCGAAGCGTGGGGCCCGAGCAAGAACGCCGTCGCCGATACGGCGACGAAGGCGCCGGTCGCGACACACGCGGCGCGATAGCGGCGCACGGCGACGAAGTAGCAGATGAGAAACAGGGGGGTGAGCTTGAGCGCGGCCGCTATGCCGATGAGCGCGCCGCGGGGAATCCAAGGCAACGCCCCGGCGAGATCCGCGACGACCAGCAGGGCGATCAGGACATTGATCTGGCCGAGGTCGAGCCCGACCTTGAGCGGATCCGACCACGCAACCACCCCGACCACGAGCATGAGAACCAGCAGGCTCCGGCGGGCGACACCGACCGCGTACCGCCGCAAGGTCAACCACACGAACGCGTACAGGCCGGCGAGCGACGCCGCCATCCAGAGCACTTGGCCCGATCGGATCGGCAGCCAACTGAACGGAGCGAACAACACCGCCGCTGCGGGCGGATAGGTGAACGGCAAGCCGATGGGCGGGACGCGAAGCCGATACAGATCCTGACCGGCAGCGAACGCGTGCCCGCCCGCCCGGTACACGCCGAAGTCGACCTCATCGTGAAGTCCGGCCCAGAACACGTATCTCGCGACGATCAACGCCAGTACGAGCACCGCGCACAACATCCAGACCTTGTCGCGAGCGAGAACGCGGCGCATCAGGTGCTTCCCTGGCAGTCGGCACTGTTCCCGCCACTTGCCGTCGAACTGCTGATCTCGAGCCCGTCGACCGCTACGTGACACGTGACGGTGCCCGCACCGTCACCGGCTGCGACGATCGAAACCAGCGAACCGGGGGGGAACACGAAGGTCAAGCCGTTCGTGCCGTCCTCGTCGGTAAGCGGCAGCGACGCATCGAACTGCAGGCTGCCCGTGGGTGTCGTGAGCGTTATCGATGCCGACGCGGCCGAACCGTCGACGGTGTAGGTGACCGGCTGCGGCGCCAACGGTTCGACCTTCGACGCGTGCGTGATCAGGCCACCGAGGAGAACGGCGGCGATCACGAGCAAGAGGATTGCGATGATCGCGCGGATGCGCGGATCCCGCAGGCTCGGCCGTTCCGGCGGGCCGTTGACACGAGGCCTGACTTCCGTCATCCCTGGTCCCGCAACTCTGCCTCGGTCACCGCGACCTCAGCGACTTCCACAACACCGTTGCCCGCCCGTCTCGAGTCAATCGCAGCAGTGCGCTCACGCTCCGCATGTTCGCGTCCACGTAGATATCGCCGTTTGGGGCCACGGCCACGCCGTCGCCGCCGGCGAACACATCTGTGGGGTCCAGCGTTCGGTTCGCGCCGAGCAACGCGTCGATCTTCGAGCCGTAGCGCAGATCGCGCGTGGCAACAACCTTGAGCACCGGCGTATGCGCGGGCGGAAGCTTCGGGACGAGTTGCGTCACTCCGCCACGCCACGATTCGATGACCCTGCCGTCAGAGGAAGCCGCGAGTGCTCCGGCTCCTCCGTTGCCTCGGAACTGCCCGAGGTAGCGGCGCGCACCCTTGGCGGTGATCTCGTAGAGGCCGAGTGCGTTCGAGCTGGAAACGAACAGGTTTCCCTTCGCGTCGAGTGCGAGCTGGTCGGGACTCATGAAGTCGTACTCTCCCGCCGGGTTGCAGAAGACGGTTCCGCAGGCCGGTGTACCGGTTGGATTCCCAGCCAGCCAATGGAGGACACCGTCGCGAGAGAGACGGAGCACGTTGCTCGCCGCGATGTAGAGGTCGCGGTGTCGTCCGATCGCGAGGCCGGCGACGGTTCCGATCGACGCATCGAGGGGCGGACTCGTACCGAGCAGCACACCGCTCCGACCGTTTCCGGCGACCGTTTCGATCTCTCCGTTGGGCAAGACGGCTCGCACGCGCGCGTTGCCCGAGTCCGCGATGTACACCACGCCATTGCGGCTCTCCACGATGCCCGATTCGGGCTGGAGTCGAAGCTCCGCCTTGTTCGCCGCGCCACCGTCGCCCGATCCTCCCTGATGACCATCGCCCGCAACAACGACGAACCTTCCGCTCGGGAGACGCTTCAGAACCTGGTCGAGCCCGACGTCGACAATGAGTAACGAGCCACCGCGCGCGGCGGCCAGACCGTACGGTTGGTCGGGGACGACGGGGGGCACGAGGGTGTGCGGGTCGGCGGAAGCGGGCGGAGCGGTCGTCGTCGCGGGTCTCGAAGAGTTGGAACCTCTTCGCGTCGCAACAACGCCGACTGCGACGAGCGCCACCAAAACAAGCCCGAGCAGGCCGGCCCGCTTCACGCCCCGCACTCCGGTTCGGATCCCGCCGGCGTCCGCACATTGAGTTGGCGAAGCCGGATCGTTCGGCGCATGAGCTGCGAGGTCCTTCTACAGAAACCCGAAACGCGCCCGTTCGGCGCCGACGACCTCACGCTTTCTCATAGCGCGCTCGCAGAGTATTCGATGAGTGCGACGACCGGTTGTCGCCACGGAACTATGCGGTACCGCGGATCGGATCGAGGTAGGCGGAGACGGAGGCAAGCCGGCTTGCGAGAACGGATCCGCAACGCACGCCTGCGGTCTTGACCGAGAAAAGCCCGCTGGTCGCACCGGGCGGAAGGACAACGGACACGGCGTTCGGCCGCGAAGTCGCTGAAATCTTCACCCGGCGACCATTGATCGTCAGGTATCCGGTGCGCACTCCGGACAACTGTGCTTGGAGGCTGATCTCGAGTCGGTCTCGCACGGTTCGCGTCCCGGGATTCACCAGCGTGAGCCGGGCGCTCGCGCACACCTCTTTCTCGGTTCCGCGAGCCGTAAGGCGATCGGCATCGGCCCTGAGATAGAGACGAGGGGCGTCGAGCATGGCGCGCGCCAACGAGCGTCGATCGGCGACGCTCACACCGGCGAGCAACCGATGGGATGCAGGGAGCAGCTTCCAGGCGACGAGTCGCGTACCGCGTGTCGCGACCGGTGCACCGAGAAGGTGGTCGAGCTGGTTCACCTGAATCGAGCTCGTCGGGTAACCGAAGCGATCGAGCGTCAGCGCGGAGAAACCCATTGCGATCAATCCTCGAACCAGGTCGCGCATCGGAAGCAACGACGCCGGCCATTGCCACTCACCGTCACGTCCGGCGATGCCCCCCGCGCTCCAACGGAGCGTCCGTGAGTGAAGGTACCCCTCCTTGATGAGGTCGTAGTCGGACATTCCCTGCGTGGAGCTGTTGTCGGGAAAGTCGACGACCGGGAGTTGAAACACCATCGCGTTGGCGGGAAGTTGCCGTTCGAGCGAGGTCACGAAGGCACTGTCGGAGTGCCAGAGTCGTTCGTTCTGCTGCGAGTGGGGCATCTCGATCGGAGCCGTCTGGTCGAGGACACCGACCATCGTGATGACGATCGCGATCGTGCACCACGCCAGCTGCCCGGGTGACAGTCGGCGTCGCACCGCGCAACGCAGCCGATCGAGAATCCGAGCGAACACTGCGATACCCGCGAAGGCGATCACAATCGCGATTCGGTTCCACGCGCGAACCCCGTCGAGTCCAACGCGCTCGAGGATGCGGTCGAGTCCACCCTTCGTCGCGAGGAAGAGGGCGGCAAGCATCACGATCCCGAGGCGCGCTTCGAGCGCCCACCGGTGATCCGACCCGCGAATTGATCGCCCGATGACGAAGAAGACGCCCACGACGAAGCCGACCGCGGCGGCCAAGCCGAGGTTTGCGGTCGCGAGACCTTGACGTCCCGGCTCTTGAAGGAAGTCGGCGAGCGCCGCGAATGGTGGGAAGCGGTGCCCGGTCACCGGACTCAAGAGCTCCGCGATCCGGAGCGGATAGAACTCCGAATTGCCTACTTGCCGAGCGGGAACCGCCATCAGGTTGCGCGCGTGCTGCCACCGGTAGAGGAGGGTCGGCAGGTTCGCGAGGACCGATGTCCCGAGCGCGACCGAGCCGAACAACCCCGCAAGAACGAATCGGCCGGGACGGCGACGCGCGATAGCGCTGCCAATCGCGCAGATCGCGAGTATCGAGATGAAGAACGCGAGGTAATAGATCCCCGCCGCGCCGATCAGCACACACCCCGCCAGCATCCAGCGCAGGCGCCACCATGCCTTCCCATGGCGCAGCTCGTGCACCGAAGGCAGTGAGCCGTCCGGCCCGAGGACCTTCACGCACAACAAGACGCTGGCCGGGATGCTGACGTAGAGCGCGAGATTCTCGTGGGCGGCCCCGTTTCGGAAATGATACGGGGCGAGCGAGAAGAGGATTGCGCCGACCACTGCTGTCGACCACGAGCACCGCAAAGCTCGCAGCGCGGGAAAGGCCGCGATCGCCGTAAGCGGGAACGTGAGCAGCCAGAACAGGTTGAATGTCAGTGGCACATCGCCGGTCGCATCGACGATCGCTTTCTTCAACGTGTAGCCGAGAACATCGCCGCCCATTGGCCACTCGGACCAGTGCTGCTCGAACGGCGCGTTGAGGTGTGAGTTGGTGTTGAACCATCCCGTCTCGTGGATGTCCTTGATCAGCATCAGGTCGAGCGTCGCGTCCTGCTGGTCGTCGGTGCGCGTGTGCGTGTACTGGAAGGGGACGTGCATCGGCATCGCCCACACGTGCGTCAGGAGCGCGACCGACAGGCACGAGAACAGCGCGGCGCAAAGCGCGCCGCCGACCATCGTCCTACGGTGCGCACGCCTGCGACCCAATTTCCGAGATGGGGGGGCATTTGCGACGACTCGATCTCGGCGAGCCGAGTCAACAGCCATCACACGACCCCAACGCGCCAATCGAGCGGGCGGGGCTCGTGCACACGCCGGGAGCCCGCGTCCAACCGCACGACGATTGTGGTGGCGATTTCTGCCACCGCGCGGGCGTACCCGCCGTGTCGAGGGCTTTCACTGACTGCAAGCGCACCATTGTGATCTTCGCGACGGCGCTGAGGACGTGTTGGCAGCCGGTGACCCGGTTGCTGGTTGTTGACGACATCCTGACCGAGTCTTTGCTCGAGCGGTTGCCTCGATTCTCGGTGGCTGACCCACCAGCAGGTCTTGCCGGCGCTAGCGTCGGATATTGGCGACACCGGGGGAGACTCAAGGTCCGGTCGTCGTGTCGTTGTTGTGGCGCGTTTCGCTGCTGAATGGCTGGCTCTCACCGACCATCACGGTCCTGGCTTGGGCCGCGCTCATCGCCGGAGTCGCCTGGTGGCGGCGCGCCTGGGTGACCTGGCTGGGCCTGGCGGCGCTCGCGTGGTTCGCGGCGTTGCTCGTTGCGCGGACGTTCGTGCCGCCCGCGGCGGTCGGCGGCGGCTATCCGAGCTCGTTCATCGTTTGGGGCGCACTGCCGATCTTCGCGTTCGCGGCCGCGCTGTGGCAGTGGCAGGTCGTCGGCCGGTGGCGGCGCGCACTCGCGTTCGTTGCCGTGCCGTTGCTCGCGGCGTTCGCAGGCCTGCAGATCAACGCGCACTATGGCTATCTGCCGACCGTGGGCGACCTCTTCGGCGTCCCGCTGCCCGGCCAGATCGACACGTTGCCGGCGCCTCCCGCCACCGGCCGGTGGGTGCCTCGCGCGGTGATGCAGCGAGTGGCCGAAGACCTGGGCGTCGTGACCGAGGTCAACATTCCGGGCACGGTGTCGCACTTCCACGCACGCGCCGCATGGGTGTGGCTCCCGCCCGCATACTTCACGGTCCGGCGCACGCTGCCGGTCCTCATGCTCTTGTCGGGGGTTCCGGGAGCGTCCCGAGACTGGCTCCGCGGCGCGTTCGCGGCCCGGACGGCCGACGCGTGGTCGCGCAGGCACCACGGCCTCGCGCCGATCTTGGTGTTTCCCGACCCGAACGGCAGCGCGCTCCGGGACACCGAATGCGTCGACGGCCCGCTCGGCAACAGCGAGACGTACCTGACGGTCGACGTGCGGGCGTTCATGCACTCGTATTTCCACACATCGACGAGCCGGACGGTGTGGGGAGTAGGTGGAATGTCGGAGGGCGCCACCTGCGCACTCGATCTTGCCACGCGGCATCCGCACGTGTTCTCGCTGTTTGCCGACTTCTCGGGCGCGGTCGCTCCCAACGTGGGACGTCCTCGGAAGACATTGCAAGTCCTGTACGGCGGCAACCGCGCGTTGCTGCGCGCGCACGACCCGGCCCACTGGTTCGCGTGGGACGCCCGCATCGGGTTACGTGGAGTCATCGTTGCCGGCGGCGACGATCAGAGCGCCCGTGCCGCGCAGAGCAAGCTCGCAGCGATCGCACGAAGGGTGCGACTGTCACTCCGGACCCTCATCATCCCGCGCGGTGGGCACAACTTCCCGACCTGGGGACACGCGCTCGCACTGACCTTCCCCTGGATTGCAAGCCACCTCGATCACGCCGTCGCCCGTTCGGTGGCCCGGGCCAAGTGATCGGTCCGCCGATCATCAGCTACATGACGTTCCACCGTCCGACTGGACACGCCAGAACCGCTGCTCGGCACTCGAGCGCCAAGCGCGAAAGACGGTGAGCCATGCGATGCTCTCACGGGAGCGATTCCTCGGTCCTGTGCGCGGCTTCGGCGATCTGCTTGATGTCGACGAGTCGGCGTTCCCAGTCCTGCGCGACACCGGCGACGACGCGTGTCGCGTCACTCAGCCGATTGGCGTCGACGCGGAAACGAACTTCCCGCCCTGCACGTCGCCGCGTGACGAGCGCAGCTTGCTCGAGCACGGCGAGGTGTTTGATCACGGCTTGACGTGTGAACGGAACGTTGTCCGCGAGCGCACTAGCGGTCGCCTCGCCGCTACGCACGAGCATGTCGAGCACGAGACGGCGGGACGGCTCTGCGATCGCCGCCCACAGCGCGTCGTCGGCCGCTGTCGTCATGCGTCGAGCAACGCCGCCAGCCGGTCGAGGCAGCCTTCCCAGCCGTCACGGTGACTGTCGGCGAAACGCTGCTTCTCGTCGGCGGGCATCGCCATCGCATCGAGCCCCGTCTCGCTCACCGTCAACTTCGTACAGGCGTCCGCTTCGGCGACGAGCCTGAACTCCACCAGTGTCGAGTTGCCGTGAACGGGCTGCTTGCCATCGGGTTGGCACCACCGGAACGAGAAGAACGTCGGTGGCTCGACCCGATCGACGACCAACGGCGCGGTGAGGTTGTTCTTCTCGAAGAACAACGTGCCGACTCCGCCCGGTCGCGCGTCGAGCTCGACGCGGTCGGCGAACCACCGTGCGATCTGATCGGGTTCGGTGATCGTGCGCCATACAACGGCGATTGGAGCGTCGATGACGATTGCGCGTTCGATGGACAAATCGGCCACGTGTTTCGATACCAGCCGCTCAAAACTTCTCGTCGTCGGGCCACGGCGTGCCCGCGCCCTGCTCGAGTTGGTGCTTCAAGCTCAGCAAGAAGTAGCCCCAACGGGTCGAACAGTGGTGCATGAACTCGACCGGCTCAACCCAACCTGCGTGCGTGAACATCACAACACTCTCGCCGTCGTGTTCCCGCACGTCGAACGTCTGCGTCGTGCCGAGCCACTCGTCCGGACCCCGATCGCATCGCCAGACGACTCGGCGTGGCGCCGAGAGCTCGACGAGCTTCATCACGGCCGCGGGCTTGTCACCGCCGAACCAGAACTCGATCTCACCACCCGCGATCGCCGTGCCCCGTGCGTCGCGCGTCCACCACGTGGCCACGCCTTCGGGCTTGGCGATCGCCTCATAGACCTCGCTCGCCGGGGCGTCGATCACTACTCGGTGGCGGATGTCGGCCATGGGTCCTCCTCGGGTCGCTGATGTGCAACCGATGATTGCACATCGACCGCGAATGTGCAACCACAAGTTGCACATTCGAAGTCTCGGAGGACCAACGTCGATGTCCGGCCGGCGCCTGACCTAGGACCGTCGTCTCCGCGCTGCTGCCGAAGGGGGGTCGGGCCGCGCGGCGAGCGCCGCCTGTTGGACCTTTGCGACCAGATGGAGGAGTTGCTCTTGTTCGCGGTTCGAGAGGGCCGCGCTCATCAAGTCGCGCTCCCGTGCGTGGAGCACCGGCAGGAGCGCGTCGACGATCTCCTGTGCCGCGGGTGTGATGGCAACGAGCAGTTTCCGTCGATCACCAGGGTGGGGCAGACGGCGGATCAGGCCGCGCTTCTCGAGGTTGTCGAGCAGCGAGGTCATCGATCCCGTCGTGATGAGCACTCGTTCGGCGATGACACTCGGTTCGAGTGGTTCGCCCGCGCCTTCGACGACCGCGAGGACCTGTCGAGCGCTCGGCGACAGCTGGTACTCCTCGAGCGTCACGCGATTGTGCAGACCCATGAGGAGATCGGCCGCTCGCCAGAGGTTTGCGTAACACTCCGTCGCGAGCGCGCTCGCGCCGGGGTATTCCTCCTCGAAGTCCTGGTCCACGACGACGAGCGGCTCGGGTGTGGCCTTGCGATTCAGTGCACACCTTCCAGTTCGGGAATGCGGCGGGCGAGCTCGGCCCAATCGTCGCCGATCGCCTGCTCGACCAGCGCTGTCGCGCCGACCAACGCGTCGGGCGGCATCCCCGCCTGCCAGATGCGGGTCCTGGTCCCGCTGTCTTCGTTGCCCCGCAACGGGTAGAGCACCCCGACGAGTTACGGGAACCGTTCGGCCGACACCC
>JACXTT010005620.1_pt1 | contig 18172 bp, 14 predicted proteins | sample 9270951 | NCBI WGS metagenome assembly JACXTT01 (sample SAMN15532306, study PRJNA645909) | rock metagenome | isolation source: weathered quartz diorite | place: Puerto Rico | collected 2017-06-21 | reverse complement strand
CAATCACGATGGCGTTATTGACACCAACGACACGGCCTACCGCGATTTACGCGTCTGGATAGACAGCGACTCCGATGGGGTCAGCGAAACCGGGGAGCTCAGAACCCTTGCATCACTGGGCATTGCACAAATAAACGTCAATGCGGACCAAGGGACCAGCAGAGACCAAGGCAATATTCTGGGTCTCACCTCGTCCTACACCACCACAGATGGCCAGACACATGCATCTGCGGACGTCTGGTTCATTGCGGACAGGTCTTCGGCAGGGGCATCGCCGGCAACGACTGGCATGCCCACCGCGGTCAGTGGCATGGCGCAATCCATCTCCGCAGCACTGGACGCCACCCCAACGGTTCCAAGCCCCAATATTCAGCCACCGGATACCTATGCCCATCTGGTGTCTACGCCTTTAGTGATGCCAACCGCCATCGTCGGTATGGTGGAGTCCATGCGCCAATTTGATGCCAATGGAAACCCGATCAGCCCGCCCGCAAGCACCTCCACAACATCCCCGCCATCCGGAGCCCAAAGTCTGCAAGACGTTGCATTTAAAGGCTGGTTGGCTAACTAGCCACCATACGACGAGCACAAAATTGCAACACACCGGCGCGATCACGACTCAACTCCAATAGTCCGCGAATTACCTACGCCTATGCCTACATGGAAGAAAATAAAAAAAGGCCGCTATCGATTAGATAGCGGCCTTTTCAATGCCCAGGCGGGCTAATTGGTGGGAACTGAGAGATTCGAACTCTCGACCTACGGATTAAGAGTCCGCTGCTCTACCAGCTGAGCTAAATTCCCCCGTAAACACGAAAACTTGGTGGGACGTGCGGGGGTCGAACCCACGACAAACGGATTAAAAGTCCGCTGCTCTACCAACTGAGCTAACGTCCCAACGGGTCACACTTGCGTTGCTCCCCGCGAAGCCTCAGATTATATCGTTTTTTTATCGCTCTTCGAGCTTGGTTTGGGAAATTCTCTCCATCACCCATCCGGCCGCACATAAACCAAAGGTGGCAGTCACCGTGACGAGGGACCCATAGCCATGGCAATTGAGGGTGTTGTCGCCCTGCACGGCACAGGAAGCGTCCGCGGGCTGCACCGCTTCGCGGCTGAACACACACGCTACGCCGATTTTTTTTTTGCCATCCTTGGGCGCACCGTACTCCTTGCGCATGCGATAACGCACCTGGGCCAGCAAGGGGTCGTGCGTGGTCTCGCTCAAATCTGCAATATCCACTTTGTGCGCATGCCGCTTGCCGCCAGCAGCCCCCACAGAGATGAACTGGGCCTTGCTGCGGCGCGCCCAATCCGCCATGACCGTTTTGACCTTGACCTGATCGCAGGCATCGACGACTGCCTGCACACCAGTGGGCAAGATCCCTGGCCAGTTGTCCACTTCCACAAAGGCATCGACGCAGTGGACTTCACACTGTGGATTGATCAGAGCGATGCGTTCACGCATGGCCTCGATCTTGGCCATGCCCACGGTGGGTGTGAGCGCATGGACCTGGCGATTGATGTTGGATTCGGCAATGTGGTCCATATCAATCAGGGTCAGGCGCCCCACTCCACTACGGGCCAAAGCTTCGGCAGCCCACGACCCCACGCCACCAATACCCACCACCGCCACGTGGGCCTGACGCACGGAATGCGCCGGAGCGATGCCGTAGAGACGATCCAGCCCCGAGAACCTACGGGCCAAATCTGCATCGTCCATGACAAAGACCGGTTCAGACACGCTGAAAAATCCTGCGCCGGCTATTTGAAGCGGGCCAGGCGCTCTTTGCCTGCTGCAGCCGCTTCGGAAGACGGATAGTTGGCGACCAGGTCTTCCAGCGTTTTACGCGCGCCCTTCATATCCTTCAATTCCAACTGGCAGTTGGCAATTGCCAGCACGGCCTCAGGCACGCGGCTGTGGCTAGGGCTAGACGCTACCAAGGCTCGGAAGTTGGTGATGGCATCTTTAAAGTCTTTGGTGGCGTATTGGGCATTACCCAGCCAAAACAGCGCCGAAGGGCGATAGCCGGTTTGTGGGTAGCGTGTCAAAAAGTCTACGAAGATCTGCTGGGCGTTCACGAAATCCCCTTTGCGAAAGACCGCAAAGGCTGCTTCGTAATCACGTTTTTCTGCTGGCTCGGCCATGAATTCACGGCCATCCAAGGTTTCCCGTGACGGTTCCAATTTGCGCAAACGATCTTCCAGGCTTTGTGCACCGTCCTTCTGGCGACGCTGAATCTCAGCCACATCGCGGCCTAACTGTTCATCCTGCCCACGCAGTTTGGCGAGGTCAGCCCGCAAGGCCTCCAATTGATTTTGCAGATCCAGCAGACTGCGGCGTAATTGCGCCGCCTCCTCAGCGGAGCGACGAGCCTCATCGGTCACCTTCTGGTCGACTTCCTGGTTTTTTTGCCGTAAATCCAGAATCGCCCGGCGTGCCTCTTCGTCGTCAAACAAACCGGCCTGCGCATGTCCTGCCACCAGCGCGCAAGCCAGCAGCGCCAGGCACAAAGTTCTCTTCGCGGAAAGAAACTGCATGCGGATCATCGGTAGGAGATTTCAGCCCGACGGTTCTTTTCCATTGCGGCCTCGGTAGAGCCCAGCACGGCTGGCTTTTCCTTGCCAAAGCTCACCGCCTCTACCTGCCCTTCTGCCACCCCCAGCAAGCCCAGAGCCTTGCGCACGGCCTCTGAACGCTTCTGGCCCAGTGCCAGGTTGTATTCGCGCCCACCACGCTCATCGGTGTGGCCTTCAATGACTACCTTGCGGGTTTTATCCGATTTGATGAAACGGGCATGGGCCTCAATCACCGACTGGAATTCAGGACGGATGGCAAAGCTGTCGTAGTCAAAGTAAACGATGCGGCTGGTATTGCGCATCGCGTCCTGGTCTGACTTTCCAATGTCCACGGTCGTGACATTGCCCTTGCCCACACCGGCGCCTGCGGCATTGGGGTCTTGTGTCGACACAGCTGCACCCGACTTGTCTTCCACGGGAACCTTGTCCAACTTGACTGCGGAGCCACATGCACTTAACAAAATACTGATAGCTGCTACCCACACCAATCGATTCATCTAAAACTCCTTGTTGAAATTGCGATTACTTCTGCACGGGGCCCCAGTCAGGCTCCCGAATATCCCCATTTTGCCCAGCCAGTCTGGCCTTGATCTTTCCGTCCAACGTAGTGGTCATCAAAGCCTCGCGCCCCTGTTGTTGGGTGGCATAGATGAGCAGCCGGCTGTTCGGCGAAAAACTGGGATTTTCATCGGCCGTGGTATCGGTGATGGGATTGCTGGCGCCCGATGCAAGCTCCATGACATAAAGCTTGAAGGCGCCGCTGACGCGCGAAATATAGGCCAACCACCGCCCATCTGGGCTCAGAGCCGGGGAAATGTTGTAAGTTCCGTTGAAAGTGACGCGCTCCGGATTGCCGCCACCCGAGGCCACGCGGTAAATCTGGGGCGAGCCCCCACGATCACTCACAAAGTAGATGAACTTGCCGTCCGCCGTAAAAGTGGGCTCGGTATCGATGGAACTGGACTGGGCCAAGCGCCGCGGCTCACCACCATTGGCATCCATCAGGTACAGCTGCGAACCGCCGTCGCGGCTCAAGGTTAGGGCAAGCGTCCGGCCATCGGGCGACCAGGCCGGTGCGCTGTTGGAACCCTTGAAGTTGGCCAGCAGACGGCGTTTGCCGCTGGCGACGTCATGGACATACACCACCGGCTTGCGTGACTCGAAGGACACGTAGGCCAGTTGGGAACCATTCGGCGCCCAAGATGGGGAAATGATGGGTTCCGGGCTGTTGAGCGCGCTTTGCGCATTCTCGCCGTCGGCATCGGCTACCCACAGATTGAAGCTAGGACCATTTTTTGTGATGTAAGCAATACGGGTGGAAAACACACCTTTGTCACCCGTGAGTTTTTCATAGACGAAATCTGCCACGCGATGTGCAGCCAAGCGCAAATCGCCAGCCACAACCGCATGGCTTTCACCACCCAGATCGGCATTGCGTACCACGTCCCACAGGCGCACGCGCACATCAAAACGCCCGTCAGCCAGGCGGCTGATACTGCCCGTGACAAGCGCATCCGCGCCCTTTTGTTTCCAGACTGCAATGTCCGGCCGGGACGTTTCGTCTAAGACGGCATTGGTTACATCGACACCCCGAAACTGCCCACTGCGCTCCAGATCCGCTTGCACAATGGCGCCCATTTTCTGGGGTGCCGTGGCATCGCCCCGAAACGCCACTACCGCAATAGGCACCTGGGTCAAACCTACACCCGAGACTTCCACACGGAACTGCGCATGGGCACTCCAGCCGCAAAGTCCCAACAAAAATCCTACCAGTAACTTATTCATCGTCTTGCGATTATCCCAATCTCGTCACCACCATATCGCTACCCGCGAAACTGTCGCTGTAGCCCTCCGTCGGCAATACTTGTTGCGTATGCTGCCGCGCCCTCACTGTCTCGGCGTTGCGTGACTCCTGCGTGCGGCTCGATTCCCGGTGCCAAAGGTGGTACACCTCGGTGGCACAGAATCCATTTTTGCGAACTATGCCGGCATTATGTAAACGTAGTACAAAGTCGGCATCCTCATGTCCCCAACCTACAAAAGACTCGTCAAAACCATTGACGCGCTCAAAGTCCGTACGCCATACGCCCATATTGCAACTGCGGATGCCGCGCCACGCGAATTCCTTTTCCAGACGCAAAGCCATATCGGGCAGGCGCACCAGTCCCGTCAACTTGCTGGCATGGCCCTGCAACCGTTGTTTGAGCCAGAAAAAGGCCGATTGGCCCGATACGTCAAAGCCATCGGCCAGCACTTGTCGCGTCTTGCCTTCAGACAGCATCACGCGACTGCCATTCACAAAGCATCCCCGCTGCGTCAGACGACGGTGCTGGAACACAAAGTCGGTCTCTGGCACACAATCCCCATCCAGAAAAACAATGTAGGCACCTGTGGAAACCGACACACCGCGGTTGCGCACGCGTGACGCCGTGAAGCCCACATCGGGATGCCAGACATGGGTGGCTCTGAGCTGTTTGGCAGGGTCTGAGGTCAGCACGGCATGCTGGTGCGCGATTGTCGAGCCGTCGTCTGCAATGATCACTTCGAATTGGGAGTCCGTTTGGCGGGCCAGGCCACGCAATACCGCAATCAAGGCATCACTGCGGTTATAGGTGGTGACCACCAGGGAAATGAGATCGGATGATTGCATTTTGAACTAGACTACGAGGCCCGCATGGCGTGATTTGTTACAAGACGTTCACGTACTGCCGACTCTGCCCCACAGCCTGCGTGCTGTGCACCTTTTGATGGTATCACCACCCATGACCCCGATTTCCGTCTACATCATTGCCTACAACGAAGCCGAAAAGGTGCGCGCCACCATTGAAAGCGTGCGTTGGGCAGATGAAGTCATTGTGGTCGACTCCTGGAGTACCGACGGCACAGCCGACATTGCTGCGGAGTTGGGTGCCCGGATCGTGCAGGTCACGTTCAAGGGGTTTGGCGACTTGCGCAATCAGGCTATTGCCGCCTGCTCGCACCCCTGGATATTCAGCCTCGATGCCGACGAACGCTGCACACCTGAGGCAGCCGCTGAAATCCGAGCCATCGTGGAGAGCAATGAGGCGTTGGACGCCTACTGGACACCCCGGCGCAACTACTTCATGGGCCGCTGGATACGGCATTCTGGCTGGTACCCGAATTACCGCCAACCCCAGCTGTTCCGCAAAAATGCCATGCGCTACGATCAGAAGCCTGTACACGAAGGCTATGAGCTACTGACCGCCAAACCCATTGGTCATATGAAGAGTGCCATCTGGCAATTCCCATTCAAGAACATGGCCGAAGTCATGCACAAGGCCAACCGCTACTCCACACTGGGCGCAGAAAAAATCCAACACAAAGAAATCTCCATGTGGAGCGCTCTGCTGCACGCCAAATGGGCCTTCTGGAAACACTATCTGTTCAAGCTAGGATTTCTGGACGGTTGGGCCGGGTTTGTAATCGCCTTGGGGAATTTTGAAGGCACCTTCTACCGCTACGTGAAGGCATTGGAAATACAGAAAGGGAGGGAATGGCAGGCGCCTACAACACCTCAAAACCTTCTGTGAATACAGCGATGCCCCCCACCACAAGCAGTTGGCATCTCTACTCGCGGCTTCTGGGCTACCTGAAGCCCTACTGGAAAACCTTCGCCCTCGCGGTGCTGGGCATGGTCTGCACAGCCGCGACTGAGCCCGTGTTCCCAGCCATCATGAAATACCTGCTGGACCATGGATTCAACACACCAGACCGGCGCATGGTTTGGTTGATTCCCGGCGGCATCATCCTGCTCTTCATGGTGCGAGGTATTCTGGCCTTTTGCACCAACTATCTGATGACCTGGATTTCCACGCACTTGGTCGTCGACATCCGCCGCCAACTGTTTGACAAGATCCTGACCTTGCCCACACAGGTGTTCCACGAGCAGTCTGCAGGCAAGCTAATTTCCCGGCTCGTTTATGACACGGACAATGTCAACCAGGCGGCCACCAATGTGTTGGTCATTGCAGTCCGAGAGAGCCTGACAGCGCTCGCCTTGCTGGGCTACCTCTTCTATCTGGACTGGAAGCTGACGCTGCTGACCTTTGCTATCGCCCCCGTCATTGCACTCATCCTGCGCAGCATGAGCAGGCGCATCCGCGCGGCCAGCCGGTCCAGTTTCGAGGCCATACGGGCCATGTCGCACACGATCGAGGAAAGTGCCGATGCCCATAAAGTGGTCCGCATCTTTGGTGGTCAACAGCAACTGCGTACTCGCTTCTTCAATAACACCGAGCGCTTCCGCCGCTCGATGATGCGCGAGTCGGTGCCCGCGTCGGCCTTGACCCCTATCACCCATTGGGTCGCTTCGCTGGCCGTAGCCACCATCACATTCCTGGCACTGAGTCAAAGCACAGGACAGGCCAGCGCGTCTGCGGGGGGCTTTGTCTCTTTTATTACTGCGATGCTTCTGGTCATCTCGCCCATCAAGCAATTAACAGCAATCAACCCCATCATGCAACGTGGCCTGTCCGCTTGCGAAAGCGTGTTCGAGTTGCTGGATATGCCGGATGAGCCCGACACAGGAACGCAGGACCTCGGACGTGCGCGCGGCGACATCGTGTTTGACCGCGTCAGCTTCCGCTATCCTGGTTCCGAGCGCCTTGCGCTTGACGATGTCAGTTTTCAGGTAGCGCCAGGCCAGACCGTGGCACTCGTGGGCGCTTCAGGGAGCGGCAAGACCACCATCAGCGCACTCATTCCCCGCTTCTACGTACCCACGTCCGGACATATCCGAATTGACGGTATGGAAATGGATGCACTGCGTCTGGAAAGACTGCGCCGGAACATTGCACTCGTCAGCCAAGACATCGTGCTGTTCAATGACACCGTGATGGCAAACATTGCCTTCGGAACAGAAGGCCAGCATGACAGGAATGAAGTGACGGCAGCTGCCCGGGCCGCCAACGCATGGGACTTCATACAACAACTGCCACAAGGTCTGGACACGATGATCGGCACAGATGGTGCCAAGCTTTCCGGTGGCCAACGCCAGCGTATCGCCATCGCACGCGCGCTATTGAAAAATGCGCCCATCTTGATACTGGACGAAGCCACCTCCGCGCTGGACACTGAGTCCGAGCGCCAGGTGCAGGCCGCATTGGCTACACTCATGGAAAACCGAACCACATTGGTCATCGCACACCGACTCAGCACGATTGAACACGCAGACAAGATTCTTGTACTGGACAGAGGGCGGATCGTCGAGAGCGGCACACATGCCGAATTACTGGCTCGCGGCGGTGCCTATGCCAGCTTGAACCGGATGCGGGCATGAGCCCCATACCCATCCTCATGTACCACCAGATCGATGCGCCGCCACCGCGCGGCACTCCGCTGCGCGGCTTGATCGTGGCGCCCTCTTCGTTTGCATGGCAAATGCGCATGCTCAAGCTTATGGGCTACCGGGGACTGTCCATGCGCGATCTGGAACCCTACCTGGGTGGGGACAAACAAGGCAAAGTAGTAGGCATCACCTTCGACGACGGCTACAAGAACAACGTGCAACATGCCTTGCCAGTACTGCAACGGCAAGGCTTCACAGCAACCTGCTACGGTGTTAGCAGCATGATTGGTGGCACCAATGCCTGGGATCAAGGCAAGGTTGCTGAGAAGCCACTGATGACCCTGGATGACTGGCGAACCTGGCACGATGCGGGCATGGATATTGGCTCACACACCCAAACACATGCCAAGCTGACCGACCTTTCTGCGCCCCAGGCTGAAAAGCAGATCGCAGTATCGAAACGCGAGCTGGAAAGCGCTATGGGTTGCGAGGTCAGGCATTTTTGCTATCCCTACGGATGGTTTGATGAAACACATCAGCGCATGGCCCAGGCAGCGGGTTACGTGACCGCCACATCCACGCGACGTGGCCGTGTACGGGTGGGTGACAATCCCTTTGCCCTGCGGCGCATCATGGTGGCACGGGCGACCAATCCGGTGACCTTTTTCCTGAAGATTGCCACTACCTACGAAGACAGGCGCGCATGACCCCATTGGCGCTTTACTGCAAAAGCTATAGCACTGATCTGCGCCGGCTGGTTCGCCTGGCGGAATCCATCCACCGCTACAACGTGGACCGGTTGCCGTTCTTCGTGTCAGTTCCACGCACCGAACTTGCCCTTTTCGCACAGCACCTGGCCGGACTGGGAGCGGAACTGCTGGCCGACGAAGACATCCTTGCCGCCTCGCCCCGCTTACGGACAGAAGACGTGGCGCGCATGCATGGCGCGGTGTCACAACAGGTCGTGAAATCGGAATTCTGGCGTTTAGGCCACAGTGAAGCCTATGTCTGCCTCGATTCCGATGCCGTATTCATCCGCCCGTTTCATCAGACCGATTTTCTCGCTCCAGACGGCACTCCCTACACCATGCTGGACGAGGCGCATGATCTGCTGGAGGATGCCCTGCGCCACCAAAAAGTACGCGTCGTGGAAGCATTCGAGCGAGAAGCCACCGCAATGCAACAAGTCTTCCAGCGATCAGGGCGGCGTTACAGCTTTGGACCATTTCCGCTGGTCTGGCACCGCGCCGTCTGGCAGAGCCTGGACGAGCAATACCTTCAGCTGCGCAACATGAGCTTTGCCGATGCAATTGCGCAAACCCCGATCGAATCGCGCTGGTATGGCGAGGCCTTGCTAGCCTACAACGCTGTCCCCTTGCTGCCTTGCCAGGCCCTCTTCAAGGTGTACCACTATGCGTGGCAGTTCGATCAGGACCGTCGCAGGGGAATGACCGATGCCAACCTGGCACGCCTGTATTGTGGTGTGATCTACCAATCGGCGTGGGAGCGCGAAATGGACTGGCCAAGGGAAGGCGGAAACTTTCCGTCACGGCTGGCGCGCAGGATGCGCCGCCGACTGGGCCGCATTTAGCGGGCCCCACGCCGAAGCACCAGCGCAATGCCAACACACCGCGAACACAGCTTGCCAACCATTCCCATCCTGTTGACATCCAGCATCATTGCCCACGATCAAGGGGTGAAGCTGAAGGACACGGACGCACGATTACACCACGCGCTGGAGTCCGTTGCGCAATGGCTGCGCGTCGCCCCCGGGCATCCGATTACGCTATGTGACGGCTCCAGTTTTGACCTGCAGCACGAGATCGCTCAAAGATTTCCAGACGCTCCCATTGAATGCCTGGCCTTTGCCAACGATCAGACAAAGGTCAGCCAATATGGCCGCGGCTATGGCGAGGGGGAAATCGTCAAGTACGCCTTGCAGCATTCACACTTCATTCGCCAGGCCGGATGCTTTGCAAAATGCTCGTCCAAGCTTTGGGTAGAGAATTTTGAGGAATGCGTGCAATGGTGGAATGGAAGCCTGCTATGCAAAGGGATTTTCCTGAATGCATTTTCACCGTTCCAACCCACCGTCCTGCAACACATCGATACCCGCTTCTACCTTGCCAGCGTCTCCACTTACGAGAAATATCTGGTGAATGTGCACCTCGGCATTGATGTCGCTGCAGGCCACGGGTTGGAGGAATGCTTTCATGCGGCATTCCTCCAAAACCAGATTAAACAAAGCCTCATGCCCATTCCACCCATCATTGACGGGGTTGGCGGAGGAACGGGGCATTACTACCAGAACTCACGAAAAAGAATTCTCAAAGAAAGGTTGCGGTTTTTCCTGGTATGCCATGTCCCGCAATACAGGCATCTGTTTAGCAAAGGTATGCCCGGCACCGGGGCGCAGGTACCGTGAAGGTCAGGCCATGCGACGGATGGAGTCGCGGGAAGAAGCCAGCTTCATGAACAGCAGCCCCAATAGGACGCCTTGCATCTCCAGATAGTGGTCCTGGTAGACCGCATCAAACAGGCCGCGCAAAATCCAGAAAATGGCCAACAGCAGCAAGGCCTGGGACACGTCCCGCTGCTCCCCCTGCAGCGAACGGGCTCCCATCCAGGCCATGGATGACAGCAGGAAAAAATAGCTCCCCACGCCAAGCCAGCCCAGGGACAGAGCCAGGTTAATCCAAGCCTGGTGCGCATGTGCAAAAGCCAGCACGGGCTCGTGCCCGCAATGTTGTTGGATCAATTTTTCGTACGCCTGTCGGGAGCCATCCCATCCCAACGGATGGCTGCCGATCAAGGCTAACCCCTCCCGCATGAGCAAAAACCTGGCGCCATCCTGCGTCCGGATACCAGCCAGGACGGAATTGACATAGTCATCCGGCTGTCGGGCCAATCGTGTCCGAATGTTTGCTTCCTCGTCCGCAGACAAGCCTTCACACAAGATTCTTTCCGGCTCCTGGAGGGTCAAGCCGAACGATACTTTGTCTGCCATGGTGGCCCAATTAAAATCATGGCGCATACCTGCTGCCACCACCAAGCCCAGCGCGAGCATCACCGCTCCGGTTGCCAGCACCCATCCCTTGCGACCGCCACTCTTCAACGCCATGCGTTCGGCGCCTTCCCTGTTGCGCCTGGATGCATAGTCGACGACGACCGCCATCAGAAGCATCAGCACATTGAAGACCATAGCGGCTCTGGAGTGCGCAATGGTCACGCTGACGGTACATGCAACGATCAGTAGCGTGGCTTTTGCAGTGCCATGCCAATCCTGCACCCTGCGCGTGGCCAGCAAATGCACGATCGCCAGGGTCGTGGCCTGCGACGCGGCATAGCCAATGTTGCCGTGCATTGGCTCAATACCACGAAAGCCATTGGGAAATACCTGCCAATGCAGACCAGGGAAGCCCTGACTAAGCCAGGTTCCCATCATCCGGCCCAACGCAAGAATGGTCGGGTCCGACAGAAAATCCGGCGACAAAAGCCCTGCCCATGCCAGCAGGGTAATGAACAAATGCAGAAAAACCGGAACAGCACTGCACAGTGCCAGCAACCAGATCGTCGGTACATTCAAGCCCAGAACCATCACCGTCCCGAATCCGACCAACCAGGCAATGACCGTGACCAACCATTGGCCTTTGAAATTCGCCCAGGCAGCCGCAGAATCCGGTGCCCACAGGGGAAACAGCGCCAGCACAGCCACCCATATGCAAAACGATACGGGAACGCGAGAGAACAGTTCCACCGCATCCTTCCGCTGCGCCCAAAAAAGTCCGCCCAATTCCCACACCACAATCAGCAATGCCACCAGGAGAAAGAGGTTGCGCAGCGCAATCGTTCCAGATACGGAGAGTACGGACACGTAGGCCAAGACCGTAAACAGCAAGATCTTCTGCCGCAACGAAAACGGAGCGTCGCCTGTTGATGTTGTGGGAGAAGGATTCGTCATTGTCAAAAAGGGAAGCGGAAATCGCGCAGAACTTTCGCTGCCCTTATCGCTGCAGTTGTGGGCTTAAGCTTTTCCCGATCAGCATCGATCCGAAATGGGACACATGATTATCGTCCTTGAAGATACTGTGCCCCTGCTGAATAATGGGGCAACTGCCATCCTGGCAGATGGCCAGATTCGGGTCGACCAAGTGCACACCAGGAAAATCCCGGAGCACTTGCTCGACCAGGGAGCGCAAGACTACGGTCTTGCCATCATCCTCCTGCCGCGATATGTCGCACGGACGCGGAGGTTTACGCCCCAGCGGCAGACTGCCCACGCACAAGCGGGGATCAAAGCCAGGCTCGACAACCGGCAGGAAGTAATACACCTGCTTGCCTGCTGATTGCAGCAATTTCAGGGTCGCAGACAGCCTATCTTCAAAATCCTGGCGCTCTTGTTGCGAAGCCTGGGCACTCAGGTAACGCCCTCGGAACACCAAGGCCACCGCGCGTACCCGGGCATCCGCCGCAAGATCGTTCAGGGTAGCTTCCATGTGCCGTTCGCATTCAGACATATCCGTGCCCACCGCAGCGGCCCGTAGTGGTACACAAGCCCCTTTTCCGCGTACCGCCAGGTTCAAACCTTGCCTGTCGAACGCTTCCGCCAAGCCCCAGAAGGCATGCACCGCATGGCTGTCCCCGAGCACCACGGCAGTCACGGGTTGAGCGGGATTTTTTACAAGGCAGACATCCCGCTCAGGGAATTTGAAGGGTTTATCGCACTTGGCATCGGTGATGAGGCCTGCAGGCTCAAAATCCAGAAAGTCCTGGCTGAGCTGCACATCCATGTGGATCATTTGCCGGTGGCGGATGCGCTCCAACCCGTCCCGCTTGTAGATGTTCATGCCCAGCAAGCCGACCACGGTCAACGCAACCACCAGGAAACCGATCACCCAGCGCCGAGGCAACCGGCGCAACGGCTTTTCAATCAGCCAATAGGTCAATGTCGCCAGAACGGCACTCAGCAGCAAAAGTCCGAGTCGGACCGGAACCGGAGGCTGCCCGCTTGCCATGATGTGGGAAAAACTCAGCAGGGGCCAATGCCACAGATACAGCGGATAACTGATGAGGCCGACGGCAACCGCCGGGCGGGAAGCCAACAGCCGGGCCACACCGCTACCACCAAGCCCTGAACCAGCGATGAGCACAACAGCGGCCACCACCGGAATAAGCGCCAGTGCTCCCGGAAACGGGTACTCGGAGCGCAGAAAAAATACCCCCAGCAGCAGTGCCAGCAGAGCTCCCCATTGCGCAGACGGCAAACGCATCCACGCAGGCAAGGTCCCGGTCTTCTGCAACTGCAACGCCAACACGGCTCCGGCCAGCAATTCCCAGGCACGCGTCCAAGGCGCATAAAAGGTCTGTGTGCGATCGATGAACACCAGAACAGCTGCGTACAGCAGAGACACCACCAACATGCCCAGCGTGGCGCCCCGCACACCCCGCCGCAGGCGCCAGAAACTCCACAGCACCAGCGGCCAGACAATGTAGAACTGTTCCTCGATCCCCAGCGACCAGAGATGCAACAAGGGCTTGAATTCGGACGCCCGGTCAAAATAACCCGCCTCGAACCAGAGTGCAATATTGGACACAAAGCCCGCGCCAGCAGCTATGTGCTTGCCCAATTGCTTGTACTCGTCCGCCAACAGGGTGTACCAGCCCGTCAACAGGCATGTCAGCAGCACCAGGAACAACGCAGGGAAGATACGCAAGATACGCCGGGCATAAAAGCCAGCCGGGCTGAAGGTACCATCGTGCATCTCCGCGAACAAAATGCTCGTGATCAGAAAACCGGAGATGACGAAAAACACGTCCACCCCGATGAATCCTCCCGGAAACACCGAAGGAAAGGCATGAAAGCCCAGAACGGAAAGAACGGCGACTGCCCGCAAGCCATCAATGTCGGGACGATATGCGATGCGCATGGAACTGCTGAGAAGATCGAAGGCTTGGGTTTGAACTACAGGGCCTGCGCCCAAGCCAGAATCTGTTGGACGGCCGCCTGCGTGGTGTAAGGGCTGTATTGTCCGCTATCCGGCAGGCCGTGAGACCGCCAGCGGTTGAACAAATCCTCCAACTCCCGTAGCAGGCCCGCCACATCTCCAGCAGCTACCACGCTATGCCCCTGCCCCCGCAACATCTCCGCCATCTGAGGGTTGCGGTGCACCAGCGCCAGGATGGGCCGCTGCATCCACAGATATTCGTAGAGTTTGGACGGGATGTATTCCGCACAGATCGGTTCCACCCCGTGCAGCAGCAACAGCACGTCGACCGTACGCATGCGATGCAGTATGCGGGTGCGGCCGCTCAGACCTGTCACCGGGTCGGCCTCAATGCGACCGAAGTGACGTACGCGATCACGAACGGGAGATGTTGTCAAACGCGCCTGCGACACGGCATCCAGCGGGCCGCCGTACACCTCCAATTCCATGTCCACCACCAGTTCGGGGCGGCGTTCACGCAGCAACTCCAGCGCCGCAATCACGGGCTCCAGATTGCGTGTGGCAGAGAGCGAACCGAAGTGACCGATGATGAACTTGGCACTGGGCAGATACGGCGGCATGGTCAGCGCTGGTGCATCGATGCCGGGCAACATAATCTTGCCGCGCGCGCCCAGTTGTGGGTGACGCGCGCGCGCGCTGGCCAAGGCTTGTTCGGTGAACCAGATTGCCACATCGGCCTCTTCACAGATCAGACGCTCCACCTCTGCCTGCATGGCTTCCTGCGCACCCTCTGGCTCGGCCCTGCCCGGCATGACCAGCGGGTCGTGCACCTCGGCCAGCCAGGGAGCATTCAGCGCATGCTTCAAATGGCGCGCTGCGACGTGGGCCGCAAAGGCCCCACCCGTCGAATAGATCAGATCAAAGGGCTGGCGTCGCGCCAACGCCCGGCTCCTGCAGTAGGCACTGAACCACCACGACCACGAGCTTTCCACCGGGCGCAGCAATTTTTCAATGAACATACCAGGCAGCAGTAGCAGAGACAGTGGCAGCATGGCCAGGCGGTAGCGCAGGCCGGAGCCCAGGCGCTTGCGCAGCACATGGCGCAGTTCAAAGCGGATACCCGCCGGACCGGCAGGCCACAGCTGGTGGTGTTCGTAATGCGTATCCGGGCTACCCGACACGCCGCTGAGTACCACGAGCTCGATGCCGGCCCGCTCCAGATGCGGCAGCTTGTCGGTAATGGTCTGGCTGGCCGCGCGGCCATCCATGTTGAAAGCATGGGAGAGGACCAGCCAGCGCGGCTTCTTGCGCAGCAGTTCGGTGTACACCTGCTCCTGCCGTGCTGCAGCCTCGGTCCAGGAATGGGCCTGGGCGAACCGCGTCGCCTGCGTGGACAAGGCCTCCGCCAGAGCCCCATCATCCAACACACGCTGCACCGCCGCAGCGATCTCCGTTGCCGATTGCGGATCGTCCAGCAGCCAGGCGTTGTCACCGTGCGTCAAATCTGCGGCTATGCCGCACTGCGCCGGGCCGCTGACCACCACCGGTAGTCCCTGCGCCATGGCTTCGAGCACCACCATGGCATAGGTGTCTTCCAGCGTCGGATGTACCAGCATATCGGCGGCCGCATAGGCGCGCACCATGTCCTGGCGTGCGCCCAAAAAGACCACACGTGCCGCAACACCCAAGGCGTGCGCCAAGGCACACATGGTGTCCATTTGCTCCGACTGCCCCACCACGGCCAGCCGCACATCCGCCGGCAACAGCACCAGGGCCTGCAGCAAAGTCCGCAACCCCTTCTTCTCAAAATCGTTGCCGACAAACAGAAGACAGGTCCCCTCGACAGGCAAACCCAATTCAGCGCGTGCGGCCTGCCGTAGCGGCTGCGTGCAGCGCCCCGGTGCCTGTTCCACACCGGGTGGAATCACACACAGTGCACGTTGGGCGTGCGGATAGCTCTGCACCATCACGTCCCGCAACGCCTGCGAACTCAGCACCACGCTGCGCTTGGTGTCCAGGCGGTAACGCGCACGCTCCAGCCACAGATAGGCCAGCAGGCGCGGGCTGGCCAGGACCTTGAGCCAGCGCGCCAACAGACGCAGGCCACTGCGCCCGGCAAACAAAGTGTGCTTGATGGGCAGTACATGCACCGTCTGCACATTGCCGTGCCAGGTGTTCTCGTGCGAATGCACGATATCAAAGCCACTGCGCGTGGCACGCCAGGTAGCCCAGGCGAAGTAGAGCTGGTTGATCCAGCGCGGGCGACGCAGTGGCATGGGCACTTGGTGGTAGGTCACGCCCGGATAGTCGTGCGCCACCGTCTGCGCAAACACATGGACCTCATGGCGAGCCGCCAGATGCTCGACCAGCGCGATGGCATAGCGCTCTGCACCACCACCGGTGGCCGCAAAGTTTCTGCTCAGGACAGCAATCCGCAAACCCATATACCTCTGCCGTCCTTACAGCAACACAATGTCGTACTGTTCCTGCCCCATCGCCGCCTCGCTTTGCAACGACACGGGTTTGCCGATAAATTCGGAAAGGCCGGCCAGGTGCTGGCTTTCCTCGTCAAGGAACAGCTCAATCACCTTGGGCGAGGCCACCACGCGGAACTCGCGCGGGTTGAACTGGCGTGCTTCGCGCAGGATCTCGCGGAAGATGTCGTACGTCACGCTGCGCGCGGTCTTGACGATGCCCTTACCTTCGCAGGCGGCACAGGGCTCGCACAGCATGTGGGCCAGGGATTCGCGGGTGCGCTTGCGCGTCATCTCCACCAGGCCCAGTTGCGAAAAGGTGCCGGCCATGGTCTTGACGCGGTCACGCGCCAACTGCTTCTTGAACTCGCCCAGAACAGCATCACGGTGGTCCTCGCGCGCCATGTCAATGAAGTCCACGATGATGATGCCACCCAGATTGCGCAGGCGCAGTTGCCGCGCAATGGCCTGCGCGGCCTCCAGGTTGGTCTTGAAAATCGTGTCGTCAAAATTGCGGGCACCGACAAAACCACCGGTATTCACATCCACCGTGGTCAACGCCTCCGTCTGGTCCACGATCAGGTAGCCGCCGGACTTAAGTTCCACGCGGCGCGCCAATGCCTTAGCGATCTCTTCGTCGATGGAATACAGGTCAAAAATCGGGCGCTCGCCCTTGTAGTGCTGCAGCTTCTCGGCCGCAGCCGGCATGAACTCGGCGCCAAACGCCTGGAGCGCCTCAAACTGCTCGCGTGAATCGACGCGTATGGTCTGGGTGCTCTCGCCCACCAGATCTCGCAACACACGCTGGAGCAAGCTCAGGTCCTGGTGCAACAGACTTTGCGGCGGCAGGCGCAACGAGGCATCTTTGATGCGGGCCCAGGCCTTGCGCAGGTAGGCGATGTCGTCACCCAGTTCGGCATCGGATGCATCCTCACCATTGGTGCGCAGGATGAAACCGCCCCCCTCCTTGCCCGCCAGGGTTTGCATGCGCGTGCGCAGTTCGTCGCGCTGCGCCGGAGGGATCTTCTGCGACACGCCGATATGGTCGTCCTGCGGCAAAAACACCAGCAGGCGCCCGGCAATGCTGATCTGCGTGGACAGGCGCGCACCCTTGGTGCCGATCGGGTCCTTGATGACCTGCACCATCAGCGCCTGGCCTTCGAAAATCTGCTTTTCGATGGGGATTTGCACCTGCGCATTGCGCGATGCCGTCAGTGATTCACCTTCCAGCGGCGGGTGCCACACATCGGCCACATGCAAAAAGGCCGCGCGCTCCAGCCCGATGTCGATGAAAGCCGACTGCATGCCTGGCAGCACGCGCGCCACCTTGCCCAGGTACACATTGCCGACCAGGCCACGCTCCAGCGTGCGCTCCACGTGCAGTTCCTGCACCGCACCGTGTTCGACGATGGCGACCCGCGTCTCCTGCGGCGACCAGTTGATCAGGATGTCTTGTTGCATGCAAAGCCCAGGGTGCGCAGCGCCTGCGCGGTTTCAAACAAAGGGAGCCCCATGATGCCAGAGTACGACCCCTCGATGCGCGCGATGAATGCCGCCGCCCGGCCCTGCACGCCATAGGCGCCGGCCTTGCCCAGGGGTTCGCCACTGGCCACATAGTCGGCAATGTCGGCGTCGCTGAGTGCGGCAAACGTCACGCGCGATTCGCTGCAGGCCTGCGCGGCCTGCTCGCCCCAGCCCACAGCAATGGCGGTGAACACACGGTTCGTCTGGCCCGACAGGGCACGCAGCATGCGCGCGGCATCCGCCGCCTCCGCAGGCTTGCCCAGGATGGGTGTGCCCAGGGCGACCGTGGTGTCGGCCCCCAGTATGGGACGATTTTTGCATCGAGCCGCCCCCAAAACTGT
>JACXTT010005619.1_pt1 | contig 18172 bp, 14 predicted proteins | sample 9270951 | NCBI WGS metagenome assembly JACXTT01 (sample SAMN15532306, study PRJNA645909) | rock metagenome | isolation source: weathered quartz diorite | place: Puerto Rico | collected 2017-06-21 | reverse complement strand
TGCAGAAGAAGATTCTCTTGGAAGACGAAGAGCCGCCGGCGAAGAAACCCTAATCACAGGCAAATCCTATGTTCAGAGCAATCAAACGCGTATTCATCTGGCTCGGCTTGATGGCTGAGAAGGCCACCGAAACCGATGCGATCAACCAGGCGGTCGTCGAGCGCGGCATTCGCGACTCGAAGGTGAAAGCGGACAAGGCGCACTACGCTAACGGCCAGCTCGCCGGCCAGATTGCGCTGCTCAAGGACCAAGTCAAACGCCAGGAGCGCCAGCGAGAGGATCTGCAGGGTATGCTTCAGGCCGCAGCGGCCGCCAATGACGATGCCAATGGGGCGCATTACGCCGAAGAACTCGCGACCCTCGAGCAGGACCTCAATGAGAACAAGACCCAGCTCGACAGCCTGGAGCAGCTGTACCGGCAAAACACCGAGGTCATTGCCCAGAGCCTGCGCGAAATTCAAAAGTTCCAGCGTGAGTTCGAGGCCGTCAAAGCCAGGGTTGCCATCGGCCGCTCGCTGGAAAATCTCGCCGTGATGATGAAAAGCTCGATCACCGAGCTGCAGGGCATGATGGGCGGGGAAATGGCGCAATCCATGCAACAGCTCCGCCAGTCCGCCGCGACTGGAGAGGGCCAGATGCGCGCCACGCTGGACCTGGCGAAGGAAATGGGTTCCGGCATTGCGCGCCAGCAGGAGATGCGCAAGGCGCGCGGCGCGATGCTGTTTCAGGAATACAAGAAAAAGATGGGCATGGTGCAGAGCGAAGCGGCCACGGCGTCGGTGCCGGCGTCGGAAAAACAACCCGACCGGCAGAAGATCGCGGAGAAATAACGATGTGGATGGGTAACGTGGCGCCGCATGGGATCTTCCGCCTTCGATAGGCCCACAACCGAACCTGAGAACTGAACGACGACACCTATGACAACACGTGGAAAGCTTGTTTTAACCGTTTTGATCCTCGCCGTGGTTGGCTTCGGCGTCTATCGCTGGTGGGACAAAATCGCCCCCGCCGCCCAATCACAGCAGACGTCGGGCAATTTCCAGCAGTTGAAGAAGAACCTGGACGCTGCCAAACCCTCGCCGGAGAAAGCGGCTGCTGACGTCGCGAACAAGCTGCTGGCTGGCGACAAGCCCGTCTCGCTCGTGGATGGCTCGGCCATTCCGCCGGTCAGCGGCGTCAGCGATTACGACAAGCCGATGAAGGACAGCAAGCTCGTCGTCCAGTTTCCCATCAACATTTGGCCGGGCTGGGCCCCGATCATTGTCGCGAACAACGGGCTGGAACCGAATGAAGGGAGTATCTTTTACAAAAAATACGGCTTCCACTTGAAACTCGCGATCGTCGATGACCCGGTCAAAGCGCGTGACTTGTTTGCCAGCGGTCACAGCCACGTGCTGTGGGGCACGCTCGACATGATGGCGTTGTTCGCTCCCGAACTGGTCAAAGACTCGCGCACCGTGCCGGTCATCTGCCAGCAGATTGACTGGTCGGGCGGCGGCGATGGGATCGTCGCGCGCGGCGACATCCGCAACATCAATGATTTTCGGATGCGCAACGGAAAGCGGCGCAAGGTGGTGCTGGCGCAGAACTCGCCGAGCCATTACCTGGTGATGTCACTCCTGATCGACGCCGGCATCGACCCTGCGCAAGTGGATTTCAAATGGGCAGGCGACGCGCCCGCGGCCGCAAAGATTTTTGTTCAGGACCCGTCCTTCGAGGCCTTTGTGGGCTGGTCGCCGGACATTTACACGGTTTCAGACAAGGTGCCCGGCACGCGCCTTGTGGTGACCACGGGCAGCGCGAATCATTTGATCGCCGACGTGTGGGCCGTTCGCAACGATTTCTATCGCGATCATCCGGACATCGTCGCCAACTTGATGCGCGGGATTTTCGAGGGCGTGGACCTGGTGCGGAAAAACGTGCCGGCTGCGGCGCAAATCCTGTCCAAAGCGTACAACATCCCCGTGGAAGACTGCCAGAACATGATCGGCAAGGACGGTGGCGTGGCGGAGGGCGACGCGCACCTGACGAACTACCGCGAAAACGCGAATTTTTTCCTCGACCCGATGAATCCATCCAACTTCGAAATCGTCTGGAACCGCGCCTCGACCATTTACAAGTCCCTCGGCGCGATCGACGCGCCCGTGCCGCCTGCCAAAGTGAAAGCGGCGAGCATCCTGGCGAAGATGTCCGAGGAATATAAGGAAGTGCGCGATCTGTCGCAGCCAACCTTCCGCCCCGGCGCGCTGTTCAAGACCGCCGAAGCCGATGCCAGCGAGATCCTCACCAAGTCCGTGATCATCTCATTTGAGCCGAACAAATCCGTGCTCAATCCCGAGTACGATCCGACCATTCCCAACGTGATGGAGGAAATCGGCAAGTTGGCGGGCGCTTTTGGCAACGCCTACATCGTGGTCGAGGGCAATACGGACGCCAGCCGGAAAGGCGTCGTGCCGGCCGATCTGGTGCGTCAGCTTTCCTACGACCGCGCTGACTCGGTGCGCAAGAGTATCCTCGCCAAATACAAATTTGATCCGAACAAATTCAAGGTGATCGGCAACGGCTGGGATAATCCGGTGCCGGGAATGTCCGACGCGAGCAATGCGGACCACAACAAAAAGAACCGCCGCGTCGAGGTCAAAGTCTTCCCGCTGGAGAAGGAATAGGGGGAGGAATGGAGTGATGGAATGATGGGCTCATGAACTCCAGGCTGGTCATTGCCCGCCCCATTACTCCATGACTCCAACGCTCCACCACCCCATTGCTTGACCATGCTCGGTTTCCTCCTGTTCGCGGTTGTGTTCGTCGCGCTGCTCACTCTGGTGGTGCGATTGGCCGGATTGGCCGTGCGCCAGGAGTTTCCCCGCCGCGATGAACTTCTGCTCACCGGGCTCTTCGTGGCCCTGGTGATGCTGTCGTGGTGGTTGCTCACCCGAGGCGAACGCAATGAAGATCGCATCGTCAATGTCACCATTCTGCCCAGTCCGCTCGAAGTGGTGAAATCTTTCGCGCCGCTTCACCTCGACCAGGCGCTGGTCCGGAATGCCTTCACGTCGATCCAACGCATCGCCATCGGCTTCGTGCTCGCGGTCATCATCGCGGTGCCGTTGGGAGTCTACATGGCGACCTTCCGCCCGATCGGCGCCTTCTTTCGCCCGGTCACGCTCGTCGGGTCCTACGTGCCGACGGTGGTTTTCATCCCGCTCAGCCTCCAATGGTTTGGCGCAACCGAAATCCAGAAAATCGCCTTCCTGTTCATCGTTTATTTCGTGGCGTTGACGCCGCTCGTGATCAAGACCGTTGCCGATGTGCCGGCCGCGTATCTGGACGTCGCCGTCACCAAAGGCGCGAGCCAATGGCAATTGGTGCGGCATGTCTTGTTTCCGGTGGCGAAGGCCGACATCTGGGACCATCTCCGCGGCGCCTTCGGCGTTGGTTGGACCTGGATCATCATGACGGAAGTCATCAACGCGGAAAGCGGCCTCGGTTATCTGCTCGAGATTTCCAGCCGGCGCGCGCGCATGGATCGCTACTTCGCCGTCGTGATCGTCATCGTGGCCATCGCCGTTGCTTTCGATCAGCTCTGGAAGATGGGCAGTCGGTTGCTGTTTCCTTACCGCTACGTAGCTTAATGAGTCAACTACCTTTGGCAAAGCCGGAGGGGTGGAATGGTGAATGGCTCTACGTCCTATGGACCAATATGAGCTAACCACGGATGAACACGGATGGACACGGATGAGAAAAAGCACGTCTTCATCCGTGTTAATCCGTGTCCATCCGTGGTTAAGAAAACCGTCGCGAGCTGTGACTCCGGGAGATAAGGATAGACTGCAAGTCTGCGTTACGAGCTTAGCTGGAGCTCGTCCCAAAAGGACGAGTTCAACGCACTTCGTCGATACCACTTCGTCGTCCACTTTGTCGGCCACGTCATTCTTAGGGCATTTTCGACAAAGTGTTTCGACAAAGTGTGCGACAAAGGGATTCCAATCGTTGCTCCTGCGACAAGCTCTAGCAGGCGCGCCGAACCGATACAGGGCCGGAGGACTCTCCCAATGAACGAACCTTCCCATCCCACAGCCCCCGAAAACGCCACGCTAAAGTCGGCCTCGGACCCGGCGAAGAAGACCGACGCAGAGGGGCGCCCTGAGCTGGTGCGCTTCGACAAGGTCAGCAAGTCCTTCGGTGTCGGACCGGAAGCGCGCGTGGCTATTCAGGACGTCTCATTCGTCGTTCACGATTTGCCGGACAAAGGGGAGTTGGTGGCGGTGGTCGGCCCTTCCGGTTGCGGCAAATCCACGGTGTTGCGGATCATTGCCGGGTTGCGACCCCACTATCCGCCCACGAGCGGCCAGGCCAAGGTCTTCGGCAAGCCGGTCGAGAGGCCCGGAGCGGAGCGGGGCATGGTCGATCAGAAATATTCGCTGATGCCACACCTGACCGTGCTCGACAACATCGCCTTCGGCCTCAAGTTGCGGGGCGTGGCGGCCCGCGACCGCCGCAACCGCGCGCGTGAGTGGGCCAGGAAAGTCGGCCTCGAAGGGACCGAGGACAAGTATCCTTCGGAACTCTCCGGCGGGATGCAGCAACGCGTGTCCATCGCTGCGACGCTGATTTTGGAAGCGAAAATCCTGCTGATGGACGAACCGTTCGGCGCGCTCGATCCAAAAATTCGGATGCAAATGCAGGAGCTGCTCGTGCAACTCTGGAAAGAGCAACAGAGCACGGTCTTCATCGTCACCCACTCGGTTGAGGAAGCGATCTATCTGGGCGACCGCGTGCTGCGGATGGCGGCCAAGCCCGGCCGGTTGGTGGAGATGCTCAAGTTGCCGCGCCCGGACGTGTCGCCGGAAGTGATGCGCAAGGAACCGTGGTTCAATGCGTTGACTCAAGAACTCTTGCGTCGGCTGGAGACGGACGCGCCGCCTTCGGGTGAACTGCCCGGCATCGAGAAATGGCTCCAGGCCTGAAATCCAAATGACGAATGACCCGGGGCCGTTGACCGACGCAGAAGATTTGGATGTTGACCCGAAGAGCCATCCGTTAGACTCCGCACCGCCTGGCAATGGACGATCAAGCGCCCAATTATCGCCGCGAGTTTCTTGGAAGCCCGCATCACGCCGCGTTGGGCCTGTTTACACTCGGCCTCGGCTTCCTCAGCGCGAGTCCGCTCGGCCTCATTGTCGGCGGCACACTCTACGCGCTCGGCTGGCTTCACCTGCCTGACATGCCGCTCTTCCGCGGTTGGGTCGACCGCCGTCACGAGGCTGCCCGACGCGCGGCGGAGGCGCAAAAAGTGGCCGACTTCGTCCGACGCCGCGACGCGTTGCTCGATTCGCTCTCTGCTTCCCGGCGGGAACACTACAGCCGCCTGGCTGGCGTCTGCCGCGACATCGAGACCGCCAGCGCGGAGAATCCTTTGGCCTCACCTGACCCCGCTTCGGACCCGCGCCTTCGCAAGCTCGACGAGTTAATGTGGACTTACCTGCGCCTGCTGGGGATCGAGGAATCACTCGAAAAGTTCCTCGAGACCGAACGCCGCGAAGATCTGCCCGGCATTCTCAAGGAAGCCGAAGCCGAAGCCTCCCGGTTGAGCGGGGAAGTGGATGCGCTCAAAGCCAAAGGAGACACGGGAGCGCTGGAGACCAAGCGTCGTTACTTCGGCTCACGGGTGGAACGGCTTGAGGTCCTTCGCAAACGCCAGCAACGCATTCAGCAAGCCCAGGAAAACCTCGCGCTAGTCGTGTCCGAACAAGACCGCCTGGATCAACAAATCAAACTGATCCGCGCCGACGCCGTGGCCACCAAGAACGCCGAAGGCCTCACCGCCCGAATCGACGCCACGGTGGAACACCTGGATGAAACCAACAAATGGATTTCGGAACTGGATGAATTTAAAGACCTCGTCCCGGACATGCCGGCGACGGAATTGCGAGTCGGCTATGCGGCCGCCTCGCCGCCGCCGCTGCTCAATCCGGCGCAACCCCAGCCGACGGCGGGTCGGCGGTTGGTCCCTCGACAGAAATAGAAGATATGAAAACCCGTGAAGTTTCCGACACCGACACCGCTGCCGTCGCGACCGCCGGCAGCCCGTTGCGGCTTCCTTTGCGGGGTTGGGCGCTCGAATTGGCGCGCCGCTGGAACAGTTCCTCTTACACGGTCCTTGTGTTGCACGGAAATATCTTCGATGCCTTCCCCGTGCAGAACGAGGAGCGGATTGAGTATGTCCCGCTTAAGACATTTCTCTCCCGCCGTCTTTTTCCCGAACGCGACTTTCTGTTGTTCTACGACATCGGCGACGGCTTGACCTTTGGTTCGGCTGACATGCAGAAGCGGTTCTTCCAGTGGCTGGAGATTTACGACCAGGTCGAGAACACGAATTTCCACCAGGCCGGCCCGCCGCGCGAGTTCATCCGCCTCGCGCCCTTGCTGCGTCGGTTCTTCATGCGCCTGGCCGACGATACGCGCAGTCGGCCGAGCGTATCGCTCATCATCGATTTCCCGGAGAAGATCATCCCGGCACAGGAAGAAGCCGGCGCGAGCCTCGAGGAGCGGATGGCCCTGGTCACGCTCCTCAAGTGGGCCGCTGCCCCTGAAATGCGTCAATTGGACTTGGGCGTCATTCTCGTGGCGGAATCCGCGGCGGAACTGAGCGCCGACCTGTTGCAGAACCCGAACGTTGCGCAGGTGAAAATCGATTTGCCCGACAGCGAAGACCGGTTGCGCTTCCTCCAATCCGGTTGGTCCGAAAAAATGGCAGGCGGCAAGCCGTTGAGCGAATGGAGCGACTTCAGCGCGTCCGAACTTGCCCCGCGCACAGCGGGATTGAACTTGCTGCGCAGCCAGCATCTGCTGGCCGAGGCGGCCCGCAACGGCGCGCGCGTGACCGCCGATCATGTCGCCGCGAGCAAGAAGCGTTTGATCGAGGAGTTCTGCCAGGGGTTGGTGCGGTTCAAAGATCCGAAGCCCGGCATCACACTCGACCGCGTCGCGACGCACGCGGCGGCCAAAGCCAAGTTGCGCGAATTGGCCTGGCTCATCAAAAACAACAAAACTGACGTTTTGGAACGCGGGGTCCTGGTGCCCGGCAGAGTCGGTGTGGGCAAGTCGTTTTTGATCGATTGCTTCGCCAGCGAATGCGGGCTGCCCGTGATGGAGATCGGCGAATTCCGCTCGAAATGGGTCGGCGACACCGAACTTCAACAGATGCGGATTTTGATGACCATCCGCGCACTGGGACCAGTCATCGTGGTTGTCGACGAGGCCGACGCTGTGTTCGGCACGCGGGACATGGACTCCGGCGACAGCGGTGTTTCCGGCCGGATTTTCGCTGCGTTCGCCGCGCACATTGGCGACTCGAGTCTGCGTGGCCGGGAACTTTGGGTGGCCATGACTTCGCGACCCGACCTGCTCGCCATCGACATGAAACGCCAGGGTCGCTTCGGCCTCTGTGTGCCGCTCTTTCCAGCGCTCGGTCCGGACGATGTCCTCGAATTGTTTACCATCGTGGCGGGGATCAAAAAAATCACTCTTGCTCAGGAGATCAAAACTTACATCCGGGAACATCTGGGCAATCGCGCGTTGACCGGCAGCGACGTTGAGGCGATTCTCACGCGCGCCAAAGAGCGCGCCGTGCTGGCCAAACACGATGACGACGTTCAATTGGGCGACCTCGAGGAAGCGGTCAACTCATTTATCGACCCGCTCGACCCGGAATTGCTCGCCTTGCAGGAACTGGCCGCCGTCCTCGCCTGCTCAGACCGCCGCTATCTCCCGGAACGCTACCGCGAGGCGGACCGCGCGGCGTTGATGGAGCAGTTCGCGGGATTGAAGCTGAGGGCAGGTCGGCGGTAATAAGATTGGCGCAAAAGGTTCATCTAACACGGCGACCAGAAATTTCTCCCTCGCCCCGCGAGGAACGAGCAGGGAGAGGGACTCTAATCAAGTAAAACTGGTTCCTCTACCACGGCGTGAAGTGGTCGCCATGTTTTCGCGTTCGGTTGTGTGATTCGGACCGGTAGACTTCCGCATGGAAGAAGTCACGAAAATTCTGACGGCGATCGAAGCGGGCGAGCCGCGAGCGGCCGAACGACTAATGCCGCTCGTTTACGAGGAGCTTCGTCGCCTCGCCGCCGCCAAACTTGCGCGGGAAGCGCCTGGGCACACGCTCCAGGCCACCGCGCTGGTGCACGAAGCCTGGCTCAAGCTCGCCGACGAGGATCGACGGAACTGGCAAGGGCGCACGCACTTCTTCGCGGCTGCCGCGGAGGCCATGCGTCGTATCCTCATCGACAACGCCCGCCGCAAGAAAGCCGTCCGGCACGGAGGCAACCTGGAGCGGGTCAACATCGATGATTCCGCCATGCAGATCGCCGCGCCGATGGGAGACGACGATAAGCTGCTGGAAGTCCACGAAGCCCTGGATCGTCTCGCTGCGCACGACGCGCGCAAGGCGGAACTGGTGAAGCTGCGCTTTTTCCTCGGTCTGACCATCGAACAAGCTTCCGAGATGCTGGGTATTTCGGAGCCAACGGCCAAGCGGGACTGGGCCTACGCGCAAGCGTGGCTATATCGGGAGATCAACCGTCAGCAATCCTGAGTGGGCGCCCCGTTCACAAGACCTTTGCGTCAGTAGAACTCGACGGCTGCATCGTGCTACAACCACCGGCCCATTCTGAGCAGGTCTACTCCCTCTCCCCACAGGAGGAGGCCGATTTCATTGAATGCCCCTCTCCCCTCACCCTCTGCCACTCGTTCCTCGCGGGGAGAGGGAGAATCATTCTGTTGGAAAGATACGCCCGCAGCCTTCTTTTGTGATCTGTTCTGTCCCTTAATCTCGCCTTCTTCAACTGAAGGCTTGTGGTGGTCAACCATAGCGAAGCTGGCTGGCTGGGTGTAAAGACCATGATGCTTATTGGCTGTGGAGTCTTTGGCGCTTGTCAGTCCGGCGTCGACAGATAATCTGGTGTTGTCCCCGAAGCATCCAATGTTTCATGCCCAAGTCCGCTGAGGAACTGTTCGCCGCCGCTTTGGCGCTGGCGGACCCCGCTGAGCGCGCCGCGCTGCTCGAACGCGAGTGCGCCGACAACTCTGAACTGCGAAGGGAGGTCGAGTCGCTGCTGGCCGCGCACGAGCAGGCGATCCCGTACTTCAATCAGCCCACCGTCGCTCTGGACGTCTCGCTGGAAAAGCCCGGCGACAAGATCGGGCGCTACAAACTGCTGCAGAGAATCGGCGAGGGCGGCTGCGGCGTCGTTTATATGGCCGAGCAGGAAGAGCCGATCCGCCGCCGTGTCGCGCTCAAAGTGATCAAGCTGGGCATGGACACGCGGCAGGTCATCGCCCGCTTCGAAGCCGAGCGCCAAGCGCTCGCACTGATGGACCATCCGAATATCGCGAAGGTGCTCGACGCGGGCGCAACGCAGACCGGGCGGCCGTACTTCGTGATGGAACTGGTCCGGGGCATAAAGATCACCGATTACTGCGACCAGAATAGTCTCAGCACGCGCGACCGGCTCGATCTGTTCATTCAGATCTGCCAGGCCGTGCAGCATGCGCATCAAAAGGGGATCATTCACCGCGACATCAAACCGTCGAACATTCTCGTCACCCTACACGATGGCGTGCCGGTGCCGAAGGTAATTGATTTTGGAATCGCCAAGGCCACGACGGGCCAACGGTTGACCGATAAGACCCTGTTTACCGCTTTTGAGCAATTCATCGGCACGCCGGCCTACATGAGCCCGGAACAGGCGGAGATGAGCGGGTTGGATGTTGATACGCGCAGCGACATCTACAGTCTTGGCGTCCTGCTTTATGAATTGTTGACCAGCAAAACTCCGTTCGATGCGAACGAATTGCTGAAAGCGGGCCTGGACGAGATGCGGCGCCGGATTCGGGAGACGGACCCGCCGCGGCCGAGCACCAGATTGACAATGGAACTGGCGGCCGTAACGGCGACTCGTGAGAGCGCCGCCAGGCAGACCGACGGAGACAGCGGCGCTCTGACGAGACGCCGATACAACCGCATCAAGGACCTCATCCCGCTTGTCCGGGGCGACCTGGACTGGATTGTGATGAAGGCGCTGGAAAAGGACCGGACCCGCCGCTACGAGACGGCCAACGGTTTGGCGAGCGACGTCAAACGACATCTGACTCAGGAACCGGTGCAAGCCCGGCCGCCAAGCCGGCTCTATCGGCTGCACAAGTTTGCCCGCCGGAACAAAGTCACCTTTACCGCCGCGACGGCCATTGCCGCAGTGTTGGTAATCGCTGCGGTGATCAGCAGTTGGCAGGCGATTCGCGCCATGCGTGCGCAGCGTCACGCCCAAAGCGAAGCGAACCGAGCTGGTGTTGAAGCGGCGCGCGCGCGCCAGGCGGAGCAGAACGCCGTCGAGAAAGCGACCTTGGCTGAGAATGAAAAACGCCGAGCGGACGAGTCCGCGGAGGAGCTTCGCCGAAATCTTTACGCGGCGGATATGAGCGCCGCTTCGGCAGCGTGGGAAAAAGGTGACATCGGGCTCATGCGAAAGCTTCTCGAAGCCCATCGACCGAAACGGGACGAAGCCGATTTGCGCGGGTTTGAATGGTTCTATTTTTGGAAGTTGAGCAAGGGCGAGCAAGAGGAACTGGTTGCATTTGAGACCAACGAAAGCACAGGTGACCGGCCAATGAAGATATCCTCGGACGGGAGTTTGGTGGCGATGGTGCGGACCAATGAACTGCACGTTCAAAATTGGAGGACACAGCAATCCATTGCCAAGTGGTCACTTCCCGATCGGCCCAATTGGACCGATCGCGACGGAGACTTCTCTCCTGACAACAAATTCGTAGCGACACTTGAGCTCGACGGCTTGCATTTGTTTGAGCTAAGCACTCTGCGCGAGCGCACGTTGCCAACGGGTGACTGCGATTGGCTGGCTTTCGCACCGGCTGGACGTCTCGTGGCGGTCAATTTGAGACAGAAAGATCCCACGCAACCGGGGTTCATCAAAATTTGGGAATACGAATCGGGAACTCAGGTCAGAACAATTTCCTCTCCAGCCTGGCTCGAATCGTGGGGATGGTCATCCGACGGAAAGAAGTTCTACAAATACCACACATTTCCCAGCGGTTCGCTCACCGTGGAGGACATCGAGTCGGGAACCAGTACTTTCTATGATTTTCCTGGATTTGACGGCCTGTTGAGCCTTTCGCCAGACTTCAAGACAGTCGTATGCTTTGATGTTCGCGGCGAACTTTCGGTTATCGACTTCGAATCCCGACGCATCTTGGCGACCAGCCAGGGGTTTCCTGGAGGCCAGACGAGCTCAACCTTTTCTCCTGACTGCCAATGGTTCACCGCGACTGGACCGGACAACAAGATAGTAGTATGGGAGACGACTAAGTGGAACAAGGTGGCCACCTTGCGCGGGCATAGCGAAGACGTATCTGTCCTAAGCTTTCTGCCTCACGACAATCGACTGGTCAGTTTGGGCAGCGACAACACGATTCGTGTATGGAAATTCGGTGAATCGTCCGATTTGACGCATCTGACGAACAATATTGCAGATTTCCACGAAGCTTACCCTATTCAATTTTCTCCGGACGCGCGCTTCATAGCGCTTCCTATAGATACGTTCATGACAAATTCAGAGACGGTGCTTTGGGATACGCGTAAGGGTAAAGTGAAGTCGAAGTTAAGGGGCCTGGTCGTCGCGTTCTCTCCGGATGGAACCCAGTTGCTCCTGCGTGATCACGCAGGACGACTTCAACTATGCGATGCTGAGTCGCTGAAGATTAACCGCGAATTTTATCTCGGACCGAGCACGAATGCATTCACAACGCTCTCGCTCGATGGAAGGTACCTCGCTTTCCAACAGTCGGAGCAATGGGCTAGTCGTTACAGGAATCACTCTCTTGAGATATATAATGCCTCGGGCCAACGCATCCATTCCATTCAAGCGCCAGTCAGAGCTTGGGAGTTCTCCCCAGACGGCCAGTTGCTTGCCATAAACGATGGTTGGGGCGTCAACGATAGCTTGAGTACGCTTTTGCTAGAGGCACTGAATGCACCAGTCGAGAGACGAGTGAAAAACTGCGGCGCGGCGTGTATCGCGTTTTCACCCGACAATCGGTGGTTAGCTGCAGGCGCGTATCCACCGGGTGTGAATCAGGTTGATGTGGAGCAAGGGACCCTAGTGGCTAAGCTGAAAGGTCACCAGACGCTTGTCACTGCTGTCGCATTCTCCCCTGATGGCAAGACCATTGCCTCCGGGGCTCAGGATCGAACGATTCGGCTTTACAACGTCGCGACGCGGCGGCAGGTCGCGGTGTTCCAGGCTTTCAATGTTGTCTTGAGTTTGGCGTTCTCCCCAGATGGGCAGACGCTCCTCTCGGGCGAAGTTGCCGACAAGACGGGCCCCGGCCAGTATCGTTTCTGGCACGCTCCGCGCGTTGAGGCGCCGTCGTTGCCATTGCCTGCCTTGCCTCCGCCCGCGCCCGACAGCCTCTGGGTGATGGCTCCGAAATTGAAAGACAGAGCGTCGCCCGGAGGACGGGGCGCTCCTTAGAATCGGCTGAATCATCAGCCAGGCATTGTCGCGTGAGGCCGAAGCCCTGATCAAAACGTCGAACCGTACGATGCGCTAATCAAGCAGCCACGATGCTTCGCCTCCATTCGCGGTTCAAAACTTGACTTGTCTGCAACCGATTTTTGGGTCAGACGTGAAAAGAAATTTGCGTCTGATGGACTTTGAACGACCCGATCAACTGGTTCATTACCTGAGGCAACACGGGCATATCGGCACGGACGAAACGCCCGTCGTTGAACCTTTGCCCGGCGGAGTCTCCAACCGCACGTTCCGGGTCAGGCGTCGCGACGGCGAATGCTGGGTCATCAAGCAGGCGTTGGCACAATTGCTCGTCCCCACGGCCTGGTTCAGCAGTCCATCGCGAAACCATGCCGAGGCCATGGCTTTGCGTTGGCTGCCCAAGCTGGCCCCGGCGGACACGATTCCTGGCCTGGTATTCGAAGACGCGGAGAATCATCTGTTGGCCATGCTGGCCGTCCCGGAACCGAGCCAAAACTGGAAAACTTTGCTCTTGAAAGGCCAACTCGAAGAGGAACACGTCCGCCAGTTCGGCGCGCTTTTGGGCTGCATCCACTGTGGAAGTTCAGAGCGAAAAGCCGAATTGCTGCCGATCTTTCAGGACCGCTCCTTCTTCGAGTCGCTCCGGCTCGAACCCTATTACGCCTACACCGCAAGCCAACTCGACGAGGCCGCTCCCTTTCTGAACGATTTGGTTCAGGAAACCCGCCAGCATCGCGATTGTCTAGTGCATGGGGATTACAGTCCCAAGAACGTTCTCATCCATGCCGGTCGGCTGGTGCTTCTCGATCACGAGGTCATTCATTTCGGAGAGCCGGCTTTCGATCTAGGCTTTTCGCTCACGCATCTGCTCAGCAAAGCCCATCATTTGCGCGCCCAGCGGAGGCGGTTCCTCGAAGCGGCCCAGCTCTATTGGAAATCCTATCTTCAAGCCGTCGCTCCCTTTCATCAGAACGCGGATTTTGAATCGCGCGTGGCCAAACACACCCTGGCCTGCCTGCTGGCACGAGTCGCCGGACGATCCACGCTGGAGTACTTCAACGCCCATCAAAGGCGAGTTCAAAAGGAAGTTGTCTTTGATTTGATCACAAATCCTGGTCCGAACATTGCCGGCGTGATGGACCGCTTCGTCTCAGCTCTCCCAGCGTGACTCCCGTAGCCCAGCTCAGCGCCCTCGAGATCCTGGATAGCCGCGGGCGTCCGACGGTCAAAGCCATTTGCCATTTGCAGAGCGGCACGTTGGGAGCCGCCAGCGTGCCTGCAGGGGCGTCAACCGGCCGGGCTGAGGCGGTTGAGTTGCGCGACGGCGAATCGGGGCGGTATCGCGGTCTCGGGTGTCGCCGGGCGGTCCGGCAGATCAATGAGCAGGTTTGTGCGGCGGCCAAGGGAAAGGCCTTCGATCAACAGGCCGGGTTCGACCATTTTCTGATAGAACTGGACGGCACGTCGGACAAGAGCCGGCTCGGCGCCAACGCGATTCTGGCGCTGTCGCTGGCCTTTGCCCGGGCGGCCGCGGCTGAGCAGGCGTTGCCGCTCTGTCAGTATTTTGCCGGCCTGATTGCCCAACCGATTCAAACGTTGCCTCGCCTTTCCATTAATCTGTTCAGTGGCGGCAAGCATGCCGGCGGGCAGATGCCCATTCAGGATGTTCTCATTGTGCCGGCTTCCGCCCGCTCCATTGATGAAGCGCTGAGCATAATGTTCGAAGTCTATCAGTGCGCCGTCGACCTGGTTCAACAAATCTATGGGATGAGGCCACTGACGGCTGACGAAGGCGGATTGGCCCCGCCCTTTCCAGATATCGAATCGATGTTCGAGAATGCGCTCCAGGCCGTCGAACAGGCGGGTTTGCGGCCGGGCCGGGACATCGTTTTGGGGCTCGACGTCGCCGCCAGCCACTTTTTCAACCAAGGCCTTTATCACCTGGAAGGCCGCTCCCTGACGAGCGATCAGATGATCCAACAACTGGTTCAGTGGATAGAATCCTATCCGATCGCGAGCGTCGAGGACGGCCTGGAGGAGGAGGATTGGGCGGCCTGGCCGCAACTGCGTCGATTGATCGCGGGCAGGGCCTTGACGGTCGGAGACGACCTGCTCTGCACGAACCCGACCCGCATTCAGAAGGCCGTTAAGCTACAGGCCGCCGACTGCCTTTTGCTCAAGGTCAACCAGATCGGCACGCTCACGGAAGCCCTCCAGGCTCAGCGACTGGCCCGCAGCGCGGGTTGGCGCGTCATCATCAGCGCGCGCAGTGGGGAAACCGAGGACAACTGGCTGGCGGACCTGGCCGTGGGTTGGAGCGCGGATCAAATCAAGATCGGCTCAATCACACAGTCGGACCGCCTCGCAAAATACAATCGCCTTCTGGAGATTGAAAGAGAGGACGCCCTGCCGATTGTGGACTGGCCAGGTTGTCCTAAGTACCCCATTTCATAAATACGACCACGTTTGTTGCGTCGATTTTCGGTTCTGGCGAGACGCGACGAGGGAGCATCCCCCGCAGTGGGGCTGTGACCGAGGAGCAACAAAGCCAGAACCGAAAATCGACGCAACCCTTCGGGCGGCGGTTCTTTTTGGCCCAGACTTCGTTGCTCACTCCTTACAGACCCTTGAAGGGTATGCGCGTCGCTCGCGTCTCGTCTGGGCCAAAAATCCCTCGCCGCAAACGTGGTCGTATTTATGAAATGGAGTACTAAGCGTTGAGGCTCCTGGCCGGCAACAGCCACAGCCCATCAGGCGGGCCGCGTAACCGAGGATGATCCCTTTCGTCGCTGAATTCCGCCTTTTTCCTTTGGTTGGATTTCGGTCGCGGGTCAGCAGTCGGAGACTCTTGGTCGAGAGCGGGGATTAACCGAATCGATCAGCATGATAAGTTTATCAATTAACACCCCGCCCACCGAGCCGGCTTATCCTGCTCGCGTGATTGGACCATCAACAACACCAATAACAGAAATAGCCTACAACCAAGGCCAGGAACCGAAGAAGGGAAACGAACCATGAAAACGAATGCAATCGAACCCATCCCCTGCCGAGTAGAACGACGCGCCACTCGCACAACTTTTTATTGTGTGCTTCGCCTGATGCTGCTCGCGGCGTTGCTCTCGCCCGCGTCGAGTGTACGGAGCGGCGCGATCGATGTGGGCGGCAAGCGCCAGGTCGATGCCATGACAATCAACCTCTACCTCGGCGCCGGAACCGGGCCTCTGCTTGCCCTTAACCCCGCCGATCCAGGTTACCTCACCAACCTGGTCGCCACCGTAACGGGGATCTACTACGAGGTCCTCGCCTCCCAACCACCGGTTCGTTTGCAAGGCGTGGCCAACGAGATCGCGCGCCGGAGGCCGGATCTCGTCGCCGTTGAGGAGGCGTCGCTCATCCGCACGGAGTCGCCCGGCGACCTGATTGTTGGCGGCAGGAACCCGGCGACCCACGTCGTGTTCGATTACCTGCAAATTCTGGTGGATGCGCTCGCCAATCGAGGCGCTCGGTACGCGGCGGTCTCAACCGACAACGAACTGGATGTCGAACTGCCGCTGTTCAACCTTCAGACCGGAGTTATCGATGATGTGCGGCTGACCGACCGCAATGCGATCCTCGTCCGGACCGATTTGCCTCCCGGCCAACTCCGCTTCGGGAACCCGCAACACGGAAATTTCAAAAACGTGGTCCAGATCCCCTCGATCGGTCTGTCGGTGTTGCGCGGGTGGTGTTCGGTGGACGCGTCGCTGCGAGGCGAGCAATTCCGCTTCATCTGCACGCATTTGGAGGAGGAAACCGTTCCACAAATTCAACTGCTCCAGGCCCTGGAGTTGCTGGACGGACCGGCCCAAAGCAATCTCCCCGTAATTCTATCTGGCGACTTCAACGCTGACACCTCGCATCGCAACGGGACTCACACGTACGACGCGCTGATCGCCGCGGGCTTCACGGACACCTGGGCGGCGCTGCATCCGACCGATCCTCTGGGTGGGTTGACTTGGGGCCATGACGAGTTACTCGCCGATCCCGGGACCGCTCCGGTCTGGCGCATCGATCTCATTCTTTTTCGAGGTAATCGCTTCGGCGTGACTCAAGCAGAGGCGATCGACATCACGCTGGATCGGACGCAGCCTCCGTTCTGGGCGTCCGATCACCTTTCCGTCGCCGCCCAGCTTCAATTTCAACCGGGCCCGAAAAGACTGCGTTGAGCTTCTTGCAAAAACAGAACATCCGACACCCGTTGGCATCGGGCTTCATGAAGAGATGATAGAGTCTCTAAAGCGAAGAACTCCCCAAATGGCGCGACTGCCCGTTGCGGCGCTCGTTCGAGTAAGAATTCAAACCGCCTGGTGGCGCACCTAAATCTTCTTCAGTAAATCCTTGAGCCGTTTCCATGCCTCTTCGCGCGCTTTTTTGTTCGGCTCACTGGCGTCGGGCGCTTCGCCGGCGCGCATGAAACCGTGGCCGGCGTCTGCGTAGGTCACCGGCTCGTAGGTCTTGCCGGCACTCTTCATCAGCTCGGTGGATTTCGGGATGGTGGCATTGACGCGCTCGTCGTTACCGCCGTAAAAGCCATAAACCGGGCAGTCGATGCGGGCAATGTCCTCCGCCTTGTCCGGGCCCGTGCCGTAGAATGCAAACGCAGCTTTGATGTTCCGGTTGTTTGTCGCGAGGCGGAACGTTTGTCCGCCGCCCCAGCAAAATCCCCCCACGGCCACCTTGCCGTTGCAGGCGGGCAGTTTGGCGACGTAATCCACGACGGCATTGAGGTCCGCGGTGACCTGGTCGGGCGGAAGCGTGGAGATCGCCTTGCGGACGGCGTCGCCACCGCCCAGTTCGGCCGTGCCGCCGCCGCCGGGCGCTGCGCCTGAAAGCAAGTCAGGCGCGATGGCGATGTAACCGGCTTCGGCTAATTGGTCGGCCACGCCGCGCACCCAATCACTCAGGCCGAAGATTTCATGGATGACGACCACCGCGGTGGCCTTGTTTTTGACTTCGGGATAAGCGATGAAGCAATTCACCTCGCGGCCCCCCTGTTTGACTTTCACCCACTCCAGGTGGCGCGGGGACTTTTCGAGACGCTTCTTGGCCCAATCCTGAGCGTGAACGGGGGCAGCTGCAAGCAGGGCGGCAACGAAGAGGAGGACGTGTCGGTTCATAGGATGTTGGAGTTCGTGGTGTGATGGTCGGACCACAAGCACCTGAGGTTAGTAGCAATTTCGCAAGCGCACTTCGATACCCAGACAACAAGAATTGCTTTTGGCCGCGAGTTTCTCGGCGGCGGCCTTAACGTCATCCTTCGGATTGGAATCCGCGGCGACTAATGATCCGGCCAACAAGGCGACACTGGCGAACAGAGTATTCTTCAGCATAGGAATATTGGTTTTGTTTCGATGTTCATCATAGGCACGAAGTGCCGCTACCAATGACCCCGATTCACCTGATCCGGTTACTTCTCCGCGATGCACATTAAATGATGCGGTCGCATCGTTTGACGCCAGCTCCCGGCTGTCCTGTTTGACACCGCGCGCCGTCCGCTAACACAAATGCGCCAGCCCGGACGGGCGCTGGCGCACTCTCTCGGATGGCGGGGAGGCTAATCGCCA
>JACXTT010005618.1_pt1 | contig 18173 bp, 12 predicted proteins | sample 9270951 | NCBI WGS metagenome assembly JACXTT01 (sample SAMN15532306, study PRJNA645909) | rock metagenome | isolation source: weathered quartz diorite | place: Puerto Rico | collected 2017-06-21 | reverse complement strand
CCATGCTGGCCGGTCCCTTGCGGGCGGATTGGAAGTTGGCCATATTGGCCACCGCGGACATCGGCGCGGTAGCCAGCGACGCGCTCTGGAAGCTCTCGTTCCAGGGAAAACAGGCCCGCGAACTGCAGGGGCAGCGCGATCTGACGATGGCGGAGGCGGCGGCCATCATTGGAAATGCAATTGGCAAGCCCGATCTGCAATATAGGCAGTTGCCGGACGAACAAGTACGCGAGGCCTTAACTCAGCTAGGCTTTTCGCTGAACATGGCCAATCTCCTTTTGACGATGTCAGCAGCCCTGAACTCCAGTCACATGCGAATGCTGGAGCCACGCTCGGGAGGAAACACGACTCCAACATCCTTCGAGCAATTCGTAGCCAAACAATTCGTTCCGGCCTACCAGGGAAAGGTTCGAGCAGCGTAGCGGTACAAGGATGCCCGACGTTTCACAGCATCGGGCGTTTCTCTGGGTGTTCAGTCAATTCCCAACTCTTTGGCTAGCGATTTCCACTTTCCATCCACCAGCTTTTTGGTTTTTTCGTCCATCAGGATTTCGTCGGGCCAAGGGCGAGTGAAGCCTTCGCTGGACCACTTTCGGGTGGCATCGATACCCATCTTGGAGCCGTAGTTGGGTAGGCGCGAAGCGTGGTCGAGCGAATCAACCGGGCCGAGCGTGAACTGGATGTCGCGCTCGGGATCGATGTGGTTGAGTACCTTGAGCGTGATCTCGCCGATGTCCTGCACATTTACGTCTTCGTCGACGACGATGATGCACTTGGTAAACATCGCCTGACCCAATGACCAGATGGCGTTCATGACTTTACGCGCCTGTCCCGGATAGGACTTCCTGATCGACACCAGCATGAGGTTGTGAAAGACGCCTTCGAGCGGGAGGTTGATGTCCACAAGTTCCGGAATGGTAAGCCTCATCAGCGGCAGGAAAATGCGCTCGACCGCCTTGCCCATCCAGCCGTCTTCCATCGGCGGCTTGCCCACGATGGTGGTGGCATAGATCGGATTCTTGCGATGGGTAATGCAGGAGACGTGAAACACCGGATAGAGATCTTCGAGCGAATAGAAGCCGGTGTGGTCGCCAAACGGGCCTTCGCTGCGGAGTTCGTCGAGATGAACGTGGCCTTCGAGAACGATTTCTGACGACGCCGGAACTTCCAGATCAACCGTTTCACACTTCACCAGCTCCACCGGTTTCTGGCGAAGGAAGCCGGCGATCAGATATTCCTCAACGTCGGGTGGAGCGGGCACAATCGCGGAGAACGAGATCGCGGGATCGACGCCGATGGCCACTGCGACCTCCATTTTGCCCTGGGGACGGTCGTTTTCAACCAACACCGCGCCCCCGGAGGATCGCGCCATGATGTCGACGGAAGAGCGGGCGGCGGGATCGCCCATCCCCCCGCGGTCCGTGGCAGCCGCTGCGCGCAGCGCCTCGCGGTAGTGTTCCGCCCCAACTTTCTGGCGCTGCCAGTGCATGCCTGTGGTGCGCTCGTCGTAAACCTGCATGCGATACATGCCGACGTTGCGTTTACCGGTCTTTGGATCGCGGGTAACAACACAGGGCAGGGTAATGAAGCGGCCGGCATCTTTCGGCCAGCATTGCAGAATGGGGAAATCGAGCAGTGAAAAGTTGTCGCGCTGGATGACCTCCTTGCACGGCCCGGTGGAGACGGCCTTGGGAAAGAACTTGCCCATCTCAGCCAGCATGGGAAGCATCTTCACCTTGTCAAGGAAACCTTGAGGAGATTTCACGTCCATAAAAGCACGGATGCGGTCGGCGACCTGATCGAGCGAGCCAACTTCGAGGGCTAGATTCATGCGCCGGGCAGAGCCGAATTGATTGATCAAGACCTGGGCACCGGGGTGGCCCTTGACATTCTCGAACAAAAGTGCGGGTCCACCAGGAGAAAACTGCCGGGCTGCGCCCGCGCCTTCATTCTTGCTGACCCGATCGGTGATTTCGGCGATCTCGAGGATGGGATCCACCTCGGTGCGGATCGTTTTCAGCTCGCCAGCGCGTTCCAGAGCGGCGATCCAGGCGCGTAAGTCGTCGTATGCCAAAAATTCCCCCGTTTTCGAGAACCCTGGATTATACGGCAGAGGGAAAAGCTTTGACCGCAGGGGGCAAAACGGAGCATGCGGCAGACAGGAGGATGATATGCGGTTATACGAACCCAATGCACCAAGGCTGACGCAATTCGTCGATCTCGGTGCCAGAACTAGAATCGACGGTTGCGACGCCTTTCAGGCGATCCCTCCAGTTTCGGCGACATTGTACCGCCAGATCCAGCCAGAGGGAGCCTCCGCCAGGCGTGCACCAGGCCGGTGCAGGCGCGCGCAATGCAGTCGACATCCCCGTTTCGGGGTGCTTTGCGTTGCGCCAGACAGGCGGCCCGGGGGCGAAGCTCTCCCAAAGTTAGGGCATCGTGAACGATCTGAATCCCGGAAGCCCACCGCAAGCTCGCCCGGGTGACGCGAATGGACTGGCTTTGCACGTGGGGTGGCGGTGGGCCGGACAAGACTCGAGATCCGATGCAGTTTCCCGTATTGTTCTGGTTATTGGGATGGGACGAACGCGATTGGGGCCAGATGATGGGGTAATATCGATTGGCCGCAAGACCAACCCGAGAGAAACATGACAAGCAAATTTCGAGTATTTGTAACCTGCGATATCGGCCCGTCGATTGAAGTGCTGCGCCAGCGGGGTTATGAAGTCGAAGTGTATGAGAAGCCGGAGGCGCCTCCGAAGGGCCTAATCGTCGAGCAGGTAAAATCCGGCATCGATGGTCTGATTACTACCCTGCGCGATTCGATCGACTCCGAGATCTTTGAGGCGGGAAAAGGAAAGTTGAAAGTGGTAGCCCAGATCGCCGTGGGCTTTGACAATATCAACCGCGCCGACGCCAACCGCTACAAGATTCCCTTCACCAACACGGCGGATGTGCTGACCGAGGCCACCGCGGAGTTCGCATTCTTCATGCTGGGCGCCCTGGCGCGAAAAATGTGGACGGCGGAGCATCTGACGCGGGAAAACAAGTGGGGCTACTGGCATCCCTACCTGCCTTTTCTGGGTGACGAAGTGACTGGCAAGATAGTGGCAATCATCGGCACCGGAAGAATTGGCCTGGCGATGATCAAGAAATGTGCGGGTTTTGACATGAACATTCTGTGCTACGACCCGGCTTACCAGAATCACGAGTACGTGAAAGCTACTCAGGAGACGATGGATCTGCGCCACGCGCGTGGTATTTGCCGGGACCAGACCTGGATCAGATATGTGACTCTGGACGAAGCGCTGGCGCAAGCAGACTTTGTCAGCGTGCACGTTCCCTTGCTGCGAGAAGGCGAGAGTCCGACACCGACTTATCACCTGTTCAACGAGAGCACGCTGCGGCGAATGAAGCCCACTGCGTTTCTGGTAAACACTTCGCGTGGACCGGTAGTGGACGAAGCGGAACTGGCCAGGGCGTTGCGGGAAAACTGGATTGCGGGGGCGGCGCTGGATGTGTATGAGAAAGAACCTCTGGCGAAGGACTCACCGTTGCGCGATCCCGCCATTGCAGACCGCTGCCGGCTGTATCCGCATGTGGCCAGCGCGGGGCGTATTACGCGCCTCGCGATCGATCCTGCCAAGGGCATGGCCGGACGCGCTGTACAGGGGCTGATTGACGTGCTCGAAGGTAATTATGGCGGGGATGTGACGAAGATGCCGTACGTGGTGAATAAGGAAGCTTTTGAGAAATAGGATTGGGCCGCGAGTTTTCCGCCAGCCTCGCCTCAACTAACGAGGCAGCTGTTACTCCCCTCAGGATTACCCATCGGCGAGTGGCATTGGCGCCAGCCAGGGTCTACTCAGAGATGGTGTGTTCTTCGCTTTGGGCGCGGAGTACGCGATCAACCGAATAGGGTGCGCGGCGGGTGGGTTCGTGATAATGGCGGACCTGCATCTCACCCAACAGGCCAACCGCCAGCATATTCAGTCCGGCCAGGAGCAGCACCGCCGTAAAGATCATCAGCGGGCCGTGGTTGGCCATGATAGCGCTGCTGTGCAGAAATTTCTGGACCAGGAGCCAGACCGCAACCGTCGATCCGCCCATAATGCTTAACATGCCGAAGGTGCCGAAGAAGTGTAGCGGCCTCGACAGATAGCGCAGCAGGAAGCGGATCGTGATGAGATCAAAAAATACCCGGAAGGTGCGCGAGAGGCCGTAGTGGGAAACGCCGCGCTCGCGATTGACGTTTTGAATCGGCACCTCGCAGATGGAAGCGCCGTGCCACGAGGCCAGAGCCGGAATAAAGCGGTGCAACTCGCCATACAGCGGAACCTGGTCGAGGATCTCGCGGCGATACGCCTTAAAGGTGGTGCCGAAATCGTGAATATCGACGCCACTCAATTTGGCCATGAGCCAGTTGGCGCAGCGGGATGGGAAGCGCCGAAGCCAGAAATTGTCGATCCGGTTCTTACGCCAGCCGCTGACGATGTCGTAGCCTTCGGAAATCTTTTCCAGAAACACGGGGATGTCGGCGGGATCATGCTGCAAGTCGCCATCCATGGCGATGATGTACTCGCCACGAGCATGATCAAACCCGGCCGCCAGTGCGGAAGTCTGACCAAAGTTGCGACGCAGCTTCACCACTGTGACCCGGCTATCGACTGCGGCGATCTCGCGCAAAGTATGGAAGCTGCGATCGGTAGAGCCATCGTCCACCAGCACGATCTCAAAGGTTTCGCCGTTGGCCTCCATCACCGCCTTGAGGCGGTCGTAGAGGTCGGTCACGTTTTCTTGTTCGTTGTGCAGCGGGACCACGATGGAATACTTTGGCATCGGATGCTCTATTATACGATCACCGGGGCAATTTTAGCGATTACTTCCGTCCAATTTCTGCGAGAGTGAAGGTTGCATGGTAACCACATGGTTAACTGCCGAATTGGCGCGGCGTATTGAGATGGAGGCCTAGCCGAGCTCCTGTTCCCGGCATCGGCGTTAAGCCCTGCCCCAGTCAGACCCCGTGCCCACCTGGAGGATTGCGCCCACCAAGGACGCTCGCGCCTGCATTTCTGGCCTATAATTCCGCTTCCCTGCCCGGAGGAGGCGAAAACGTGCGTAAGACAAAAGAGCCAGTTTCTAATGCGGAGCTATCACGGAGACGTTTTTTACGAGGAAGTCTGGCCTGCGCGGTGGGCGTTTCGGCTCTACCTGCCCTGGCTGGCGCCCGCGAGAGGTTTATTGCGCCGGCTGCGCCGGGGGCCAGCGGCTTCGAAATGAGCGAGCTTACGATTGCGGATTTGCAGGCAGGGATCGCGTCCGGGAAGTATTCGTCGCGGATACTCACTGAAAAGTTCCTGGCGCGGATCGAGGAGATTGACCGGCGGGGTCCGGCGCTGAAGAGCGTGATTGAAGTCAATCCGGACGCGCCAGCGATCGCTGAAGCCCTGGATAAGGAACGGAAGAGCAAGGGCGGGCGGGGACCGCTGCACGGCATTCCCGTACTGATCAAGGACAATATCGACACCGCCGACCGAATGCAGACCACGGCGGGATCACTTGCGCTGATGGGGTCGCGTCCGGTGAAGGATTCGTTCGTGGCGGAGAGGCTGCGGCAAGCGGGCGCCGTGATTTTGGGGAAGACCAATTTGAGCGAGTGGGCCAATATTCGCTCCAGTCATTCGGTAAGCGGATGGAGCGGACGCGGTGGCCTGACCAGAAATCCCTACGCGCTGGATCGGAATCCCTGTGGTTCGAGTTCAGGATCGGGTGCGGCGGTTGCGGCGAGTCTTTGTGCGCTGGCGGTGGGTACAGAAACTGATGGTTCGGTCGTTTGCCCGTCGTCAGCGAACGGGATTGTGGGGATCAAGCCGACGCTGGGGCTGATCAGCCGCACCGGCATCATTCCGATTGCGCACAGCCAGGACACAGCCGGGCCGATGGCGCGGACGGTGCGTGACGCCGCCATCCTGCTCGGCGTGCTGGCGGGGGGTGATCCGCGGGACAGTGCCACAGCGGCGAACGTGGGCAAAATTGAGGCCGACTACACCCGGTTTCTCGACCCCCACGGTTTGCGGGGCGCCCGCATTGGGGTGGCACGTAAGTATTTTGGTTTTAGCGATTCGGTGGACAGCCTGATGAGCAACGTGATGGAGGAAATGAAGCGGCAGGGTGCAGTGCTGGTTGATCCTGCCGATCTTGAATCTCACGGTAAATTTGACGACAGCGAGTTTACCGTCCTGCTCTACGAGCTGAAGGCCGATCTTAATGCTTACCTGGCGGGCCGGCCGGATGCTAGGGTGCATTCGCTAAAGGACATCATCGAGTTCAACGAGCGCAACAAGGGCGAAGAGATGCCCTACTTTGGACAAGACACTTTCAACAAGGCCGAAGAAAAGGGACCGCTTACGAGCAAGGAATATCTGGACGCGGTCGAATCCAACCGCCGGCTGTCACGCGCGGAGGGCATCGACGCGCTCATGGACAAGTTTCGCCTGGACGCCATCATGGCACCCACGGGAAGTCCGGCCTGGCTTACGGATCTGGTCAACGGCGACCACTCCGGTGGCGGGAGTTCGAACGCGGCGGCGGTGGCGGGATATCCCGACATTACCGTGCCGGCGGGGTTCATCGCGGGCCTGCCGGTGGGAGTGTCGTTCTTCGGTCGCGCATGGAGTGAGCCGCAGTTGCTGAAAATCGCATATGGGTTCGAGCAGGCAGTCAAGGCCCGGAGGCCGCCACGATTCTTACCGACGGTAACCGAGAAACCCTAGCTCGCTGGACACACACAGTGCAACCGCGACCAAGCCTCGCCTGGTATTTTCTGTACAAGACGTTCGCCGCACCGCGCGCGAGCTGCGCCATCGAGGATTCCAGGTGCGGAAGCGGGCCAGGACGTCTCCATCGACGACCCCGACTGCGCTATCATTATTTTACCTCGGAGCGTCGCGGCGCAATTGCCAAGCCTTAGTCAGTGGATCGGAACCACACGTTCATGAACAAATTAGTCGGCAGACTGACACTTGTTTTGTGTTTAACCCTTTTGGTCAGCACAGGCGCGGCTCAGGTGGCGCCGTTGATCGCCAATATCAACTCCCGTCAGACCACTAACCTGGACGGCCACTGGCAAGCGATCGTGGATCCCTACGACGTCGGAGCACTCGACTATCGAGCCCAGCCACTGACCAGTAACAGCGCTTTTTATAAGAACCACAAGCCGCAGTCCGAATCAGAACTAGTTGAATATGATTTCGATACCTCCGGCCGGCTGAACGTGCCCGGCGACTGGAACACGCAACGCGAGTCGCTTCTGTTTTATGAAGGAAGCGTCTGGTACAAGCGGTCGTTCGACTACGAGAAGCCATCGAAGAAACGACTCTTCGTCCATTTCGGAGCGGCCAACTACCAGGCTGACGTCTACCTGAATGGAGAGGAACTGGGTCATCACGAGGGTGGTTTCACGCCTTTCGACTTCGAGATCACCGACCGGGTAAAGCTGCGGGGAAATTTCTTGGTTCTCCGGATCAACAACGCTCGCGGAAAAGATCAAGTCCCGACGGTCAACACCGACTGGTGGAATTACGGCGGAATCACACGTCCCGTAACTCTGGTGGAGGTGCCGGAAACGTTTATCCAGGATTACCTCATCCAGCTCGAGAAAGGTTCGAGCCGCCAAATCAGAGGCTGGGTGCAACTCAACGGGTCGCAGCTGAGCCAGAACGTCACAATTCGAATTCCAGAAGTGAGCATCAGTGAGACATTTCAGAGCGACTCCAACGGACGTGCAGAATTTTCTTTCGCTGCCGACTTAACGCCGTGGTCTCCCGAGAAACCCAAACTTTACAGCGTTGAAGTCACCGGCGAGACCGATCAGATCACCGACCGCATCGGATTCCGCGTCATTGAAGTTCGCGGCACCGACCTCCTTCTAAACGGAAAGCCGATTTTCTTGCGAGGAATTGATATCCACGAAGAGGCTCCAACGCGCCCCGGCCGCGCCTGGAGCGAAGACGATGCCCGCACTCTTCTTGGTTGGGCAAAAGAACTCGGCTGCAATTTTGTAAGGCTGGCGCACTATCCCCACAATGAAGCCATGTTGCGCACGGCCGATCAGATGGGGATCCTGGTCTGGGCCGAAGTACCAGTCTATTGGACAATTCAGTGGGAAAATCCCAATACGTTACGCAACGCTGAAAATCAGCTGCGTGAAATGATCACGCGCGATCATAATCGCGCCTCGCTCATCATTTACTCTGTGGCTAACGAAACGCCGATCAGCGATGCTCGCAACCGCTTCCTGCGTCAACTTATTCAAGACGCTCATTCCACTGACCCGACGCGTTTGGTCTCTGCCGCTCTCGAGGCCAAGGAGAGCCGGGAGGGAAAGCGCTTCAAGATTCGGATCGATGATCCGCTTGGCAACGACCTCGACGTGTTGGGCAACAATGAATACATAGGTTGGTATGTGCACACTCCTGAGGACGCAGACCTCACCGATTGGTCCTCCGGTTACGACAAGCCCTTGATCATGAGTGAATTCGGCGGCGATGCGCTCTTTGGCTACCACGGCGATGCCCGAGTGCGTTGGACCGAAGAGTATCAGGAAAACCTTTACCGCCATCAGATCGCAATGCTGAAACGCGTTCCCTTCCTGCGTGGAACTACTCCCTGGATTCTCAAAGATTTTCGCAGCCCGCGGCGCACGCTGCCGGGCATTCAAGATTTCTTCAATCGCAAAGGTCTCGTGTCCGACCACGGTGAGAAGAAGAAGGCTTTTTTGGTCCTGCAGAAATTCTATCGGGATTTGGCGGATGGCTCGGAACCGGGCGATGCGTCGAAAGGGCAGCCAAGAACCGTAGGAAAATAATGTGAGCCAGAAATATTTGACTTCAATCCTCGTGATTCCGCAGTGCACACAGGCCGTTAGACTTCGGTCGGCCCCTCAGTCGTCACTGTTGCCAATGGGCCAGGCGTTATAATTTCTCTGCTGGCCCCGTAGCTCAGATGGATAGAGCAGAGAGTTCCTAACTCTAAGGTCGCGTGTTCGACTCACGCCGGGGCCACCAGCCACTCTACGGTCTGCACGACCGCTGCCCTTCCGCAGTCTTTAATTCTGTCTGTAGACTCATCATTGACAAAGACACAAAGACTGATCGCGTTTCACAAGCCTTCTGGCCCTCTAAAAGACAACAAATTTGGAGCCCTCGCCCCCAGAGTCGTAGGCACTCACTCTCCCGCAAGTCCTTTTGTTTGGATTAGAGACCGCGGATCAACAATTAGCTGAGGGACGCTGGCCCGGTTAGGAAGCCGCTGCTCTATCCATCTGAGCTACCGGGCCAAGGCGCTATCGGCCTGAAAACAAGTTTACTGTAGCCTACTGCGAGTTCCAGCCCCTCGATTGGTACCGCATGGGCGCCTCACCAGGTTGCATTTTGCCGATGCGGCGCCATACGGCGTTCGGGCGTTCACGTCACCGGCACTACTCATGTCGGAAAAGCGACCAAAGCATTTTTCTTAACGGAGAACACCGGCTCCTGACAAGATGAGTTGCCTTCCCCTCCCCAAGAGGCCCCGCGAAGACAGTCACGGAATTCGCGGGGCCTTGTTAACTCAGTATTCGTCTCTTTCTGACATGCTGTTCCGGCTCCACGGAGCGAGCCGGGCTCGCGCAGCTACACTCGCAAAGACTTTGTCTACTGCCGGGCCAGATCGCGGATCTGGTTCAAGTACTCCACATAGATCGGTATCGGGATATCGGGAGAGTCGCCATCGTTCAGGAAGTGAGACAGGCGAATCTCCAGGGGGATCGATCTGATCAATTCTCGGAACCGCGGTATCTGCATGTACTTCACTTTCCAGATCTCGAGCATGAGCGAACGGAAGTCCGGGCTGATAAACGCCATCTTGCGTTCACCCAAATAAATGGCGTCAAAGTGCTGTACGGCCAAGGCCCGGCGAATCGGATCCTCGGGTGGAGAAAAGGCATAGACGAGGTGGAACACGTCTGCGAGATCGCCCCATAAGACCTTTTCCTCAAACGCAGTGAAGCGGAACGGAGCATCGCCACGCTGCTGGGCGAGACGGACCCGGTCACTGGGGCGCAGTTTGTGGGCCGCCAGTTGGTCGCGAAACCAGTGCAGGCGTTCCAAGGTCAGGTTATAGCGCAGGAATTCGACAGCGTACGCATTCGGCAAGTAAAGCCCGGGGTCGGCATCGAGACGGGCCAACCACGGGCGCCAGTCTTTGCGCTCCAGGACATCAAGCAGGGTGATCATAGCGGCAATCGTGACATCAGGGTGATACTTCACCGCCTGCCAAAAGTGTTCGGTCGAATCGTAGGTTGCACCGTAGAGTTGAATGCCCTCCTCGATGGGATACCAGTTGGACAGCACTCTGGCCGGAATGGACGGTGCGGCGCTCCAGCAATTCAGCGCGTGCTTCCATTTTTCCTGAACCGCCAGAAACGCCTCTGCGTAACCCGGCGGCACCGGTTCCTTCATCTGAGACAGGGCTTGCCGGAGTTCGCCGCTGGTGTGGGTCACTAGCGTCTCCAAGGGGCGTTCATCGATCATGGAGATGACCCGGCTCTCAATGCCACGGCGCAGCAGTTCACCCGCAAGATCTCGGCGGGCTGCGTCGCTGAGAGCACGGGAGGGATCCCAGCGCCGGGTTTGAGATTCGATATAGGGAAACATTTCGGACAGCGATTTGAATTCGACAAAGCCGTGAAGGGCAAATGTGAGGGGGTGGCCGTCTTTTGAAATTATGTTAGAGGGTGTGACGAGGGCGGATAGGGGGATCTGCTGAGCCCGCAGGGATGGGATCAGGATCGCGGCGGCAAGAGCAATCTGGATGACGGTCACCCTGTTGTGTCTGCTTCTTGGAAACCTCATATGACCACCCTTCCACATTTCTCGCCCGACGGCGTCGCCGCCGGGAGACAAAAAACCGTAGCGGCTGGGAGCGCTCGCATTTTTCTCACTGACGCCCGAGTGAGCTTGTGCCCATGCATCCCTACGCTCCAAGTCGCCAGATCTTAGCAAGTTCCTGGGGGATGCAACTCTAAGCGCCTGCCGCCGATTCCTGGTGCGCCGCCAGTCTTAGATAGAGCATGTAAAACACGATTGCTAAATTGATAAGCAGAACCGCAAAGTGAATTGGAGTCGGCCGGTGCACCAGTTCGAAGGTTTCGAAGGGGACATAGAGCGCTCCTGAGAGCAACGCGAACCATTCCGCCCAGGTTCGGGCGCGCCAGAGTCCGTAGGCCTCGACGAAGCGGACGATGGAGTAGGCGGCCGCACCCGCGGCCATGGCCCACAATTTGGCGTCGGTGACATTGTCGGCCAAGTTCAAAAACACCTGGGCGTAGTGGTGGCGGTCGGGATTGACGTGCAGGAAATGCAGCAGGGCTTCGGCGACGTCCCAGGCGTCCTTGTGAACCAGCGAGACTGCTCCGAAACCGAGCAAGAGGACGACCATGCCCTTGGCCAGTTCCAGCGAGGCCACGGCACGAAGCGCTGCCTTGCGGCGATGGTGCTCGGCCGCTCTGGCGTGCTCGACGATCGCGGTGGTTACCTTGCTCATGAGAACGTCATACATCGCACTCGACTGTCTTTACCCTTCTATTATCATCATCTACCTGGCTGTAGAAGAAGCTGCTGCGCCGGCGAGAAAATCCGTCCCCGGATGAGCACGGTACTGGTCAGTGAAGTCAGTCCCGACGCGGCGAAGATCATAGCCAGCACTACGAACTGATAGATGGCGGCGTACACTGGCCGAGCGCCGGAGAGCAACATACCCGCCATCAGACCGGGAATCCAGACGATGCCGAGAGAGCGCAGCGAATCAATCGCCGGGATCAGGCTGGCCTCAAAGCATGCCTGCACGTAGGGTGAGACACTGGTTCTCGCCTCCGCACCGAGGGCCAGTGCGCTTTCGATCTCTCCCACGTGACCCAGTACGTCCGAGCGAAAACGGTTCAGCGCCAAGCCGTTGGTGTTCATGGCATTCGCAATCAGCATGCTGCCCACCGGCACGAGCGAAGTGATGGCGGTGTCGATCACCCCAAGAAATGTCATCAGGGCAATTACGGAACCGGCGCCGAGGGCAATGGACCAGGCAGAAACGCGGAACGCATCAGGGATACCCTTGGCGCGGCGCGCGGAGGTCGCACCGGCGGCCACAATCATCCCCGCCAGGAGGAAGCCACTGGTCCAGCGGGGAGCGCGCAGCAGGATCACCAGAATGGATCCCACCGCAATGATCTGTACCAATCCCCGCACCATGGCGATCAACGTTTCCGTTTCCAGGTGAATCTGCCGCCGGCGCGCCAGCAATATCACCAGCAGCGCAAGCAACGCTGCTGCGGCAGCCTGGGCGAAGCCTAATTGCAGTTGGGTGTGGAAGAACACTCTAAGCATGGAGCACCTCGTGCACGAAGCCATCACGCACAATACGTCCTGATTCGAGCAACAGCGCTCTTTTGGCCAGACGGACTGCCTGGGCGGGATCGTGGGTAACAATTACACAAGTGAGCCCATGATCGCGAACGACCTTCTGGATAGAAGATTCGACTTCCAGTTTGGCGGCCTCGTCCAAAGCAGAGGTTGGTTCGTCGAGCAGAAGGACCAGTGGTGAATTGGCCAATGTGCGTGCCACGGAAACCCGCTGAGCTTCGCCTCCGGAGAGGTTGGCGACATTGCGCGGACCATAGTCTTTCAACCCGACCTGAGACAGCAACTCTTCGACCGCAGTCGGAGGCAGGGAGCTCCCACGTTGGGCCGGCCCGTAACGGAGGTTCTCCGCCACCGTGCCCGGAAAAAGATAGGGGCGCTGGGTGACCATGCCAAGCTTGCGACGCAGATCCTGCGGCTCGATGGTGCGATAGTCCACCCCTTCGACCATTACGGTTCCGGTGGTGGGTTCGTCGAGCCGGTTAAGCAGACGCAGCAGCGAACTCTTGCCCGAACCGCTGGGGCCGGCGATAGCCAGCACCTCGCCTTTGCACACTTCAAAGTTTGCATCCTGAACCAGAATCTTGTCGCGGATTGTCCGGCCAAGGTGTTGGGCTCGCAGGATGACGGAGATTGGCGGGGTGCTCAATGTTTTGGCCAGAAAACTCTTGGAGGAAGTTGATTCGTCCGCGCCCGGGAGGCCGTGTTCCGCTGGTTCTCTGCTACCAAGATCTCCTCACGACCGCGAGGGGACGCCGGCGCTACATGACCTCGCGGCGCACCGTCGCGCGAAGGTCTTCCACGATCTCGCGCGCGGCTTTGTGAGCGGCTTCCTCTTCAGCGACGCCGAACGAGATGGCTCCCACCCGAGCGTGGCCGCCGCCCCCATAGCGTTCACACACCTTCGCCAAATTGACGGTAGGCTCCAATGGGGCCCAGGGATTCGAACCTACGGAAACTTTCACGCGAAAGCTGCTCTTGCTCAGGCCTACGCTGTAGATCGATTCCGGGTGCAGATAATAGGGCACGAATTTGTTGTAGCCCTCCAGATCGTGATCGGTAATATCGAAGAACAGGGTGCCGTCTTTGGACTCGGTGCGCTCACTCAGAACTGTGATAGATCGCTGGTGGCGTTCGAGCAGGGGCTGCAAAAGTGGGGCGACAAAAGGCTCTTCTAGAATTTCTTCCAGAGGCTTCGTGACCAGAAGCGGGATGAGACGCGGCACGAAGGTATAGTCCCGAGCAGACTCGATCACCATGGTCAGTTTCATTGCCGGCGCCTTCATTTCCACTGCGGTCCTTGCATCGGGATACATGGCACCGTCGACGATATCGGTCCAGTACACCAGGTCAGCTACCGGAGCTGGGTCGAAACCGAAGCGCTGCTCCGCGATGGTGGCGATGAAGCTGGTGCAGGACTTGAAATCGGGATCATAAAACTTGCGGTTACTTTGATCCTGCTCGAAGTGGGAGGCGTCGGCCGCGGTGAGAAACGCACTTTGATGATGGTCGAACCACCAGGTGATTTTGGGCGAACTGGAATACTTGAAGTCCACGATGGCGTTTTCGTCACCATCAAACTGCTTCTCATCAAATAGAGAGCCGGCGCGGTGAAGCAGGCCGGAGAAAACAAAGCTGGTATCTTCGCGGATGCGCTCCCGGTAGAAGCGGGAAAACAAGGCCGCCGAGCACGCCCCATCGAAGCATTTGTCGTGATAGAAGACCCGAACTTTCAAATCGCTTTCCTTAACCAACTCCCTCGGCTAGTGTAGCGAAACCCGGTAGATTCCCGGTTTGACTCCACCGCATTCATACTTCGCGCCGGCTGAAGACAGATTCTCCATTCCGCTCGTCCGACTCGGCCCGGCCGGGTAGGCAGAGCGTGCTGTCGTCCTAGAATTTTGTTTGCCGCGCCAGGGTTGCCCGACTGCCTGTGCGATCCTAAAGCCAAAAGGAAATGACATCCCGGAGAAATGGAGGAAGGCGGAACCGGCCTGCACACGCACAATGCGGCGGAGGCCGGCAATCCACGAAGGGCGGGCAAAATATCCTCGCCCGGCAACCGTAAGACTAAACAGCGTTCGCCTGTTTTTCGGCCAGATCGCCGATCACCGGCAACTTGAACATCAGACCTTGATTGGCCTTGATCAAGAGGATGATCCAAATGATGAACGATCCCAGCCAAATGATCATGTGTAGCGGGAAAGTGATAAAGATTAACCCTGGCACGAACCCGATGATGGTCAGGCCGATCCAGATCGCAATCATGGCCACGCAAAAGAAAATCATCTGGAAAGCATGGAAGCGCACGAACCGGCTCTTGTTGTAGGGTTCCATCACCAAAAAAATGATCGCCGGAACGATGGTGATATAACACAGCATCCCGACGACATTATCGGTCATTCCACCAGTTGTGCTCTGGGCGGCGGCCGGCGGCGTTGCGGTGCGACTGCTACAAGCCGGACACATAGTCGAACCGTCTGCTATCTGCGTTCCACATCCGCTACAAAAAGCCATTGATTTCTCCCATACCTCATGGTTTACCGCAACTGAAACCAAAACCGTGACCGTGCGGTCATACCCGAACCGCGAAAGTTACCAGAATCAGGGTTGCAAGGCAAACAGAATCGAATGACTCAAAGGTTCAATGCGGACAGTGCGGCCACCTTGGTAGCCTCAGTGCCGCAGCGCACGGTCCTAAGGGAAGAACGCAGCGCGGAAGACTTCGCCTAGCATAGCCTTCAATATCAATATGATCCGGGGTGTTAGCCTGGCGAAGAACCTTGGGGGAGCCGATTCTTTAGCGTCGCCTGAATAAAGGAAGTGCAAAACGTTTCCTCTAGCCTCCGCCGGTCGCTTATGCCGTCAGTTCGTTGGACATGTCGGTGCGTCCGCCCCGCTCGTGCGCCGCGCAATGTGGCGACTGCACCAGTGAGGACGCTCGGCCCATAATAATTTGTCACCTGTGTGGCCAGCCCATAGAATCGAAATTTGATCCTCAGATGCTTGATCCTCCACCTTTAAAAATGGCAACCACCACTATTCCTGTTTCCCCTCCCCGGCGCCGTCGTGGTCCCTGGCAAATACTGGCTTTCGCGGTTGTCGGCATTCTGGTCTTTGTGCTGGGAGGGCTAGCGTGGCTGTACTCGATCGCGCGCTCTGCCTTGCCTCAACTGGACGGCAACGTTAAGGTTGTCGGCCTCTCCGGCAGAGTCACCGTAAGCCGGGACGGGCACGGCGTCCCAACCATCGAGGCCGCCAACCTTGAGGATCTGTTCTTCGCGCAGGGTTATGTAACTGCACAGGATCGTCTGTGGCAGATGGACGTGATGCGCCGGTTTGCGGCGGGCGAGATCTCCGAAATCCTCGGGGCCGATTATCTCAAGCATGATCGTGAGCAAAGGATTCTAGGGCTCAGAGTGGCCGCGCGGAAGGCATTGGAGGCTTCGTCGGTGCAAACTCGAGCGCATTTTGAGGCTTACGCACGCGGCGTGAACGCCTACATCCAATCTCACCACGACCGACTACCTCTCGAGTTTCGCATCCTGCGCTATTCCCCAAGCCCGTGGGCACAGGAGGATTCCACGCTCATCGCGGCTCAGATGGTCAAGGATCTGAATCACTACCCGTATGGCGACGCGTTGGCTCGCGAAAAGATTCTGGCCAAACTGGGACCGGAGCTTACGGCTGACCTATATGTAAATTCATCATGGCACGACCGGCCACCAACGGTGGCACGTCCCAGCCTGCAGCGGTACACAGGTAGCGAGGAGGACGAGCAAGACAAGGGTTCGCGCGTGAGCGGTGCCGTGGCCCGCCAGGTGACTTTGCCGGACTTCACGGAATTGGCGCGGAGCATCATCCGTAACCAGGAGATGGCTTCAGAGCAGAAGGATGCGGACGCGCGTCTGGTAGTCGGTTCGAACAACTGGGTGGTTTCCGGAGCGCACACGGTCTCGGGTAAACCGCTGCTTTCCAATGATATGCACCTCGGTCACCAGATGCCCAACCTGTGGTATGAAACTCATCTTCATTGCGGCGACTTCGACACAGACGGCGTCGCCCTGCCGGGCATGCCTTACGTGATCGTTGGACACAACCAGCGCATTGCATGGGGCTTCACCAACATTGGTCCAACGGTGGAAGACGTCTACATCGAGACCTTCAATCCGGACGGTCAATACTTGACGCCAGAGGGATGGAAGGCGTCCGAGCACCGTGGTGAGGTCATTCGTGTAAAGGGAGAGTCCGACGTGGTGGTCGATGTGACGCTCACGCGGCACGGGCCGATCATCACCGACCTTGTCCCGGGGGAGACCCGCAAACTGGCGTTGCACTGGACGCTGTACGACGGCTTTCGCAATCCGTTTTTCGAATTAGACTCAGCGCAGAACTGGGAGCAGTTCCGGCGGGCACTCTCCGTATTCGATGCGCCGGGCCAGAATGTGGTGTTTGCCGACGTGGACGGCAACGTCGGATACCAGGCCACGGGCAAGATCCCGATTCGCACATCAGGAGACGGAAGCCTTCCGGAAAACGGCAGTGACAATGCGCACGAATGGACCCGATATATTCCCTTCGACAAGCTACCGAGTGTTTACAATCCGCCGTCGGGCATCATTGCGACCGCCAATGGACGGATCACGCCCGACGGGTATCCGTTTTCCATTAGCACAGGATGGGAGGCTCCCTGGCGCACAGCCAGAATCTACCGGGTACTGGAGTCAGGTAAGAAATTTTCCGCGGCCGACATGCTGGCCCTACAAACCGACATCTATTCCGATAGCGAGCGTTACTCTGCCGAGCGTTTTGTGTATGGCCTTGACCACGCCCGGAATCTTTCGGCGCGAGCCAAGCAGGCGGCCGAAGTGATGCGGGGATGGGATGGCCGAATGACGGCTGACTCAGCTGCGCCCACGATCAGCTACCGAACGCGTGTCGAGCTGGCACGGTTACTCCTCGAACCCAAGCTGGGTTCAGTACTTAAAGACGCGAAAGAAAGAGCCCCACTTAACTGGAAGAGCTACGGCTGGGGCATGCAATCTGTTTGGCTGGAGAATATTCTTCAACATCAACCCAAGCGGTGGCTGCCGGGGTCGTATGCCACCTACGACGATCTGCTGGCGGCGGCTGTCGAAAGTGCGGTGGCCGGCCCGGACTCACCCCGGGATCTGGTTTCGTGGCATTGGGGGACGTTCCATCCGATTGAGATTCAGCATCCCGTTCTGGGCAGGGTCCCGCTGTTGCAGCGCTGGACCGGCCCGGGAATTCAGCCGCAGTCGGGCAGCGGCTACACCGTAAAGGCCGTTTCGCGCAGCCACGGACCTTCCGAGCGGTTGACGGTCGACCTGTCCGACTTGGATCAAACCACGCTGAACCTAGTGACCGGGGAGGCGGGAAACTTTCTCAGCCCTTATTACATGGACCAATGGAAGGCATGGTATGAGGGCTATACTTTTTCGTTGCCTTACTCTTCAAAGGCAGTGCAAGCCGCGCGGCAGCATTTGCTGGTGCTGGAACCCGGTAGCCGGTCCAGATTCTAGCCCTCGGCGAGGTCAATCCACCTGTTTCACATCGATGGCTTGCCCGATAATATCCACCTGAGTGGTTTGCAGTTTGTCTGTCGTGGTGTCGAAGATGCTCAGGTTTCCATTCAGAACTACGTAGACCGTGTTGAGATGGTTAATGGCCTGGATTCCGGATACATCCACCACTTGGGGG
>JACXTT010005617.1_pt1 | contig 18173 bp, 11 predicted proteins | sample 9270951 | NCBI WGS metagenome assembly JACXTT01 (sample SAMN15532306, study PRJNA645909) | rock metagenome | isolation source: weathered quartz diorite | place: Puerto Rico | collected 2017-06-21 | reverse complement strand
AGCAGCCATCGGGAAGCGGTCGGTTTCATCGCGGGAATCCTCCGTTCGTGGAGACTGCGCTCCGGGGCGATGGATTATTGAGTGTCCATTGATGATTTGACGCGTCAGTGTTGATGATCTCCACACTGTGGAGTGACAACCCGCGGTTGTCAGCTCATTAGTGGATCATCAATAACGGGCCCCCGCCGCCGGGACTCCCGGGCCCCGGCGGCGTCCGTCTCCGGCGCGGCGGAACCGGCTACTCGACCGACCAGAAATAGCTGCGGGGATTGGCCGCGACCCCCGCGTTCGCGTAGCAGGAATCGTTGCCGGCGGCCGGTGTGCAGCCCCCCGTGATCGTGCCGGAGGGGCCGCCGTTGTACGTCTCGAGATAGAGCGAAAAGAGCGCGTTCTGGCTGCGGTAGAGCCGGGCCGGCGCCGGAATCGTGCAGGACGAGGGCGGCGAGCAGCTCCAGCTGACCCAGGCGTCCCCGCCGCTCTTGGCGACCCGCAGCGATTCGGCGGCGCGCGAGGGACCGCCGCCGAAGAGGAACGTCTGCGCGAGCTGTTTGGCCCGCGTGTCGGGGTTGCGGACCCGGATGACCGCCGCGCCCGCTGCGTGCGGCGGGGTGTTGCAGACGACGGTTTGCGGAGAAGTCGAGAGGTTGAGGACGCAACCGGTCGCGGCCACGCCGTCGAATTCGACGACCATCCCGCCCTGGAAATTGCTGCCGCAGAGCTTGAGCGAGGTGCCGCCCTGCACGGGACCGGAAAGCGAGCCGGCGCCGCAGGCGCAGCCCGCGCCGGTGCACCAAGTCGCGGCGAGGTCGTAGAACGGGGGCTTGCTGACCGTGATGGTGCGGGTGTACATCCCCGAGCCGTAGGTGCCCGAGTAGTACTGCACCGGGCAGCCGCCGCAGCTCGTCCTCACCAGCGATGAGATCGCGAGATTGTTCGGGTCGAATCCCTGATTGACCTGCGTCCAGTGCTGGCCGCCGTCGCCCGAGAGATAGACCCCGCCGTTGCTCGAGCCGTTGATCCCGACCAGCAGGTCGGTGGTCGCGTAGGCGGTCGCGGCGGTGAGGAAGGTCGAGGCGTTTTTGGTCGTCGTCTCGAGGCCGGAGCCGGGGCCGGAGACGTTGCGCCAGGTGTCGCCGCCGTCGCGGCTGAGGAAGACGCCCAGCGTCGAGTGGCCGACCGCCACCTCGCGCTGGCCGTTGTTCACGCCCATCGGCGAGGCGCTGGTGTAGCCGGCCGTCGCCGGCAGCGCGTAGTCGTTGCCGCCCGCGGCCGCCAGCCAGCTCGCCCCGTCGGCGGAGTGGAACGCGCCGCTCGCGCTGTTGGCGGACCAGTAGGCGTCGGCCGAACCGGCCACGACGGAAGGCGCGCGGCCGCCCCCCTTGGGCGCGGGGCCGGTCAGCGGAACGGTCGGGCCGCTCAGCGCCGAGAAGCCGATCTCCTCGGAATTTAGGACGACCGCCGACCACGACGCGCAGCCGCCCGCGATCGGGGCGCGGTAGGAATAGGTGCCCGCGTTGGCGACATAGCAGTAGGTGGAATCCATCGAGAGGCGGCGCAGGGTCGAGCCGCTGATGAACCAGGTCCAGCTCGCCGCCGGGTTGCCCGCGAGGTCGGTGCTCATCCGGTAGAGCCCGTTCGAGGTGGAGACCAGCAGCACGGTGTCCCCGGTGCCCGCGGTGGAGACGTTGTCGAGCGCGAGGATCGAGCGGATCGCGAAGGGCGTCCCGCTCGATTTCAGGTTGAGGGTCAGATCGGTGGTGGTCTCGCCGTCGTCGTTCGAGTAGGCGATCCCGTCGTCGAGGCTGCCCAAGTAGAGGCGCCCGGCGCGGTTGGGATCCTGCGCCGCCGCGGTCACCTGGCTGCTGAAGCTCTCGGTGCCGGTCGAGAGCGTCCAGTTCGCACCGCCGTCGGTCGAGGTCCACAATCCCGATCCGGTCGCCACGAAGACGGTCCGGTCGGCGCCGCCGTTGTTGTAGGCCGGCGAGAGGGCGATCTGGTTCACGTCCACGAAGGCGTTGGCATCCGCCGCCGGCGTGATCAGGTTCGAGCTGGCGCCGCCGTCAATCGACTTGTAGAGCCCCACCGTGGTCACGGTGCCGTTGTAGTGGTTGAAAAGCGTGTTGTCGGTCGGGTAATTCGGGGAGAAAATCGTGGTGCCGCCCATCGTCAGGTGCATCCCGGCGAAGGTCGTGCCCGCGTTGGTCGACTTGTTTCCGTCGAGCAGGAGGGTGTGCGACGGGGTGCCGTCGGTGCCGGAGAGGCGGTTGAAATTGGGCGAGAGGCGCGGCCCGCTGTTGCGGGAATAGGCGGGCCAGGCGCCGGGGGCGGCGCCCCAATTGACGCCGCCGTCGGTGGAGATCATCGCGCCGCCCGAACCGTTGCTGTTCACGAACAAGTAGCTCGTCTGGTCGTTAGCGAAGGCGGGCGAGAGGTCGAAGCCGTAGACGCCGGGATAGTAGAACGAGTAGACCGGCGCGAAGCTGGCGCCGGCGTCGGCGGAGCGGTAGAAGGCGCTCGTCTTGCCGCCGTTGGTGAAGCCCCAGCGCGCGTTGAAGAGCAGGACGCGGTCGGTGGCGAAATTGGGCGAGACGCGCAGGTCGTACGAGAGCGTGTCGCGCGAGGGGAGCGCCGCCAGGCCGGCGTAGGTCTTGCCGCCGTCCGTCGAGCGGATGAGCTGGCAGCTCTGGGCGCCCGGCGCGCAGGCTTGGGCGAAAACCGTCCGATCGGTCGCGAAGGCGGGCGAGACCGAAATCGTGCGCACCTGCATCACCGCGGGCAGGCCCGTGAGTTGCGCCGCGCGCCACACCTTGCCGCCGTTGGTGGTGTAGTAGGGACCGCCGTCGGTGCCCAGGAAGCCGGTCTTGCTGGCGGCGTAATCCGGGGCGAGCTGCAGGGTGTTGATCGACTGCAGATAGAGCCCGTTCTCGGACGGACCCCAGGTGGTGCCGCCGTCCTGGCTGCGGAAGAGGGCATGGCCGTTCGCGCCCAGCGCCAGCAGGGTCTGGTCGGTCGCGAAGGTCGGACTGACGCGGAAAATCCCGCTGAAATTGACCGAGGCCATGCCGCCGGCGCCGGTGGGGCTGAAATTGACGCCGTTGTCGCGCGAGACCATCATCTGCGCCGTCGCGGAACCCAGGCCGCCCGCCGCGAAGAGCTGCGGGTTGGCCGCCGCGTCGTAAGTCGGCGGGAAATGGAACTCGACCGGGTTGAAGGCCTGGGCCACGGCGTTGAAGCTGTAGCCGTTGTCGAGGCTGATGCTGATGTAGTTGTTCGCGCCGCCGCCGGGCGAAGAGATGTAGCCGACCGCGTGGTCAGCGGAGAAATTGGGCGAGAACTCGAGGCGGCCGGCCTGCGAGGCGAGCAAACCGAAATCGGTCCAGTGGCCGCCGGCGTTGGTCGAGCGGTAGAGGCGGCCGTTCATGCCGCGGGCGAAGAAAGTCTGGTCGGCGGCGAATGCCGGCGAGGGGTAGAACTCGGCGATCGGGGTCGCGTCGAGCGCGGTCCACGAGGTCAGCGCCGCGTCGCTGCGATAGAGCGAGGCGGTGTACGGCAGCTCGTTGGCTCGCCCCGCGCAGTAGAGCTGGCCGGAGGGGGCGAAATACGGGCCGTCGTCGCAGTAGAAATTCGTCGGGTTGACGCTGATCACCCGCGTCCAGGTGGCGCCGAGGTCGTCGCTGCGCTGGACCTCGGGGTATCGTTCCGCGGTGTTCACGATGAGGGTCTTGTTGCCGACCCCCGGACGACCGTCGAAGGCGGGGTGGAAGGCGACCGTGCGCAGCGGGGGGACCGCGGTGGCCCCGGATTGCCCATACCTCGGGGTCAGCTTGAGGGGAAGCCGCCGCCAGAAATAGCCGCCGTCCTGCGAGACCAGGAGGATGGAGGATTTCGTCACCGCGATCACCGTGTTGTCCTGGGCGAAGGCGGGCGAGTAGTAGAGCTGGCCGAGGTCGGCGCCCGAGAGGCCGCGGCGGATCCAGTAATTCGGCACCGTCGGCTGGTCCACCCGAATGGTGTAGGCGCGGCTGTCGCTGCCGCCGCCGTTGCTGAAGGTGATCGTGAAGGAATAGGAGCCGACGACGGTCGGGGTGCCGGTGATGAGGCCGGTCGCCGCGGCGAGCGCGAGCCCCGGCGGCAGGGCGCCGGCCGTGACCGCCCAGTTCGGCGCGCCGGTGCCGCCCGCGGCCACCAGCCGCTGCACGCCATAGTCGTAGCCGACGAAGCCGTTGGCGAGCGCGGGGGTGAGGATGGCCGGCGTGCGGTAAACCGTCAGCTTGAGGACGCGATTCGCCGTCAGGCCGTTGGCGTCGGTCACCGCCACGGTGACGTAGAAGAGGCCGTTCGCGACCGCCGCGGTGACGGTGCCTGAGATGACGCCCGCGCCGCTGCACGAGAGGCCGGCGGGCAGCCCGGAGCAGGTCCACGCCAGCGGGGTGACGCCGCCGAAGGCCTGCAATTGGAAATTGTAGGGGGCGGAGGCGTTGTCGTAATAGGGCAGCGACGAGGTGGCGACCAGCAGCAGCGGACGAACGATCAGCCGTTCGGCCTGCTCGCGGTAGAGCCCCGCCCCGTCGGTGACCCGCACGGTGAAGACGTAAGTGCCGTCGAGGGTCGGGGTGCCGGAGATGACGCCCGCGACCGACATCGTCAGCCCCGGCGGCAGCGTCCCGGCGCTCACCGTCCAAGTGCGCGCGGTCCCGTAGCCGCCGCTCGAGGCATGGGCGAACGAGTAGGCCACCGTCAGCTCCCCGTCGGGCAGCAAATAGGTGGGCGGACGGGTGCCGTCGTTCGCGGTCGGATTGGTGATGACCGGCGGATGGATCACGTCGAGCCACTGGTGGATCGGGTACGAGGGGTTGATCGCGGCGTTCATCGTCGCCGTGGGGGTGAAGCCCCCCTCCCCCGCCATGCCGTTCGAGGTGAACCAGTCGGCGAACGAGAGGGTTTCATAAACGGACGAGGGGCCTGAAAAATGGCTCCACGCGCCGTTCGCATAGAGCATCACGTCGTAGTAGAGGCCGTAATCGAGCACCAGCGGCGGGCTGATGAGCGGGCTGGTCACCACCTGCACGCCCGGCTCGGGCGCCGAGAAGGGGCCGCTGTCGTAGTAGACCGTGGCCGAGCCCTGCTTTTTCACCACGAAACGGACGTTGTTCGCCCCCTGCTCCATCTGGATCTCGGCCGGCATGGCGATCCGCTCCAGACCGACCATCTGGTTGACGAGGAAACGGCTGCCGTAGCCGTGCGCGCCCGCGTAGCCGCCGTTGCCGCCCGGCTGCTGGATGCCGAGCTCGTCCTGCACGCGGTTGATGACCCGCTGCCCGGGCGACCAGCCGGGCTCGTTGAACCACTGCGAGCAATTGGCGGCGCAGCTCCACTGCGCCGCCGTCCAGTCGCCGGCGGAGATCGTGGAAAGATCGCCGGTCCGATATACGAACGGCTGGACGTAGGGGACCAGCACGTTGCCGCCGATCCAATTCAGGTAGTCGTAAGCGTACGGCAGGGAGGGGCGCCGGTCGCCGAAGATGAGGTAATCGCGCGGCTTGCCGCCCGCATCGAAGAGCATCACCTCGCCGCCGTGGGGATTGAGATCCCACCCCAGGCCGGTGGCGAAATTCATGTTGATGTGGCGGGCGTCGGCCGGGGGGTAGCCGCCCGCCGTGCCGAAGAGGTTGGTTTCAACCAGCCAGACCCGCTCGCCGGTGTTGACCGGGGTGGAATTGGTCAGCGTGAAACTGTGGTAAGTCCCCGCGGCGTCGTAGAACTGGAGCGACCAGTTCTGCAGATTGATCGGCGGCCCGTAGTTGAGCAGTGAGAGCTCGTTCTCGCGCAAGCCGCCGCCGTAGGCGAGCACGCCGTTGATCACCACGTCGCTGCGGCGACGGGCGCCGAGCTCGCCGACGAACAGCGAGCTGCCGGTCAGGTAGGGGATGGTGGACCAGTCGGCGCCGCTGTCGGTGTCGCTGTCGCGGCTGCGGACATACATCGTGAAGCCGGCCGGGAAGCCCGGGCAGGACCCGTTCCAGTAGGCGCCCGCCGCGGGCGCCGCGCCCGCGAAGCAGGCGTAATCCGCGGTGCCGCCGACGCTGCGGATGAGCGACACTTGCAGCGGATCGCCGCCGGGCGCGCCGCTCGACCAGGTGAAGACATTCGCGTTGGTGATCATCCGGCCGCTGCCGTTCCAGCTCGGGTCGGGAGTGTCGAAGATGTCGAGCGACTGGTGGCGCCCGAGGATGCGGGGGACGCCGGGGTTGTACTCCGGGATGGTGAAGCTCTGCGTCGTCCCGAGATAATTGACGGTCGAGATCCGCCAGTTGGTGATGTTCATGTCCTCGCCGTAGTTGTAGAGGCGGACCGAGCGCGGCTGTCCGTTGTTCCCGAACGGGTTGAGCCCCGTGATCACCACTTGGTTGTGAGAATAGTCGTTGTAGTAAACCCACAGCACGCTCGCCGGGTCGAGATCGAGGTATTGCGTGTAGGGCAGCGTGGTGACCGCGTCGGAGGAGAAACCGATCGCGAAAGCGGACGAACCGGTGCCGCGAACGCTGGCGTTGAGATCCTCCGACGCCTGGTGGCCGAGGAGCGAGTTGATCGTCAGGTTGAGCGCGCCGTCCGCGCCGGCAACCGTCGTGTCGAGATAGGGATCGTGGCCGGGGCGGGCGGCGTAGAGATCGTCGAACGCGGCGGCTGAGTAGGCGGAGAACGGGCGCGCCGTGGTGTATTGCAGGTCGCGGATGTAAAGATTGGTCGTGGCCGCGCCGTACTTCCTGACGATCCTCAGCGGCCAGAGGTAGGCGTTTTGGATCGTCGAATTCTGGGGAATGGCCGAGAGCGGCCATTGCAGGTAGGAACGCATCCACCAGACATTCGCGCTGTTGTTGTTCGATCCGACGTAGGACGCGCCGGGAAAGGCGCCGCCGCTGGCCGGATTGCCGCTGTTGTTGCGGGCCATCTGCCCCCGGTCATTGGCGCCCGGGTTGACGTAGCCCTCGATCCCCGGCCCGCCGCCCGCGGCTTGCATGGAGACGATCATCGATTTTTCGGCGGTGAGGATGAATTCGTACTCTCCCGCACGGCGCCCCGGGCGCAATTCCGCGCCGTAGCCGCCCAGCGCCAGCGCCAAATTCGCGACCGGGTAGCCGCGCGAGAGGAGCAGCAGCCGGCCGCCCCCGTCCGCGGGCGCCCACTCCACGCCCATCCCCTCGGGCACCGTCAGCGTGGTGACGAGCAAGCGCTCGCCGGGAACCAGGTTGAAGCGGGTGCCGTTCTTTTCGCGCGTGAATTGCAGCAGCCCCGCCGCGCGCGGCGGCAGCGCGTCGGCGGCCGGGGCGGCCTGCGGGCCGGCCGCGGCGTCCGCCGTCGACGGCGCGAATTCGCGGGTCGGGAGCGGCGCGGACAATTTCCACGCCCACTCGATCCGCCGCCCGTCGTGCAGCCGGATGACGACCGGCGCCTCGCCCAGCCGCCCCGGCATCGTCACCTCGGGCGCGGGGCCGCCGGCCGGGATCGCGACAGCGTAGCGGTGCTTGCCCGGCTCGTTCGGCGCCGGGCCGAGATCCCAGGTCGTCACCCCGTCGTGCGAGCGCGCCTCGTCGATGACCGGCGTGAAGCCGGCCCCCACGTCGGGCGGGACGGGCAGCTCGCGATCGACGAGAGGCGCGGGACCGGCCGCGGCCAGCGCCGCGCCGGCGAAGCCACATGAACAAATCTTCAGAATGCGGCGGATGGAATTCGGCCCGATTTTCATCGCAGACTCCCGGAAGAAAAATTGCATCCGCGGAATTATCCACGCAACCGTGAATAAGCTCAATGAAACCGGGGTGATATGGATCACACTCGGCGCGTGATATTCGTCTGGGTGATGGAGATCCGCGGTTCGCCCCCGGCCCTCCCCGGGCGGGGGGCGAATCCGCCCGGATTCTCAGCGCACGAAGACCGGCAGGGAGTGGCCCGGGCCGCGCGTGACCGGCTCGGGCGGCAAAATTCCGTCGGTCGTCGCGAGGTGGATCTGCTTGCCGCCCCCCTTGCGCGAGACGAAGACGAAATGGCGCGAGTCGGGGGCCCACGCCGGCTCCTCCCCGCCCCACCCGACCGTCAGCGCCTTGAGCGATTTGTCCTCGAGGCCGTAGAGGTAGACCTCGTAGCCGCCGCCGCTCGAACCGGTGAAGAGGAGCCAGCGACCGTCGGGCGAAAAGGCGGGCGAGGTCTGCTTGGCGAGCGGGATTCCGAGGGGGCGGACGCCGCTCCCGTCGGCGTTCATCAAAAAAATCCTCGGCAGCCCGCCCGAACGGTCGGAGACGAAGGCGATCGTCGCGCCGTCGGGCGAAACCGCCGGCTCGGTGTCGATCGCGGGGGAATCGGTCAGCCGGACCGGCGCGCTCCCTGCGGGCGCCCCGGTGGGGAGCGAGAAAATGTCCGGGCTGGCGTGCAGGCTGGCGGTGAAGAAGACGGTGTTGCCGTCGGGCGAGAAGGCGGGCGAGGAGACCAGCCCGTCGTTCATCGTGAAGAGGGTGCGGGTCTTGCCGTTCTCGATCGCGCGCACCTCGGGGAAAATCTTCGAGTAGCTGATGTAGGCGATCAGCTTGCCGTCGCGCGCGGAGGCGGGACGGAGATTCACGGCGCCGTTGGCGGTCACCGGGCTCTCGCCCTGGCCGTCGTAATCGAGCCAGTCGATCTCCCGGGCGCGCCCGACCTCGCGCACCGCGAGCAGGTGGCTGCGCGCGATCCCCGCGACGCCCCACAGCGTCTCGACCACCGCGTCGCTGATCGAGTGCGCAACCCAGCGCGGCTGCTTCGCGTCGCCCGTGAAGCGCTGCCCGCGCACGATCTGCCCCTTCGCGCAGTCGTAGAGGGTGTACTCGACCGCGAGCGGCTCCTCGCCCGCCCGCTCGACGCGCACCAGCGACTCGATCCCCGACGCGCGCCAGCCGGCCAGCCACTTCTCCAGCGCGGGGCCGGAGTAATTCACGGGGGGGGCGGGGGGGGCGCTCGGGGCGGCGGGGACGAAATAGCCGCTCAACCGCAGGTCGTTGCGGACGATCTCGCCGCTCGCCGAGTCGCCGCCGGTCACCCAGAATTTGAGCGGCGTGATCTCCCCGCCCTTGCGGATCACCCCCGTGATGTCGGCGGGCTGCTGGGCGGACGAGGGCGCGGCGGCGAGCGCGAGCAGGGCGGCGGCGGGAAGGGCGGCGATGCGGTTCATGAATGTCTTCGGGGGGACGGTCGGGGAATTGTAGGCGCCGCGGCCGCGCGCCTCGCCCGGTCCCGCCGCCCGCGCCGCCTCACTCGAACATCAAACTCGGCTTGAGGTGCGGCGCCTCGACCTTGCGGCCGATCGCGCTGCCGATGATCCGCAATTGCTCCATCATCTCCTCGTACTGGTTGAGATAGAGCGACTGCGGACCGTCCGACCAGGCCTTCTCCGGCTCGTGGTGGATCTCGATGAGGAGGCCGTCCGCCCCCGCCGCGACCGCCGCACGCGCCATCGGGATGACGTGGTCGCGGATGCCGGTGCCGTGCGAGGGGTCGGCGACGATCGGCAGGTGGGTCAGCTTCTTGAGCAGCGGGATCGCGCTCAGATCGAGCGTGTTGCGGGTCATCGTCTCGTAAGTGCGGATGCCGCGTTCGCAGAGGATCACGTCGTAGTTGCCGCCCGCCAGCAGGTATTCGGAGGCGAGCAGCCATTCCTTGATGGTCGCCGAGATGCCGCGCTTCAGGAGCACCGGCTTGCGGATCTTCCCCAGCTCCTTGAGCAGCGAGAAGTTCTGCATGTTGCGGGCGCCGACCTGCAGGATGTCGACGTAATCCAGAAACGCCGGGAGGTCGCCGGCGTCCATGATCTCGGTGATGACCAACAGCCCGTGCTCGTCGGCCACCTTGCGCAGGATTTTCAGCCCCTCGATCCCGAGTCCCTGGAAGGCGTAGGGCGAGGTGCGCGGCTTGAAGGCGCCGCCGCGCAGGATCTTGCCCCCCGCCTTCTTCACGGTCGGGGCGATCTTGCGCAGCTGCGTCTCCGACTCGACCGCGCAGGGGCCGGCCATGATCACGACCTCGGGGCCGCCGATCTGCACCTCGCCGATCTTGATGACGGTCTGCGCCCGGAATTTTTTGCCCGAAAGCTGGAACTCGTCCTTGATCTGCACCACCTCGGCCACGCCCGCCATCTGCCGGATCTCGCGGTCGTCGTAACCGTTGCCCCCCACGGCGCCCAGCACGACCGGCTGGATCCCGGGGGAGCGGTGGAGGGTGAAGCCGGCGCTCTGCAGCTTCTCGGTCACGGCGGCGATCTCGGCCTCGGCCGCCTCGGGGGTCATGATGACGATCATGGGGGTTCAGGGGTTCAATGGATGATTCGAATGGATATTTTCAGGGTTTCGCCGGCGCGCCGTCGCGAACGCAGGCGGCCCGCAGCTCGCGCACCGTCTCCGCAAGCGTTTCCGGGGCGGCCCCCGCCCCGACCTGCTTGACCAGCGCGGAGCCGACGATCACCCCGTCGGCGATCCGCGCCACGCAACGGACGTCCTCGGGCCGGGAGAGGCCGAAGCCGACCGCGACCGGAACGCGGCCGTTCACCTGTCGCATCAGGGCGCCGACCTCGTCGAGCAATCCCGGCGGCAGCGCCCGCCGGGCGCCGGTCACCCCGCGCCGGGCGATGTAATAAAGGAAGCCGCGCGCGGCGGCGATCTGCGTTTCGCGCCGGGCCGCGGGCGTGCTGTCGGCGAGGAGCGCGATGCGATCCGCGCCGCGGGTGGCGGCCGGCAGGAATGCCCGGTCGTCCGACGGCTCGAGATCGACCGGCAGGAGTCCGTCGACCGCGTCGGCGAGCGCATCCGCGTCCGCCAACCCCAGCAGCGGATTGCTGTAGGTCATCAGCACCGTCGCCCGCTCCGGGAACGCAGCCCGGAGCTCACGCGCCAGCGCCAGGGTCCGGCGCAGCGACCCGCCCGCCGCCAGCGCCCGCCCCGCCGCGGCCTGGATCACCGGCCCGTCCGCGATCGGATCCGAGAACGGCGCCCCGATCTCGACGATGTCGGCGCCGCCCGCGAGCGCCGCGCGGAAATAGTCGAGCGAGCGAGCGGTGTCGGGATCGCCCGCCATCAAATAGACGACGAGCGCAGCCCGGTTCTCCGCCCGGCACCTCGCGAACACCCGCCCCAGCCGCCCGCTCACGACGCGCCTCCCGCAGCTTCCATTTCCGCGACCTGCATCACGTCCTTGTCGCCGCGGCCGGAGAGATTGACGATCACGAGCGCGCCGTCGGGCAATTCCCGGCAGATCTCCGGCAGCGCGGCGATCGCGTGCGCGCTCTCGAGCGCGGGGATGATGCCCTCGAGGCGGGCGAGCTCGCGGAACGCGCGCAGCGCGGAGGCGTCGTCGGCGTGCAGGTAGCGCGCCCGCCCCGATTCCTGGAGGTTCGCGTGCTCGGGGCCGATCGCGGGGTAGTCGAGTCCCGCGGAAACGGAGTGGGTCGGCAGCACCTGGCCGCCCGCGTCCTGCAGCAGCCAGGTGAAGGTGCCGTGCAGCACGCCCGGCGAGCCGCCCGCGAAGCGCGCGGCGTGCTCGCCGCCCGCAATCCCCCGCCCGCCCGCCTCGACCCCGAACAGCTTCACCGACGCGTCGCCGAGGAACGGATAAAAGAGCCCGATCGCGTTCGAGCCGCCGCCGACGCAGGCGACCAGCGCGTCGGGCAGCCGGTTTTCCGCGAGCTGAACCTGCCGCCGCGCCTCCTCGCCGATCACCTTCTGGAATTCCCGCACGATCCACGGGAAGGGATGCGGCCCCAGCGCCGAGCCGAGGATGTAATGGGTATCGCCGAAGGAGCCCGCCCAGTCGCGCATCGCCTCGTTGACCGCGTCCTTCAGCGTGCGGGAGCCCGAGTCGACCCCGCGCACCTCGGCCCCGAGGAGCCGCATGCGGAAGACGTTGAGCGCCTGCCGCCGCATGTCCTCGGTCCCCATGTAGACGACGCACGGCAATTCGAGCTTCGCGCAGGCGGTCGCGGTCGCGACCCCGTGCTGGCCGGCGCCGGTCTCGGCGATGATCCGTTTTTTGCCCAGCCGCTTGGCGAGCAGCGCCTGGCCGAGCGCGTTGTTGATCTTGTGCGCGCCGGTGTGGGCGAGATCCTCGCGCTTGAGATGGATCCGCATCCCGCGTCCGGGCGCGGCCGCCTCGCCCAGCCGCGGCGCGAATTGCAGCGGTGTCGGCCGGCCGACGAAATTCGCAAGCAGGCCGGAGAGTTCGGAGCTGAATCCGGGATCGGCGATGGCCTCCCGGAAACCGCGCTCCAATTCCTCCAGCGCGGCGATCAGCGTTTCGGGCGCGAAGCGGCCGCCGAAGCGGCCGAAGCGCCCTTTCCCGTCGGGCAGGCGTGAGAGCGATTCCATTCAATGCGCTCCGATTGCGAACGCCGTCCGCGCGGCGGCGAGGAAGGCGGCGATTTTTTCCCCGTCCTTGATTCCCGGCGCCGACTCGACGCCCGAAGCGACGTCCACGCCCAGCGGCTTCACCGCGCGGATTCGCGCCGAGACATTCTCCGGGGTGAGCCCGCCCGCGAGGATCGCGGGCGCGCGCGCGGCGAATTCCGCGGCGATCCGGTCATCACCCGCCGCGCCGGTGCCGCCGAATTTTCCTCCCGCCGCGAGGTCGAGCAGGAACGCCTCGGCTCCCGTCCACGCATCCGCGCCGGCCAGCGCGCCGGGCGAGCGCAGCGCGCGCCAGAGCGGGTGCGGGAAGGCGCGGAATTCCTCCGCCGCCTCGTCGCCGCACAACTGCGCGGCGCGCAGCCCTGCGACGCAGCAGATCCGTTCGACTTCCACGCGCGTCGCGTCCACGAAGACCCCGACCGGTATCGCCGCCAGCCCCTCGTGCAAGACCCGGATTTTTTCCGCGGGGACGAACCGGGGCGAGCCCGGCCAGCAGACGAAGCCGAGGTGGGTCGCGCCGCGGCGGACCGCCGCCTCCGCGTCGGCGCGGCGGGTGAGGCCGCAGATTTTGAGGATCGCGCCGCTCACAGCGTCTCCCCTTTCAGCAGCTTGATGAAGGCCGCCGGGTCTTCGGATTTCATCAGGCTCTCGCCGACCAGGATCGCGTCGGCGCCGGCGATCTCCATGCGGCGGGCGTCCCGGCGCGAGCCGACGCCGCTCTCGGCGACCTTGATCCGGTCGGCGGGGATGCACGGCAGCAGCAGCTCGCAGCGCTCGAGATCGAGCTCGAAAGTTTTGAGGTCGCGGCAGTTGACCCCGATCGCGGGGGCGCCCGAGTCGATCGCGATCGGCAGTTCGTTCTCGTCGTGGATCTCGCACAGCACCTCGAGGTCGAGCCGCGCGGCGAGCTCGGCCAGCCGCTTCGTCTCCTTGCCGAGCACCGCGACGATCAGCAGCACCGCGTCGGCGCCGTGCAGCAGCGACTCGTAGAGCTGGTATTCGTCGATGATGAAATCCTTGCGCAGGAGCGGCAGTCCCATGGTCTGCAGCTCGTCGAGAAATTCGATCCGCCCCTTGAAGAACGGCTCGTCGGTGAGGACCGAGATCGCGTCGGCGTTCCCCTTGCGGTACTTGCGGGCGATCTCGACCGGCGAAACGAACTCGGCGATGACGCCCTTCGAGGGCGAGGCGCGCTTGATCTCGCCGATCACCCGGATGTGGTTGCCGGGATGGCGTTTGATCCGCGCGCAGAAGTCGCGATCCGGATTGCGGGTCACGAAATAGCGGTCCATCCGCCGCAGCAGCTCCTCGGGCGGCAGCCGCTCCTTCGCCGCCGCGACCGACTTGCGCTTCTCCGCGATGATCTTCTCGAGGATGTCGGACATCGTCTGCTCCTACGGAAGCATGTTCTTGAGGCAGAACAAAGAGCCGCCCGATTTGTGGAACTCGCCCGCCTGCAATTCGATCACGCGCAAGCCGGCGCCCTCGGCGACCGCGCGGGTCTGCGGATTGCCCGCCGGCAGCAGCAGGGTCTTTCCGTCCGGGCAGTGGCCGTTGAGCGCGAAGCCGGCGAAAGTCTCGCGCTCGTCCGCCTCGATCAGTCCCGGGAAGCCGGCGCGCAGCCGGGCCCACGAGTCGTCGTCGAAGGCGGCCCGGCAGGCGAATGCGCGCGTCTCATCGATCGGCATGAGGCAGACGTCCAGATGGTAGCACCGCTCGTCGACGAGATGGACCGGGACGACGCGGGCGCCGGTTTTCGCCGCCACCTCGGTCCACGCGGGGAGCGCGGTGCGGAAGCCGTGGCCGCCCCAGATCAGGTTTTTTCCGGGATGCCAGAGCGCGTCGCCGGTCCCCTCGAGCGGGACCGCGTCCACGGGGACGCGCGCGAAGCCCCGCGCCGCGAGAAACTCGCCGATCCGGCGCGGCTCGGCGCGACGCTCTGCGCGCGCCATGTTCGAGAGCAGAACCGCCGGCTCGTCGCCGCGGCGGAACGGGAGCGTCTGGTTCGCGGCGAAGACGAGATCGGGCAACCCGGGCACCCCCGGACAAACGAGCACTTCGATGCCCAGCGACTCGTAGGCGCTCCGCAGCCCCGCCCACTGCACGCGCGCCGCGGCGACGTCGACCGCGCCCGCGTTGCCCTTCATGTGCGGGTTGATCTCGTATTCGACCTGGAAATGGGCCGGATCCGCCATCAACACGCGGCGAAACGGCCCGCGCGCGGCCGCGTCCGCGACGAATCCCGCGAGTTCGGCGGGCGCGCCGTTGAAAACCGCGCCGCTCATGCCGCGCCCCCGTTCGATTCCCGGACGATGTCGGCCAGCTTCGCCCTCGCGGCGCCCGACTTCACCGCCGCCGCCGCGAGCTTCGCGCCGGTGCAGGCGCCGTCGGCGACCCCGGCGATGACGAGCGCGTAGGCGGCGTTGAGGAGGATCGCGGGGAGGATCGGGTCGGCGCCCCCCTCGAGGAGCGCGCGCAGCCGCGCCGCGTTCTCCGCCGCGTTCCCGCCCGCCAGCGCGGCCTCGGCCACGCGCGGCAATTCCGCGACCTCGGGGGTGATCTCGTATTCCGTCGTGTGGCCGTCGCACAGTTCGTACGCGCTCGTCGCGGCGTGGCCGGCGATCTCGTCGTGGCCGGCGCCGTGGACGATCACCGCGCGGGCGATGCCGACCCGCCGCGCCGCGTCGCGGTAACGCCCCAGCAGATCCGGACTGTAGACCCCGATCAGCTGTCGCTCGACCGCAGCGGGGTTGGTGAGCGGCCCGAGCAGGTTGAAGATCGTCCGCAGACCCAGCGCCTTGCGCACCGGCGCGGCGTGCCTCGTCGCCGGGTGGTAGTTCGGCGCGAAGAAGAAGGTGAAGCCGGTTTTCTCAAAGAGCGCGCCGGCCGCCTCCGGACCGCCGTCGATCTTCATCCCGAGCGCTTCGAGCAGGTCGGCGGAGCCCGATTTCGAGGAGACCGAGCGGTTGCCGTGCTTGGCGATCCGCGCGCCGGCCGCGCAGGCGACCAGCGCCGCCGCGGTCGAGAGATTGAAGCCCCCCTTGCCGTCGCCGCCGGTGCCGCAGGTGTCGATGGCTCCGGCGAAATCGCCCGCCGGCTTCACCGCCGCCGCGCGCATCGCCTTCGCGGCGCCGGCGATCTCGTCGGCGCTCTCGCCCTTGGCGCGCAGCGCGACCAGGAAGCCCGCCAGCGCGACCGGCTCGGCATTCCCGCCGAAGACCGAGCCGAACAGCGCCTCGCTCTCCGCCTCGGAGAGGGCCGCCCTCTCCAGCGCCCGCTCCGTCGCCTCGCGCAGCGTCAGCATCACCGCCCTCCCGCCAGCTTCAGGAAATTGGCGATCATTTTTTTCCCCTCGGGGGTGAGGATCGATTCGGGGTGGAACTGGACGCCCCAGACCGGGAGCGCGCGGTGGCGCAGCGCCATGATCAAGCCGTCCGAAGTGGTCGCCGTCGCCTTCAGGGTTTCGGGGAGCGACTTCTTCTCGACGATGAGCGAGTGATAACGCGCCACCTCGAGCGGTTTCGGGAGCCCCCTGAAGAGGTCCTTCCCGTCGTGGGTCACCGCCGATGATTTGCCGTGGACCGGCTTCGGCGCGCGCACCACCTTCCCGCCGAACGCCTGCCCGATCGCCTGGTGGCCCAGGCAGACTCCGAGCAGCGGGATCGCGCCGGACAATTCCCGGATCGCCGCGAGCGAGACCCCCGCCCGGTCGGGATTGCCCGGTCCCGGCGAGATCACCAGCGCGCCGGGCTTGAGCGACCGGATTCCCGCGACGTCGATCTCGTCGTTCCGCTTGACGATCACCGCCCCCCCCTTCCGCTTCCCGGCCAATTCGCCGAAATACTGGAAGAGGTTGTAGGAAAACGAGTCGTAATTGTCGATGATGAGTATCTTCATCGTGTCACCGCCCGCTCGGATCGGGACTCCCGGTTTCGAAGCTGAGGCGCGAAGAAGAGCGGAGAAAGCGAAGCCGATTCATGCTTCTCCGCTCTCTTCGCTTCCCTCCGTTCCCCCGCTTCAAACAATGGACGCCGGCTCATGACGGCCCCTCCGCCAGTTCGACGGCGCGCCGCAGCGCGCCGAATTTGTGGAGGCACTCCTCGTATTCCTTCTCCGGATCGCTGTCGTAGACGATGCCGGCGCCGGCCTGCCCCCACGCGGTGCCGTCCCTGAGGGTGAGCGTCCGGATGGCGATGCAGGAGTCGAGGTCGCCGCCGGGCGTGAGGTGGAGGATCGCGCCGCCGTAGACGCCGCGGCGGACCGGCTCCAGCTCGTCGATGAGCTCGAGCGCGCGGAATTTCGGCGCCCCCGAGAGGGTGCCCGCGGGGAAGACCGCGCGCAGCGCGTCGAGCGCGCTCCGCCCCGGCGCCAGGGCGCCGCCCACCCGCGAGACCAGGTGCATGACGTGGCTGTAGCGCTCGACCCTCAGCAATTCCCGGACCGCGACCGAGCCGTACGCGGCCACCCGCCCGAGGTCGTTGCGCCCGAGGTCGACCAGCATCCGGTGTTCCGACAATTCCTTCGGGTCGGCCAGCAGCCCCGCGGCGAGCGCGGCGTCCTCCGCCTCGTCCTTGCCGCGCGGGCGGGTGCCGGCGATGGGCACCGTCTCGAGCGCGCCGCGCTCGCAGCGCAGCAGCATCTCGGGCGAGGCGCCCACGATCGTCGCCTCGGGCAGGTCGAGGAAATACTGGTACGGCGAGGGATTGAGCCGGCGCAGGGCGCGGTAGACCGCGAAGGGCCCGGCCGCGAGCGGGAAGCGGAATTGCTGCGAGAGGACGATCTGGTAGGCGTCGCCGGCGCGGATCGCCGCCTGGCATTTTTTCACCGCGCGCACATACTCCGCCTTCGAGAACGAGGAAACCGGCCCGCCGCCCCGCCCCTTCGCGCCGGTTCGCGCGGCCGGGAGCGCGCCCGCGGTCAGCCGCGCCCGCAGCGCCTGCGCGCGCGCGGAAGCGTCCGACGCCGGCCCGACGAGGATCGTGATCTCGTGGTGGAGGCGGTCGAAGACGAGGAATTCGCGATAGAACGAGAGCGCGAGGTCGTGACCGGGCGGCGCGGGCTTGTCCGCCCGCGGCAGCTTCGGTTCGCACAGGCGGACGAAATCGAAGCCCGCGTAGCCGAGCGCGCCGCCGCACAAATCGGGCAACCCGGCCACCGGCGCGTGGCGGCGCGCCGCGAGGAGTTCCCCCAGAACCGCGAGCGGCTCGGCGCGCAGGCGGCCGGCGTCCACCCGCGGCGCGCCGCCTTCCAGCCGCGCCTCGCCGCGCTCGATCACGAGGCGGAATTCGGGGTTCATCGCGATGATCGAGAAGCGGGCGAGCCGCTCGCCGCCCGCCACCGACTCGAGCAGCGCCGAGCCGGGCCGATCCGCGGCGGCGAGCAGCCACGCCGAGACCGGCGTGAGCAGGTCGGCGGGGAGGGCCAGGGCGACGGGGGCGGGAAGGGGGGTCATGCTTTTTTCAATGCGAGAAACAAAAAAGCCCGGCTGCGGTGCGGGCAGCCGGGCTTCGGAGGGCGACGAGAAGGGCGCTGTGCGGAGCGATCCCTCACCGCGGGCCGAAGCCGGCGGGCCACCACCAAGAATTCGAGCGGGGGGCGTTCATCGCGGGAAGAGTTTAGCACAGGCCGCGAAAAACGCTCGCGCCGGCGCGCCGCCCGTCGCGCAAAATCGCCCCGTGGCCCCGCGCCTCCCCCTCCTGCCCGTCGCGCTCGCGCTCGCGACCGCCGCGCCCGCGGGCGGGGATCCCCTCGCCG
>JACXTT010005616.1_pt1 | contig 18182 bp, 13 predicted proteins | sample 9270951 | NCBI WGS metagenome assembly JACXTT01 (sample SAMN15532306, study PRJNA645909) | rock metagenome | isolation source: weathered quartz diorite | place: Puerto Rico | collected 2017-06-21 | reverse complement strand
AGGGAGTCGTTTTAAACTTGTAAAAGAAGGGTAAATTCTCGTCTCTGTCCTTCCGGCGTGACGCGGACATTCGTGTCTGCGCACAATCCGAATCACTTGGAAGGCGCGATCGCGGCCGCATGGGCCAAAATGCCCGCGTCCTTCGTACCCACCTTGAGAGCTTTCTCGATTTCCTGTCTCGCTTCGGACGATCTGCCGTTCTTTTGGAGCGCCCACGCAAGGGCATCGAGCGTATAAATATCCTGCCGGCGCTGGGCTTCGATCTGCGCGACACGCAGCGCGTCGGCCGGACGGTTAGCGACGTCGCTGTAATACATGGATAGCTCGCGGTTGAGGTTGTCGGGCGCGGTAAGGCGCGCTTCAGCCTCGCGCGTGAACGCCTCGAAATCGCCGGTGGCCAAAGCTTTCAGGTAAACGCGGCGCGGCTGGGCTGGGAGGCTGTCAATTACTGCAAGGGCTTCCTGCGTCTTCTTCTCCTTCAGCAGAAGCTCGGCCTGATACCGCAGCGCAAGCGGATGGCCGGGAAACTGGGTGTGCGCCTGGGCGAGATACTTGCCGGCGAAGTCCAGCTTGCCGATAGAGAGATTCATTCTGGCGGCCTGCGTCAGCAGCCAGGCGCGCTCCTCACTTTCACTGACGCTGGTCAGGCGATAAGAGGAGGTCAGCCATTCCGTGGCGCCGTCGATGTCGCCGAACAACTCGCGGAGCAGCGCGCCGCGGGTCATGCCGCCGAGGCTGGCGCGGCGAAGATTGATCATCCATTGAGCCTGCTTCTCGGCTTCCGCATAGTTACCCAGCGCCATGTAGGCGTCGGCCATCAAGCCGTAGACCAGCGTGTCGTCGGGAGTGCGCTTGTTGAGCGAGCGCGCGAGCGCGGCGGCCGCCTCATACTCCCAACGGGCGAGATGGATCATCACGCGAACCTTCGAGCCTTCGAAGCTGTCCGGTTCGGCTTTGAAAACGGGCTGAAGCGCCGCCTCGGCATCGGCGAGGAACTTCGGATCTTCGGTTTCTCGATGCCGGCGGACCAGCGCCCGCGCCAGGTCGACTGGGGAGTTGGACTGCCGGGCGACGGCTATGGCGCGCTCGGCGGAGGTGGGTGGATTAGGAGAAAGCTCGGCGCCGAAGAGCATCGCGGCGGCGATCGGGATCAGAAATAGTGTGCGCATGGGGGCCTCAATTGTGAAAAAAAAAGCGAGGGCAGGCCATTGGCCCGCCCCCAGGAGTTACCGCTTTTACTGCACTGGACAAATCCCGTTGCCTTGCGCACAGCCAGGCTCGCCGGGATCGACGTGACGCCGGTCGCGGCCGCTCTGCGACCACGCGACGTACGGGAAGACCTCCTGGTACGGCACGTCGTTGGTGTTGACGCCGTCGCCGAGGAGGGAATTGGGCGCACCGTTGTATGGAGGGCCGGCCAGGACGCCCGCCACCGCGCGGAGCGTGATGTCGGTGACGTCGTCGGAAACGCGGCGGCCGTTGGGGAACCCGGCGCCATCGCCGGCCAGCAGGCCGATTCGCTTGCGGCTGGCGGCCGGGGTGGCCTTCACCGCGGTGTTGAGGCGAAGCAAGTCGGCCGGCGGACCGGCCGGCGTTCCTGCCGGAGCGACGGGCGCCGCGTAAGTCACCAGCGGCAGCAGGTCGACGCGCGGAGGGGGCGGAACCGAGATGCCGTAGACGGCGTTGAGCACGCGGGCCACCACTGGATCGAGGACGAAGCCGGCAAACTGCGCGTCGTCCTTCGGATCGGACATGCTGAACTTGTCCTTGGAGCCGTTGCCGATGACCAGCTCATTGATGAGCGGGTTGCCCATGCGCTGCACCTGCTGCAGGTCGCCTTCGGTCATCACCGGATCGGGAGACTTGCGGATGGTGGTTTTCTGACGGAGCGTGGCGCCCCAGGTTCCGATGACCGGCTTGCCGGACCGGGCGACCAGCGAGATGGGAACTTCCAGCGCGATGGAGTTGACGTTGTAGCCGGAAACGGTGTCGGAGTTGTAATTCTGCGAGTCGTTCTGATCCTGCAGCGTAGTCAGGACGCCGGGCACCGGCCCGATGCCGTCGGCGCGGAAGTTGAACGAATCGAAGGAAGCGCCGAGGTCGATGTAGAACGGATCGTCGACGGTGCCGGCGAAGATGCGAACGCCGTTGCCGAGGTCATAGATACCCGACTTAGCAAGAGTGGAATAGCTGGGCATGGTGCGGGGACCGGCGTTGGACGGAACGGCGAACAGCTTCCGGCCAGCGCTGAGATCGGTGGCCTTCCCCTTGCCGTCGTACATGGTGACGGTGTAGGTCTGGCGGATGGCGAGGCCTTCAGAGCCTTTGCCGTCGAGCGCGGTGATAGCCGGGGGCACCACCAGTCCGGTAGCGGGGGTGGTGCTGCCGGTAAGCGGCGGCGCGTTGGGAGCGGCGTTGATCCCGCCACCTGCGCCGATCACGGCCACGGGCACGCCGGCGCCGCGGATCTCGGTCTGGAATTTGACGTCGAAGTAAACATCCTCTACCGCGTCGTAATCGTTATCGATATAGAAGCGGTACGTGACATTCGGATCGAAGGGGAAATAATTCGGTCCGTTGCCGGGCTCGAGGAGCGGGTCGACGTTGAGAATGAAAACGACCTTCGACGGATCTTCATAGCTGACAAACGCGTACCAGTCGGTAATGTCAGCCGTCCTGTCGAGGGACGTGATGGGCGCTTCTCGATGGTTGGCTGCGAGCGCGCCGGCCGGCGCGATCATGAGCAGGGCCATCAGGAGCGCCACATACTGTTTGAGTTGCATGCGAGTCCTCCTATCGGGAGAGTGTGTGATAGACAACCGGGTATACGAGGGCGTCGCGCGGTTTGGATTCGCGGGGATGGGAAGACCCGGCGTCTTAATGAGGACGCTTTTCGGAAGTCGTCGGCTCAATCGCACCGCTACACCAGGATGTCGCGAATGGCGGCGATGACGAATTCGGGCTCGTCGAGAGGGATCCAGTGGCCGGCGTGCTTTGCGCGCAGATGACGGCCGCGCCTGGATTGAGCGGCCAGGGAATGATGATGCGCCAATTGGCCTTCGGTAATACGCGCGGCCGAGATCACGGCGACGGGGAGATCGGGAGGCAGCCGTTGGGCGGCCAGACCGTCGCAGCTATCGGCGAGCTGCTCCATCTGGCCGCCGAGGGCGCGCCAGAATTTCGGTTGGGTCCAGATCCGGCGGAGCACCGGGTGCAGGGCGGCCGGGACCTTATTCAGCGGCGCGAGAATCTGGTTTTCCTGTCCCTGCAGCGTACCGCCGCTCCAAATCTGGGCGATGCGCCTGGCGAAGCCTAACGCCCCAGTGGATGCGAGTGCGGCAACCAGGCTCGCAATGCCCAGCTTTGCCGCGACCGCACCGCGCCGGCAGAGTCGCGCCGCGGTCTCCAGGCGCCGGCGCGCGTCGGGCGTGGTCCATTCGATCGGATCGGGCGGATCGATCAAGACGAGAGCCGCCACCTCGCCGGAGTGGAGAGCGGCGTAGACCTGCGCGGTGAGGGCCCCATAAGAGTGGCCCACCAGAACGCGCGGAGCGGGGACCTCTGCTTTCTCCAGCAGGGCGCGCAGTTCGCCGGCGCAATTCAGCAGGCTGCGCGACGCGGGACTCTCGCCGCTCCAGCCCATTCCCGCGCGGTCGTACGCGGCGGTCAGGGTAAGCTTCGCGATCTCCGGCTGTACCAGCGTCCAGCTCAGCGAAGAACCGGCAAGCGCGGCGTCGAAGATCACGGGTGGCGAGCCTTCGCCAGCGGTTTGAAGGTGCAGGCGGCAGCCTCCCGCGTCGATCAGACGCCCGGGAACAGGGAAACGGCGGGATGCGAAGGACACTGACACCAGTGTACCGGCGGCGGGTGAGCTCGTTCGTTGCGCGAACTCAGGCCACGCCGCGGCATGCTTCGCGACCCGCCATTTTCATGCAGCCTTACAAGTACTGCGCCTTCCCGCCCTTCCAGGCGACCGGATAACGCGCGCACGGAGTATTGATTGAAGTATTGAGCGCCGGATAGCAGCCCCCCGATGCATAGATCCCGTACGGATCGATGAAATACCACTCGTTGTCGGACGGATCCCGCCGCGCGAAGAAAATATGCAGGTGCGTATTCACCCCGCCTCCCCACCTCCAATTGGCTTCGTCCTTGGTGCATCCGCAGCCTCCCGGCCCCGTGCAGCCCGCGTGCGCGATCACCGCGCCGGCCGCCACGTGTTTGCCGAGCAGGCTCATGTCGATCTTGTCCGCGTCCGTCCCCCAGAAATCGGCCTTCGGATTGTAAGGCCCGCCCTTGGGACAACCCGTGCTGGTCAAGTAGTTCTTGTACTGCGAAAGGCCGGGTTCCTTCAGCTTCGGCACCGTCACGTTCCAGGCCTGATCGGCGTCGTGTGACGGTCCATTTCTCAAGTGCATGTAGATGGTGCGGAACGCATCCTTCACGGCTCCCGAATCGTGACTAATGACGATGGTATTTCCCGACCACCAATCCCAGCCAATGAAGATCACCCGGCCGGGCGCCGCGGCGTGAATGGGAAAGGACGCCTTGTCGTCGCGCTGGAAGTCGATCGCGTGATGCCAGCTCCCCGGACTATACAGCCACGGCCCAAGCTCCTTCACCGCGTGGTCCGAGAATGGCAGTGTGAATAGCGGCGCGTCGGAAAAAGTCAGCGCCGACATCCGCGCGAAGCGCTGGCTGCCGTCGAAGGTGAGGCAGGGCCAGCGGTAATACACCACATCGCCGGCTGCCGGCGCGCCGCAAGTGCCCGGCAGGCCTGGGCAATGCTCCGCCGTCCGGGTGATCCCATAGTTGTAACTGTCCGCCGGCATCACCACCTGGTTCAGGCAGGAGCTGTCGCAGCTTCCCACGTAAGGAAACACCTTCAGCAGCCGCAAGCCGCCGTCGAAATAGCTCTTGTCCCGGCTCGTGACCATCTCGTAGTCGTTGCCGAAATACCACCACTGCGCGTCGTTTCCCGGGCGCCACACGCCGGTGAATTTGCCGTTATGGATTTCAATGTCGAAGAGGCGCAAATTCTGGTCGAAGTTCGTTTTATCCTTGGTCTTAAAATCCTGGTAACTGAGGCCCGTCACCCACCACTGCGCGCCGCTCCCCGGATGCCAGACGCCTGTGAACCTTCCGTCCTGCTGCACCCGCAGGCACACCAGCCGCAAACCCTGGTCGAAGTATGTCTGGTCTTTCGCTTTGAAATCGTCGTAGCTGAAGCCGGTGACCCACCATTGCGCGCCGCTGCCGGGACGCCATACGCCCGAAAACTTCCCGTCCTGCACTTCAATGTCCACCAGCCGCAGTCCCTGATCGAAATACGCTTTGTCCTTGGCTTTGAAGTCGTCGTAGCTCAGGCCCGTGACCCACCATTGCGCGCCCGAGCCGGGATGCCACACAGCGGTAAACTTCCCGGCGCGCACTCGCAGGCACGTTAATCGCAGGCCTTGATCGAAATAATGTTTGTCCTTGGCTTTGAAATCGTCGTAGCTCCAGCCGGTAACCCACCACTGCGCGCCGGCTCCCGTCCGCCAAACCGCGAGATAACTCATCCCAGCCGCCATGCGAACCTCCTTGTCCTGCCGTCCTGGACACCGCCAGTTTACTCCCCAACCGCCACCGGGGAGCCCGTTTAATGCACCGGCCTCATTATTCCCAATCGATTTCTCCTTTCCTGGCTCACCGCTCAGACTTGGCTGCGGGCGTTATAACATTGAGGCGTGCAGCTTCCCGTGAACCCGCCGGTCTCACCGATGCTTGCTAAGCGCGTTGGCGAATTGCCGGCTGCCGGAGCATGGATCTTCGAGCCAAAATGGGACGGGTTTCGGACCCTGGTCTTCCGCGACGGGGACGAAATCCTGATCCAGAGCCGCGACGAAAAATCGCTGAATCGCTACTTCCCCGAATTGCTCCCGCCGTTACGGTCGGCATTGCCCGGCCGCTGCGCGCTGGACGGCGAAATCGTCGTCGCCAGGGAGGGCGGCCTGGACTTCGAAGCGCTGCAGCTCCGAATTCATCCGGCTGCATCCCGCGTGAAACTTCTTTCCCAGGAGATTCCCGCGTCGATCGTCTTCTTCGACCTGCTTTGCGAAGGCAGCCAGGACCTGCGCGGCGAACCTTTTCAAAGCCGGCGCCGGGAGCTGGAATCGCTGCTTTCCCGCGCGGCGCCGCCGATCCATCTGACACCGGCAACCAGCGACTCGACCGTCGCTTCGGATTGGTTTCGCCGCTTCGAGGGCGCGGGCCTGGACGGCGTGATGGCCAAGCCGGCTGCCGGGACCTACGAATCGAACAAGCGCGTGATGCTCAAGGTCAAGCATGAGCGCGAATGTGACTGCGTCGTCGCCGGTTTCCGCTGGCACAAGAAGGGCGAACGCACGACAGTCGGCTCGCTTCTGCTCGGCCTCTTCGACGATTCCGGCGCGCTTCAGCACGTCGGCGTCGCGGCCAGCTTCACCGAAGAGAAGCGCCGCGAGTTGGTGGAATTCCTGGCGCCCTATCGCGAGGACGCCCTTGCCGCCCACCCCTGGAAGCGCTGGGCGGAGCACGGAGCCGCGGACGGCGAGGGCGCGCATCGCATCCCAGGCGGCGAAAGCCGCTGGAGCCAGGGCAAGGACCTGTCGTGGGAGCCCCTGCGCCCCGAACTGGTGGCCGAAGTCGCCTACGAACACATGCAAGGCACGCGTTTCCGGCACATGGCGCATTTTCGCCGGTGGCGCACGGACAAGAAACCCGCCGACTGCACCTATGCCCAGCTCGAAGTAGTTCCGCCGCAGGAGCTGATGGAGATTTTCGCCGGCGGCTGCTGAGTCTCGCGCGGGCGCTCAGGCTTCCTTCTTCGAAGCCCGCCTCAGCCGCCATTCCCGCGTCGGATCGTCATCGGGGTCGGGCGTTTCCTGCGCCGGCCGCAACTCTTCGGGTACATGCCGCAGGTTCACCCGGATGCGCGTCCAGGTGGACGATCTGCCGCGCATCGAGTCCACCAACACGTCGTCCACGGCGAGAAATCCCGCCGCTTGCGCGTGTTTGCTCTTCCACTTTTCAAGGCCGGCCAGCGCGGCGGCCTTGTCGGGAGAGTTGGCGACCACGAGGAGCGGCATCTTCTCTCGTGGCGGCTTTTTCACGGCCGACCTCGCGCGCGAAGGCGCCACTCGCGGCGCTTCTCCCTCCATCTTGCGAAAGTGCGGCGGCCATGGCGCGTCGCCGAGTCCGGCGGCTTCGTCTTTTGCCGCCAGCTCGAGCAATTTTTCCAGCGAACCTGGCGCGGCATCGATCTCCGCGTGCGGATCGCCGAGTTCGGCGAAACGCTGTGGAATCGTGAGGACGGTGAAATCGGCCGGCTCGCACTCGGGGACCTCGTGCCAGTGAAGTGGTGCCGACACGCGTGCATCCGGCAGCGGCCGCACGGAATACGCCGAGCATGTCGTCCTATCCTTCGCATTCTGGTTGTAGTCGAGGAACACTCCGTGGCGCTCCTCTTTCCACCATTTCGAGCTGGCCAGCGCGGGCAGGCGCCGCTCGACCGCGCGGGACAGCGCCAGCGCCGCGCGGCGCACCTCGGTGAAAGTCCAGCGCGGCTGAATCCTGACATTCACGTGCATACCGCGAGAACCGCTGGTCTTGGGCCAGCCGCGCAAGCCCACTTCTTCCAGCAGCGACTTCACCTCAGTAGCGACCGTGCGCACGTCCACCCAACTGACGCCAGGGCCCGGATCGAGATCGACACGCAGCTCGTCCGGGTGTTCGAGATCCCCCGAGCGAACCGGGTGCGGGTGCAGCTCGATGCAGCCCAGGTTGACGATCCAGGCGAGGCCCGCCGCGTCATCGACGACCACCTCTTCCGCGGTGCGGCCTGAAGGAAAGGACAGCGTGACCGTTCGAAGCCAGGCCGGCCGGTCGGCGGGCGCGCGCTTCTGATAGAACGCCTCGCCTTCGGCGCCATTCACGAACCGTTTGAGGACGATCGGCCGGTCTACGATTCCAGCCAGCGCGCCTGGCGCGATCGACAAGTAGTAGCGGACGATATCGAGCTTCGAGAACTTGGTATGGCTTGAAAAGTAGGGCTTGCCGGGGTGGGTCACGCGGACTTCGCGTCCCTCGATGGTGAGGATCTCAGCGGCTTCCTCTTTGCTCACAAAAACAGGCTACCGTATCTTGGCAGTAGTTACGCGGATTCCACAGCCCGCGCGACGCGGACAGCGGGATTCTCCAGCAACTGCGCCAGCACCGAATCCGGCACCGGCGTATCGCTGGAGACCACCGCGATCGCTTCCAGCGGCTCTCCCTGCTTAGCCGGAGTGTCCCGTCGCCCAAGCGAAAAGTTCGCGATGTTGATCTTGTTCTTGCCCAGCACCGACCCGACGTAGCCGATCACGCCCGGCACGTCCTGGTTCTTCATGAAGATCAGGTGGCCGTCGAGCGAAGCCTCGCAGTGAATGCCGTCCACCTGCATCAACCGCGCCTTGTCTAGCACGACCGCGCCTTCCACCACGGTGAGGCCGGAATCGGTTTCCAGCTCCAGCCGGATAGAGTCGGTATGGACGCTGCGTTTCTCGTGCCGCTCGGCGATGTTCCAGCCGCGTGTAGCGGCCAGTTGCACCGCGTTCACCAGGTTCGCTTTTTGCGCGAGCGACCGGTTGAGCACTCCGGCGAGGCCGGCGCTGCGCAGCAGGTTAGTGTTGCCTTCAGCGATCTTTCCTTGATAGACCAACCGGACGGTGTGTGGGTTGCCGGTGGCCACGTGCGCCGCGAAGTTGCCGAGCTTTTCGGCCAGCGCGATGTAGGGGCCGAGCGCCTTGTATTGCTCGGGCGAGAGCGCCGGCATGTTCACGGCGTTCAGGACCACGCCGCTCTTGAGATATTCCACCACTTGCTCGGCGATGCGGACGCCAACGATCTCCTGTGCTTCCTCCGTGGAGCCGCCGATGTGGGGGGTGGCGAGCAACGAGGGTAGCTCGAAGAGCGGGAAGCCCACGGGCGGCGGCTCGACGCTGAACGCATCCAGCGCGGCGCCGGCGACTTTGCCGGAGTTCACGGCATCGGCGAGGGCGCCCTCGTCGATCAGCTCGCCGCGGGCGCAGTTGACGATCCGGACGCCGGATTTCATCAGAGCGAAGGCTTCCTTGCCGAGCAAGCCGGTGGTCTCCGGAGTCAGCGAAACGTGGAGCGTGATGTAGTCGGATTGAGCGTAAAGCTCCGGCAGGGGCAGAAGCTCGACGTTCAAGTCGCGGGCGATTTGCGAGGTGACGTAGGGATCGCTGGCGAGGATGCGCATCTCGAAGGCGCGGGCGCGCTTGACGACCTCGCGGCCGATGGAGCCCAGGCCGACGATGCCCAGCGTCTTCCCGCGAAGCTCATTGCCCATCAGGTTCTTCTTTTCCCACTTCCCGGCCTTGGTGGAGACGGTGGCCTGCGGGATGTGGCGGGCCATGGCGAGCATGAGGGCCATCGTGTGCTCGGCCACGGAGACGGCGTTCCCTCCGGGCGTATTCATCACCAGAACGCCGGCGGCGGTGGCGGCGTCGAGGTCCACATTGTCCACGCCCACGCCGGCGCGGCCGATAATGCGCAGCTTCGGCGCCTTCGCCAGGACTTCGCCGGTCACCTGGACAGCGCTGCGCACGATGAGTGCGTCACACACGGCCAGATGCTGTGCGTATTCCTTGGGATTGGAAACGATCACGTTCCAACCCGACTGCGACTTGAATTGCTGGACAGCGGTGTCGGCGAGTTTTTCGGCAATAAGAATGGTCATGGAGAGCAGTTGTCAAACTTCAGTTGCTTCGGTTGTCAGGCGAGCGCTAGTCAGCGGGCGATGGCTGCTTCCGGCTGTTTGACCGCGACTTCCGCGTAGACCTTCTGCACGGCGGCGACTCCCGATCCGAATTTCACGGCATGCCCGTTGGCGTGGAGAATGATCTCCAGGGCGGCGACGACCGCGAAGAGGTCGGCGAAGTCGAAATAGCCCAGATGCGCGATGCGGAAAATCTGGCCCTTCATGGTGCCCTGGCCGTTGGCGATAATCGCGCCGAAACGGCTGCGGAATTCCTTTACGATGACGCCGGAATCCATGCCCTTGGGGGCGCGGACGGCGGTGACGGACGAACCGGGCGAGGCTGCGGCGAACGGCTCCAGTCCCAGCTCCTGGACCGCGGCGCGGGTGGCCTTGGCGAGGAGCTGCGCATTATCGATCAGCTTATCCATGCCCACGGACTTCACGTATTTCAGCGCCGTGCCCAGGGCCAGAATCAGCGACGTCGCTGGGGTCCAACTGGATTCGCCCTTGTCGGCGTTCTTCTTTTCCTTCTTGAGATCGAAGTAATAGTGTGGCAGCTTGGAAGACGCGGAAAGCGCCCAGGCCTTGGGGCTGACCGAGAGGAACGCCAGGCCCGGCGGGATCATGAAGGCCTTCTGTGATCCGCCGATAACGATGTCCAGGCCCCACTCGTCGATCCTGAGCGGCATGGTGCCGAGGCCGGTGATGGCGTCGATGATGAACACGGCGTTCGTGTTCTTGATCACGGCCGCCATGCCCTGAATGTCGTGGGCGGCGCCTGTCGAAGTCTCGGATGCCTGCACGAAAACGCCTTTCGTTTCCGGCTCGGCCTTCAAGGCTTCGGCTACGCGGGCCACCGAAACCGTGTCGCCGTATTCGGCGGTGAGGACGGTGGCGCTCAAGCCGTAAGCCTTGGCGATTTCCACCCAGCGCTCGCCGAATTTTCCGGCCGAGCAGACGATCACTTTGTCCCCCGGGGAGAACAGGTTAGAAACCGCGGCGTCCATCGCGCCGGTTCCCGACGCGGCGAACAGGAGCACGTCATTCGAGGTGCCCATCACTTCCTTGAGGTCGGCCAGCGCCTGTTTGTAGACGTTGCGGAAATCCTCGGTCCGGTGGTGGAGGTCCGACGCCATCATTGCGTGGAGAGCAGGCGGATAGAGAGGGGTCGGGCCCGGAGTCAGCAGACGTTGTTTCTTAATATGCATGGTGAAGGGGTGATCTTCTAGAATATCAAATGTCATGCCCCTACTCGAACGAGTCCAGAAAGACATGGTCGAGGCCATGAAGGCCAAAGACGAGGTGCGCTTGAGCACGGTCCGGATGGTGAAGGCCGCGCTGAAGAAGCAGGAGGTGGACTCGATGAAGGCGCTGGACGAAGCCACCGAGATCCGGATTCTGCAGATCCTGATCAAGCAGCGCACCGAATCCGCCGACATGTTCCGCAAGGGCGGACGCGAGGAGCTTGCGGCCAAGGAGGAAGCCGAACGGGCGTTGATCGAGACCTACCTGCCGGCCGCTCCGGGCGACGAAGAGATCGAGGCGGCGATCGCAGCGGCCCTGGCCGAGACGGGCGTCACTTCGCAGAAGCAGATGGGCGTCGTGATGAAGGCGGTGCAGGCCAAGCTGGCCGGCAAGCGAGTGGACGGCAAGGCGCTTTCTGATAAGGTAAGAGCCCGGTTGAGCTGAAGCCAGCGAAAAAAGGACATCTGGAATCTTATGGCCGAGACCAAGTTCCGCCCTTACGTTTCATCGCAGATCAAGATGCAGGAGTTCACCTGGCGGGCGGTGGTGCTGGGGCTGGTGATGACCGTGGTGCTGGGCGCGGCCAATGCCTACCTGGGGCTGCGCGCCGGCATCACCATCGCCGCCACGTACCCGGCGGCGGTGATTTCGATGGCCGTGCTGCGCCTGCGCAAAGGCACCATTCTCGAAGAGAACCTGGCGCGAACCGCGGGGTCGATCGGGGAGAGCGTGGCCGCCGGCGCGATCTTTACGCTTCCGGCGTTCGTGATTTCGAGGTCGTGGCCGTCGTTCGCGCCCCAAGACGCATATTGGAAATCGACGGCCCTAATGGTGATTGGCAGCTTTCTCGGCGTGCTCTTCGTGTCGCTGGTGCGCCGCGTGATGGTGGAAGATCCGGACCTTCCGTTCCCCGAGTCCGTGGCGGCATCGGAGATTCACAAAGCCGGACAGGCGGGCTCGCAGGCGGCCAAGTTCTTGTTCTGGAATATGGGATTTGGCGCGGTATTGAAGCTGCTCTCGGAGCTGAAGCTGTTCGCCGCCGACCAGGACTTTCACGTGCGTGTCGGAGAAGCCGGCAGAAGCTTCGTGCGCCTCGGCGTCGGCGACGCCGCGCCCAAAGTCGCCACCGGAGCCATCAGCCCGTTCTCCGCGCCCAGCATCAGCCCGGCGTACATCGGCGTCGGCTATATCATCGGGCCCAAGCTGGCCGCCCTGAACTTCGCCGGCGGTGTGGTGGCGTGGGGCCTGCTGGTTCCGCTACTGATGTACTTGCTGGGTCCGCAGATTCAGGCTTTCCTGCCTCCCGGCGCGGGCGAAGGAGCGTGGGACACGCAGGCTTATGCGGTGTGGCGCTTCATCGTGCGTCCCATCGCCGTCGGCGGCATGCTGGTGGGCGCGGCAAACACGCTGTTTCGCATGCGCAAGAACCTGATGGGCGGGCTGGCTAAGGCCGTCACCGAACTGCGCGCCGGCTCAACGCCTCTGGAGCAACTGGACCGCACCGAGCGCTACATGAGCTCCAAGACCATATTCGGACTGATCGGTCTGATGTTCATCCTCATGTCGGTGCTCTATATTTTTCTGTCCGGCGACACCGGCAAGGGCATCGTCGCGGCGGTAGTGATGCTCATCATCGGCTTCTTCTTCGCCACCGTATCGGGGTACCTGGTCGGCGTGATCGGTTCAACCAATAATCCGATCTCGGGGTTGACGCTGTCGACTCTGATCATCGCGGCGCTGCTGATGGTGACGCTGGGCGCCACCGGAGCTGGCGGCGTGGCGGTTGTGCTGGGCGTGGCCGCAGTGGTCTGCGTCTCGTCGGCCGTAGCCGGCGAACTCCTTCAGGATTTCAAGGTCGGCTACATTCTGGGCGGTACGCCGCGTACCATTCAGCTCGTCGAGCTGATCGCCGTGACCGTGGCCAGCCTGGTGATGTACTTCCCGCTGCTGGTGCTGCACGAAGGCAACATCAAGGCTGGCGGCATCGGGTTTGGCGACAAGGCTCTGCCGGCTCCGCAGGCCGGATTGATGGCGGCGCTGTCGCAAGGCATCGTCGGCGGAGAGATGGCCTGGCCCCTCGTAGGAGTAGGGGTGCTGTTCGGCATCGCGATGGTGATGAGCCAGGTGCGAAGCCCCATGCTGGTGGCGACAGGTATGTACCTGCCGGTGGCCACCACGTTCTCGATTTTCGTCGGCGGCGTCATCCGTTGGATGACGGATTCGGCCGCGGAGCGGCGCGGGCTGAACGAAGCGCAGCGGACGCGCGTGGAGAACGCGGGGATTCTCTCGGCGTCGGGTATGATCGCCGGAGAGGCCATGGTCGGCCTCGTTTCCGCGACACTGATTTTCTTCGACAAGCCCCTGCCCGAGATCCTCAAGGAGCCATCTTATTTCGTAGGACTGGTGGCGCTGGCGCTGATCTCGCTGGTGCTGGTAAAGGTGCCGATCAACAACGCCGGCCGCCCCGAAGACCCCGCGCCGCCCTCGGCGATGATGTAGATGCGCGCTGTACACTAACGAAAAGATGCGAGCTATCCTGATTGTGTCCGTCGCCCTCGCCGGCGCTGCAACCGCCCAGATGAACAAACCGAGCGGCAAACAATTCCTGAATCCCATCGGAAAGGCCAAGCCGCCCGGATACACCCAGGTGGTCACCTCGCCGCCCGGCCGCATGATCTTCATCTCCGGGCAAGGCGGCATGTCCCCCGAAGAAGAAATGCCAAAGGATTTCTCCGCCCAAGTCAAGAACACCTTCGAGAACCTCGCAAGGTGCCTCAAAGCCGCCGGCGCCACCTTCGACGACATCGTCAAGATCAACTACTTTGTCACCGACATGTCTAGCCTCCAGGAACTCCGCCGCATCCGGGCGCAATACCTGAACATGGAGAACCCGCCGGCCGCCACCCTCGTGCAAGCCGGCCTCGCTCCAGGCCTGCTTGTCGAGATCGAGGCCGTCGCCATGGTCCCCGAAACGAAACGGTGAACTCAATGCGCATCGCCCTTTTTTCCCTGATTGCATTTGCCGCGCTGCCGGCCTCGGCGCGCGACGTGGACTTTTCGGACGTGCAGCCGATTCTGAGGAAGCACTGCCAGGGTTGCCACCGCCCCGGTGAGATCGGGCCCATGCCGCTCACGTCCTACAAGGAAGTGCGCCCCTGGGCCAAAGCCATCCGCGAGGCCGTGCTCCGCGGCACGATGCCCCCCTGGCACGCCGACGCCGAAACCAGCCGCCGCATCGTCAACAGCCGCCTGCTCGCCGCCGAAGAGATCCGCACGATCGCCGCCTGGGTTGAGCAGGGAGCCCGCGACTCAGCACCTCCCGCCGCCGAATCCGGTCCGCCCCCGCCCGAATCCGGCTGGCGTCTCGGCCGCCCCGACCTCGTCATCCGCGTCCCCGGCTACCAGGTGCCCGCCACCGGCACGGTCGAATACACCTTCCTCGTCACCCCCACTACCCTTCCCGAGGACAAATGGATCGCCGCCGCCGAATGGAAAATCGACCAGCGGGCCTACGTTCACCACATGAACGCCTTCATCCGCCCGCCCGGCTCCAGCTACATCGCGCCCGCGCCGAAGAATCAGTTCTACGTCGCTTCCAAAGCCGAACGCGGCGCGCGCCGCGAAGACGAGCGCGAAGTGGAGCGCCGCGAACTGCTGATCGGCTACGAGCCCGGCTACCGTCCCATCCCTTGGGGCGAAGGCCGCGCCAAGTTCCTCCGCCAGGGCTCCGACCTCGTCTTCGAGATGCACTACAACACCAACGGCAAGCCCGTCACGGATTACTCGGAGCTGGGAATCTACTTCCTCAAACAGCCCCCGCGCGAGCGTGTGCTCTCCGTGACCCCGGCGGATTCGAAGTTCGCCATTCCCCCCGGCGACCCCGCATTCCGCTCCAATTCCAGCGCAACGTTCACGTCAGAAGTGAAACTCATCTCCATGCAGCCGCACATGCACCTTCGCGGAAAGTCGTTCCGGATCGACGCCCTCTACCCCGACGGCCGGGGCGACGTGCTCCTCAACGTCCCCCGCTACGACTTCAACTGGCAGACCACGTATTTCTTCTCCCAGCCCCTCACCCTCCCCGCCGGCACGCGCCTCGATTGCGTCGCCCACTTCGACAACTCCCCCAACAACCGCTACAACCCCGACCCATCCGAGACCATCCGATGGGGCGACCAGAGCTGGGAAGAGATGGCCATCGGCTTCCTCGAAGTCGCCTTCGACGCTACCCGCGATCCCGCCGTGGCGGTGCTGAGCGACACCCCCAAGCCCGCCCCCTCCACCGCCTCCGCCCGCTAAGTTAGCGCTCCACTCGCACTAACTCGCGATCGATCGCCGCCAGATTCGGACGGCCCGACAGCGCCATCGCCAGCGCCAGTTCCGTCTGCAGCATCTCCAGGACCCGTTGCGCACCCGCGCTGCCGAACGAGCCCAATCCCCACAGCGGCGGCCGTCCCACCAGGACCGCCTTCGCTCCCAGCGCCAGCGCCTTGAGAATATCGGTGCCTCGCCGGAATCCGCCGTCCACCAGCACCGGCACCCGGCCCGCCGCCGCGTCCACAATCTCCGGCAGCACCTCGATCGTTGCCGGATCTCCGTCCAGGTAGCGCCCGCCGTGGTTCGACACGATCACTCCCGCGGCGCCGTGCTCCACCGCCAGCTTCGCGTCGGCCGCCGTCAGAATGCCTTTGATCAGCACCGGGACCCTCGCGTAAGCGTTCAACTTGTCGAGGAAACTCCACGTCAGCCCGGCCGTGAACCGGCTCGGCAGCCGGTAGCGGTCCGGCGCCGCATCCTCCCGCCTCCGGCGGTTCCGCAATTCGTTCTGCACCTCCGCCCGCACCAGGCCGTTGCGCAGGTCACGCTCCCGGTGTGGGAAATACGGCGCGTCCACGGTAAGGCACACCGCCTTGCAACCCTCGCCCACCGCCCTCTCGACGCGCTCCCTCGTCCCCTCCTCGTCCGGCCCGGCGTAAAGCTGGAACCATAGCGGCCCGGTGGCCGCCTTGGCGATCTTCTCAATCGGGTAGCTCGACGTCGTGCTCACCACCATGATCGTCTTCGCCGCCCCGGCCGCGCGCGCCATTGCCGGCTCGCCTTCCGCGTGCACCCGCCCATGCGTACCCGTCGGGGCTACCAGGACCGGCATCTCGATTTTCTGCCCGAACAAAGTGACCGAGCAGTCCAGCTTGCTCACGTCCACCAGCATCCTCGGCCGGAACGTGATCTTCCGGAACGCGTCGCGGTTGCGCTGCATGGTCCATTCGTCGTCCGCCGCGCCCGACACGAAGTCGTAGGCGTCACGCGCGATCGTCCGCCGGCACGCCGTATCGAAATCGAAAACGTTGATCATGTCCTGCAAGCCTAACGCGCGGTCCTGCCCGCGCAGCAGCGGCGAGGCGGCGGCGAAAGTCAGCAGACGGCGAGCGCAGTCGCGGCGAGTCATATGGGAACCGGAATATCACAAAAGCGCTCCGTTGTGCACTTCTTTTATGCTTGGGCCGGAATGACTGTACATGCCTGCACAAAATACGTACAAAGGGTTGATTCGTTCACAATTCCGTGATAACATCCCGTGCCATAAACCCCTGATGGAGGGCGAGGATGGCTCACCTCGTACGGATCGTTTCTCTCTGCCTCGTTCTGGCGATGCTGTGCGTAGCCCAGGACCGCGGCGCAATCTCAGGAATCATCACCGATCCCAGCGGAGCGGCGGTCCCGGAAGCTGCGGTTACCGCCAGGAACCCGGCCACCCGCCTGACGCAAAGTACCCTTACCGCGGCCGACGGCAGTTACAGTCTGCCCTATCTACCCGTCGCCGCCTACACGATCACGGTGGAAAAGCCCGGCTTCCAGAGGGCGCAAGCCAGCGACATCAATGTGAGCGTTAACTCGGTGGCGCGTGTGGATCTTCAGATGCAGGTAGGCGAGGTGCAACAAGTGGTTGAAGTGGCTGCCGCGGCTCCCCTGATTCAATCCGAACGCACCGATCTCGGCAAGGTTTTTAATTCCAGGACGATTACCGACCTCCCGCTGACCCTGTCGGGAGGGCTGCGTAATAACCTCCAGTTCGCTCTACTGACTCCGGGTGTGACCGTCACGCCCGGCGACAATCTCAGCCTTCGAATCGGCGGCGGACTCTCCGCCGAGCACAGCATGCTGCTCGACGGCGCGGAAGCCGGGAGCGAGCGCCGCAACGATCCCAGCTTCCAGTCGGTCAGCACCGATGCGATCGCAGAGTTCAAGGTCATCACCAACAGCTACTCCGCCGAATACGGCAGAACCGGCAATGGCATCATCAACTTCACCACCAAGTCCGGAACCAATGAGTTGCACGGTTCTCTTTTCGAGTTTTTTCGCAACGACAAACTGAATGCTCGCGGCTTCTACCCGCCCACGCGCTCCATCGTGCGACAGAACAATTATGGGGGAACGGCCGGCGGGCCGGTCTTTATTCCGAAGCTTTACGATGGGCGAAACAAAGCTTTCTTCTTTTTCTCCTACGAGAAGGCGATCTACCGGCAGGGAAATCCCGGAGGCCTTGTCTCGGTTCCGTCCGAAGCCATGCGCCAAGGCGACTTCAGCGTGTGGAAGGATGGCGCGGGCAACGTGATTCCGGTTTACGACCCGAACTCGACGCGCGTAGCCGGAGACCGCATTGTGCGCGATCAGTTCCCCGGCAACGTCATTCCGTCAAACAGGATTTCGCCCGTAGCCGCAACACTCAACAAGTATCTGCCCAAGCCCGACCTTCCCGGCATCTTCAACAACGTGCAGCGGGTAGGGAACCCGGGTAGCAACCAGGACGTATGGTCGACAAAGGGAGACTACGTTTTCAACGAAAAGAACCGTGTCAGCGGCCTTTTCAGCCGGCAGTTCTTCGGGTCGCCGGACCAGGTCGGGCCGATTCCCGGACCGCTGGGCGAGAATTTTCAAAGCTCAGGGATCAACAAGTTTTTCCGTGTCAATCACGATCTCGTCATCAGCCCGAGACTGCTCAACCACTTCACGTTCGGCTGGAACAAACGCGACGTGATCGAGTACTTTTCGCAGCGCTACTATGACATTCCCGACGCCGACAGGCAGATCATCGAGCTGAAAGGCGTCACCACGACGAGTCCGACCGGAAACCGGCGCCCGCCATCGCTCTACA
>JACXTT010005615.1_pt1 | contig 18183 bp, 13 predicted proteins | sample 9270951 | NCBI WGS metagenome assembly JACXTT01 (sample SAMN15532306, study PRJNA645909) | rock metagenome | isolation source: weathered quartz diorite | place: Puerto Rico | collected 2017-06-21 | reverse complement strand
CTCCAGGCCCGCACGCGCGAGCGCGGCGAGCTCGTGCTGAACGCGGCGGCGGCCACGATCGGCTAGCGCCTACTGGCTCGAGATCTCGTAGCGGGCGAGCGGGAATTCCTCGTTCGCCTTGACGATGATGCGCTTGCCGAGCGCCTTCTCGAGCCGGTCGAGGCCCGCGTTCTCGGCCTCGCAGAGGAACGAAGCGACCAGCGGACTCGTGCGCACGATCACCCGCGTGGTGCCGGGCGGGAACACCGTCGGCTGCCAGACCTTCCGCAGGATCTCGTAGGACACGGTCTCGGGTGACTTCACGAGCCCGGTGGCCTCGCAGTGCGGGCAGGGCGAGCAGAGCACCTGCTTCAGGCTCTCGCGCGTCCGCTTGCGCGTCATCTCGACGAGCCCGAGCTCGGAGATCTTCAGGATCTTCGTCTGCGCCTTGTCCTTCTCGCGCACGACTTCCTGGAGCGCCTCGTACACGCGCTGCCGGTCGGCCGCCTTCTCCATGTCGATGAAGTCGATGATGATGAGCCCGCCGATGTTGCGCAGGCGGAGCTGGCGCACGACTTCCTCGGCGGCTTCGAGGTTCGTCTTCAGGATCGTCTCGTCCTGGTTCTTCTTGCCGACGTAGCGGCCGGTGTTGACGTCGACGGCGGTCAGCGCCTCGGTTCGCTCGATCACCAGGTAGCCACCCGACTTGAGCCACACCTTGCGGTCGAGCGCCTTGTCGATCTGCGCTTCGACGCCGAACTCCTCGAAGATCGGGACCTCGCCCTCGTAGAGCGCGACCCGTCCCTTCAGGCGCGGCGCCAGCGTCTCGACGAGATCGAGCACGCGCTGGTACTCCTCGGGAGAGTCGACCCAGACGCGGCCGATCTCCGGGGTGAACAGATCGCGCACCGTGCGCTGGACCTGATCCGCGTCGTGGTAGAGCACGGCGGGTGCGGCGCTCGCCTCGGCCTTGGCGAGGATCCGTTCCCACTCGCGCGTGAGGTAGGCGATGTCGGCCTGGAATTCCTTCTTCGACAGGCCTTCGCAGACGGTGCGCACGATGAAGCCGCCGCCCTGCGCCGGGCGGAGGCTGGTGACCAGCTCCTTCAGCCGGCGCCGCTCCTGCTCGTCGGCGATGCGCCGCGAGACGCCGATGTGGTTCGTCGTCGGCATGTACACGAGGTAACGGCCGGCGAGGCTGATGTACGACGTGACGCGCGACCCCTTCGTGCCCATCGGCTCCTTCGAGACCTGGACGAGGATCTCCTGGCCGCGCGACAGCGTCGCTTCGAGAGGGGCCTTCGGCGCGCGTCGGCGCGTGCGCACCGGCGACTCGTCTTCGCCGCTGGCATCGCCGTTGGTCGCGGGCTCGATCGCTCCCTCCGGGGAGGCGCCGTCCGCGGCGCCGTCGATCTCGAGGTCGAAGCCCGCGGCCGCGGCCTCGGGCTCCGCCGCGGTCTCGCCCTCGACGGCCGCTTCGCTCGGGATCTCGTCGACGGGCTCGCCGGGCGGCGGGCTCTCGCCGAGGTCGTGCAGGAAGTCCGACGCGTGCAGGAACGCCGCCTTCTCGAAGCCGATGTCGACGAACGCCGCCTGCATGCCGGGCAGCACGCGCTGCACGCGGCCCTTGTAGACGTTGCCGACCGTGCCGCGCTTGCGCTGGCGCTCGATGAAGATCTCGGCGAGCTGACCGCCCTCGACGATCGCGACCCGGCTCTCCTGCGGGGTGCAGTTCAGGATGATGTGCTTCTTCACGTGGATCCGACGGCGCGACCGGGTTGGCTCGTCGCCGCCTGGCGGGCGCGGCCGAGCAGCGGCGGAGTATACGAGCGGACCAAGGGGTGCGCAACGTGCGCCCCCGAGTGCTCCGCAGTGAACGACGCGTGAAGTTCCCGAGCCTTCGCGGCGGGCTGCTTGACTTCACCGGACCCCGCCGTTAGCGTCCGCCGCAAGCATCGATCCTGACGGAGGTTTCTCTTCGACTCGGCGAGCGTACTGAACACCAAGGTCCTGGTTCTCAACAGGGCCTACCTGCCGATCCACATCACCTCGGTTCGGCGCGCGTGCTCGCTCCTCTACCAGGGCATCGCGAAGGCGGTCGACGAACAGTATCAGACCTTCGACTTCGCGAGCTGGTCGGCGCTCTCGGCCGAGATCCACGACGACACGATCGGCCGCGTCGGACGCTCGATGCGGGTGCCGCGGGTCATCCTGCTCGTCGCCTACGATCGCGTGCCGAAGCGGCACGTCCGCTTCAGCCGTTTCAACGTCTACGCACGCGACCGCAACACGTGCCAGTATTGCGGTAAGGCGTTCTCGCGAAACGACCTCAACCTCGACCACGTGATCCCGCGATCGCAGGGCGGAACCTCGACGTGGGAGAACGTGGTCTGCTCGTGCCTGCGCTGCAATCGCCTGAAGGGCGGATGCTCGCCCGAGCAGGCCGGGATGACGCTGCTCCGAAAGCCGTTCCGTCCGAACTGGACTCCGTTCGTGCTCGAGACCTGGAGCCTGCGGCGCCACCGCGAGTGGCTGCCGTTCCTGTCGACGGTCGACGCCGCGTACTGGAACAGCGAGCTCATGGAGCGCTGAGAAGCGCCCCGGACGCGGCCGGGAGCGGATTCGCGCGGCCTCCTAGATGTAGTGGTGGTCCGACGGGAAGAACACATTCTGTAGTGTTTTCACCTTGACTCCCTCGGGGGCCTGTGTGAGAAGCCCGGGCATGCGAATCAAGCGGCTCGAACTCTGCGGTTTCAAGTCTTTCGTCGACCCCACGAGCCTCGAGCTGTCGCGCGGCATCAGCGGAATCGTCGGTCCGAACGGCTGCGGAAAGTCGAACCTGGTCGATGCCTTGCGCTGGGTCCTCGGCGAGCAATCGGCGAAGCGCCTGCGCGGCGACGCCATGGAAGACGTGATCTTCAACGGCACGGCGACCGGCCGCGGGCCGGCGGGCATGGCCGAGGTCTCGCTGCTACTCGACAACGAGGAGCCGATCGTCGGCCTCGAGGAGCCGTCGCAGATCGTCCAGCAACTCCGCGACGTACCCGAGATCCAGGTCACGCGGCGTTACTTCCGCTCGGGTGAGTCCGAATATCTGATCAACAACCGGCCGTGCCGTCTGAAAGACGTGACCGAGCTCTTCCTCGGCACGGGCGTCGGCACCAAGGCCTACGCGATGATCGAGCAGGGCCGCGTCGATCAGCTCGTCAACGCCAAGCCGGCCGACATCCGGCTGTTCATCGAGGAAGCCGCCGGCACGACCCTCTATCGCGACCGGCGTCTGGCGGCCGAGCGGAAGATGGAGCGCACCCGCGACAACCTCGCGCGCGTGACCGACATCCTCCAGGAGATCGACAAGAACATCGCGTTCTACCGGCGCCTCGCGAAGCGCGCGGAGCAGTATCGGCTCTGCCAGGAGGAGCTCCGCACGGTCGAGCTGCAAGTGTCGAAGCGACGCCTCGATCGCATCGAAGGCGAGATCGCCGCGATCGTCGCGCGCCGCGACCAGCTCCGCGACCAGGAGGCCACGGGAATGGCCGCGATCGACCGCTCGGAGCGCGAGCGCGAGGACGCGCGCCAGCGCCTCGATTCCGCCGAGCGCGAGCTCCACGGCCGGCAGACCGCACTGTTCGAGATCCGCGCCGCGAAGGACCGTGCGCAAGCGCGGATCGAGATGCTCGATCGCGAGGAGGTCGAGAGCCGCCAGCAGCTCGAGGCTTTCGACCGCGATCGCGAGGCCTCGGAGGGCCGCGTTGCCGAGCTCGGCGGCGAGGCCGAGCAGCGCGATCGGGTGCTCGCGGAGCTCGCGGAGCAGAACCAGCAACGGCAGAGCGATCTGACCGCGAGCCTCGACGCGCTCGCCGTCGAGGAGCGCGAAGTCGCCGCACTCGCCGCGCGCGTCGACCGCGCGAAGACGCAGAACGTCGAGCACCAGCGCGCCGAAGCGGAGCTCCGCAATCGCCTGCGCTCCGCCGAGGACCGCAAGCTCGACCGCGGGCGACGGCGCGAGCAGCTCGCGGCCGACATCGCCGCCACGTCGGCCGAAACCGAGCGTCTGGCCGGCGAAGTCGAGCGGCTGACGCGCGAGCGGCACGAGCTCGCGGAGCGTCTCGAAGCGACTGCGGCGGAGCAGCGGCGCTTGAAGGAGCGGGTGGGCGCGCTTCGTACCGAGAAGGCCGCGATCGAGCGTGCGTCGCTCGCGGCGGCCGCGTCGCTCGCGGAGGCCCAGTCGCGGCTCGACGCCGCCGAGGAAGTCGAACGCGGCTTCGGGCGTTATCACGAAGGCGTCCAGGCGGTGATGCGGAAGCATGCCGCGCAGCCGAACGGCGTGCTCAACCTGGTGGCCGAGGTGATCGATGCGCCGCCGGAGTTCGAGAAGGCGGTGGCGGCGGTACTCGGCGAGCGCTTGCAGTACGTCGTCGTGCGGACGCCGCAGGATGCGCGCGACGCGATCCGCGAGCTGAAGGACGAGCAGAGTGGGCGCAGCAACTTCATTCCGGTCGACCCACGGCGACCGTACGGCATGGAGCGGGGCGTCGCCGCACGCGGCGGGATGACCGGTCTGCTGGACGTGGTGCGGGTGGAGGAAGGTTACGGTGCGCTCGCCGAGAGCCTGCTCGGCGATGCCGTCCTGGTCGACGATCTCGACCGCGGTCTCGAGCTCTGGCGGCAGAACGGTCACTGGCGGACGCTCGTGACGCTCGACGGCGAGGTCGTACACGCGGACGGCGTCGTCGCCGGCGGCAGCTCCGGACCCTACGAAGAGCGGCTGCTCGCGCAGCGCCGCGAGATCCGCCGCCTGCGCGCGGAGGTCGAGCGCCTCGCGGGCGAGGTCGCGGAGCTGGCGAACCAGCGCGCGGCGCGCACGGCCGAGCTCGAGGCCGAGGAGAAGGCGCTGGCCGCGACGGAACCGACGCATCGCGAGCTCAGCATCGCCGCGGTCTCGGTCGGCAAGGATGCGGAGCGCGCGAACGGCGACCTCGCGCGCGGCCGGAGCGGCCTCGAGCGGGCCGGCCTCGAAGACCGCCGCCTCGCGGAAGAGCTCGCCGGGCTCGCCGAAGGCGCGGCACGAGATCAACAAGCGATCGAGCGGGTGGCCACCGAGCGAAGCCTCGGCGAGGACGAGCGGAAGTCGGCGGAGGAAGAGCTGATCGGACGGCGCAGCCGCTTCGAAGCCAACAAGGGGGCGGTCACCGAGGTGAAGATCGCGCAGGCCCAGGCGCGCGAGAAGGAAACCGCGCTTCGCCAGGGACTCGCGCAAATGCGCGCGCAGATCGACGAGCTCGCACAACGCATGCAGCAGCGCGCCGCCCAGGCGGAGACCATCCGGGCGCGCGCCGAGCGTCGCGCCACGGAACGCGTCGAGCAGGCGGCGACGCTCGCGACGAGTCAAGCGAGCGAGACCGAGCGACAGACGGAGTTCGACGCCGCGCGCACCGCGGCCGAGGAGCTCCGCCGCGCCATCGAGGCGACCGAGCAGGCGCTGAACGCGCTCCGCGCCGAGCTCGATCAGATCCGGCAGGATCGGTCGAACCGCGAGCTCGCGCTCGCCGAGCACGAAATGCGCCGCGATCACATGATCGCCGGCATCCGCGAGCGCTATCAGGTCGAGCTCGCCGAGGTTGCGATCGAAGACGGCGACGCGGCCGAGCTCGAGGCCCGCCTGCAGACGCTGCAGCAGAAGATCGACCGCATGGATCGCAGCACGGTCGGCGTCGAGGCGATGCAGGAGCTCGGCACGATGGAGGAGCGCCGCGGCTTCCTCATCAAGGAGCGCGACGATCTCCAGCAATCGATCGGCGACCTGCAGAAGACGATCTCGAACCTGAACCGCATGAGCCGCGACCGCTTCGCCGAGACCTTCGCGGCCGTGAACGAGAAGTTCCAGGAGACGTTCCCGCGCCTGTTCCGCGGCGGCCGCGCGCGATTGATGCTGGCCGACGAGAACGACCTCATGGAGACCGGCGTCGACATCCAGGTGCAGCCGCCGGGAATGAACCTGCGGGCGCTGAGCCTGCTGTCCGGCGGACAGAAGGCGCTCACCGCCGTGAGCCTCATCTTCTCGCTGTTCATGTGCCGGCCGAGCCCGTTCTGCGTGCTCGACGAAGTCGACGCGCCGCTCGACGACGCCAACATCGACCGCTTCAACCAGATCGTGTCCGACATGGGCCGTGGGTCGCAGTTCCTGCTGATCACCCACAACCAGCGGACCATGGAGGTCGCGGATCGGCTCTACGGCGTCACCATGGAAGAGCCGGGGGTGTCGAAGATCGTCTCGGTGCGGCTCCAGTCCACGCAAACGGCGGCCTGAAGCTTCCGGTTCGCGGCATCTTCCCTTCTTCCGCCACGCGTTCTAACTAGTCGCGGTTCGGAGGAGTGCGCCCGCGATGAACGAGCTCATGCAGTCCTGGCCGCTGTCGCCCGACGCCACGACGGCAGGCCTGGCCGTCCTCGGGGTCGTCCTCGTCGTGCTGCTCGCGGTGCTGTTGCGGGGCCGGGCGAAGTCCGCCGAAGCTCCGCGACAGCCGGAAACGGAACCGACCGAGATCGAGATCGACGCGGGCGCCGAGCCTGCTGAAGTCGAGGAGGACGAAACCGAGGAGCCTCCGCTCCCCGAGCCGGCCGCTCCTGCGCCGCCGCCGCTCTCCGCCGCGGCCCGCCTGCGCGGCGCGCTCGCCAAGAGCCGCGAGACGCTGCGGCAACGTCTCGCCGACGTCTTCGGAGGGAATCGCGAGCTCGACGCGATCCTCGAGTCGCTCGAGGAGGCACTGCTGATCGCCGACGTCGGGGTGAAGACCACCTCGAAGATCCTGAAGACCGTGCGCGAGCGCTGCGCGGGCGAGAAGCAGCCGGCCGAGAGCAAGGTGCGCGACGCGCTGCAGGCCGCGATCGAGGACGTGCTCGGCAGCGGCGGACCGAAGACGCGCACCTCGAAGCCGTGGGTCGTGCTCGTCTGCGGCGTGAACGGGGTCGGCAAGACGACCTCGATCGGCAAGCTCGCGGCGCACTTCCGCGCCGCCGGGGACGAGGTGCTGCTGGTCGCGGCCGATACGTTTCGCGCCGCGGCCATCGACCAGCTCGGCATCTGGGCCGAGCGCGTCGGCGCCGATCTCGTGCGCCATCAGAGTGGAGCCGATCCCGGCGCCGTCGCCTTCGACGGCATGAAGGCCGCCGTCGCGCGCGGCACCGACCTCGTGCTCGTCGACACGGCGGGCCGTCTGCACACCCGCGAAAACCTGATGGACGAGATCCGCAAAGTGAGCCGCGTGATCGGCAAAGGTCTACCCGGTGCGCCGCACGAAGTCTGGCTCGTGCTCGACGCGACGACGGGCCAGAACGCACTCCACCAAGCGAAGGTCTTCGGTGACACGCTCGGCCTGACGGGGATCGTGCTCACGAAGCTCGACGGAACCGCCAAGGGCGGCGCGGCACTCGCCGTGCGCGAGGAGCTCGGCGTGCCGATCCTGTTCATCGGAGTGGGCGAGGGGATCGACGATTTGCGCCCGTTCTCGAACGTCGACTACGCGCGGGCGCTGCTCGGAGACGAGAGCGAGATCGCACGGGCGAACTGAAGGCCGTGCGCGTGCCGAAGGCAGCATCGAAGGATTTGTCGGTGGCAATCGCAGCGTGGTAACGTCTCCGCGAAATCGACCCTGATCTTCGACAACCGGAGGTACACCGTGACCAGTCGTCTCGTCCGCACGCTCTTCCTGGCGTCGCTCTTCACGATCACGATCGCGCTTTCGCCCGCTCACGCGCAGGCGACGCGGAGCTGGGTGTCGGGGGTCGGAGACGACGTCAACCCCTGCAGCAGGACCGCCCCGTGCAAGACGTTCGCCGGCGCGATCTCGAAGACGCTCCCTGGCGGCGAGATCGACGTGATCGATCCCGGTAGCTTCGGCCCGGTCACGATCACGAAGTCGATCATCATCGACGGTCACCCGTTCGAGGCCGGCGTTTTGGCCTCGGGCGGAAACGGGATCATCGTCAACGCCGCCCCGACCGACGTGGTACGCCTGCGTGGACTCAACATCTTCGGTACCTCGAATGCCCTCGAAGGCGTGAAGATCCTCCAAGCGGGCACGGTGATCATCGAAGATTGCACCATCGAACAGTTCACGGACGGCGTGAACGCGGCAGCGATCGACACGCTCTCGATCGAGAGGAGCAGTCTGTCCGGCTTCACGCAGGCCGGCATCCTCTTCAACCCGTCGCAGCTCGGCTCCAAGATGAACCTTCGCGACGTCAGCATTTCGGGTGCTACGAACGGGGCCGTCTCGATTACCCCGTCGGGTGGCGGGACCGGCAAGGTCTCGATCGACTCGTCGCGCCTCATGGCCAGCTCGTTCGGACTGCGCATCAGCGGACCCGCCGTCGCGACGGTCATGAACTCCGTCGCTTCCGGCAATACCAACAACGGGTTCGTCGCCACCGGCGCGGGTAGCGAGATGTTCATCGTGGACTCGAATTCCGTGCACAACGGCGCGAACGGGGTGGCTTCGACGAACAGCGCCAAGGTCCGGCTGTCGCGCGTCGCGATCACGAACAACAGCGCGGCCGGGTTGTTGGCGTCCGGCGGTGGAACCATCGAAACGTTCAGCAACGTCAACAACGCCGGGAACGTGACGAACGGGACACCCACGGGAACCATTGCCTCGCAGTGATCCCCGGCCGCCCGGAGCGAGATTCGATCGTCGGCTGGCCCGGACGCATGCTTTACAGCGTGCGTCCGGTGTGTTAACCCGGCCGGTCAAGAGAAGACGGAGGAAGAATGGAAGCAGCGCAGTCGGGAACCCAGTCGATCGTCGAACAGTACAAGCTCCACGCCTCGGATACGGGTTCCCCTGAAGTCCAGGTCGCGCTGCTGAGTGCACGGATCAGCCATCTCACCGAGCACTTCAAGACACACGTGAAGGATCACCATTCCCGCCGGGGGCTGCTGCAACTGGTCGGCCAGCGTCGTCGCCTGCTCGATTACCTGCGACGGAGCGATTTCGGCCGCTACAAGAGCCTGATCGAGCGTCTCGGGCTCCGTAGGTAGCTCTGCGGGCGGGATCGTCTCACCTCGAGCCGCTCCCTCCCTGTCTCTGAAAAATTTCGATTCGGCGGCCAGGCCACGAGATGGGCCGGCCGGCCGAGACAGGAGTGGTGTACATGAAGATCGTAGAGCGGGACTTCCACGGCCGGAAGCTCTCCATCGAGGTGGGGCGCGTCGCCAAGCAGGCGAGCGGCTCCGCGCTGGTCCGTTACGGCGACACGGTGGTCCTGGTGACCGCGGTGTCCTCGAAGGACGCGCGCGAGGGAATCGATTTCTTCCCTCTGACCGTCGACTACCAGGAAAAGACGTTCGCCGCGGGCAAGATCCCCGGCGGCTTCTTCAAGCGCGAGGGACGGCCGTCCGAGAAGGAAGTTCTCACCTCGCGGCTGATCGACCGACCGCTGCGGCCGAACTTCGCCGAGGGCTTCCTCTGCGAGACGCAGGTGATCGCGACCGTGCTGTCCGCCGATCGCGACAACGACCCCGACGTGATCGCACTGTGCGGCGCCTCCGCGGCGCTGCAGGTGTCGGACATCCCGTTCAACGGGCCGCTCGCGGCCGTTCGCATGGGCCGCATCGACGGCCAGCTGGTTGTCAACCCCACGCTGGAAGCCCTCGCGCAGAGTGACCTGAACATGGTCGTCGCCTGCAGCCGTGACGCGATCGTCATGGTCGAGGGCGGCGCCCGCATCGTTCCCGAGGACGTGATCCTCGATGCTCTGTTCGGCGCCCTCGAGGCCTGCCAGCCGATCCTCGACATGCAGGACGAGCTCCGCGCCGCGCTCGGCAAGCCGAAGCGCGAGGTGGTGCCGCCGAAGCGTGACGAGGCTCTCTACGCGAAGGTCCAGGGGCTTGCCGTTCCGAAGATCCGCGAGGGCATGAGCCACACGGCGAAGTTCGCGCGCAGCGACGCACTCCGCGCCGCCCGCCGCGGCACCCGCGAGGCGCTGGCCGCCGAGTTCCCGGATCGCGATCGCGAGATCGCCCGCTACTACGAGGACATCGAGTTCAACACGTTCCGCGGCACCATCGTCGCCGAGAACAAGCGCGTGGACGGCCGCGGCCTGACCGACATCCGGCCGATCAACTGCGAGGTGCAGATCCTGCCCCGCACGCACGGTTCGGCGCTGTTCACGCGCGGCGAGACCCAGGCGCTCTGCGTGACCACGCTTGGCACCACGTCCGACGAGCAGAAGATCGACGCGCTGCTCGGCGAGTACTTCAAACGCTTCATGCTGCACTACAACTTCCCGCCGTTCAGCGTCGGCGAGGTGAAGTTCTTGCGCAGCCCCGGCCGTCGCGAGATCGGCCACGGCGCCCTGGCCGAGCGTGCGCTCGCGGCGGTGCTGCCCGACGAAGGGAAGTTCCCGTACACGGTCCGCCTCGTCTCCGAGGTGCTCGAGTCCAACGGCTCCTCCTCGATGGCGACGATCTGCGGCGGAACGCTGTCGCTGCTCGACGCCGGAGTGCCGATCGTCGCGCCGGTTGCCGGCGTCGCCATGGGCCTCATCAAGGAAGGCAAAGAGGTCCGCGTGCTGACCGACATCCTCGGCGACGAGGATCACCTCGGCGACATGGACTTCAAGGTCGCGGGCACGAAGGACGGCGTGACCGCCGTCCAGATGGACAACAAGATCGGCGGCGTCAGCCGCGAGGTCATGCGCGACGCGCTCTACCAGGCGCGTGACGGCCGCGTCTTCATCCTCGGCCAGATGGCGAAGACGATGACCCAGCCGCGCGAGGAGATGTCCACCTACGCGCCGCGCATCACCACGCTGAAGATCCGCGTCGACAAGATCCGCGACGTGATCGGACCCGGCGGCAAGGTGATCCGCTCGATCGTCGAGGAGACCGGCGCGAAGATCGACGTCGAGGACGACGGTACGATCCTGATCGCATCCGCCGACGGCGAGGCCATGAAGCGCGCGATCGATCGCATCAACTCGATCACCGCGGAAGCCGAGATCGGCAAGATCTACAAGGGCAAGGTCCGGAAGATCATGGACTTCGGCGCGTTCGTCGAAATCCTTCCCGGCACCGATGGCCTGGTTCACATCTCGCAGCTCTCGAACCAGCGCGTCGCCAAGGTGACCGACGTGGTCAACGAGGGCGACGAGATCCACGTGAAGGTCCTCGAGATCGACCCCAAGAGCGGGAAGATCCGGCTGTCGCTGCGCGAGGCGCAGCGCGAGATGAACGCCGCGGGCCAGAACTGAGACGTTCTGGTGGGCAGCGTCCGGATGCGAGTCCGTCGTCTCCGTCCTGACGCGCGCCTGCCCGTGTACATGTCCGAGCAGGCGGCCGGGCTCGACCTGGCCGCCGCGCTCGACGAGCCGGTGACGCTCGCTCCCGGAGAGCGCGCGCTCGTCGGCACCGGCCTGGCGATCGCGCTCGATCCCGGCTTCGAAGCGCAGGTGCGGCCGCGGAGCGGCCTCGCGCTGAAGCACGGCGTGACGCTGCTGAACTCTCCCGGCACGATCGATGCCGACTACCGCGGCGAGGTGCGGGTCCTGCTCGTGAACCTCGGGCACGAGACGGTGACGATCCAGCCCGGCGATCGCATCGCGCAGATGGTGATCGCTCCGGTCACGCGCGTCGAGTGCATCGAGAGCGATTCGCTCGACGACACCACGCGCGGTAGCGGCGGATTCGGCCACACCGGCTGACGGCTCTCGCGCACGGCCCGCGCGCGCCAGGGTACTCGTCCTGGCTTCGCTTTCTCGCTAGAAGACGCTGGTGATCGATCGCTACTCCCGTCCCGAGATGACCGCGGTGTGGTCGGAGGAGCGGAAGTTCGCCCTCTGGCTCGAGATCGAGGTGCTGGCCGCCGAAGCGCTCGCCGAGCGCGGCGAAGTGCCGAAGGCGGCGATCGCGAAGCTGCGCGCGCTTCCGCCCGTCGACGTGGCGCGCGTTCGCGAGCTCGAACGCACGTCGCAGCACGAGGTCATCGCGTTCCTTTCGGCCGTCGCCGAGAAGGGCGGCGATCCCGTGCGCTACCTTCACCTCGGGATGACGTCCTCCGATGTGATGGACACCGCGTACGCGGTGCAGATGAAGGAAGCCGGCGACAAGCTGCTCGCCGGGCTCGACCGGCTGCTCGAGATCGTCCGCGCGCAGGCGTTTCGCCACAAAGACCTGCCGATGATCGGCCGCACGCACGGCATCCATGCCGAGCCGATCACGCTCGGGTTGAAGCTCGCGCACTGGTGGGCGGAGCTCTGCCGCGACCGCCACCGCCTCGCACAGGCCCGGGACGAAGTCGCGTTCGGCAAGATCTCGGGAGCGGTCGGAACGTTCGCGCACTCGGCGCCCGACGTCGAGGCCTACGTCTGCGAGCGCCTCGGCCTCCAACCCGAACCGCTCGCGACGCAGGTCGTGCCGCGCGATCGTCACGCCGCGTTCTTCGGAGCGCTCGCGCTGCTAGCGTCGTCGATCGAGCGCATCGCCGTGGAGATCCGCCATCTGCAGCGCACCGAAGTGCTCGAAGTGCTGGAGCCGTTCGGCCGCGGGCAGAAGGGGTCCTCCGCGATGCCGCACAAGCGGAACCCGATCCTCACCGAGAACCTCTGCGGCCTCGCGCGGCTCGTCCGCGGCTACGGCCAGGTCGCGCTCGACAACGTGCCGCTCTGGCACGAACGCGACATCTCGCATTCGTCGGCGGAGCGCGTGATCGGGCCCGACGCGACCATCGCCATGGATTTCATGATGGCCCGGCTGGGCGGGGTGATCGAAGGCATGGAGGTGCGTCCCGAGTCGATGCAGCGGAATCTCGACCTCACCGGCGGCGCGCTGTTCTCGGAGTCGCTGCTGCTCGCGCTGGTCCGGAAGGGCCTCACCCGCGACACCGCCTACGCGCTGGTGCAACCGCACGCGCTCGCGGCCTCGGCCGGGCAGGGAACGTTCCTCGCTCTGGTGCTCGGTGACCCGATGATCCGCCGCACGTTGGACGAGCACGAGATTCGGTCGACCATCGACGCAGGTCACGCTTTGCGCTACGTGGACACCCTGTTCGAGCGGGTGTTCGGCGGCCGCTGAACGCAGGATCGGGAGGGGTGCATGGAGAAGCGGGAGCTCATCTACGAGGGCAAGGCCAAGAAGCTCTACACGACCGACGACCCCGATCTGCTCATCCAGTACTTCAAGGATGACGCCACGGCGTTCAACGCGAAGAAGAAGGGCACGATCGAGGGCAAGGGCGTCATCAACAACCGGATGTCCGAGATCTTCTTCACGCTGCTCGAGCGCGAGGGCGTGAAGACGCATTTCGTGAAACGGCTCGACGATCGCGAGATGCTGGTGCGCCGCCTCGAGATCATCCCGGTCGAGACGGTCGTCCGGAACATCATCGCCGGCAGCATGGCGAGGCGCCTCGGCTTCGAGGAAGGCAAGGACCTGCCGCGGCCCGTCGTCGAGTACTACTACAAGAGCGATCCGCTCGACGATCCGTTGATCATCGACGACCACATCCTCGTGTTCGGCTGGGCGAGCGAGAAGGAGCTGGCTTCGATTCGCTCGATGGCGCTCAAGGTGAACGACGTGGTGCGCCGCTTCCTCGACGGTCGGGGCATCCTGCTCGTCGACGCGAAGTACGAGTTCGGGCGCCACAAGGGCGAGGTCCTGCTCGGCGACGAGATCTGCCCGGATACCTGCCGCTTCTGGGACAAGACCACCCGCGAGAAGCTCGACAAGGACCGCTTCCGCCGCGACATGGGCGGCGTCGAGGATGCCTACCGCGAGATGATGGGCCGGGTGTCGTGACCGCCAAGGTCTTCGTCACGCCGAAGCGCGGCGTGCTCGATCCGCAGGGCAAGGCGGTCGCGCACGCGCTGCACGCGCTCGGCTTCACCGACGTGGGCGACGTGCGGATCGGCAAGTACATCGAAGTCGGGCTCGACGGCGCGGCGAAGGACGCCGCGGCCGGGCGCGTCCGCGAGATGTGCGAGAAGCTACTCGCGAACCAGGTGATCGAAGACTTTCGCTTCGAGATCGTCGACGACGGCGCGAAGCGCGGTTGAAGGGGCTCCGGAGCGCCGGAGGGGCGCTCCGGGATCGATCCGGGGGCGGATCGATGAGGCGGAAGTGTTTCGGCAAGGCGGTGGGTCGGGCGGCCCGAATCGAGTTCGGGCGGCGCAAGCTGTCGATGCGGCCGAGCACCGCACAGGGCGTATGAAATGAAGTGGGGCGTTCTCGTATTCCCGGGATCGAACGACGACCACGATGCGCTGTGGGCGCTCGCGGACGTGCTCGGCGAGGAGGCCGTGCCGCTCTGGCACAAGGACGCGAACCTGCACGGGGTGGAGGCGATCGTCGTCCCGGGCGGCTTCTCGTACGGTGACTACCTTCGTTGCGGCGCCATGGCGCGCTTCTCTCCCGTCATGCAGAGCGTGAAGGCGCTCGCCGCCGAGGGCGGCTTCGTGGTCGGAGTGTGCAACGGCTTCCAGATCCTCTGCGAGTCCGGGCTGCTGCCGGGCGCTCTGGTGCGAAACCGCGATCTCCGCTTCGTCTGCAAGACGGCGCGTATCCGCGTCGAGAACGCCGACACCGCGTTCACGCGGCGCTGCCGCCGTGGCGAGGTGCTCGAGATCCCGATCAAGCACGGCGAGGGCTGCTACTTCGCCGACGACGAGACGCTCGCGTCGTTGCGAGCGAACGGGCAGATCCTCTTCCGCTACGTCGGCGCGGACGGAGAAGCGGGTGAGGCGAGCAACCCGAACGGCGCGATCGAATCGATCGCCGGCGTGATGAATGCCGGGGGCAACGTATTCGGCCTGATGCCGCATCCGGAGCACGCCGTCGACGCGATCGTCGGCGGCGAGGACGGGCAGAAGCTCTTCCGCTCGTTGATCGACGCGGGAACGGCCCGCGGTGCGCGTCGCGGGGCTGCGGCGGGGGCCCCTTCGTGAGCGCGCGGCCGGCGATCACGCAGCAGCACGCGCTCGAGCACGGCCTCTCCGCGGAGGAGTGGGAGAAGATCCTCTCGATCCTCGGGCGCGCCCCGACGATCGAGGAGCTCGGCGTGTTCTCCGCCATGTGGTCGGAGCATTGCAGCTACAAGAGCTCGCGGATCCATCTGAAGAACCTGCCGACGACCGGACCGCACGTGATCCAAGGCCCAGGGGAGAACGCCGGTGCCGTCGACATCGGCGAAGGACTGGCCGCGGTCTTCAAGATCGAGAGCCACAACCATCCGTCGTTCATCGAGCCCTACCAGGGCGCGGCGACGGGCGTCGGCGGCATCTTGCGCGACGTCTTCACGATGGGCGCGCGGCCGATCGCGAACCTGAACTCGCTCCGCTTCGGCTCGCCCGAGCACGCCCGCACGCCGCAGCTCGTGAAGGGAGTCGTCGCGGGCATCGGCGGCTACGGCAACTGCGTCGGGGTCGCGACCGTGGGCGGCGAAGTCTACTTCGACGCCGGCTACGACCAGAACATCTTGGTGAACGCGTTCACGCTCGGCGTGGTGCGCCAAGACCGCATCTTCCGCGCCGCCGCGAGCGGCGTCGGCAATCCGGTCATGTACGTCGGCTCGCGCACCGGGCGCGACGGCATCCACGGTGCGAGCATGGCGTCCGCGGAGTTCGACCAGACCTCCGAGGAGAAGCGCCCGACCGTGCAGGTCGGCGATCCCTTCACCGAGAAGCTGCTGCTCGAGGCCTGCCTCGAGCTGATGGCGAGCGACTGCATCGTGGCCATCCAGGACATGGGGGCGGCGGGGCTCACCAGCTCGTCCGTCGAGATGGCGGGGCGCGGCGGGCTCGGCATCGAGATCGACCTCGACCGCGTGCCGCAGCGGGAAGAGGGCATGACGGCCTACGATCTGCTACTGTCCGAGTCGCAGGAGCGCATGCTGCTGGTCGCGAAGGTCGGCCGCGAAGGCGACGTGAAGGCGATCTTCGACAAATGGGACCTGCAGGCCGCGGTCATCGGCAAGGTCACCGACGACGGGCTCTTCCGTGCGCGCTGGCACGGCGAGGAGGTCGTCCGCATCCCCGCCGGGCCGGTATCGACCGAGGCACCGCTCTACCGGCGGCCGATCGAGGAGCCGAAGAACCTGAACGAGCTCCAGGAGCTCTCGATCCCCGCGCTGCCCGAACCGCAGGACTACGACGAGACGCTGCGCCGCCTGCTCGCCTCGCCGAACCTCTGCTCGAAACGCTGGGTGTACGAACAGTACGACTCGCTGGTGCGCGGCAACACCGTCGTCGGGCCGGGCTCCGACGCCGCCGTGCTACGCGTGAAGGGCACGCGGAAGGGGCTCGCCGCGACGGTCGATTGCAACAGCCGCTACTGCCTGCTCGATCCCTACGTCGGCTCGGTGATCGCGGTCTGCGAATCGGCGCGGAACCTCGTGGCCAGCGGCGCGAAGCCGCTCGGCCTCAGCGACTGTCTGAACTTCGGTAGCCCCGAGAAGCCCGACGTGATGTGGCAGTTCCAGCAGTCGATCGCCGGCATTCGCGACGCTTGCCAGGCGCTGGCGATTCCCGTCGTCAGCGGGAACGTGAGCTTCTACAACGACACCGACGGGCGCTCGATCCCGCCGACGCCGACGATCGCGATGGTCGGCGTCGTCGAGGAGATCGCGCATGCGCTGGCGCAGGGCTTCCGCAAGGCGGGCGACGTCATCGTGCTGCTCGGGCGTACGCGCGAGGAGCTCGGCGGCAGCGAATACCTGGCGACGATCCACGGGCTCGTGCGCGGCGCGCCGCCGTGGATCGACCTCGGCTTCGAGCGGCGGCTGCAGGCGTTCGTCTCGTCGGCGGCGTCCGAGGGCATGCTCCGCTCCGCGCACGACGTCTCCGAGGGCGGCATCGCCGTCGCGCTCGCCGAGTGCTGCTTCGCCTCGCCCGATCGGCTCGGCGCGCGTGTCGACCTGGAGCAGGGGATGCGCAGCGACGTGCTGCTGTTCGGCGAGAGCCAATCGCGCTTTCTGGTCACCGTCGAACGCTCGCAGTGGCCGCGCCTCCGCGACCGTGCGCAGCGCGAAGGCGTGCCCGCCGAGGCCATCGGCGAGGTCGGCGGCGGCCGGCTCGAGATCGGCGATTGGATCGACGCGTCCGTGGCGGCGCTCGCGGAAATCTGGGAGCACGCCTTGGAGCAACGTCTGCGCGTGGCATGATGAGGGGATGATCGAGACGCGCGAATACGGGAGGACGCATGCTCGATAGCTTCCACGAGGAGTGCGGAGTCGTCGGCGTTTACGGCCATCCCGAGGCCGCGAACCTGGTCTACCTGTCGCTCTACGCGCTCCAACACCGGGGCCAGGAGTCGGCCGGGATCGTGTCCGCGGATCGCGGCGTGCTGCTGTCCCATCGCGGCATGGGACTCGTCGCCGACATCTTCAAGGAAGACGTGATCCGCAAGCTCCGCGGATCGGCCGCGATCGGGCACAATCGTTACTCCACGTCGGGCTCGACGCTGCTCAAGAACGCGCAGCCGTTCTGCGTGGACTACGTCGCCGGCGCGGTGGCGCTCGCGCACAACGGGAACCTCACGAACTACGTCGAGCTTCGCCGCAGGCTCGAGGCCGACGGCCGGATCTTCCAGTCGGGCACCGACTCCGAGGTGATCCTTCACCTGATCGCGATGTCCAAGGCCGAGCGCCTCGTCGACCGGGTCGTGCAGGCGCTCGCCGAGGTCGAAGGCGCCTACTCGCTCGCGTTCCTGTCCGAGCACGAGATGATCGCCGCCCGCGATCCGCACGGCTTCCGCCCCCTCGTGCTCGGCCGCCTCCGCGGACACGACACCACCCCGGCCGAAGGGTGGGTCGTCGCCTCCGAGACCTGCGCGCTCGACCTGGTCGACGCCGACTACGTACGCGAGGTGGAACCCGGCGAGGTCATCGAGTTCAGCTCGGGCGGCATGCGCAGCTACAAGCCGTTCGCCCCCGCGGAGACCACACGCTGCGTGTTCGAGTACATCTACTTCGCGCGCCCCGACAGCCGCGTCTACGGACGGAACGTCTATCAGGTGCGGAAGGAGCTCGGCCGCCGCCTCGCGGATCGCCACCCCGTCGAGGCCGACATCGTGATCCCCGTGCCCGACTCGGGCGTTCCCGCCGCCGTCGGCTATTCCGAGCGCTCGGGGCTGCCGTTCGAGATGGGGCTCATCCGCAATCGCTACGTCGGGCGCACGTTCATCGAGCCGCAGGATTCGATCCGGCACTTCGG
>JACXTT010005614.1_pt1 | contig 18184 bp, 12 predicted proteins | sample 9270951 | NCBI WGS metagenome assembly JACXTT01 (sample SAMN15532306, study PRJNA645909) | rock metagenome | isolation source: weathered quartz diorite | place: Puerto Rico | collected 2017-06-21 | reverse complement strand
CGGCGGCGCCGCGGCCGCTTCTCGCGGTTCATGGCGATGATGTTCCTCTTCCTGTTGATCGCGACGATCGTGGCCGCGATCGTGATCCTGAACCTGGACACGACCGAGACCCGGCATTTCGAGCACGTCGTGCGCGATCGGGTCAATGATCAGGTGAGCGGCATCCGGGATTTGATCAACAGCGCTACGAAGTAGCGGCGCGAGTCACTTCGATACCAAGATAAATCTAAGTGTTCTCGTAGCAGATTTACTTTAGTCCGGGTTTTGGTTGGTCTTGGGACCGATCCCGGGCTTGTTCACCAGAGATCGGCCGTGCATGGCCCGCGGGACCGCGATTCCCAGCAGGCCGAGGGCCGTGGGAGCGACGTCCGCTAGTACTCCCTCGCGCAGCGAGAGCCCGTCCACCGTCACCACCAGCGGCACCGGGTTGGTCGAATGAGCCGTGTCCGGCGAGCCGTCCGGCTCCAGCATCTCGTCGGCGTTTCCGTGGTCGGCGGTCACGATCAGGCCCCCACCCGTGTCCATAACGGCATCGACGACCTCTTTCAGGCACCGATCGACCGTCTCGACCGCCCGGGTGGCCGCGGGGATGCTGCCGGTGTGGCCGACCATGTCGGGGTTGGCGAAGTTGATCACGCCGAAGCGAAACGGCCGCCCACGCGCGGCTGCCTCCCGCCAGCGTGAAGCGAACCCCGCGGCCACCTCCGGGGCGGACATCTCAGGCTTGAGGTCGTAGGTGGGGACGTCGCGGGGCGAGGGCACGAGACATCGCTCCTCGCCCTCGAACGGGTCCTCTTCCCCGCCGTTGAAGAAATACGTCACGTGCGGGTACTTCTCCGTCTCGGCGACATGCAGCTGGCGATCCCCACGGCCGGCCAGCACGGCCGCGATCGTCGTCTCCGGACGCGCGGGCGAAAACGCGACCGGGTAGCTCCAGTGCTCTTGGTAGACGGTCATCGTCGTCAGCTTTATTTCGGGCGCCACGCCGCGGTCGAACTCGGAGAAGCCGGGTTCCCCCAGGGCCGCGACGAGCTGCCGCATCCGGTCAGGCCTGAAGTTGAAAGCGAGCACGCTGTCCCGCGGCCGCACGGGCGCCGGGTCGCCGATGCTCGTCGGCTGGATGAACTCGTCCGTCTCGTCACGCCCGTATGCCCGCCGGATCGCCTGCTGGGCGTCGTCGGCGTGGAGCCCTTGACTGTGGACGATCGCGTCGAATGCGCGCTTCGTGCGGTCCCACCGGCGATCGCGATCCATTCCCCAGTACCGACCCGTGACGGTGCCCACGCGAGCTTCGACGCCGTCGCCCGAGGCCTGCTCGAGCCATGACTCCACCTGCGCGAGGAACTGCGGTGAGGACGTTGGCGGTGTGTCTCGCCCATCCGTGAACGCGTGCACGACAAGTTCGGGCACGCCTTCGCGTGCGGCGAGCTCGATGCAGGCCCGCAGATGCTCGAGGCTCGAGTGCACGCCACCCGCTGACACGAGACCGATCAGGTGAAGCCTTCCCGCTCCCTCGCGCGCAGCGGCGGAGGCGGCCCGGAGAGCTTCGTTCTCGAAGAAGCTGCCATCCGCGATCGCCTCGTCGATTCGGGCGAGGTCCTGCTTGATGATGCTCCCGGCCCCGAGGTTCAGGTGACCGACTTCGGAGTTGCCCATCTGCCCCGCGGGGAGCCCCACGGCCTCACCGCCCGCAACGAGCTGTGTGGACGGATAGGTCCGCGCCAGGCTGTCGAATACCGGCGTGGCCGCCAGTGAGATCGCATTGCCCGGACCGGGGGGAGCAAGGCCCCATCCGTCGAGCACGACCAGCGCGATCGCGGGCAGCGTGGGCTCGGACCCGGTCACTCCGGGGCTCGTCGCGGTGCCTGAGCGATGATCGCCGCAAACTCGGAAGGGTCGAGGCTCGCGCCGCCGACGAGGGCGCCGTCGATATCCGGCTGTCCCAGGAGCTCCGCAGCATTGTCCCGGGTGACGCTTCCTCCGTAGAGGATTCGGACGCCCTCCGCGATCGAAGCGTCGCGGCCGGCGAGCAGCGCCCGCACGAACGCAACCGCGTCCTGAGCCTGCTCCGGCGTGGCGGTGTTGCCTGTGCCGATCGCCCAGATCAGCTCGTATGCGATCGTGACCACGGCGAGGCGTTCGTCGGCAAGCTCGGCGAGGTCGGTCTGGATCTGCTGGCGCAGCTTTCGCTCGGTATCGCCGGCCGCCCGTTCAGTCTCGGTCTCGCCGACGCAGAGAATCGGCAGCAGGCCGGCCGCGAGCGCCGCCGGTACCTTGCGCTGAATCGCGATGTCGGTTTCACCGAACAGCTGACGGCGTTCTGAATGGCCCAGCACGACCGCCTCCACCCCGAGCTCGCGCAGCATCGGCGCTGACACCTCACCGGTGAAGGCCCCCGACTCCTTCTCGTGCATGTTTTGAGCACCGACCATCACGGGGCTTTCCGAGGTGCGCTCCGTCACCGTTCGCAGTGCCGTGAACGTAGGGCAGATCGCGACCTCGACGTCGGGTCGCCCACCGGCCTCGGGCAGAAACGCGTCGAGGAACGCCGCTGCCTCGGCGTTCGTCTTGTTCATCTTCCAATTGCCCGCTATGAGTAGACGTCGACTCATCCGAACCGGATCCTCGGCGTTCCGGAGGCCAGCCGTTTTCATCTGTCGTCCAGTGCCTCGAGGCCGGGCAGGTTCTTCCCTTCGAGCAGGTCGAGCGCGGCGCCGCCGCCCGTCGACACGTGCGTGACGGAACCGGCCAGGCCGAAGTGCGAGATCGCCGCGGCGGAGTCGCCGCCGCCGACGACCGTCGTGCCGGGGCACGCCGCGACAGCCTCCGCGACCGCGCGGGTGCCTGCCGCGAACGGCTCCAGCTCGAAGGCGCCCATCGGCCCGTTCCAGAACACGGTCGCCGCTCCTCGCACCTCCTCGGCATAGCGCTCTGCGGTCTTCGGCCCGATGTCGAGCCCCATCCACCCCGCCGGCACGTCGACCCCGTCGAGCACTTCGCGCTGCGCCCCGGCGTCGAACCGGTCCGCGATCACGAGGTCCTTCGGCAGCTCGAGCCGGCAGGCCGAACTCCGCGCCCGCCGCAGGAGGCCTCGTGCCTGCTCCACTCCGTCCTCATCGACCAGCGAGTCGCCGGTTTCGTGCCCAAGCGCGCGAAGAAAGCTGAAGCACATCGCGCCGCCGATCAGGACCGCATCCGCGATCTGGAGGAATCTCGCGATCACGCCGATCTTGTCGCCCACCTTGGCACCCCCCAGCGCGACCACGAAAGGGTGCGCCGGCTCCTCCAACAACGAAGTAAGCACCGTCACCTCGCGTCCCAGTAGAAAACCGGCGCCGGCAGGCAGCAGGTGTGCAACTCCTTCCGTGGTCGCGTGGGCACGGTGCGCCGCGCCGAACGCGTCGTTCACGTAAACATCGCCGAGGCGAGCCAGAGCCGCTGCGAGCGCGGGATCGTTCTTCGTCTCGCCCGGCTCGAAGCGGCAGTTCTCGAGCGTCAGCACCGACGCAGGCTCGAGCTGCTCCGACATCTCCTCGACCACCGGGCCGACGACCGCAGGCGCCTGGTGGACATCCCAGCCCGTGAGCTCCCCGAGGCGCCGCGACACGGGCGCCATCGACCAGGCGGGGTCGCGGCCCTCGGGGCGCCCGAGATGGGACACGACGATCAAACGCGCGCCGCGCCCACGAAGGTATTCGAGCGTCGGGAGGGCCGAGACGATCCTCGTGTCGTCGGCGACCCGCCGCTCGGGACGGTCTTCGAGGGGGACGTTGAAGTCGACGCGCACGAGCACGCGTTTACCGCCGGCGTCGAGGTCGGCGACGGTCTTCTTCGGAACGCGCAACGACTGTCTACCGCGTCACGCAACGGCGGGCTGCGCGACGGATACCTTCTCTGTCAGCTCCGCGAGCCGGCAGGAGTAGCCCCACTCGTTGTCGTACCACGCGACCACTTTCACGAGGGTGTCGTCCATGACCATCGTCAGCTCGGCGTCGAACACGGAAGAGTAAGGAGACTTGTGGATGTCGGTCGAGACGATCGGATCCTCGGTGTAACGGATGATCCCCTCGTACCTTCCACGGTCGCACTCGCGCCGAAAGAGGGCATTGACCTCCTCGACGGTCGTGGCCCTCGGCACCTCTACCACGAGGTCCACCACGGAACAGGTGGGGACGGGCGCCCGCACGGCGATCCCGTTCAGCTTTCCATCGATCTCGGGCACGACCAGCCCAATGGCCTTGGCCGCGCCGGTCGAGGTCGGGATCAGGTTGATGGCCGCCGCACGCGCACGGCGGAGGTCTTTGTGCGGCATGTCTTGGAGGCGCTGGTCGGCCGTGTACGCGTGAATCGTCGTCATCAGCCCGTGTACGATCCCGATCTCGTCGTTGAGGATCTTCGCCACCGGAGCGAGGCAGTTGGTGGTGCACGAGGCGTTCGAGATGATCCGGTGGGTGGCCGGGTCGTAGGCATCCTCGAAGTTCACGCCCAGCGCGACCGTCACGTCGGGGTCCTTGGCGGGTGCGGAGATCACGACCTTGTCGGCGCCCGCTTCGAGGTGCTTCGAAGCGCCCTCCCGGTCCGTGAAGAGTCCCGTCGACTCGACCACGACGCCCACGCCGAGGTCACCCCAGGGAAGCTTTGACGGGTCCCTCTCGGCCAGCACCTTGATCTGCCGCCCATCCACTGCGATGTAGTCGGAGCCCGCTTCGACCCGGCCCGGGAACGGCCCGAGCGTCGAGTCGTACTTGAGCAGGTGGGCCAGCGTTCCCGCGTCGGTGATGTCGTTCACCGCGACTAGATCGAGGTCGATCTGGCGCTCGAATGCCGCGCGGAAGAGGTTCCGGCCGATGCGGCCGAAGCCGTTGATGCCGACCTTGGTGGGCATTGATGATTCCTCCGTCATATCTCGTTCAAGGGGATCGACGCCTGGTCCGAATCTATCAACCGCTTCCGGACAAGGGTGTTGGCGCCGAGTCTGGCGGGGGCGCTACGGGCCCGGCTTCGGGTCCTGCCGGACGTGCGGGTACTGCGAGGTCTCGCCGCTGAAGTTGAACGGCGGCTGCTGCTTACACGGCGGCGCGGTCGTCACGCCGTGGTTCAGGAAGTAGGCGATGATGTTGTTGCGGAGGGTCTCGGAGAGGTTCGGGCCGGGCGGGGCAAGCGTCGGGAAGCCGCCCTGGCCGCAGAGGTTGGTGTTGAAGTCGAACAGACCGCCCTTCAAGTTGTCATAGCCACCCGGCGCGTAGTAGGGGTTGTGCCGGCTCGAGCCCAGCCGCTGTGGATACGCGGCAAGCGCCTCGGGATTGACCGGGCTCGTCAGCCGCAGGTAGTGGACGCGGTTCGTGCCGATCTGGTCGGTCGCCTGAAGCGTCGCGGTGTCGTTGGCGAACAGGGCCGCGATCTCGCGCTTGTAGAGGCCGAGGTACCTGAGGAACGGGTTGAAGTTCCTGAGGAAGGGGTCGAGCTGGGCGAGCAGGTTGCGCGTGTCGACGAGGAACCGCGAGGACGCGGGTAGCCCGGCCACCGACGCCTTCTGGAGGTTGCCCTGGCCGATGAAGAACTGATTGAAGTTGTTCGACAGGCCCTTGGCGTTCACGAGGAAGCGGCTCAGCTGCGTCGCGACCGGTTGAAGCTGGACCATCAGCGGCCTCGTGTTCTTGGCGTACGCGGCCAGCGCTCTCAGGGCCGACGAGGAGTTGTCGATGAAGGAGGGGAACGCCTGGAAGATCCCGCGGATCTCCGCATCGCGCTGAGCCGTCGTCGAGAGCAGCCGGTTCGAGTTCGCGATCCAGTCCCGAAGCTGCCCGTCGCGCTGGGTGAGCGCGTCGAACACGACCCCGGTGTTCTTGATCGCGTCCTGTGTCGCCCGTGACTGCGAGTTCAGGATCTGAAGCACCGCGGTCGTGTTCTCGGCGAACGGCGTGAGGCTGCCGAGCGCGTCCGAGAAGTCCTGGCCATGTCCCTGGATGCCCGCGCCGAGGTCCTGCTGCCAGACCTGGAAGCTTTCGCGGGTCTTCTTGTCGAACGCGCGGAGGATCTCGTCCAGCTCTACCGTGGGCGCCACGTTCGCAGTCGCGAGGCGGCCGTTTTCGGGGATCTTCGACGCCGTCTTCGTGCCCGGGGTGAGCTCGACGTAGGTCTCGCCGAGCAGTGTCTTCTGGCGCAGGATCGCCTTGGTGTCTTCCGGCACCGGCGCGTACTGATCCTTCAGCTCGATGGTCGCGTCGGTTCTGCCGTCGCTTCCGAGATCGATCTTCTTCACCTTTCCCACGTTCACGCCGGAGATCCGCACGTCCGCTTCCTGGGCGAGCTGTGTGGCCTCGGCGAACGACGCGTGGAAGCGGTAGCCGTGGGGCCTCAGCGGCACGGGGCCGCCGAACGCCGACCACAGGTACAGGAGCAGCCCGAAGCAGGACAGGGTGAACACCGCCATCACGAGCAGCCGCCCGACTGTCGGGACCTGTTTCTGCATTAGATGTCTGCTCTCGCTTTCATCACTTGCCGCAGATCTGCGCGCTGCTCGGGAAGTTGGTGAGCGCGATCAACGTCCCGAGCTGAGCGTCGATCTTTGCCACGTTCTCGAGGGCGCCCGCCGCGACACAGTCCGTGAGAATGATTCCCCGCCGGATCGGCCCGTTGGCGTCCTGGGTCGAGTACACGGACGCGCCGATGTGGTTGAGCCACAGGGCGTAGAACAGATAGCCCTCGGCCACCCCGGGCGGGTTGTACGCGAGGGCGTTGAAGAACTTGTTCAGCACGCCGAAGCTGGTCGCGAGGTCCGGCGTGATCTTCGCGAGGTCGCGCAGAGCCGGCGCGAGCGAGTCGACAGTCGGCCGCGCCTGGCGCACGAACGGGCGCAACTGGTTGTGGATGATGGGGGTGGTTGCCCGGGCGAAAGCCTGAGACGCCACCGAGCTCGGTCCGAGCGCGCGGGCCCCCGGTCGTAGGTCGCGCAGCGTCGGTCCGAGCTTCTGGGACAGCTGGTCGGAAGTCGCGAGCGCCTTCTGAGTCGTGTCGAGCGTGCCGGGCAGAAGCTCGAGCGTCTTTCGCAGGTTGGCGTCCTGGTTCGCGAACGCCTGGAACACGGCGTTCTGGGAGACGACCAGCTCTGCGAGCTGCTTGTCCTTGCCGCCGACCTCTGTGACCAGCAGCTGAAGGTTGTGGATCAGGTGCGCGAGGTTCACGCGCCGTTTCGCGATCTCCTTGGTGAGAATCCCGATGTCGCGATTGAGTGGAGCGAAGCGCTTCAACGTCGCGGCTGTGTTGAGCCCGTTGTTCTTGAGCCCTTCGCCTCCGCCGGCGACGAACAGCCGCAGGTAGTCACGCGTGTCGCGGTCGAGGCTCGAGAGGATCTCGTCGAGGTTGACGTCCGGTCGCGTGTTGGAGACCGGAACCGTGTAGCCGCTCTGGACCGCCGGCGTCCCCGGCGTGCCCGGATTGAGCTCGACGATCATGTCCTTGAGGCCCGTCTTCGGGCGCAGCAACATGGTCGCGTCGCCCTTGATCAAGTGCGCGTACTTCTGTTTGATCTCCATCGTCACGACCGCCCGCCCCTGCACGAGCTCGACCTTCTTGATCTCGCCAACCGGCACGCCCGCGATGTCCACCGTCTGGCCCTGGCCGGGCGTGACGGACTGTGCCGTGCTGAACTCGCCCTTCAGCTCGAAGAAGTCCGGGCCGGGGAAGGGAACCCAGCCGGGCAGGTAGAAGCGCTGGTGCGCGAGGATGTAGCCGGTGATCCCGATCGCGAACAGCGACAGCGCGATGATCGCGATGAAATCGCGCATGTGCTTCTGGATCGCGTGTCTCACGGCTTCCTCCCGCCGCCGCGTAGCACCTGGTCCCCGGCTCCGGGCTTCGACGCCGGGCCGTTGAGGTCAGGCTTCGGGTTCTTGTAGCAAGCGACGTTCGGCTTGAACGGCGGCATCTTGGACGGGCGGGCGGGTCGCGTCCCGCGCGGCGGCAGCAGCGCGTTCCCGTAGAGCACGTCGCGGCCCTTTGGCCGGTCGGCGAGCTTGCCCGACTTCACCAGCACGTCGCCGCCGCCCGTCGCTGTCCGCGTGTAGGAGCCGTTGCCCTCAAAGCCCTGGGACTCGCCCGCGAGGCCGACCACCGTGTACCAGAATTCCTTGTAGTTGGGCACCCCGCTGGTGAAGTTGCCGTCGTTCAAGACCGTGTTGCCGGATGGCAGGATCACCTCGTTGAAGCACCGGCTGGTGAGGTTCGTCTGGTTGAAGAGGTCGAACGAGTCGTTGGTCGCGACCGCGAAGCTGTTGATCGCCGGACGCAGCGCATGCAGCAGCCCGCCGAGCTCGGAGCGCGCGAACAGGCGCTGCGCTTCCGAGATCCACGGGCTCAACGCGGCGATCGTGGGCTGGGTCTGCTGGACTCCGGGGACGATGTCGCGGGCGAACCCCGCGAGCTGCGGAAGCGCGGCGTTGAGGCTCTTGAGCGAGTTGTGAGCGTGCTCGATGGTCGGCGCGAGCAGCCTCACCGAGCGGGCGACGTTGGTCTCCTCGGCCGCGAAGATCGCGAAGAACCGGTTGAAGTTCGTGATCAGGTCGCTGAGCTGCGATTCGTTGGTGGCGAGTGCGGTCGTGGTCCTGGCGAGGCCCTTGATCAGCTTCGAGAGGTCGTGGGGCTCCGTGCCGAGCAGCGCCGCGCTCGCCAGCGCGCTGTTCCTGAGCGCGGTGGGCGCGTAGTCGAGGCTGAGGTTCAGGGCCTGCGCGGCGCTCTTGTTCCGCACGAGCGGGTCCTGCTGCGCGTTGTCGGCGGCAGTCGGGCGGCGCGTGAGCCCATTCCCGAAGCCCTTCAGGAGATCCTGCAGGTACTGGCGGTCGCCGGTCTGCAGGGCCGTCAGCAGCTGGTCGAGCTGGACCGGGGTGGCGGTTTGCGTGACGGGCAGGGTGTCCCCATCGTTCACCAGCGGTGCGCTCGGCGTCCCGGGCTTGAGGTCGACGAAGAAGTTGCCCTCGAGGAAGATGCGCGAGCGGATCATCGCGGTCGCGTCCTTGTGAATCGGCTGGCCGGTGTCGTCCAGCGTCATCGTGACCTTCACGAGGTCGGAGTCCGTCGCCCGCTCGACTGCGGTGACCTTGCCGACGTTGACGCCCGCGATCCGCACGGGCGAGTCCAGCCGCAGGTTGTTGCCGGTCTGGAATACGGCGCTGAACTGGAACGGGTGCTGCCACGGCAGCGTCTTCGTGAACGCCAGGAAGATGAATACGACCAGCACGAGGATCGTCAGCGTCCCGGCACGCGCGCGGCTGACCCGCCCCTGGAAACGACGGGGAACGATGACCTTGGGTCCGCTCGGGCTGGCCGCCATCACTTCCCCTTCTTCTTCTTCGCGGGCTGGTCTTCGGTCACGGTGCCCTGATTGCCGGGTACGTTCCCGATCGCCTGCCGGCCGCGGGCGTAGAGCGTGCCGCCGTCGTTGCCGGCCTCGCATTCCTTGAACTGCTGCCCCGGCACCCCGGTGTTCGGGTACGCGTTCGTGTGGAGGAAGTTCGGGTCGGCCCCGTCGATCGCCTGCCCGCCGCCGTTTTCGGGCGCCCCGGAGGGACCGCCTTCGCCGTTCGGGGCTGGACCGCCGCCAGGCCCCGTCGGGGTCGTGACCACCATGAAGCGCAGCCAGGTGCCGTTCTGGTCGCCGTCGCTCAGCAGGCTCGCTGCGTTTCGGAAGAAGAGCGAAGCGTAGTTGCACACCGTCTGTGTGGGTGTGAGGTACGTGAGGGTCGGGTCGAGCGCGGCCACCGTGTCGCTCAGGTCCTTGAACCCGATCGGCACCAGCGGGTCCTGCGCGAAGTTGCGGAGATCGACGAGGAAGTTGGCCAGGCGCCGGTTGAATGCTGGAGACCCGCGCAGGGTCGTCGTGCCGGTCTCGAAAGCGTGGGCGAGCGTGGGCGCCGAGTCGCGCAGCGCGGCGGCGCCGGGCTGGAGATTGTGGAAGAACTTCTGGGTCTCCACGAAGAACGGCCGGATAGTCGGGAACGTGTCGATCGCAGTCTGCTGGCCGCCCGGGCCCTTCGAGATCGTCTCCTGGAGGAACGGCCGCGAGACGTCCGCGAACGCGGCCAGCGTGCGGTCGAGATTCGCCCACAGCTCGCCCTGGATCACGGCGATCGGAGCGACGATCTGCGCCGCCCTGGCCTGCGAGGCGAAGAATCGCTTGAAGTTGGTCTGCGGCGCGCCGATGTTCGCCAGGACCGGCGTCGCGACCCCGACCAGCGGGACGAACGCCTGTAACGCGGTGTTGATGTCGATTCCCCGGCCGGCGAACGCGTCGCCGAAGCCGCGCAGGTTCTGCTGCTCACCCACGCGCGTCTTGGCGTCGAACGTGCTGAAGAAGTCATCGAACTCGACCGGCTTCACCTTGGATGCGCTCAGCGGGATCGTGTCCCCGTCGTTGTAGCCCTGCGGAGAAGTCCCTCGAGTCACCTCGATGTACTTGAGCCCGAGGGCCGAGCGAGGGCGAATCATGATCGTCGAGTCGACCGGTAGCTTGCGGATTCGCGTCTCCAGCTTGAGGTCGAGCTTCGCGAAGGTCTGGCCGTTGCTGGTGATGTGCGGGGTGATCTTGTCCACGACGCCGACCCGGAGGCCGCCGATGCGGACCTCGTTGCCCTTCACGAGGCTCGTCGCGATCGGAACGTCGGCGGACAGGCGGTAGGTCGGGACCCAAGGCAGTCCCTGATTCGCGTTGTAGGCGAGGAACACGGCCACCACGATCACGAGCGTGGTCGCGACCCCGACGAGCACCGGGTTCGAGGCAATCGCCGTCGCGCCGCGCCGCCGGGTCACTGGCCGCTCCCGAGCAGGTAGTTGAGCATTCCGTCGGTGCTCGCCCCGCCGGTGGATGAGGTCTGCTTCTTGGCCTTCTTAGGCGCGGCCACGCGCTTCGACGCCGGCCGAGCGCGCTTGCGGGCGGGCGCGGCGGCCAGCTTCGGAAGCGTCTGGCCGGGGTGCTGGCGGCGGTACTGGGCCATCACCTTGGCGGGATCCTGGCCGGCGAGCAGCTTGTCGACCGCGCTTCGCGGCTGGGCCGTGCTGGAGCTGGCGAGACCGCTGGCGGGGCCATTGATGAAGTTCGCGCTGCAGGCCTGGTTGAGCGTGGTCGCCAGCGAGTTACAGCCGGCGAGCAGCACGGTCCGGAGATAGTGGCCGAGGTCGGCGTACCCGTTGACCGACATCGCGAGGTTGAAGATCGTTTGCGTGAGGTAGCTGACGCCCTTGGTCTGATCGAAGCTCGTGAGCAGCGAGGCGAGGTTGCTGGCGACGTTGCGGGCACGCGCGGTGAAGCTCCCGAGCACGTCGACGGTGGGCTTGGCCGCCTGGAGCGCGGGCCCACCCACCTTCGCCAGCTGGCCGAGCGTTTGGAACGCCGGGATGCCCGCCCGCGAGAAGGGGCCGAGCGCGATCAGCAGCCGGCTCACGTCGGGACCAACCTTGTTGAGGTCCGTGAACACCGGGAGCATCTCCTGCGAGAGGGATCCCAGGCGGGCCATTGTCGGGCGCAGCTCCTGCAAGAACTTCGGGAACTTCTGGAAGTTCTTCTCGAGGTCCACGCGCCGCTCGGCGGTCGCCTGCGCGGCGATGTTCGCCTGGACGATGAAGTCCCCGACCTGCTTGCGCCTGGCAGCCCACTCGGCGAGCACCTTGTCGCCGTTCTTTGCGCCCTCGGCGAGCTGCTTGTTCTGGTCCGCGAGGATCTTGATGACGCGGTCGAACTCGCGCAGGGCGGGGTTCGCGTCGCGGATCACGGTGCGAACGTCCTTGCCCCGGCCCGCGAGGCCCGCGCCGAATTCGTTCAGGATGATCGAGAAGCGCAGCCGGTATGGCAGGCGAAACACGGTGCGGGTGAGGTCCTCGGTGACGGGCGTGATCGTGTTCTGGACCGGCAGCAGGTACTGCCCGGCGCCCGGCTGCCCGTCCGGGATCTTCTGGAGCGGGGGCGGGGGCGGGGTGCCCTCCACCCGCGGCTGCGTCGGCACGCACTCGACGAGCTTCTCGCCGATCACCGACTGAAGCCGGATCGCGCACTGGGCGTCACTCCGGAAGTCCTTGAACCCGGAATCCGTGATCGACAGAACGGCGGCCGCCCGGACGTCCGGCGTCACGTCGAGCGAATCGACTTTCCCCACCTTCGCGCCCGCGACCTTCACGTCTTCTCCCGGGATCAGGAACGAGGCGTTGTTGAAGATCGCCCGAACCTTGTAGTCCCCGCTGCTGCTGTCTCCCCCCGCGCCGACCGCCACGACCGAGGCAATCACCACGGCGACCAGGAAAGCGCCGATCACCAGCCGCTGCCTCATGGTCCCGGGATCCTTGTGTTGGGGTCGCAGTCGGCCGGAGTCAGCTGGCCGTCGGCAAGCCATGGATTCGAGGCGTCCGAAGCCGGTTGAGTCGCGGCGCCCGGGCAGAAGCGATTACCGCGGCCGCCGAGGATGCTCTTGCGCTCGCTCGGGGCGAGCGGATTCAGCTGGTTCTGCGACTGGTCGTAGGAGAACGCGTTGAAGACCGGGAGGACGCGCGCGTAGTGGCCGTTGGCGTCGTAGTAGCTGGGCACCTCCGCGAAGTGGGTGATCCAGCCCGCGAGGTCGGGTGCATAGGGCCGCAGGAACTCGATCACCGACTGGCCCTGCTTCAGGGCTGCGACGGAGTTCCTGGTGTTGGTCGCCGCGAGCTTCTCGAGCGCCGGAATCTGGCGCATCTGGTCGGTCGCGTCGTTCGCCGGCCCGGGATTGTTGACGATGTACCGGAAGTCGGCGAACGCCGGCTGGAACTCCTTGAACAGGTCCGCGAACTTGCTGAGGAAGGGCGCGAGGTTCCTGCTTGCCGGCTTCGAGACATCGGTCAGGCGGTTGAGGTCCTTCAGGGCGGAGCGCAGGGACGTGAACGTCGTGCTGCCCTGGCGCAGCGTGGCCGGGAAAAGCGCGAGCGCGCGGCTCAGGTCCGTGTTGTTCTGGCTGAGGCCCCGCGCAAACGCGTTTCCGTTTGATACGAGGGAGGCAAGGTCGTCGCGGCGGGCGGCGATCGCGCTCACGGCGCGGGCGCCGTTCACGACCAGATCCGTGAATGCCTTCTGGTCACGCCCGAGCTCCGCCATCACCTGCGAGAAGCTCTCGAGCGATGGGCCCAGGTACTTGAAGCTCTGGGCGAGGTTCTGGCTCTGGCCGGCGTACCAGGTCGCGAAGCCCTGGAGGACGCCCTGGAGACCCTTGCGCGTGGGCGGATCGAGCGTGTTGAAGAACTGGTCGAGGTCTACCGCGTTGGTCGTCCTGTCCTCATCGATCACGCCCCCGGCGGGGATCTCGGGGGCGTTGTTCGGCCCGGGGGCAAGCGAGATGTAGCGGTTCGCGACCGAGGGAAGCGAGGTCACCCTCACCAGCGCAGTGGTGCCCTCGTGCAGCGGCGCGAAGTCGTCGTTGACCGTGATCTTCACGTCCGCCTGGTTGTCCTTCGACAGCGAGATGTCGGTGATCTTCCCGACGTCGAGGCCCCCGACCTTGACCGAGTTCCCCGACACGAGCTGGTTCGCGGTCTGCAGGTGAACGACGTAGGTCTCGCCACCGCCTGACCCGAACATGAGGATCGCAACCGCAACCACGGCGACTACCAACGACGCGATCGCTGCTCCCCTGGCGATCGTCATTTCGTTGTTCGTCCCCTACCGCGAATTCGAATGAGAGAGGTCCTCATGCTCCCCCGAGTGCCTCGGATGCTGAAGGGCGGTTTCCGGGCGCCCTAAGCTCCGCTATCCCAACCAGATCCCCCGCAAGCAGATTCGTCTCTTCCACGGCGGGGGGGCGCCACCGCGCTCGCAGGTGGAATCGAGGGTGCCGGAGCACGAAGGAAAGCGGGCGATCGAACGCGTGGCCACTGCCGTGAACTGAATCGGTTCGGCGCCCAAAGCCGATACCGCAAGCTTCTGCATCCAACTCTCCTCCGTTGCCTGAACCTCGAAGCGGTGTCGGGACGATCCCGCCCCTTGCCGCGCGCCGGAGTCTAACGTAGTCCGTTGAATCCCACTCCGGCAGGTGGTTAAGCAGCAGTTAAGTCTGCAGAGGCGCCTTCAGGGCGCTCGAAACGCCTAAGAGCAGCGGAAAAAAGCTCGCGCGCGCTAAGGGATTCGATTACGTTGATCGTGTCACGGATGACCACGCGCGATCCTCGGGCGCGCGAGCGGAAGGACCCCCGGATGCAGTCGGACGGAACGGACTCCCCCGGCACCCAGAGCCTGACCTGGGCGGCCTCTCCCCCGCCTTGGCGGGTACGGCGGGGTGGTCCGCATCAGGAGCACGTTGCAATCGTCGACGCCGACCCCCGCGGTCAGCGCGAGCTCATGGCGCGCGCGCTGGCTTATCTGCTTGCGGCCGCCTCGGCGATCACCATGCTCGTCTACGCGCTGCTGCCCCAGCACGAGGGCAGCGCGATCGGCGTCATCGCCGTTGTGTGCCTCGCGCTCACAATCGCGGTCGGGATCGAGATCGGTGCGGAGCTGATCCCCGAGCGTGCCTACCCGTGGCTGGTGGCCGCCGTGAGCGTCCTGATCGGCGCTCTCGTCTACTTCCGCGCAAGCCCTACCGCGGCACACGCCTTCTTCTATGTGTGGGTCGCCGGCTTCTCGTTCTATTTCTTCTCGCGGATGGTGGCGCTGGTCGAGGTCGGGTTCGCCGCCGGCACCTACGCAGTCGCACTGGCCGGCCTCCCCCATCCTCCCGCACACGCGCTCGAGCTATGGCTCGTTTCGGCGGGCACGCTGCTCGTGACGGGCGTCTTGGTCACGGCCCTCACCCGCCGGATCGACGAAATGGTCCATGGCCTTGCGAGCGCGGCGCGAACGGACGTCCTCACCGGCCTGCTGAATCGCCGGGGCTTCGAGGAGGCGTTCCAGCTCGAGCTCGAGCGAGCCCGCCGCGGTGGGCACACGCTCAGCGTGCTCGTCGGCGACCTCGACAACTTCAAGTACGTCAACGACCGCTACGGCCACCATGCCGGTGATCGCGCGCTGGTGCGGACAAGCGACATCCTGGAGACGCGCCAGCGCCGGTTCGACACTGTCGCTCGTCTCGGTGGCGAGGAGTTCGCGCTGATCGTCCCCGACGCCGCCGACCACGACGCGTACGTGCTTGCCGAGCGCCTCCGAACCTCACTGCGCGACACCTTCGAGGCGGAGGAAGTCCCGATCACGATCAGCTTCGGCATCGCGAACTTCCCGGCTCACGGCGACACGTACGAAGCGCTCCTCGGCGCGGCCGATGACGCCCTCTATGCCGCGAAGGAGCTGGGACGCGACCGCACTGTCATATTCAGCCGCGAGGTGGCCGGCATCCTCACGCCGGTCGACCGCCCGAACGGGCCGCGCAACGAGCACCTCGCGACGGTGCTCGCGCTGGCGGAAGCGCTCGACGTTCGTGACGCTGGCACGGCGAGGCACTCGCAGACCGTGGGCCGGTACGCCGAGATGCTGGCACGCGAGATCGGGCTTCCCCCGGACGCAGTCGGGCGCCTTCGCATCGCAGGCATGTTGCACGACATCGGCAAGATCGCCGTCTCGAACATCCTCCTCACCAAGCCGGAGCCCCTCAGCGACGTCGAATGGGTCGAGATGCGCCGCCATGCCGAGATCGGCGCGCGCATTCTCGCGAACGCACGCCTCGGCGACATCGGTGAGTGGGTGCTCGCCCACCACGAGCGGCCCGACGGCGACGGCTTCCCGTTCGGCATCGCGAACGGCCAGATCCCGCTCGAGGCACGGATCCTTGCGGTCGCGGACGCCTACGAGGCGATGACGAGCGAGCGCGCGTACAGACCGGCGATGTCCTCTGAGGAGGCGTGCAACGAGCTGCGCCGATGCGCGGGGACGCAGTTCGACGACCATCTGGTCGAGGCTTTCATCGCCGCGGTCGCCCGCGAGCGCGGCGAGTAACCAAAGCCACCCCCAACGTGCCCTGCATCGAGGACCCCATGGGGTCCTCAAAAGCCGGCACGTTTCAGTTTTGAGCCGTCGGGGGCCTCACCCCGCGCGGTTCAACTGCTCGTGTATCTGACGGGCGAGCTTGCCGGGGATGCCCGGGACCGCCTCGAGCTCCTCGCGTGAGGCGCCCAGGAACCGCTCCGGCGACCCGAAGTGGCGCAGAAGAGTGCGCTTGCGCGCCGGTCCCACGCCGGGCAGCTCATCGAGGATCGACGCTTTCATCGACCGGTCGCGGCGGATGCGATGGTGCTCGATCGCGAAGCGGTGCGCCTCGTCACGGATCCTCTGCAGCAACTGCAGCGCCGCCGATTCGCGCGGTAGCGCGATCGGGTCGGGGCGTCCGGGCACGAAACCCTCCTCGAGTCGCTTGGCGAGGCTCACCACCGCCACTCCCTGCTCGTTCAGCTCGCCGATTTCCCCGACGCCGCTCGAGAGCTGCCCTTTCCCCCCGTCGATCACGATCAGGCCGGGTAGAGCGGCGAAGCTCGCATCCCGGGTCGGGTCGTGCGGCGAGCGGTCGCGCTGCTCGACGAAGCGATTCAGCCGCCGTGACAGCACCTCGGCGATCGCGGCGAAGTCGTCCTGACGTCCTTCGAGCTTGCGGATCTTGAAACGCCGGTAATCGGACTTCTTCGGGGCGCCGCCCTCGAACACGACCATCGACGCAACGGTGTGCGATGGACCCAGATTGGAGATGTCGAAGCACTCGATCCGCACCGGCAGGGCATCGAGCTGCAGCGCCTCCCGTAGGTCGTTCAGCGCATCGACACGCTGCTGGCGGCGCCGCTCGGAGCGCAGCTTGTCTTGCTCGAGTGCGAGCCGCGCGTTGCGCTCAGCCAGCTCGTACAGCCGGCGCTTCTCCCCGCGTCGCGGATACCGGACTTCGACCGGGCCGACGCCACCCCCCGCCAGTAACCCCCCAAGGACCCCGTCTTCGGCCCACGGAAGCGGCCCCACGATCTCCGCCGGGATCGACGGCGAGGTCGAGTAGTACTGAATCGTGACACCCTCGGCCACTTCGCCCTCGCTGCGGCCTGCGCGGTTCTCGAGGTAGAAGCTCTGGCGGTCGGCGAGCACCCCGTCTCGCACCTGGAAGACCTGCGCGTTCGCATCGGTCCCGTCGACGGCGACCGCGATCACGTCGACCGTGCCGACCGCCTCGTTCGCGACCCGCTGGCGCTCGAAGAGGGAGCGCACAGCACGGAGGCGGTTGCGAAACGCCGCCGCCCGCTCGAACTCCTGGGCAGCCGCCGCTTCCTGCATCCGCTCGTCGAGCTCCCGCTCGATCGCCCGGTACCTTCCGGACAGGAAGCTGACGATCGCATCGATGTTGGCACGGTACTCCCCCTCCTCGACATAGCCGACGCAAGGCGCCTGACAGCGCTTGATGTAGTAGTCGAGGCACGGACTGCCCGATGCCCGCCCGGGCTCGGCCCCGTCGCACGTTCGGTACGGGAAGAGCTTCCCGAGCAGGTCGAGCGTCTCACGCACTCGTTTGGCGTTCGAGAACGGCCCGAAGTAGGCGCGCTCCGCGCGGTGGCGCTCGCGCGTGAAGTAGACGCGCGGAAAGCGCTCGTCGAGCGAGATCCCGATATACGGATAGGACTTGTCGTCGCGGAGACGGATGTTGTAGGGCGGCCGGTATTGCTTGATGAAGTTCTGCTCCGCGAGGAGCGCCTCGGCCTCGTTGGCGGTCGCGACGAAGTCGATCGTCTCGACCCTGGAGAGGAATTCCTCAGCGGTGCGGGTGGCCGGATTGGAGGTGAAGTGGGAGGCAACGCGCTTCCGGATCGACTTCGCCTTGCCGACGTAGAGCACGCGGCCCTCGGCGTCCCTGAAGAGGTACACGCCCGGTGAGTCGGGCAGCGCCCGCCGCTGCTCGCGCAGCATTTCGTCTCGTGAGGGCATTCACACGCAAGCTTAGGTTCTTCCTGGAGACCGCCGGAGGCGGCTCTCCGGATGGGATACGGGGGCGAAACCGCCTGAATGACCCCTCCAACCGAGGCCCGGAATGCCGGATGCCCGCGCGATCGCCGGCAGGCGGCCTCAGGGTCTAGGTCGAGGTATCCGCGGAAACTCGGAGACCCGCCAGCGAGCGCCGGATCAGGCGGGAGACGTGCATCTGGGAGACGCCGATCCGCTCGGCGATCTCGGACTGGGTCATGTCCTCGACGAAGCGCAGGTGCAAGATCAGGCGCTCGCGCG
>JACXTT010005613.1_pt1 | contig 18185 bp, 18 predicted proteins | sample 9270951 | NCBI WGS metagenome assembly JACXTT01 (sample SAMN15532306, study PRJNA645909) | rock metagenome | isolation source: weathered quartz diorite | place: Puerto Rico | collected 2017-06-21 | reverse complement strand
GCGGGTGTTCGGTTTTTCCATTCCCTTCGCCTGTCGTACAGTCGTGCTTCGAGTCAGCTTGGTCTTATTGTGATTACGGCGGACCTTGGCAACGTAGCGTACCGTTTCGGCATAGGGCGGCAAATTGCCATATTTCGCAACTGCTTTTTCACCTGCATTGTAGGCGGCGATCACCAGCCGGTCATCCTGGAACGTGTCCTGCAGAAACTTCAGATAGCGCACTCCACCCTCAACATTTTGGCGGGGGTCGAACGTGTTCTTCACTCCAAACCGGCGTGCGGTTTCGGGCATAAGCTGCATCATCCCCTGAGCGCCTTTGGGAGAGATGGCGTATGGATTGTAACTGCTCTCCACCTGAATCACGGAGTCAACCAGAAACGGGCTTACGTCGAGATTCTTCGCTGTCTCTTCCACCATAGCCTTTACTTCAGGCGTCGCGCCCAGCATCGGCTGGTTCAGACCATTCCCCTTCACAACCATACTGCGCACCAGGCGGCCCGTACGCGGATCGACGCGCACCACCGAGACGATGCGCGGACTGGCGGCGATGGTATCGGCGGGCTCGGTCAGCGAACTCTCCGCACGCAGCCCCACCGTGGCCAGCGAGGCCAGAACCGCCGTCTTCAGAATAACATCCGAACAAAAAGGCATCCTCTTGTTTTATCCGATTATACCCGGATTTCTCCTATCAGCAAATCTCTGTTTCCGGGCAACGGGTAAAGACCTCAATGCTATTATTCTCTCATGCAAGGCTGCGGGTTTGTGCTGACGGGCGGCCTGAGTTCTCGAATGGGGCAGGACAAAGCCCTTCTGTCCTATCAGGGAACCACACTGGCAGGCTATGTTGCGCACGTTGTCCACCAGGTCGCGGAATCCGTCGCTCTGATCGGAGATCCGGACCGTTACCAGCACCTTGGTTACCCCGTTTTTCGCGACCGGTTCCCTGGCTGTGGACCGCTCAGCGGAATCCACACCGCGCTCTCGGTTTCTAGGACAGATTGGAACCTGGTGGTGGCCTGCGACATGCCGCTTGTGACTCCCGAGGTACTGCGCGCATTGTTCCGACAAAATGCTGAGCCCGGCCACAACGCCATCATGGCCATGGGTCCAGGGGGCGAGCCGGAACCGCTGTGCGCAGTCTACCATCGACGATGCCTGCCGGCGTTGGATCGGGCGATTCGAGATAAACGATTTAAAATGAAAAACTTAGTTATGGAATTGGAGTCCGAATCAAGAATGGTGGATTCGAATGCGCTGGCTAACGTCAACACCCCATCTGAATGGGCGGCGTTCGAAAAAGGAACTCGATGAGCGAGAAGGCGCACTACATCGAGTTCCAGCATGTTTATAAGACGTTCGATCACCCCATTTTGGTCGACGTGAGCTTCAACGTCGATATCGGCGAGACGCTCGCCATCATCGGGCGCAGCGGCGTCGGTAAATCCGTGAGCTTGGGGCACATCATGGGCTTTCTCAAGCCCGACCAGGGGCGTATTGTCGTCTCTTACCAGGACACCACCGACTTCGACGAGCCGAAACTGCGCGAGATCCGCAAGAAGGTCACGATGGTGTTTCAATCGGGCGCGCTGTTCGATTCACTGACGGTCGCAGAGAACATTCTGTTCTCGCTCGAGTTGCGCAGCGATTACGACGAGAAGAACAAAGAAGACGTGGTGGACGGACTACTGTCGTTGGTCGGAATGCTGCAGTTTCGCGAGGCCTATCCGGCAGATCTGTCGACTGGCCACAAACGCGCGGTGTCGATCGCCCGCGCTTTGGCGGCGCAGCCCGAATGCATCCTCTATGATGAGCCGACCACTATGGTCGACCCGCTCATGTCCGACATACTGATCAACCTGATGCTTCGGCTGAAGCACGAGCTGAGGTTGACAGCCGTAGTGGTTACGCACGATCTGGATCTGATGAGGCGCGTAGCCGACAAAGTGGTTGTGCTGTTCAAGGGCGAAGCAATCTACTTCGGTCCGGTGCGGGATCTCGAGAAATCGGAGCATCCGCATATTCGCGAGTTTTTGGCGATGGACCGCGTGGAGCTGGTGCCGGGCGGCACGGTATCCGAGTAGCTCGGCGCGTTACCACACTGCGTGTCCATAGTGACGGCGAATCGTGTCGTCTTTCGTGATCAAAGGTGCATCGCGGGCGCTTGCATGACCGACGATCAGCCGGTCAAATGGATCACGGATCCAGTCCTGCATGGTTGCGTGCTCCACAGCAGCTAGAAATGGCAATTCGCAGACGCGGAGCCCGATATCCTTAGCCAGTGCCGCCATCATGGTGGGGGCTGTTGGCTTCAACCGCTTAATCTCGTGGAGGAACTGGAGTTCGAGGATCACGGCGGGTGAAACCAGAAGGTCGTCGTCCTGAATCTGCTCGGCAGCCGCCTTGCTCAATTTGGTCACGTCGCCGGCGTAGAGCCAAACGGCAACATGGGTATCGAGATAAGTCACTTCAATTCGGTCCACTCGGCGAGCCAGTCCATGTGCACGATTCTCTCTGGGTCGCCGACGAGACAGTCTCGCTTTTTTAGTTTGGCAAGCTTGGATGGCTTCAACTCCGGAACGATCCTCAGAACTCGACCTTTGCGCTCAACTTCGACCGGAACGCCTGTCTCCAACACTTTGTCGAGGATGTTATAGATGTCCCCACGGAGCTTAGAGGCGGTAACCCTCATGCCTCAATTGTATCACGTACGTACGCCCTACTCGAATTGAACGTACGTCACCAAAATATAGCGCCAACAAGCGCGTCGATAGCGTGCCTACTCCGGGAGCTTCACCAATCTTTGCCCAGCGAGCACGGCTTCTGCCTCTTCGGCGGTGAATTGCTCGGTCTTGGCCGAATGATTCATGGAGCAGAACTTGGGCCCGCACATGGAGCAGAAGGCCGCATCCTTGAATCCTTCCTCGGGTAGTGTCTCGTCGTGCATGGCTTCGGCGGTCTCGGGATCGAGTGATAACTCGAACTGCTTGCGCCAGTCGAAGCGATAGCGTGCGCGGGAAAGTTCGTCATCGCGATCTCGCGCTCCAGGCCGGTGCCGCGCGATGTCGGCGGCATGAGCCGCGATTTTGTAGGCGATAATGCCCTGCTTCACGTCCTCGCGATTGGGCAACCCCAAGTGCTCCTTGGGCGTGACGTAGCAGAGCATCGACGCGCCGTGCCAGCCGATCATGGCGGCGCCGATCGCCGATGTTATGTGGTCGTACCCGGGAGCGAAATCGGTCACCAGCGGTCCGAGCGTATAGAACGGCGCCTCGTAGCACAGGTCTTTTTCCTTCTCCACCTGAAGCTGGATTTGATCGAGCGGGATGTGGCCCGGACCTTCGATCATCACCTGGACGTCGTAATCCCAAGCTATCTTAGTGAGCTCGCCCAATGTTTTTAGCTCCGCGAACTGTGCCTGATCGCTCGCGTCGGCTAGACAGCCCGGACGCAGGCCGTCGCCCAGCGAGAAGCTGACGTCATGCTTCTGGAAGATCTTGCAGATGCTGTCAAAGTGCTCGTAGAGGAAATTTTGTTTGTGGTTCTTCACCATCCATTCGGCCAGGATCGCGCCGCCGCGGCTCACGATTCCGGTGATGCGCTTGGTGGTGAGCGGCACGTACTGCACCAGGACTCCCGCGTGGATCGTCATGTAATCCACGCCCTGCTCGGCCTGCTCCTCGATCACCTCGAGCATGACGTTGATATTGAGGTCTTCCACGCGGCGCACGCGGCTCAAGGCTTCATAGATTGGAACGGTGCCGATCGGAATCGGCGATTCGGCGATAATTGCCTTGCGGATGCGCGGAATGTCGCCGCCAGTGGAAAGGTCCATGAGCGTGTCAGCGCCATATTTGACGGCATAGTGAAGCTTGGCAACTTCCTCGTCGATGTTGGATGTCGTAGAGGAATTGCCGATGTTGGCGTTGATCTTGCAATTCGAAGCTATGCCGATGCACATGGGCTCGAGGTTGGTGTGGTGGATGTTGGCCGGAATAATCATCCGACCACGTGCCACTTCGTCCCGAATCAACTCCGCGGTCAGGCGCTCGCGCCGGGCGACATACTCCATTTCCTGGGTGATGACGCCCTTCCTGGCGTAGTGCATCTGAGTCCGAATCGAATCGCTGAGCCGGGGAGTAATCCATTCGCTGCGCATACCGGCCATTTTAGCGCGTTTGTTTGACGATCCTTAGGTGATCTTCTCCCAGTAGTTGGAGCGTCCGAAAGGCGTGATGACGACGTGCTTGACGAACGTTCCGCGGGCGTCGGTGAATTTGGCGCCATCCGGAAACGTTTCGCCGGGCACCGAATAATAAATCGTGCCGAGCGACTGAAGCCCGACCGGCTCGCTGGCGGCAGCCGGTGAAGGCGGTGGAGCGGGTAGGTCGAACGGAGGAAAGTCCTCGATGCGCATCGACACGTGGATCGCTCCGGAAGGCGGACGAGCAGGATCGTACGGTATTACGCCTGGCGCCGAGAGGCCGGGCGCGATGGTCACGGGCGGCTGCAACGCGGAAGGCACCCAGGTGTAGCCGAAGTCGGAGCGGAGCTTCATCACCAGGTACGGGTCCCATCCCCACACCATGATCGGAACGTCGATAACGAATCCTTTGATTGCGAGTTCCGCGCCACGCTTGGCACGTTGGGCCTGATCTTCCATGCCCGAAAGCGCCCGCACTTCCGGGGGTTGCGAGGCCCAGTAAGCTTGATCGAATTCCATTTGGCTTGCCATATGATCCCGCTCGCAATTTAGCAGTGGTGATGATCGTGTCAACTCTGGGATGCGAAACAAAATGTTGAAAAGAGGGGAGACAATTCGTTGGGACGGCGGTGATCGCCGCGGCGTGACAACTCAGCCGGTGAACTTCACCGACCGCGCCAGCTTTACCGCCGGGTTCTCGAGCAACTGCGCCAGCACGCTATCGGGCATGGGCTGATCGGTCTCGATCACCGAAACCGCTTCGGCGCCGGCGTTCCTGCGCCCCAGCGAAAACGTCGCGATGTTGATGCCGTTCTTGCCAAGCACGCCGCCGATGTAGCCGATTACTCCTGGAACATCCTGGTTCTTGAGAAACGTCAGATGACCATCGAGCAGCGCTTCGCAATAGATGCCGTCCACCTGGATGAGGCGCGGCTGATCGAGCACAACGGCCCCTTCCACCGACGTTATGCCGGCATCCGTTTCGAGTTCCAGCCGCACCGAATCGATGTGCGCAGTACGTTTGTCGTGACGCTCCGCGACCGTCAGTCCGCGATCCCCAGCGATTTGCATGGCGTTAATCGAGTTCGCCTTATTCGCTAGCGACCGCTGCAAGACTCCTGCCAGACCCGCGTTGCGCACCAGGTGCGTATTATGTTCGGCGATCTTGCCGAAGTAGTGCAATCGCACCGCCTTCGGATTACCGGTCGAAATGTGAGACGCAAAGTTGCCCAACCGCTCGGCCAGCTGACTGTATGGCCCGAGCGTCTTGTATTGCTCCGGCGTAAGCGCCGGCATGTTGACGGCATGCAACGCCGCCCCGTTAGTGAGATACTCCACGATCTGCTCGGCGATCCGCACGCCTACGATCTCCTGCGCCTCTTCGGTAGAACCGCCGATGTGCGGCGTAGCGACGAAGTTATCCATGCGCAACATGGGATCGCCGGCTGCGGGCGGCTCAGTCTCGAAGACATCCAGCGCGGCGCCGCCGACCTTTCCCGATGCCAGAGCCTCGCGCAGCGCGTTCTGATCGATCAACTCTCCGCGCGCGCAATTGATAATCCGGACGCCCCGCTTCATCCTGGCGAATGCGTCGCGCGAAAGCAGGTGGTGCGATTCCGGTGTCAGCGCCGTGTGCAGCGTGATGTAGTCGCTCCGGCTGTACAAAGTGGAGAGATCGACGAGTTCGACGCCGACATCCTTGGCGGTTTGCGAGTGTACGTAAGGATCGTTGGCGATAATGTTCATCTCGAATGCGGCGGCGCGTTTTACCACCTCGCGCCCGATGCTGCCGAGCCCCACAATGCCCAGCGTCTTGCCGCGCAACTCCGTTCCGATGAACTTGCGCTTCTCCCACTTCCCCGATCGAGTGGACATGCTCGCGCTGGGGATGGATCGCGCGAGCGAGAGCATCAAGGCCAGAGTGTGCTCGGCAACCGAGACAGCATTGCCGCCGGGCGTGTTCATGACCAGGACGCCAGCCGCGGTGGCGGCCGGCAAATCGACATTGTCGACGCCCACGCCGGCGCGGCCTATCACTCTTAACTTCGGCGCCGCGGAAAGAACCGATGCGTCCACCGCCACAGCGCTACGGACGATCAGAGCGTCGGCGTTTGCCAGATGCTGCGCGAAGTCCCTCGGATTCGAAACAATCACACTCCACCCCAGCTGGTCCTGCAGGAGCTTCAATGCCGGGGCTGCCAACGGCTCGGCAATCAGAATGTTCATGTCGATGCAGCTTACGCGCTGACCGTCTCTTTGGCCAGAGCGACGTCGGCATATGCGTTCTGGACCGCCGCGACTCCGGTCCCGAATTTCACGGGCACGCCCTGAGCCGCGAGAATGATTTCCAATTCCGCGATCACCGCGAAGAGATCGGCGAAATCAAAATAGCCCAAGTGCGCGATGCGGAAGATTTGCCCCTTCATCGATCCTTGGCCGTTCGAAATGATGGAGCCGAAGCGGTTGCGGAATTCCTTCACGATCACGCCCGAATCCAGGCCCTTGGGCGCCTTCACGGACGTGACGGAAGCGCCGGGCGAGTGGGGAGCAAACAGCTCCAGACCGAGCGCTGTGACCGCGTCGCGAGTAGCCTTGGCGAGCATCTGCGCATTCTCAATCAGCTTGTCCATGCCGATCGATTTCACGTATTTCAATGATTCCGCCAGGGCCAGCAGGAGAGATGTGTTCGGCGTCCAGCTGGATTCGCCGCCGGCCGCGTTCTTTCTCTCTTTCTTCAGGTTGAAGTAATATCGCGGAAGCTTCGCCGTTTCTGCGAAGGCCCAAGCCTTGGGACTAATGGATAGAAACGCGAGGCCGGGCGGAATCATGAACGCCTTCTGCGAACCGCCGATCACGACGTCCAGGCCCCAGCGATCGATGTCGAGCGGCATGGTGCCAAGTCCGGTGATGGCATCGACAACGAAAATCGCGCCCGTCTTTTTGATTGCGTCCGCCATCCCGCGCACATCATGCGCCGCGCCAGTAGAAGTTTCCGACGCCTGCACGAAAACACCGCGGATCCTGGGTTCCGATTTGAGCGTGTCGGCTACGCGCTGCGTGCTGACTGATTCACCGTATTCTTCTTGCAGAAGAACGACGTCCAGACCGTATGCTTTGGTAATCTCGGCCCAGCGCTCACCGAATTTTCCGGCCGAACAAACGATCACACGGTCGCCCGCCGAAAACAGATTCGAAACCGAAGCTTCCATGGCGCCGGTGCCGGATGCCACCAGCGCCAGAACGTCGTTGGAAGTTCCCATGACTTGCTTCAGGTCCGCGAGAACCGCGCGGTACAGAGTGCGGAAGTCTTCGGTGCGATGATGAATGTCCGAGCCCATCATCGCGTGCAGCGCCTGCGGAAGCAGCGGCGTGGGGCCGGGTGTCAATAATCGTTGTTTCTTGATATACATGAGAGGGATTAGTCACAGGATACCAAACGATGCCTTTACTCGATCGGATTCAAAGCGACATGGTGGCCGCGATGAAGGCCAAGGATGAAGCGCGTCTGGGCGCGATCCGCCTCATCAAGACAGCGTTAAAGAAGCACGAAGTGGATTCGATGAAGCCGCTCGATGAATCGAGCGAATTGCAGATTCTTAGCATGCTCATCAAGCAGCGGCGCGAAGCTGCCGACATGTTTCGCAAGGGGGGGCGTGCGGAGCTCGCTGACAAGGAAGAAGCCGAGCTAAAGCTGGTCGAGTCGTATATGCCGGCCGCGCCGAGCGATGCTGAAGTCGACGCTGCGATCGCGGCGGCGCTTTCGGAAACAGGCGTCACTTCGCTGAAGCAAATGGGTGTCGTGATGAAAGCCACTCAGGCTAAGCTGGCAGGTAAGCGTGTGGATGGTAAAGGGCTGAGTGATAAAGTGAGGGCCCGATTGTCGTAACACACGGTGCACGCAAAGCTGCGATATCCTATATTCCATCCGCATGCTGAGGCTTTTCTTTGCCGTTTTGCTGACTCTGCCGCTGATCTGCTGGGGCCAGCCGGCGACGAATGCCGCTCCGAGCGCTGCCAGGCCAACTCCGGAAGAAGGCATTCCCGTTACGGATTCGCTGGTCGTCTCCAAGTGCGGATCTTGCCACACCAAAGACGATAAGGGGAACCTCACGCGCATCTCCTGGGAGCGCACCACGCCCGAGGGTTGGGAAGAGGCGATCAAGCGCATGGTGCGGCTCAACAATGTCGAACTCAAGCCGGCGGAAGCGCGCGCGATCCTCAAGAGCCTGTCCACCACGCATGGCCTAGCGCCGGAAGAAGCCAAGCCGGTGATGTACATGCCAGAGCAGCGCATGATCGATGAGCCGATTCCCAACGACACGGTTCGTGAAGTTTGCACGGCTTGCCATCCACTGGGCCGCGCGCGGTCCTGGCGCCGCTCGAAGGAGGAATGGGACCTGCTAGTCGCGATGCACAGCGGATATTTTCAAGTGACCGAAATTTCATTCCGGCGCCCTCCTCGCTTTGGCGGCGCTGAGCCTCCTCCTGCAGGTGCGGATACACGAGAGCCCGTCGAACAGGCCATCGACTATTTGTCAAAAGCGTATCCGCTCCAAACGACAGAGTGGTCAGCTTGGCGAGCTCGCATGCGCGCGCCTAAACTTTCCGGACGTTGGCTGATCAGCGGCTATCAGCCCGGCCGCGGCAAGGTGATCGGTGAGATGCAGATCGAGCCGGGCGCGGCCGAGGATGAGTTCACCACCAACGTCAATCTGACTTATTTGAAGGACGGCACCACAGTGACGCGATCCGGCAGGTCGATGGTCTACACCGGTTATGCATGGCGAGGCCGCTCGACTGCGAAAGATCACGCCTCCGCACCCTCGCCATCGAATGCCGGCGGCTTTCCGCAGGAGTTGCGCGAAGTGATGTGGGTCGCCCCTGACCAGTCACAGATGGAGGGTCGATGGTTCTGGGGTGACTATCAGGAGTTCGGTTACGATGTCATGCTGCGACGGGCCGGCGAGGGCTCGGCGGTGTTGGGACTGGATCGATCGATGTTGCAATCGGGATCCACCGCGCAGCGCGTGCGCATCTACGGCGACAACTTCGCGCAGTTGACGGCGGCTGACATCGATTTCGGCAACGGCGTCATCGTCAAGCGAATCGTCGACCAGAGCGCGCAACAGGTGACTGTGGAAGTCGACGTGGCGCGCGACGCTATTGTTGGAAAACGGGATGTTTCGGTGCGGCGCGCGGTAGCCCCGAATGCTATCGCGGTCTACGACAAGATCGATTACCTCAAGGTATCGCCGGCTACGTCGTTGTCGCGTTTAGGCGGCTCGGTGCATCCGAAAGGCTATCAACAGTTCGAGGCCATCGCGTACAATCGCGGCCCGGACGGCAAGCCCGACACTGCCGATGACGTCGAGCTTGGACCTGTTGATGCCGAATGGTCGGTGGAGGAGTTCTACGCGGTGTATGGCGATGACGACAAGGACTTCATCGGCACATTGAGTCCCTCGGGATTCTTCACGCCGGCCGACGAAGGTCCGAATCCGAAGCGTAAGTTCAGCCGCAATAATTATGGCGACGTCTGGGTAGTAGCAACCTACAAGGGCGCGACAGGCAAAGATGGCAAGCCACTGACAGCGAAGTCTTACCTTGTTGTCGCTGTTCCACTCTATGTGCGTTGGGATCAGCCGGAGGTGGCGCAATGACAGCTGCAACCGGCGAAGCGATGTTCCGCTTGGGAGAATTTCATGCCTTCGAGGGCGGCGGCCGGCAGTATTTGTACCTCGTACCGGGCGCCGGGATTTTCGAAGTTGACGATCGTGTCAGCGCGGTGCTCGCACGCCTGGAACAGGGCGAGGCCAGCCGCACCGAGCTCTCGATTATTGCCGGAGCGGACGATGTGGTGGATGAACTGCACCAGGCGCACGTCATCACCACTCGCGACGGTTTCGCCGAGCGACTCGAGCAGCCGCCGGCCGACTTTCCACTGCAAACGATGGTGATGAATCTCACCAACCAGTGCAATCTTTCATGCCAGTATTGCTACGAATTCGGCGAAGACAAGGTCGCGACTCCTGAGGGTAAGCCGAAGTTTATGGACTTCGAGACAGCCCGCGCCTCGGTCGATTATCTGTTTAAACAGTCGGGCGGCCGGCGGGCTTTGCACATCACATTTTTCGGCGGTGAGACGCTCATGAATTTCCCGCTGCTGAAGCAGGTGGTGGATTATTCACGAGGGCTCGCCGAGGAGCAAGGCCGATCGATCGACTTCAGTCTCACAACGAACGGCACCCTGCTGACGCCCGCGATCATCGAATACCTCTCTGAAAGACAGATCGGCGTCACGGTGAGCATGGATGGGTCCAAAGAATCGCACGACCAGTTTCGCGTGTTTGCGAGCGGACGTGGGAGCTACGACATCATCGAGCCCCGCGTGCGAGCGTTGATCCGCGAGCATCGGACACGGCCCATTACTGCGCGCGTCACGATGACATCCCAAGCCATGGACGTGCTCGGGACCTATCGTCATCTGAAACATGATTTGGGATTCTACGAAGTTGGCTTCGCGCCCGTCACGACGTCGCCGAACCGGCTTTACTCGATCAACGAACCAGGTCTAGACTCGGTGCTCCGGCAATTTCGCGCGCTGGCCAACGAATACCTGGAGCACGCGCTCCGCGGTGAACATCACGGGTTTTCAAACGTCAGTGATACACTATCGGAACTGCACCAGGGAGTCAACAAATCGCATCCCTGCGGCGCCGGGCTGGGTTTGGTGGGCGTCGGTCCGTCCGGCGACATCGCACCCTGTCATCGCTTCGTCGATTCCGACACGCACACGTTAGGGCACGTGACCACGGGACTGGATCGCGCGCGGCAAACGGATTTTCTCGCGCGCGGTCACATCAACTCGAAAACAGATTGCCACACTTGCTGGGCGCGGCCCGTTTGCGCCGGCGGCTGCCATCACGAAGCCTACGTCCGCTATGGAGACACGGGGCATCCGAATCTTCATTATTGCGAGTGGATTCGGGGCTGGACCAACACCTGCCTCGAAATCTACGGCGCTATCGCCGCTAAGAACCCGAGATTTCTGGAATACTTTTCCGAAAGGAAGGCAGCATGAAATATCTTCGTGCCGTCAATCAGAAGGCGCGCCGAATAGAGAGCCATCTGGCACCGACTCAGGATGACGTGCAGGCGTTGCAAGGCCCGCCACAACAGCAGCCTCCGAAGCCCCACGTTCCTCTGGGATGTTCGCTGGTGTTTTCACCCGGCTGGGAGGTCGATTCCGCAGGCGGAACCGCGGGACTTTGTCAGCCCGTCGAGCGCGATATTTTCGATTGCTACATCACTTGCTTCTGGCCGGCGCAGGTTCCCGATCACATGAACAATTCGCCCGACTGGACGGCCAAGTGCGCCGCAGCTACTAAGGACTGGCGCAACATCGACCTGGTATTTCCATGAGCGCGCGCACGTTTGCTTCGCTCCTTTTCGCGATTGCATTTGCATCGAGCGCCGGCGCCGATGGCTTGCTGTTCCTCGGCACTTGGCCGAAACAAGTGCAAGTGATCGACGAAGCGAAACAACAAGTCATCGATCACATCCAGCTTTCCACCGGCACGCCGCAGGGTTTGCGGATTTCCGAGGATCACAAGACCATCTATGCCTCCACCGTGGACCATGATGGTATGGAAATCATCGACGTCGCGACACGCAAAGTCACCAACGCGTTCATCCTTGATGAGGGCAATCGACGGGTTCGATTTGGTTCCTGGGCGCCCGATCCCAGCGGCAAATTCATCTATACACTGATGCGCGTGGCCGAGAAGAAGACGGATCGTTTCGCGATCGAGCCGTTAAAGTTCGCCGTTATTGACCTGGTGCAGAAGAAAATCATTCGCACCGTGGATTTTCCGAAGGATGAGGATCAAGGCAGCATCTACGGCCGCGGCGGAAACGCGCGCATCTCGCCAGATGGTAAGTATCTATACCTGTTTCGCCACAACATTCTCATTTTCGATACGACGGACTTCAAGCTGGTGGATAAGATCGAGCTGGCCAAGCCAGAGTTTCCTGGAATGATCAATGTCGGTTTGGGCCAGGAGCTCGAATCACTACAGCAACCGGGCATGCTCATCAGCTTGTTTAATTCAGCCGATCCCGTGGTGCGAAGGCAGATCTTCGGCATCGCGCGATTCGATCTGACCAAACGCACTTTCGAATTTACCCCCGTCGGCCCGACAACCACGGGAATGCTGGGACTCTTCGTGACGCCAGACCGCAAGACTGGCTACACGGTGGCAGTCAGCGGCGCGCAAGGCAACAAACGATCGGAATTCTGGGTCTTCGACCTCACCAAGAATCAACTGGTCCGCAAGCAGGAGTTCGACGGCCGGTCGCGCTACAGCTTCGGAATTTCAAGCACCGGCAAGGATCTGTATATTTTTGGTGCGGGCTATCAGGTGGAAGTGTACGATGCCAAGTCGCTCCAATTGCGCAACACAATCGACGTAAATGCCGACATCACCGCGGGGATGATCGTGCTTCCAGGACATTGAGTATGACGAGAGTTTCGATCCTGTTGATCGCGGCCGGATCGGCTGCATGGGCCGCATCGTGCGAGGGCTTGACCGCGCTGTCGCTACCAGAGACGACCATAACTTCGTCACAGACAGTGGCAGCAGCCCATAGCCTGCCCGCCGTCTGCCGAGTCGCGGCGACATTGAAACCATCGAGCGATTCCGATATCAAGATCGAAGTCTGGATGCCGGTGTCGGGCTGGAACGGAAAGTTCGAAGCAGTCGGGAACGGTGGTTGGTCAGGTTCGATCAACACCAATGCGCTCGCGACCGCAGTCCAACGCGGCTACGCCGCCGCGAGCACCGACACCGGGCATGAAGGATCCAGCGCGCGCTTTGCACTCGGGCATCCGGAGAAGCTCGTTGATTACGGATATCGCGCCGTCCATGAAATGACGGTAAAAGCCAAGGCTCTGATCGCCGCTTATTACGGCAACGGCGCCAAGCTGTCGTATTGGAACGGCTGTTCGGCAGGCGGCAAGCAGGGTTTGAAAGAAGCGCAACGATTTCCTGAGGATTTCGATGGGATCATTGCTGGTGCGCCTGCCAACAACTGGACCGGCCGCGCGATCCATGCGCTGTGGGTTGGCCAAGCCGTTCATAAAGATGAAGCGAGCTATATCCCGCTGGAAAAATATCAGCTCATTCACAACGCCGCGCTTCAAGCCTGTGATGCTCGCGATGGAGTGAAGGACGGAATCATCGACGATCCAACGCGTTGCAAATTCGACCCGAACGTGTTGGAGTGCAAGCCCGGCAGCGACGTCGCGTGCCTGACATCCGCGCAGGTGGAAGCGGCCCGCAAGATTTATTCCGGCGCGATCAATCCACGGACCAAGCAGCAGATTTTTCCGGGCTTGGAGCCGGGTAGCGAGCTCGGCTGGAAAGTAATGGCAGGCCCGCAAGCGTTCGGAATTGCGAATGAGCATTTCAAGTACATCGTGTTCAAAGATCCGAGCTGGGATTATCGAACACTCAACTTCGACAGCCACGCCGCGCTCGCCGAAAAGCTGGACAGCGGCACAATCAATGCAACCGATCCGAACTTAAAGCCATTCTTTGCGCATGGCGGAAAGCTAATCCAGTATCACGGCTGGAACGACTGGCAGATCGCGCCGCGCAACAGCGTCAACTACTACAAGACGGTCGTGGACACTCTGGGCGGTGTTGCGAAAACTCGCGACTCCTACCGCTTGTTCATGGTGCCGGGAATGGGCCATTGCGGCGGAAGTGACGGCACCGATCACTTCGACATGCTCAGTGCGATGGAGCAGTGGGTGGAAAACGCGAAGTTCCCCGATCAGATCATCGCAGCGCGTGAGGGGCAGGGCTCAGTCGATCGAACCCGCCCGCTATGCCCTTATCCACAGGTGGCCGCTTACAAAGGATCGGGCAGTACCGATGACGCCGCTAACTTTGTTTGCAAGTCCCCCTAAAACGGCTCAACTCTGTCCTCAGTTAAGGTACACTGACCGATTATGAAGTGCGGATTATTGTTTGTAGTGTCTTTGGCCGCGTCGCTCGCGGCGGTTCCAGAACCAAAAGTGAAATTGCCCACAAGCCGCGCTGACCTGGCTCGCGGCGAAAAGCTGTTCTCAGTCCATTGCGCGCTCTGCCACGGATTGAAAGGCGAGGGCGGACGCGGCCCGATGCTCGCTCAAGCAAAACTCGTTCATGCTCCCGACGATGCTGCATTACTCAAAGTCATCGAGGAGGGCATTCGTGGAACCGAGATGCCCGGCGCGGGTGCGATGTCGGATCACGAAATGCGGCAGACGGCCGCGTACGTGCGCTCGCTCGGGAAGGTGCCAATGAAGCCAGTGCCCGGCAATGCGTCGCACGGGGCGGAGATTTACGCCGGCAAGGGCAATTGCGCCGCATGTCATTCGATCCATGGCGACGGCGGGATCTCCGGGCCGGATCTTGCGGATATCGGAAGCCGCCGTAGTGCCGCTTATCTGCAGCAATCGCTCATTGAGCCGGAGGCGGCCGTTCCGGAAGGCTACCTGCTCGTGACCCTTGTGACCACAAAGGGTCAAAACGTTCGGGGTGTCCGAGCCAACGAAGATTCTTTCTCGATCCAGGTCCGGGATGAGGCGGGGCGATCCTATTCGTTCTGGAAAACTGAAATTGCCCAGATCGAAAAGCAACGTGGTAAGTCACCCATGCCGTCCTATAAAGGTAAACTTTCGGACGATGAATTAACAGACCTGGTAGCGTACCTCGCATCTTTGAAGGAGGCGAAATGAGATTGTTCATCTGCGTGTTTGCCGCAAGCGTGGCTCTCGCTCAAATCAACGTACCCTACGAGCGCATCCGCGACGCCAACAAAGAGCCGGGCAACTGGTTGACCTACTCGCGCGACTACACCGGCCAGCGCTACTCTCCGCTCGATCAGATCAACGCGGGCAACGTCGCCAAACTGCGGGTTTCCTGGATGTACCAGGCGAATGAATTGGACACGTTTGAAACGTCGCCGATCGTCGTCGATGGCACGATGTTCGTCAGCGAGCCTCCGAACATTGTGGCCGCGCTCCACGCCGGTACCGGCCGCGTACTGTGGAGGTATCGCAAGGACATCCCCAACGATCTCCGGCTATGCTGTGGAAAAGTAAATCGTGGTGTGGCAATTCTCGGAAACACAGTGTATTACGGCAGCCCGGATGCACACTTGATCGCCTTGGATGCCCGCACAGGAACGCTGCGCTGGGACGTCACGATGGCGGACTACAAGACGGGCTATTCGAGCACGGGCGCGCCGCTCGCAGTGAAAGACAAGATCATAATCGGCATGGCGGGCGGAGAGTTCGGCGTGCGAGGGTTCATCGACGCTTACGATGCCAAGACCGGAAAGCGTGTCTGGCGATTTAACACCATTCCCGCAAAAGGTGAACCGGGCAACGACACGTGGGAAGGTGAGAGTTGGAAAACGGGCTCGGCGACAAGCTGGGTGACCGGTGTTTACGAACCCGAAACAAATACAGTGTACTGGGGTACCGGAAATCCAGGGCCGGACTGGAACGGCGACGTGCGCAACGGAGACAATCTATACTCGGACAGCATAATCGCTCTGGATGCCGACACCGGAGCCAGGAAGTGGCACTTTCAATACACACCGCACGACCAGAATGATTGGGACTCGACGCAGACGCCGATTTTGGTGGACGGCGTGGTTCAGGGGCAGCCTCGAAAGATGGTCGTGCTCGCGAATCGCAACGGTTTCTACTACTCGATCGATCGCAACAGCGGGAAGTTCATTGCCGGGCGCGCGTACGTAAAACAGACCTGGGCGAGTGGCCTCGACGAAGCCGGGCGACCGATGCGTCTACCGAATACGTCCCCGTCGGTGGAAGGCACGCTGCTGTGGCCGAGTCTGGCCGGCGGTTCCAACTGGTACAGCTCGACCTACAGCCCGAAGACTGATTTGTACTACGTCAACGTGAAGGAGATGGGAGCCATCTATCATAAGGGCGATGCCGACTACAGAGCGGGAGCCTTGTTCAATGGCGGCGGGCAGACGGACTACAAGGGCGAGGAGCCTTATGGCGCTGTCCGCGCACTTGAAGTCGCGACGGGGCAATTGCGTTGGGAATACAAATTATTCTCGCCTTCCCATGCGGGATTGATGGTGACAGGTGGACACCTGGTGTTCGGATCGAACGGCAGCTCCTTCTTCGCGCTGGACGCCCAAAAGGGAAATCTGCTGTGGCGGTTCGAAACTGGCGGCGGGATCGATGCCAATCCGATCAGTTTTATGAGCGATGGTAAGCAATACGTGGTGATCCCGTCCGGACATGCACTATTAGTGTTCGGGCTCGACTAGTATTTGAACCGGAGTACTACGCCAGCCGCCGGAAGCATGGGCCCGCTTCAGTTCCGGCGAGTGGCCGCGCCTGAAAATGAACTCCGTCCGTGGGCCTGCGATTCGAATACATCAAATTTCGCGACGCGGACGGACTTCGCGATACCGAGGGCCCTTAGCATCTTGATCTGAATCCACGAGAGATCGAACTCGTACCAAGCAAGCCCATGTCTCGCCGAGGTTGGGTGTGCGTGATGATTGTTGTGCCAACCTTCGCCGGAGGTGATCAAGGCAATCAACCAGTTGTTGCGCGAGTCATCGTTGGTCTCGAATCGACGCGTGCCCCACATATGCGTCCCTGAGTTGATCAGCCAGGTGCTGTGGAGACCAACGACGACGCGAAGAAAGATACCCCACAGCACGAATGGAACACCACCAACGGCGAAAAGCAGAATGCCCAGCACGATCATGGGAACCCAATGGTAATTGTTCAGCCAGACGTAGAAACGATCCTTGGTAAGGTCAGGCGCATACTTCGATTGCAGCGCAGCGTCGCTGTGCTTGGTATCTCCGACCAGAAGCCAGCCCATGTGAGCCCACCAGCCGCCATCACGCGGTGAGTGAGGATCGCCGGGCTGATCTGATTTCTGGTGGTGGACCCGATGCGTCGCGACCCAGAAGATCGGCCCGCCTTCGAGCGTCAGAGTGCCACAGACAGCAAGGAAATATTCCAAGGCCAGGGGTACCTGATACGACCGGTGAGTGTGCAGCCGATGATAGCCCATGCTGATGCCCAGGCCGCCGCACATCCAATACAGGAAGACCGCGACCGCGAGGGCCTGCCAACTGAATACGAACAATGCTGCGATCGCGCCAGCGTGGAAAACGCCGAAGGCGACAAGGTTGATCCAGTTTATTTTTTGCGGACCGGCCAGGTTGGTGATCACGATCGCCCGGAACGCTCGAAAACTACGGCTTCTTCACCTTCACGACGTAGTAGGACACGCCACTGGTTTCCTTGAACCAGTGCGGGACGCCTGCCTCGATCGTGATGACGTCGCCCTTTTTCAAATGATGTGTTTTTCCGCCCTCGATCGCCGAGCCGCCGATCTGATCGGCCCGCACCTCGTGACGATCCTTGATCGTGCCGCCAGTCACAAACGTCGCGTCGCCTTCGATGATGTACAAGACGTCGGTCTCTTTCACATGCAGTTCGGCGTTGCCGGCTTTGTCGCGATGGGAGCCTTGCACGATGAAGTCGGGGCCATTCAGCAGGGTTCCGCCTTTTGCAAGCGCCGTAGCTACTTTATCGCTAGGGACGTAATTCACGCCGGTTGTCGAGTCGCTATCGGCTGCTATCATGACGGCCGAAGCCAATAGTGTTGCTAATGCCAGTGACAATTTCATAAATCTCCTACACTTTGGTTGAATTCGCGCCGTTGATGATCTGTGGAATCAATTCACCGGCAACATCGGTCAGCCGCATGTTCCGGCCGTTGAAGTAATAAGTCAATCGCTTGTGGTCCATGCCGAGCAAGTGAAGCAAAGTGGCATGCAGGTCGTGGTTGGTAATGGGATGCTCCTCGGCCTTGAAACCAACATCGTCTGTAGCGCCGATTTGCTGGCCGCCCTGAATGCCCGCTCC
>JACXTT010005612.1_pt1 | contig 18186 bp, 12 predicted proteins | sample 9270951 | NCBI WGS metagenome assembly JACXTT01 (sample SAMN15532306, study PRJNA645909) | rock metagenome | isolation source: weathered quartz diorite | place: Puerto Rico | collected 2017-06-21 | reverse complement strand
CGACCTCGCCCCACGCCCGCCGCCAGTAGTCGGGCGTCTGGAATTCGGCAGACAGCAATCCCATGGTGTCCGGCCCGTGGCCGAGCCACGGTCGCGCCCGCCACGCCGCGAGCGCCGCGCGCCAGATCTCGATGCGGCCGCCCGCCGAACCGCCCGTGGGCGAGATCAGCTCGCGTAGCCGCGACGCGAACACGCCACCCCAACCTGCGAGCGCCGCGACTGCGACGAGCGCAAGCGTCGCGATTCCCGCGGCGACCCAGACCCACCGCGGCAAGGGCTGCGCGGCCTTCACTCGGGTCGAGAGCCACGCCGCGCACGCGAGCCCGGCGGCGAGCGCGAGCCACGCGCCGCGCGAAAACGTGATCGCCGTGACCGCCGTGAACGTCAGGCACGCCGCGATCCGCAGCGGCCGCCGGCGGTCATCCGTGAGCACGAGCGCCAGCGCCGCGGCGGCTGCGGCCGCCGAGACGACACCGAGCAGATTGGGGTGCCCGAGCGTGCCGAACGGGCGCAGCACGCCTCCGAGCTGTGCGTGGTCGGACGCCATCGCCACCACGCCAGCCGCCTGGAGGAGCGCCCACGCACCCGCGACGGCCGCGCCGGCGAACCACACGTTGAACGTGCGTCGAGCCGTCGCCGCACCGTCGGCGTCGAGTCGCGCCGCAACGTAAAGGCCCGCGAGCGCGAGCGACGTGAGTAGCCCCTCGTGCTGCTCCTGCTCGCCGAACACGCTGAGCCACGGCGCGCGGGAGCATGCGGTCGCGAGCAACTCGACGCCGAGCCACGCGAGCACGGCGAAATCGAGCGGCTCGCGCAAGCGGCGGAGCAGTTCGCGCCCGCGCACCAGACACGCCGCGAGCAGGCTCAGGCCCGCGACGCGCACGATCTCGACCTTCGCGGTTTCGGAGTACTCGACCATCCGCGCGCCGACGACCACGAGGGCCGCGAACAGGGTGAGCCACAGCACGCGGCGGGTCATGCGCCTCAGGGCTTGGTCGCCGCCGTGTCCTTCGCGCTGCTGCCGAAGAATCCGCGCAGCGCGTCGCCGGCGCGGCGGCGCACGCTGTCCCTCAGCGCCTGCTCGAGCCGCGCGGCAGCCCGCCGGGCGCTGTCCGCCGCGGCCTGCTGACGCGCGAGTGTTGCTTGCCTCAGCTCGTCCTCGAGCTTCTGCTGCTGCGCCTGAAGCGCTTGAGAGGCTTTGCCCATGACGCGGTCCTTCATCGCCGAGGGATCCCACGCGACCCGCGGCGCCTTCGCCGTGCCGGTGACGCGCAAATCGAGCAGCAGGTTGCCCTGCGGGTCGGTGAGCGCGCCGGCGGCGAGCGCCGAGCGCGCGCTCAGCGCCTGCGTGACGGACGCCGGCAGGGTAGCGCTCACCGCGTAGTCGAGCGCGCCGTCGAAGCCGACGGCGCCGGCGATGCGCCATTCCCCAAAACCGCCGCGCAGCACCGCCGGATCGCTGACGATCCGCCCGCGCTCGACGTGGAACGGCAACTTGGCGTCCTCGAACCGCAGCCGGTCGAGCGCCGGCACCCGGACCACGCGCGCGACCTCCGCGAGCACCGGGCCAGGGCCGATCTGGCCCCGGATCACCTCCGCCAGGCCGATGGCGGTGAGCGAGCGCATCATTTCCTGTTGCGTCGCGCCAGCCACCGAGAAGTCGAGCGCCGTGTTGAGCGAGCCCCTGAGGAAGTTCTTCGCCGGCGTCCACGCCGACACCAGCGCGTCGGCGGACAGGCTATCCACCTTCGCTTTGAGCGACACGCCCGGCTTGGCCGGGTCGCGCACGTCGAGCCGCGCGCTGCCGGCGACGTCGCCGCCGTAGGCCTTCATCGTGAAGCGCGGGGCGTTGACGATGCCGGGCTCGAGCGCCACGTCGGCGCGCACCGCCGAGACGTCGAGCTTTTGATTGATGAGCCGGTCGATCGCCACGCGGCCACCGCCTACGGCGTTCAGCACGATCGGCGGCCCCGAGGACGGCGGCAGTACCTCGGCGAGGTCGAGGCGCGGCGCGCGGAAGTCGAAGTCGACGTTCGACGGCGCCGCGGCGCCCGGCTTCGCCAGCAGCGCCAGCGGGCGGGTGACGCGCGCATCCAGCGCGAGCGAGCTCGTTCCCGCCTTCGCCGTCAGCCCGGTGACCTGGGCGCGATCGGCGCTGAACGCGATGTGTGCGCTGACGCCTTCGATCGGCTTCGGAACCTGAGGTGAGACGACGCCCACCTGCCGCAGCTCGGCCGTGCCGCCGAGCGCCATGGTGCCCGGATCCTTCGCCCGCCCGCGCCCGTTGACGTCGAGCGCCGCGCGCCCGGTGAGCTTCGTGCCCTTGGGCGCCACGAGCGGCGCGATCGCCGCAAGATCCAGGTTGCCCTGCACCGCGAACGCCACGAGCGGATCCTGGAACCGCACCACGGTGAGGCGGGCCCTGACCGGCTGGCCCTGGACGCGCGCGGTCAGATCACCGATGCCGAGCGAGTCGGGCGCGAACCGCGCGGTGAAGTTCAGCGCCTCGACGCCCACGGGCGCGCCCGGGTAGCGAAACGCCGCGTTCCCCACCGTCAAGGTCCCGGTGATGGCTTTCGTGGCGGCTGGCCCGAGGGCCCCGCGTAGGCCCAAGTCGAAGTCGAGCCGCCCCGAGCCGTGAACGCCGTGGATCGCCTTGGCGTCCGCCTCGGCGAGCGCCGCCAGGATCTCGCCCACGTCGATGCGCTCGCCGCGCGCGCGGAGATCGACCCGCGCCTTGGGACCGGGATCGTCGACGATGCCCGTGAGCCCGAGCCGGGCGCGACCCAACCCGAGGTCGAGGCGCTCGAGGGCCAGACGCTTGCGCTCCGAGTCGAAAACGCCCTTGTGCTCGACGAGCAGCGCCAGCTTCGAGAGCGAAGCGTTGAGCTCGCCGAGACGCGCCGCCGAGACCTTGCCGAATGCGTAGTCCGACACGAGCGTCGCTCCGGACGTGGCGACGCGCTTGCCGCCGGCCCGTGTCGAGAGCTTGATCTTGGAGTCGACGACCAGCGTGCGGCGGGCGCCCACCTTCAGGTCGTCCACCAACAGCCGTGCCCGCTTGAGCGCGAACTCGTCGACGGTGAAGTCCATCGCCTGCGACGGCGTCGCCGACGGCGGCGTCGGCTTCACGATCCCGTCCAGGTTCGTCGTCCCATCCGCTCGCAACACCAGATGCAGCACAGGCTGGTCCAGCGCCAACCGCTTCACTACCACGCGTCGCGACAACAGCGCGAGCACGTCCAGGTCGAGCAGGATGGCCTTGGCCTGGAACGCGGTGCCGTTCGTGAAGCCGCCCGCCTCGGACATCGCCGGCTGATTCACGGTCAGGCGAACCGGCGGCAGCACGCCGAGCCCGGCGTCCGCGAACCGCACCTCGCGCGCGAGCGTGCGCGAGAGCTGCACCTGGACCAGCCCTCGGACGCGCGCCGGCGGGAACAGGATCGCGAGCGCAACCCAGGCGAGCCCGAACAGCGCCACGAGGCCCAAGGCCACGACGAGCAGCATGCCTGGCAGTCGATTCCGTCTCGGCGCCGGGGCGTTCATCCGGGGCATTGTGCCACACCTGCTCGGCGCTCCGTCAGTCCGCGGCCGGCGACACGCGCGGCGCCATGCGGTACGCTCTCCCGCCGAAGCACACGGCGTGCGGAGCTCGACTCTCGAGCCCCAACGCGGCGCCGACGCCGCCACTCTTGCGGGGAACGCCCGCGCACTTGGAGTCCGAGATGACCGCCGAGCCGTTCGCTTACGCCGAACTGGTCCGCACGAAGCTGATCGCGGTGATCCGAGCCGCAACGCCGCAATCGGCGCTGGCCGCCGCGCACGCGGTCGCCGACGGCGGCATCACGCTGATCGAGATCACGTATTCGGTGCCCGATGCGCCGCGCGTCATGCGCGAGCTGTCGTCGCGGTCCGGGATCGTCGTCGGCGCGGGCACGGTGCTCACTCGCGGACACGCGGTTGCCGCGCTCGCCGGCGGCGCGCGCTTCATCATCGCCCCCAACTTCTCGGCCGCGGTGGCCGAGCAGGCGCTGGCCGCGGGCGTCCTGTACGGCCCGGGCGCGTTCACGACGAGCGAGATCGTGGCAGCGCGCGCCGCCGGCGCTCACGTCATCAAGGTCTACCCGGTCGGCGTCGCGGGCGGACCCGACTACATCCGGGTGATCCGCGACCCGCTGCCCGACGTGCCGATGCTGGCCGCCGGCGGAACGAACCTCGACAACACGCCGGCGTTCCTCGAGGCCGGGTGCGTCGGCGTGGGGCTCGGAGCCTCGCTCGCCGATCCCCGGCTTGCGGCCGCCGGCGACACCGCCGAGATCACGCGTCGTGCGCGCGCGTTCACGCGGCTCCTCGCCGGGGCCGAGGTCGCGCCCCGCGCCGGCGCATGAGGCTCCCCCGGGCCGGCGCCCGGCCCCTGATCGGGCGGCCGGCCCGCGCCCTCCTCGTGCTGCTCGCCGCGATCGGGTCGTGCGCCGCGCGACCGCCCCAGGCGGCCGCCGGCACGGAAGAATGGTCGACCTTCAACCCCGAGGCGCAGGAGAGCGACGACGAGAGCACGATCGACCACTTCCTCACCCGCCCGCAGCGCGCGTGGCGCGACGAGTGGGAGCACTCAACGCAGGCGTTCCGCACCTCCCAGGGCTGCATCAACGCCGGGCAGTGGTTCATCCACACGGACCTCAAGCTGCGGGCGCCGCTCGGACGGCGCGCCGAATTCCGGCTGCTGATCCGCCAGTCGGAGAGCGACGCCGAGTCGTTCAACTACACCGATCTCCAGTTCCGATTCCCGACGCGATGGGGCACGCCGGGCGCATGGTTCCGGCCGCTGTACGACAAGAGCCGGCAGGACTTCTCGCTGACCTGGGAATTCGGCGCCGACACCACCGCCGAGCAACTGCAGCTGGCGTTCACGCTCGAGGACGTGTTCAACAACCTGTGGGCGTTTCGCCAGACGCAGGTGGGGGGACTGTCGGAGCCGTACCAACGACGCCCGTACGAGCCGGGCGTGCGCTGGGTGTCGCGTCACGACCGCGTGCGCGCGGAGCTGACGGGACGCTGGCTCACGCCCAGCCGCAAGCGGGTGATCGACTATTCGCAGGCCGTGTCCGACCGCAGCGTGACGATCTGGGGCACGCTGGCCACGGCGTCCGTCGAGCTGAACCTGGCGGGGATCGAATGGGATTTCTCCGCCGACAACCAGCAGGCGTTCAGCACCGATGCGCCGGTCGACGGCTCGAGCGGCAACGCGGAGAACTTCCGGCGGCGTTGGACGCTCGAAGCCGCGCTGCGGCGCCCGATCATTCCCCAGGTCACGGCCGAGCTGCGCTACTTCTATCAGGATCGCGACGCTCGCCGCGGCCCCCCGTTCGGCCCGAGCGACTTCGGTGCGCTCGACCGCGTGATTCAGGGCGAGCTGAGATGGCAGATGCTGCCGTCGCTGGCGGGGCGAGCGGGTGGCATGTACGACCGGATCACCGTCGGCGAGGACGGCCCCTACCATCCGTTCACCTACGGCACGCGCAACGAGTCTCGCGCCTACCTGGGTCTCGACGTCCGCATCGGCAAGGTGACCGTGGCCGGCGTGGAGGGCATCGAGCTGGATCCGGAGAAGTACCCCGTCTGGCTGTGGCACGACAAGGGATTCTTGTCGATGCAAGCAACGTTCTGAATCGTCCCTGCAGAGCGCCGTCCGAGGCCGGAGCGTTGTCGGTCCCGAGCGCGACGGCACGGTCCGGATTCTTGCCCGTTCGCGGGCCCGCCGCTATGGTCGCGCGGTTGCCGCGCGGCCGGCCGACGGGCTACTCCGCGCCCATGATCGACAGGGAGGCCACCATGCGCGTGCGTTCCGTCATCGCCCGCAGCGGCCGCCGCCGGCCGAACCGAATCGCCGGGGTCGTCGCGGCGCTCGCGATGTTGATCGCCGCCGGCGAGGCCGCCGCGGAGCCGCTCGGGTCGCACTTCGAGTTCTCGCAATTCGGTGGCTACACGCTGTTCAGCGCGGATCGCAACCGCTTGACCCCGTTCGACCTCAAGGACGGCCTCTACCTCGGCGGGCGCTTCGGCTGGCATCGCGAGCGTTGGCTCGGTCTCGAGATCGCCGGCGGCTTCACGCCGACCAAGGAGGACGCGCCCGCCGCGACGGAGCTCGACTTCTATCACTTCTCGGGAAACGTCCTGCTCCGGCCGATGCGCGCGCGCTGGGGCTGGCCTTACGTGTCCGCCGGCGCCGGATTCAGCAAGCTCAAGTACTCGGGCGGCGGTCCGCAAGACAAACAGGGCAACGTCGAGCCCGCGGCCGGGCTGCAGCTGTGGATCAACGACGCCATCGGCCTCAGGCTCGAGGCGCGTGACCTCATCTGGCTGCCGCGAAACAACGTCGGCAAGCCGGTGAGTCGTGATTGGGTGTTCGCGGGCGGGCTCACGTTCGCGCTCGGAGCGCGTCCGCGAGACACCGACGGCGACGGCGTGCCCGACCGCCTCGACGTCTGCCCGAACACCCCCAAGGGCGCCCGCGTCGACGCCAGGGGCTGCCCGCTCGATTCCGACGGCGACCACGTCTTCGACGGCCTCGACCGCTGCCCCGACACGCCTCGAGGCTGCGTCGTCGACGCCGCGGGCTGCCCGGTCGATTCCGACGGCGACGGCGTGTGCGACGGCCTCGACCGGTGTGCGGGCACACCCAAGGGCGCGAAGGTCGACAGCGTCGGTTGCCCGACCGACGCGGACGGCGACGGCGTCTACGACGGTCTCGACCAGTGTCCGGGGACGCCCAAGGGCGCGAAGGTCGACAGCGTGGGTTGCCCGGTCGACTCGGACGGCGACGGCGTGCCGGACGGCATCGACCAATGCCCCGACACGCCGCGAACCCTGCGCGTCGACGCGACCGGCTGCCCGATCGAGGTCACCGAGAAGGAAACGGAGCTCCTCGACACCGGCATGATCCGGCTCGAAAACGTGCAGTTCGAGACGGGCAAGGCCGTGCTCAGCGACTCCGCCAAGGTGGTGCTCGACATCGTGGGCCGGGTGCTCGTCAAGTGGCCGGAGCTCAAGATCGAGATCGGCGGCCACACGGACTCGCGTGGATCGGCGAAGATGAACCAGAAGTTGAGCGAGGCGCGCGTCAAGGCGGTGCTCGACTACCTGCTGCAGCGTTTCCCCGAGCTCAAGGCGGAGCAGTACGTGGCGAAGGGCTACGGCGAGTCGAAGCCGATCGTTCCAAACGTCTCGCCCGAAGCCATGGCGAGGAACCGCCGCGTCGAGTTCGTGGTGCTCAACAAGGAGGTGCTGAGGCGCGAGATCGAGCGGCGCAAGCTGCTCGAGAAGAGCGAGGCACCGAAGTAGTCGCCAGCGCGCGAAGGGCCGCACGGGGGCAGACGAAGGAGCGGGCGGGTGCAGCGTGAGGGGCCGCTGGGCGGCGCCATCCTGGCGCCGCCGACGCTCCGCGAGCGGACGGCGAAGGGCATCCTGCCCTTCACCTGCTCGCGAGCCCCTCGCGCTGCACCCGCCCGCTCCTTCGTCTGCCCCCGTGCCGACTTGGTCGCCGGCAGAATTGCGCTAGGATCCGCTCCCCCTTCCGAGGAGACCCGATGCCTGCGACGAGCCTTGCTGCGTCCGACGTGCAGCAGTTGATCGACACGCGCCGCGACTTCCATGCGCACCCGGAGCTGGCGTTCGAGGAGACGCGCACGTCCTCGATCGTCGCCGATCGCCTGCGCGCGCTTGGGCTCAGGCCTGCAACCGGCGTCGGCGGCACCGGCGTCGTGGTGACGATCGAGGGCGAGCGGGCCGGGAAGACGGTGTTGCTGCGCGCGGACATGGACGCGCTGCCGATCCAGGAAGAGAACGAGACGCCGTACCGGTCGCAGAACCCCGGCAAGATGCACGCGTGCGGGCACGACTGCCACACCTCGATCCTGCTGGGCGTGGCGAAGCAGCTCGTCGCGAACGCGAGCAAATGGCCGGGGCGGGCGAAGCTGTGCTTCCAGCCCGCCGAGGAGGTCGGGGGTGGCGCCCACTCGATGATCGCCGCCGGCGCGCTCCGCGATCCCAAACCGGACGCGGCGTTCGGATTGCACGTCTGGCAGGACCTGGATCTCGGCAAGGTCGGGGTGACGTCCGGACCGATGATGGCGTCCGTCGACGCGTTCAAGGTGACGGTCACGGGTCTCGGCACCCACGCTGCGGCGCCCGAGAAGGGCATCGACCCCGTCGTGTGCTTGGCGCACATGATCACGGCGCTGCAGACGATCGCGAGCCGCGAGGCCGACCCGTTGCAGGCGGTCGTCGTCAGCGTGACGCAGCTCAAGGCCGGCTCGGCGTTCAACATCATCCCGCCCACCGCGACCATGGAAGGCACCGTGCGCGTGTTCGACCCCACGCTGTGGCAGGAGCTGCCGGGCCGATTCGAGCGCATCGTCCAGGGCGTGGCCCAGGCGTTCCGGTGCACGGCGAAGATCGACTACGAGCGTTGCAACGGGCCCACCATCAACGACTCGGGCATGGCCGCCATCGCCCGCGCGGCCGCGGCCGAGGTGGTCGGCGAATCGAACGTCGTCGACAGCGTCCGCACCATGGGCGGCGAGGACTTCTCGGCGTTCCTGCTCGAGGTCCCCGGCTGCTTCATCGCCATCGGCTCCCGCAACGAGAAGCGCGGACTCGTGCACAACCATCATCACCCGCGCTTCGACGTCGACGAGGATTGCCTCGCGATCGGCGCCGAGGTCCTGCTCCGCACGGCGCACCAGTTTCTCGGCTCATGAGGCGTTCATGATTCGCCTTCGGCCGGGGCTGGCCGCCCTGGCGCTCGCGTGGCTGCTCGTCGCGCCGGCGGCGCGCGCCGACTGGCTCCAGCCCGATGCGTCGTATCGCGACACCCAGCTCATGCTGCGACTCGCGGTGCGTGACACGGTCGGACACTCGAACGAGCCCGCGCGGCTCGACTCCGTGGCCATCGCGCTGCTGCGGCTCGCCCGCTTGGACGAGGCCGCCCGGGTGTTCGACCGCGTGGCCGAGCTGGATCCGAACGACGCCTCGGCGCGCGCGGCCCGCGGCAAGCTCGCGCTGTTCGCGGACCGCTCGGCGCTCGCCGAGAGCCTGCTCGCCGGTCTCGAAACCGCCGACCCGCTGGCCGCGGCCGATCTGTTCGCCGCGCGCCTGCGCCGCGGCGAGTACGCGGCGGCCGCGGACATGGCATCGCTCGTGAATCAGGAAGGGCGACGCGAGCTACTCACGCGCCTCGGCGAGCGAGCCCCGTACCAAATCACGGCCGGCCCCGACCGGGACGTGGTGCCGTTCGCGCGCGGTTATCCCGTCGTGCTCGTCCAGGTGAAGCTCAACGGCCAGCTCGTGCTGATGGCGGTCGACACGGGCGTGTCGGATCTGCTGATCGACGAGTCGGCTTTCCGCCGCTGCCGAGTGCAGCCGGTCGCCGGGCAGAGCGTGGTGTTCTGGAGCGGCACGCGCAAGGTGGTGAAGAACGCGATCGTGCAGCGGCTCGATCTCGCCGGCTATCGCGTCGAGAACTGCCCCGCCGGCGTGATCAACCTGGGCCGTTGGAGCCTGGAGGCCAACCCTCAATCGGAGCGCGTCGCGGGAATCATCGGGCTCAACCTGCTGCGCCGCTTCTCACCGACGCTCGACTACAAGAAGTTCAAGCTCGAGCTGCGCCGTCCGGGTACGCCCTGGACGCCGAGCGGTGCGGCGGTGCGCGTGCCGTTTCAGCTCTGGGGCGAGAGCGAGCTCATGGTGTACGGCGCGATCGGCCAGGGCCGACGGCTGGCGATGGTGGTCCAGACCGGGGTGCCCGGCTGCGGCGTGGGAGCGCCGCAGGAGGTGTTCGACGAAATGGGTATCAAGCCCGGCGCCATGGCGAAGCTCGCGAAGGGCGCGGGGCAGGTCCTGCAGGGGCGGCCCTGGGCGTCGGTCGTGGTGCCGATCGTCACGGTCGGCGAGATCGCGCGCGACCGGCTCGCCGGTTGGAGCGGCGCGCTCGACTCGGGCGAGCTGTGGCGTCACGGCGTGCGGCGCGACGCGCTGCTGTCGCACGACTTCTTCCGCGACCGGCGCTTGACCATCGACTGGGAGCGGCGCGAGCTGGTGTTCGAGGGAGACTAGCCCGAACCACGCCGCGCGCGCCGCCGGCAAGCGATCCCTGCGGCGCGCGTGTGCCCATCGAGGATCCGACCATGTCCGACCCGCAGTCCCGACCCGCGCCGCACGCGGCCTATCCCTACGCGACCCACCTCGACATCCTTCACGCCCCGCTCGAGGTCGTGGACGTGCAGTCGCTCGTCGATCGCTGCACGGACCGCTGGTACAACCAGACGCTATGCCAGGTCAACGACTCGGTCGTGCGTCTCGGCGTGATCCAGGGCGACTACCACTGGCACCAGCACGCCCACGACGACGAGTTCTTCTACGTCGTCGAGGGTCGGCTGCTCGTCGATCTGGAGGACCGCACGGTGGAGCTCGAGCCGCGGCAGGGCTTCGTGGTGCCCCGCGGGGTCGTCCACCGGACGCGGGCGCCAGAGCGCGCCGTGATCCTGATGGTCGAGAACGCGGGAATCGTCCCGACGGGCGACTAGACTGACCCGTTCGTCACGGCGGGGGACGCGGATTGGCCGCCGCCGGCGTCACGCCGCGTCCCGATTCCCTAAGTCCACGGGCACGCGCGAAACGCAGCGCCCGTTGGCCTTGCCTCACGGGTGCGCCGTCCCCTATCGTCCCCGGTCTTGGCCATCGCACGATAGCCCGGCCGCAGCCCCGGTGGCGCGTCGCTGTGTGCATGGGCCGCGTACCGGGACTTGGGAGGAAGGATGCGTTTCCGCGTTCCGCTGGCCATCGTCGCTGCGGCCAGCATCCTCGGTGCGATCGGCGCCGCAGCCGATCCCACCGGACGATACGCTTACGTCACCCCTACCGCCGGCTTCGCGTTGTTCGACGGCGACATCAAAGCCCCCAACCAATCCCTGAAGGACGTCGGCTTCTGGGGCGGCCGCGCGGGCCTTCAATGGTGGCCCTGGCTGGCGGTTGAAGCCGCAGGTGATTACGCCTCGACGCGCGAGAACGCGCTCGGCGGCAGCGACATCTCCTATTGGCACGCCTCCGGGAACCTGGTGCTCACGCCGTGGCGAGGCGTGATCGGCAACCCGTTCCTGTCCCTCGGCTTCGGCCGTGGCAGGCTGTCGCCGAAGGACACCAGCGTGACGTTCCCCCGCTACTACAATACGAAGGGGGATTTGTCGCAGGGCAATTTGGAGGCGGCCCTCGGCTGGACGGCGTGGGTGACGGATCGGTGGGGCATCCGCGTGGAAGGCCGCGACGTGGTGTGGCTGGCCAAGGAGAAGGTCGACCGGGCGCTCACCCACACGATGCTGTCCTCGGTCGCGGTCACGTACTCGATCGGCTCGAAGCCCCGCGACACCGACGGCGACGGCGTGCCAGACCGCGCCGACCGCTGCCCCGGCACGCCGAAGGGGGCCACGGTGGACGCCACGGGTTGCCCCAACGACTCGGACGGCGACGGCGTGCTCGATGGCCTCGACCAGTGCCCGAACACGCCGAAAGGCGCCACGATCGACGCCAAGGGATGCCCGATCGACTCGGACGGCGACGGCGTGCCGGACGGGATCGATCAGTGCCCGGACACTCCGAAGGGCGCCACCGTCGACGCCAAGGGTTGCACCAGCGACTCGGACGGCGACGGCGTGCTGGACGGGCTCGACCAATGCCCGAACACGCCGAAAGGCGCGAAGGTCGACGACAAGGGCTGCCCGATCGATTCGGACCACGACGGCGTCCCCGACGGCATCGATCAATGCCCGGATACCTCGCCCGGCGTGGCGGTGGACTCCGTCGGCTGCCCGATCGGCTTCCACGAGCGCGAGCAGGAGCTGCTCGACACCGGCAAGATCCGATTGCAAAACGTGCAGTTCGAGTTCGGCAAGGCGGACTTGAAGCCGGAGTCGAAGCCGATCCTGGACACCGTTGGCGATCTGCTCAGCCACTGGCCGGATCTCAGGATCGAGATCGGCGGTCACACCGATTCCAAGGGCACGGCCAAGCTGAACCAGAAGCTCAGCCAGGCTCGCGCGGACTCCGTGCGCGCCTACCTGGTCGAGCGATTCCCCAAGCTCAGACCCGAGCAGTTCACGACCAAGGGATACGGCTCGTCGAAGCCGATCGTGTCGAACGAAACCGAGGCCTTGCGAGCGTTGAACCGGCGCGTCGAGTTCGTGGTACTGAATCAAGGCGTGCTGCAGCAGGAGATCGAGAAGCGCTCCAAGCCGGGAGCGCCGCCGTCGCCCGCGGATACCACGAAGACGCCCGGAGGCGTGCCCCCGTCACCACCGGCGCCCACGGAAACGCCGAAGCCGCCCGCAGGCACGTCCGTGTCACCGCCGGCGCCCGTGGATACGACGAAGGCGCCGGGGAGCAAGCCCGTGTCACCGCCGGCTCCCGTGGATACGACGAAGACGCCGGGGAGCAAGCCCGTCGCGCCGCCGGCGCCCGCGGATACGACGAAGGCGCCTGGGACCAAGCCCGTCGCGCCGCCCGCGGATACGACGAAGACGCCGAGGTAGCGCGGGTTCGAGGCCAGGCCGCTCTTGCGGAAGGGCCGGGTCAGTTGCCGCCCGGCTTCCGGGAGCGGGCTCGATCGGGCGCGGCATCGGTGTAGCGGATCGGCTTGCCGTCGATCGCCACACCCGCGCCGTGGTGATACACGAGCCCGCCGCCGCGGTGGGCGGCGACGCCGACCGAGATCGCCGCGGCGAGCTGCAGCAGGAGCGCCACGCCGCTCACGGCCGACCGCGCGGCGCCCACGCCGCCTTCGATCAGCCGGGCGACGAGCGCGCCACCGGCGAGCCAGATCGCGGTCTTCCCCATGTCCCCGTGGGCGTCGACCGTGGCCTCGGGGAAGTGTTGCAGCTCCTCGGCGCGATCGCCGACGAACTCCCCCGTCAGAATGGCGGTGATTCCCGCCGCCACCGCCAGGACGAGCAGCGTCATCGAGGCCTTGCGCCACCAACTCGAGTCGGTCGCGCGGCCGACGAGGTCGAACAGCACGGAACAGACGAGCAGAGCGACCGGGAAGTGAACGATTTGCGGGTGGAGCGGTCCCAGGAATTCCATCCGGCCTCCTCGGGGCGATGAGCCACGGGGCACGCTGAAAGAGGCGGCGAGTCTAGTCGCATGACGCACCCCGTCCAAGTTGCTAGATTGCGCCGTCGTGTCGAACGCACCCCACTCGCCTCCGGCGCCCGACACCGCAACGCCCGGCCGCGCCGTGCGCGCCACTCTGGGCGCGCTCGCGGTCACGGCGCTCGATGCGCTGTTGCTGATCGCGGCCATGGGCGGGCCGGGCGCGCTGCTTCGGCATCACCGCGCGCTCGCGTTGCTCGCGGTATGGGCGGCGGGCGGGGTCGTGCTCGCGCTGCTGCGCCCCGTGCGGCTCCACGAACCCGTGGCGCTGAAGCCCGAGTCGAAGTTCGCACTCGTGGCGTTGCTCGTGGTGCCCCTGCTCGCGCCGGCGGTCGGCGCCGTGGGCGAGCGCTTCGCGCTGCTGCCGTGGTTCGCGTGGGCGTTCGTCGAATGGGCGGGCGTCGTCGCCGTCGCCGTTGGACTCGCGGTACGTATCGCCGCCATGGCGCGGCTCGGCTCGCGGTTCTCGCCGCTCGTGAGCGTGCAACGCGGCCACGCGCTCGAAACCCGCGGCATCTACGCCTGGGTGCGGCACCCCGGCTACTTCGGAGCGCTGCTCGCGTGCGCCGGCGCCATGCTGGCATTCGGCAGCGCGCTCTCGCTGCCGCTCGTGGTGCTGTTCTACGGGCTGCTCCTGAGCCGCATCGCGCGCGAAGAACGGATGCTCGAACAGCACTTCGGCGACGCCTTTCGCGACTACCGCACGCGCACCGGTGGACTGTTGCCGAGACCCGGGCGTCGCGTACCCTGAGCGGGCCGTGCTCGGCGGGCTCCAGCCACTCGCGCGCGCGCCGATCGCGCGCGCGCCGACCGGCGAACGAGAACGGCGAGGTCGCGAGCGCCGGCGGGATCCGCGGGCGCGCTGCAGATCGACGCTCCCCACCGGCTTCCACCGGCGAGGGGCGTGCTGGATCGGCCGCGCGGCGTGCGCTATCGTCCGTTCATGCGGATCGCGTACCACGTCATGTCGTCGCCGCTCGGCCTGCTGTTCCTAGCCCGCGGCGAATCGGGCCTGATGCACGTCGAGTTCATGGACCGCAAGAGCATCAAGCGGATGATCGCGGGTCACGCGGCGCACCATCCGGACGCGGCGTGGGAGCCCTCGCTGCTCGAGCTACGGGACGTCGTCGACCAGCTCGAGGGCTACTTCTGCGGCGCGTTGACGGCGTTCTCGCTACCGCTTGCGCCGGCGGGCAGCGTGTTTCAACGCGCGGTATGGAAGGAGCTGCTCAACATCCCCTACGGCGAGACGCGCACCTACGGCCAGATCGCGAAGGCGATCCAGCAGCCCAGGGCGGCACGCCCCGTCGGGCTCGCGAACAACCAGAATCCGATCGCGATCGTGGTGCCTTGCCATCGCGTGATCGGGGCGAACAAGAGCCTCACGGGCTATGGCGGCGGGATCCAGCGAAAACGATGGCTGCTCCAGCACGAAGCCCGGTTCGCGAAGCACGGGGAGACCGAGGCCGACCTGTTCACTGCCGCCTCGAGCCGCTCCGGCAGCAGGCGCGACTCGCGCTAGCGGGCGCTCACCGCGGTCTGCGCCGGCCCTCGAGCGAGGCGCTCGGGGTTCCGGAACCTGCTGGCAGCACACCCGGAGGCCCGCTCCGCTCCGTGACCAACCGTCCGAGCAACGTCAAATGCGTGGGCAAGATTCCCCAACGACCCGGCGCCGTCGAGGATGCCCCGCTCCCGGCGGCGCCGCGCGCATCCAAGCGCTCATGCGGCTGATGTCCCCGACCGACATCCCGATCGAGCACACCCTGCGGTTCTTGGATCGTGTGCTGCCGTCGCGTTCGCGCCGCATCCTCGAGGTGGGGTGCGGAGACGGAGCGGTGGCGGAGCGCCTGCAGGCCGAGGGTCGTGCCGTGACCGCGATCGACCTTTCGCCCGAGGCGGTTCAGGCGGCGCGGGAGCGCGGCGTCCGCGCGATCGCCGCCAACTTCTTCGAGTACCGCGGCGATCCTTTCGACGCCGTCGTGTTCACGCGTTCCCTCCATCACCTGGCGCCGCTCGCGAGCGCGCTCGACCACGCGCGCGAGCTCCTGGTTCTGGGTGGGTTGCTCGTCGCCGAGGAATTCGCGATCGAGAACGTCGATCGCGAGACGGCGCGATGGTATTTCGAGTTCTGCGACCTGATGGAGACGCTGGGTCTGACGCCGCTCGCGTCCGACGGCGTCGCGATCGTTTCGAATCAGCTCGAGCGATGGTACGCCGAGCACGCGGACGAGCAGCCCATTCACGCCGGCGAGGACATGCTGCTGGCGGTCGGCGCGCGGTTCAAGCTGCTGTCGCACGAGCAGGTGCCTTACCTGTACCGCTACGTCAGCGAGCGCATCGAGGCGACGGAGCGCGGACTGCGCGTCGCTCGCTGGGTGCGGGACGTCGAGAGCATGCGGGTGGCGGATGGCTCGCTGCGCGCCGCCGGGCTCCGACTCGTGGCCACCAAGGCGACTCGCGACGATTCCGGCACGACAGCCGTGCTCGGCTGATCGTGTTGTGACCGCAGCCCCAACGCGCCCAGCGAGCTCGTTCAGGCGAACGGTGAACACGACGGCGTAGACCTTGCCCGCCGCCAGATCGAGGCGCGCGTTCGCGACGACTCGATCGCCCACGTAGACGTGAGCTCCCGACACGCTCACCGGGTCGCCGTCGAGCGTATCCGAGCCCGGCGTCCCGGAGTTCGCGGCGCCGAAGATGGCCGCCTCCTCGGCCGGCGTGCACGTGCCCGAGGCGCACGGCGCGGGCGAGTTCGTCGTGCGGATCGACCCTCCGAGATACATGAACGCCGGGTCGAGGACGTCCCCCAGGCTCACGTCGGTCAGCGCGCCGCCGGGATTGTCGACGTAGATCAGGAACTTGAACGTCGCGCCGCGCGGCAACACGGTGGCGTTCGGAATCGTCGTGCCGTCCAACCGGAACGCGCGCTTGACGATCGCCAGCACCACGACGGTCGTCGGGTCGCTCGCGACGTCGTTCGCGGCGTTGACGTCCCCCGCGGCCGTGACGTAGGCACGGTTCGTCACTCCCGGCGAAGCCGCCGCGTCCACGTTCACCGTCAGCACGAAGGACGCAGCACCCCCGGGTGGGATGCCGGCCGCATAGGTCGCCGTGACGATCGAACCGTTGACGCTGAACGTCCATCCCGACCCGCTCGCCGAGGCGTAGCCGAGCCCGGTCGGCAGGGTGTCGACGACCGTGGTCGCCCCGACGGTGGTGTCGGCGCCCACGTTGCTGACCCCGATCGTGTAGCCGCCGGTGCCTCCCGCCTCGAACGTGCCGGTGTGGCTCATGCTCACCGCCGCGTCGGCGATGCCGAAGCCCAGATTGCAAGCCGCGGGTCGCGTCGGCGGAGTCATCACGGCGTTCAGGAACATGCGCTCGCCGTTGCTGTGCGCCAGGTCCGCGTTGCCGTACTGGTGTCCCCCCAGGTAGAACACCATGCCGCCGCGCCCGCCGAAGTACGTCTTCTGTGCCGTCGCGGCCCAGGTGGCGGGCGACGCGCCCGTGTTGTCGGCGTGCACGTGGGCGTTGGCCTTCAGCGACGAGCCGGCGGCGAGCCTCCAGTCCTCGATGGCCCCTCCCGGGGACGCGGCGAGTGATCCTTCGTACTGGGAAAACGACAGATCGGGGTTCGGGTACGCCAAGCCGTTGCCGAGGTTGTTCGTCACGATTCCGGCCGTCGACAGGTATCCGCCGGGCGTGTTGTTCTCGTAGGTGTCGACGGACTGGCACTGCGCGATCATGTTGCCGCCGTCGAGCACGAAGCCATTGATCGCCGCGACGCCGGCGGTGCTCGAGTTGTGCGGCTCGCACGCGAGCGTGTAGCACGAACCCGCGAGCAGGCTGAAGTCGTTGACGACGTCGTAGTTCGAGATCCCGGCCCGCGTCAGAATGTCGGTGTGAATCGCCGAGTTGACCGAGTTGACCGCAATCTTCGGCCTGAAGGTCAGGGTGTAGCGCACGTCGACCGTCGCGTCCTGCGTCAGCTGGTACACGACGACGTTGTTGCCGAACGCCGTGATCAAGGGCAGCGCCGCGGCCGCGTAGGTCCGATGCACGATGAACGGGCCGGCGCGGAAGTCGATGGACGCTGGAGCCTGGGCCGTCGGCGCGATCCGCGCGGCGTTGGCGGTGAAGTCGATCCCGTCCTTTACCTTGCCCGCTCGGATGGCCCACTTCACGGCGATCCGGTTCTGGAGCAGGTTGTTCACCAGCCCATAGGCCTTGATGTTGAACGGCGCGACCAGCGTCTGGTGGGCGTTGTCCATCGGGATCACGAGCGATCCCGCGGGAATCACCTCGAGATTCGGGGCCGGGCCGGGGAGATCCTGTGCGGACGCCGGGTGCACCGCGGCGGCCGCGAGCGCGCCGATGAGGCATGCGGCGCCGGGCAGGGTGCGGCGTGCCTGTCGAATCGGTGGCGTGGGCGGACGGTGTCCGGGCCTCCGGGACAGGGGTCGAGAGGGCGTCATTCGCTCCGGCTCGAGAATGGGACGGCGGCGGGCACTCGCCCGCCCAGCGGATGCCCTTACGTCATCGGCATGTGGGGGTCGCCGCCTTAGTCGCGCCTCGTGCGGCCGGCCTCGGATTCAGCCGCCAGCGCCGCCGCGCGCAAAGTGATCGTAACCGCTCGGCTCGATCGGCCTCGCCGTGCCGTCGAGCGCGGCCCATTCGAGTCGCCCGGGAGTCGCGGTGAACGCGCCGAGGAACGTGAGGGGCACTCCCATCTCGCCCGCGATGCGTTCGCATGCCGCGCGCCCCTGAGGATCCACGGCCAGCAGCAGCTCGTAGTCGTCGGAGGCGCCAAGGCGTAGTTGATCCATGGGCATGCGCAACGCCTCCGCCGCCGACTCGAGCGCCGCATCCCGGGGCCACGCCGCGGCTTCGAGCTTGGCCCCTACCCCGCTCGCCGCGCACACGTGCGCGAGGTCGCCCGACACGCCGTCCGAAAGGTCGATCGCGGCAGTGACGGCGCCGGCTCGC
>JACXTT010005611.1_pt1 | contig 18193 bp, 17 predicted proteins | sample 9270951 | NCBI WGS metagenome assembly JACXTT01 (sample SAMN15532306, study PRJNA645909) | rock metagenome | isolation source: weathered quartz diorite | place: Puerto Rico | collected 2017-06-21 | reverse complement strand
TCGGGCGGTGCGGGCCGCGGGTAATGGCGCACGCCCACGCGCAGCTCGCCGCGCGCCGCCGCGCGTTCGAGCACGGGGCCCTTCGGCAGGTTGAGCAGCGGCGGCGCGGTGTCGAGCAGCCGCAGCCAGGAGAGCGAGGCGGGCAGGCCCGCGTCGCCGGTGCCCGAGAAGCTCCATGAGCCGCCGATGCCGCCGAGTACAGCGAGCGCCATGGCCACGACCATCAGCGTGCCGGCCGCGCTGCGGGCTGCTCTCCGATGGGCGACGAGCGGGTCGGATGCGGTTTCACTCATCGAGGCTCAACCCCCGGCGCCAGCGCAGCAGGTGCCGCTCCAGCAGCGCGAGCAGGTAGTTCAGCAGCAGGCCCAGCACCGCCAGCATCAGGATGCCTGCGTACATGGTCGGGATCTGGAACGTCTCCTGCGAGTTCAGCGTGAGAAAACCCAGCCCCGAGTGCGCGCCGATCATCTCTGCCGCCACCAGCGCCGTGATGCTGTAGGCGCCGGCCAACCGCACGCCCGTGAAGATCGACGGCAGCGAGGCGGGCAGCACCACCTTGAAGAAGATGAAGCGGCGCGAGGCGCCCATCGACAGGGCCGAGTTGACCAGCAGCCGGTCGACCTGCTTCACGCCGCTCACCGTGCTCAGCAGCACCGGCCAGAACGAGGCCCAGAAAATGATCGCCACCTTCGACAGCTCGCCGATGCCAAGGAACAGGATGAACACCGGAAAGAGCGCGAAGGCCGAGGTCTGGCGAAACAACTGCAGTAGCGGATCGACGATGGCCGCCAGGCGCCTGAAGCCGCCGATCAGCAGCCCCAGCACCACGCCCGCCGCGCTGGCCAGCACCAACCCCCACAGCGAGCGCTGCAGGCTCGCCGCCACGTGTTTCCACAGCAGCCCGTTGTCGAGCAGTTGCCCGATGGCGGCGAGCACCGCGGAGGACGGGCTCAGGTAGGCGTCGCTCACGATGCCCAGTCGCGGCAGCGCTTCCCACAGCAGCAGGAACAGCACGATGCCGATGCCGCGCTCGGCCCAACGCCCCGCGCCGCGCACGATGCGCAGCAGGCGCGTGGGCGGGCGCACCACGGGTGTGTCGAGTACCGCGCTCATGGCAGCGCTCCGGCCGTCTGCTTGGCCGCGATGCGCGGCTGCCCGAGCTGCCCAAGATGCACTTCGTCTTTCAGAACTTCCCATGCGCGATGTCGCAGCGCCGCGAACTCCGCCGTGTGGCGCAGCTCCGCGGAGCGCGGCCTTGCGAGCGGAATGTCGATGATGTCCTTGATGCGGCCGGGCCGCTGCGTCATCACCGCCACGCGGTCCGACAGATACACCGCCTCTTCCAGGCTGTGCGTGATGAAGACGATGGTCTTGCGGTGCTGTTCCCAGATGCGCAGCAGTTCGCCCTGCAGCACTTCGCGTGTCTGCGCGTCCAGCGCGGCGAAGGGCTCGTCCATCAGCAGCACGTCGGGCTCGTAGGCGAGCGAGCGCGCAATGGCCACGCGCTGCTTCATGCCGCCCGATATTTCATGCGGATAGCGCTCGCCGAAGCCGTGCAGGCCCACCAGCTCCAGGTACTCCTGAGCGGTGCGCCGCCGCGCCGCCTTGCCCAGGCCGCGGATCTCCAGTCCGACCGCGATGTTGTCGAGCACCGAGAGCCACGGAAAGAGCGCGTAGCCCTGGAACACCACGCCCTGGTTGCGGTTGATGCCGGCAACGGATCGCCCGTCGATGGCGATGTGGCCGCCGGTGCGCTGCGTGAGTCCGGCCAGGATGCCTAGGAAGGTCGACTTGCCGCAGCCCGAGGGGCCGAGCACCGAAAGGAACTCGCCGTCGCGCACATCGAGGTCGAAGCCCTCGAGCACACGCACGCGCTCGCTGGCGCCGCGCGCCGCATAGTCCATCCGCACGCCGCGGGCGGTGATCTTGATGCTCATCGGCTCAGGTCTTCGCGGTGGGTTGCGCGGGCTGCTTCTGCGCGTAGGGGTTGAACTCGTTCGTGTAGACCTCCTTCACCGATACCTTGCCCGCCGCGATCTTTCCTTCGGACTGCAGAATGTCCACGTAGTACTGGATCGGCGGCTCGGTGACCACGAGGTCGTCCACGTAGGCGAAGCGGTCCACGTTCTTCAGGTCCATGTTGATGCGCTTGGCCACCAGCTTGCGCGCCTCCTCGGGGTTGGCATTGACCCAGTTGCCGGCCTTGGCCAGCGCCGTGACCACGTCGCGCACCGCCTCGGGGTGTTCGCGGATGAAGCGGCCGTGGGCGCTGTAGGGCGCCATGCCGCCCAGGCCGCCGTCCAGGTCGAAGTCGCTCCACAGGCGCACCAGCTGGTCGGCGTTGTCGGCACGGCCCGAGAAGGGCGCGTGGATGATCGCCAGGTCGGTGTTGCGCGTCACCAGCGTCTGCTCGGCCTGCTCGTCGGGGATGACCACGAAGTTGATCTTGCTCACGTTCACATCGTGCTGGCGCAGGTACTTCTTGGTGACGAACTCGGCGCAGGCGCCGAAGCTGTTGAAGCCGATGGTCTTGCCTTCCAGATCCTTCGGCGTGCGGATGCCCGAGTCCTTGCGCACGAAGTACTTCATGTGCGGCGCCTCCTGCAGCGTCTTGCCGCCGGCGGCCACCACTTTCAGGTCAGCGCCGGAGGCGATGGCCGAGATCACCAGCGGCACCATGCGGCTGCCGAAGTCGATCTCGCCCGTGCCCACCAGCGGAATGATCTGCGGCGCGGCGATCTTGCCCACGTACTGCGGGCGCGTGTTGGTGCCCTCGAAGTAGCCCAGCTGGTCGGCCAGGTAGATCAGGTCGAACGAGGGGTTGTCGGGGTACTTGAAGGCGACCTTCTCCCCGGCCTGCTTCACCACGGCCGGGCCGCCGGCCGACGCGCTCTTGCCTTCGTCGCGCGAGCAGCCGGCCAGGCCGAGGGCACCGAGGCCGCCTACCGCCGTGAACGAGGCGAGCGTCTTGAGCGCCAGGCGCCTCGAAGGCACAGTAGTGGCGTGAAGGTTGGAAGACGGCTCGATGGACATGGCGGCGCGCTCCGGCACGGGAGCGTTCGGAAGTGTTGGGAGGCACGCATCGTAGGAAGCGCCATCCGGGTCATCAACGAAGAAAACCGCGCATGCATATGCGAGGAGGCGGGATGGACCACCGCCGCGGCGAGCGACTCGCAAAGAAGGAAATCGAATCAACGTATGCGATTTCCGAGCTTCGCACGGTGCGTCCGCTCGTCAAGAATGGCCTCTCTTGCCCTGGAGGGTGAGTGTCTCCCGGCCGCCAGACGACGGCAGCCTTCGCGGGCCCTTCGGGGCCCGCATTTCTTCTTCAGTCCACGTCCTGTGGATCAGGCCAGCACATGACTTCTGCGTCGCCCCCGAATCCGGACCGTTCAGCCCTCGAAGCGCTGCGCCTGCTCGGTCCTGCACCCGCCAACTGGGTGCCCGCGCACGAAGGCGTTGACCACAACGTGCTGGTCGTCGGCGGCGGCCAGACCGGCAGCGCCTTTGCCTTCGCGCTGCAGCGCGCGGGCATAGGCGGCGTGAGCGTGATCGACGCGGCACCCGACGCTTCGCGCTCGGGCGTGTGGCTCACGCGGGCGCGCATGCACAAGCTGCGCACGCTCAAGAACCTGGTCGGTCCCGAAGGTCCCGTCGTGGCGTTGGGCTTCCAGGCCTGGTACGAGGCACGGCACGGCCAGGAGGCCTATGCCGCCATCGACCGTATCGGGCGCACCGACTGGGCCGCGTACCTCGACTGGTTCCGCGGCATCACCGGCACCACGGTGCGCTATGGCACGCGGCTCGCGAGCTTCGAGCCGGTGCAGAGCGCGGCGGTACCGCATTTCAGGCTGCACCTCGAAGTGGACGGCCAGACGCGCACGGAAACCGCACGCAAACTGATCTTCGCGAACGGCGTGGCCGGCAGCGGCGCGCCCTTTGTTCCCGAACTGCTGTCGGGCGCCGTGAACCAGGGCCTTGCTGCCCATACCGGCCATGCGATCGACTTCGACGCACTGGCGGGCAAGAAGGTGGCTGTCGTCGGCGGTGCCGCCTCGGCCTTCGATGCGGCCGCGGTGGCGCTGGAAAGCGGCGCGGCCGCAGTGCACCTGTTCGTTCGGCGTGACCACATTCCCGCGACGCCGGTGGCGCGCGTGCGCGGCTACCCGGGCCTGTACGACAACTACCTGTCGCTGCCCGATGCCACGCGATGGCACCATGCGGCGCGCTACCGCCGCTTGGGCACCACGCCGCCGACGGACTCGGTGCAGCGCGTGCTGAAATTCCCGAACTTCCATCTGCACCTGAGCGCGCCGTGGCAAGGCGCGCAGGTGCAGGACGGCCAGGTGGTGACATCGGTGCATGACGAGCGTTTTCATTTCGACTTCGTGATCGCGGGCACCGGTTACACGCACGAACTGTCGCAGCGGCCCGAGCTGGCCGGCATCGCCCAACTGGTTCTGCGCTGGCGCGACCGCTACCAGCCGGCGCCCGACGAGCGCGACGACGAACTGGGCGCGGCGCCCTACCTGGGCGCGGGGCTCGAGTTCCTCGAGAAGACGCCGGGCACCGCACCGTGGCTGCGCGACATCCATGTCAACAACCCCGGCGGCTTCGCCACCGTCGGCTTGCCGCTGGGCGACGTGCCCAGCATCCGCGGCTACGTGCCCGCCGTGGTGCGCCGCATCAGCGAAGACTTGTTGCATGCCGACCTCACGCTGCACGAGGCGCGTACGCGGGTTGATGTGCCAGCGGACTTCGGGGAGGAACTGTATGGCGTTGCTGTCTGGCAGGGTGGCGGGAGGCGGCTCGCGGCCTGAGAGCGGCTGCGCTGCTGGCATCTCTCGCTCTCAGTGCGGATGTGCGCCCACATCTTCTTTACTGACGTGGCTCATTCAGAGGTCGGCAGACTTCCAGCACCAGCCCGCGTAGCCACCGATGCGCAGGATCCCGGTCAAGACGCGGATGCCACATCTGCGAGACGGTGATCTGCTCCGTGTGCACCGGCAGCGGGAACGAGCACAGCGTGCCCCGCGTCCTCAGGTGTTCAAAGTACGACGACGGTATCAATGCAACCAATTCGGTCTCGGCCGCTATCGACAGGGCGGTGCTGAAGCTGGGCACCACGACCGCGGTATTGCGCACCAGGCCCATCGCTGCGAGCGCGTCGTCCACCGGTCCCACAGTCCGGCCGTGGCGCGAAGTGACCACGTGGCCGCAGGCGGCGTAGCGTTCGGCAGTGACCTCGGGTTCGGTGAGCAGTGGGTGGCCCTGGCGCACTACCGCGACGAATCGGTCGCGAAAGAGCGCCTGCACGCGTACCTCCGGGCCCGATTCTCCGAGAACGCCGACATCCAGATCGAGCAGCCCCTCGCGCAGGGGGCGGACGTCCTTGTCGGGCTTGGGCGCGAAGCGCAGGCGAACGCCAGGCGCTTCGCGTGCGGCGCGAGCCACCAACCGATGCGCGAAGGCCTCAATGAAGCCGTCGTTGGCCCGTATGGTGAACAAGTGCTGGAGCGTGCGGGGGTCCATGCTCGCGCCGGCGGTCTGAAGGACCGCACGCGACTCCTGCACCAGCTCCCTGACGCGGTCGCGAAGCGTCGACGCATGCGGCGTGAGCACCATCGCACGGCCCGCACGCACGAGGAGCTGGTCCCCGGTCGATTCGCGCAACCGCGCGAGTGCGCGGCTCATCGCCGATTCACTCAGGCCCAGGCGTTCAGCGGCTTTCGCAACGCTGCCCTCGGAAAGAAGTGCGTTCAACGCAAACAGCAGGTTCAGGTCGGCTTCTGTCGGCATGCCCGAACCTAGCACGGCCGCGAGGATTTCGACAGGCGCCGCATGCAGGGACAAGTTGCGCGCCGCGCGCTGTGCAAGCCGTGCGTGCAGTCCTAAGCTGGCTTGGCGCGATACAGCGTGCCTCTTCCAGTTGTCCCATCATGTTGTCATCCACGCTTCGACCGAACCCTGCCTCCACCATCGCCCGCACCGTCGAGGGCCGAGAGGCGAACGACCCGAACGTTGTGCATGACGCCGATGGCCTGCCTCTACCGCGGCGCTACGCAGCCGTCGCCGCGATCCTGGGCGCGGGTGTGCTGGTGGTGCTCGATGGCGCAATCGCCAACATCGCGCTGCCGGGCATTGCACAGCAATTGCAGGCGACACCTGCCGATGCCGTCTGGATCATCACCGCCTACCAACTGGCCGTGGTCATGTTCCTGTTGCCGGCTTCCGCTTTCGGGGAGCGGTTCGGGTATCGGCGCGTGTTCGCCGGCGGTGTCGCGCTGTTCATCGCGGCGTCGGTGTTGTGCGCGGTGGCGCCATCGTTGCCTTGGCTCGTGGCCGCGAGGTGCCTTCAGGGCCTGGGCAGTGCGGCCGTGATGCCCCTTGGGCTGGCGCTCTTGCGCTTCACCTATCCGCGTCGATTGCTGGCGCGATCGATCGCCTGGAATGCGCTTGCGGTCGCGGCCGCTTCCGCATCGGGGCCCACCCTTGGCGCTTTCATACTCTCCGCGGCAAGTTGGCCCTGGCTCTTTGCCGTGAATCTGCCGATCGGCCTCCTCGTGCTCGCAGCCTGCGCGGGGTTGCCGAGCCCGCCGCGCTCGGTGCGCCGCATCGACGTGTGGAGCATCGCGCTCAACGCGGTCATGTTCGCCTCTTTCGTGCTGGGGAGTGATCGGTTGGTGGGGCACTCGTTGCATGGCGGCGCGTTGCTGGCGTTGTCGGCCGCTTGCATGATCCTGCTGGTACGTCGCGAGATGCCGAAGGCGGCGCCCCTGGTTCCGTTCGATCTGCTGCGCGTGCATTCCTTCCGAATCTCGGTCATTGCCTCCGTATGCTGCTTCACCGGCCAGATGGCCAGCCTCGTGGCGCTGCCGTTCTATATCCAGCACGAACTGGGCCAGAGCGCGGTGACCGCCGGCCTCTTGATGACCCCGTGGCCCTTGGCGGTGATGCTGGCCGCACCGCTGTCGGCACGCCTGGCCCAGCGCGTGCCGAGCGCATGGCTGTGCGCGGCCGGAAGTGTGTGTTTGGCGAGCGGCCTGGCCCTGTGTGCCTTGTGGCCGCTTCATGCAGCCCCGGTTCTACCGATCGCCGTGTTCACGGGCCTCGCCGGCCTGGGCTTCGGCTTCTTTCAGACACCGAACAACCAGAACATGCTGCTCTCGGCACCCAAGGAGCGCAGCGGCGCGGCCGGTGGCGCGCAAGGCACAGCCCGACTCACGGGGTTGACGCTCGGCAGCTTGTTGATGAGCTTGATGTTCGGGCTGCTGCCGTCCCACAGTGCGGTGCACTGGGGCCTGGCGATGGCGGCTTTGGCCGCATTGGCCGGGAGTGTGGCGAGTTTGCTCAGAAGCCCCGCACGGGCTCGCGCCACTTGATCGGAGTCCCAACGATGGCGGCCCCACCCTGCGCAGAAAGTGCCCAGACCGGTCTGCCTCCGCAAACCCGGCAATCCAGCTTCAGGAACCTGTCGAATCAAAGCCCAAGGTCTGGGAACTTCGCCAAGCCGCCTGCGCGTGGGCAAGTTCATCGGCGCCGAGCACGTAAGCCGGGTTGTCGGCCAGCAGTTCGATCGCGACGTCGATGAACGCACGGACGCGGGCCGGCAACGATGTGCGGTTTCCGTAGTAGACGAACACCCCCGACTTGTCCGCGACATGCTCGAGAAGCAGCGGAACCAGTCGCCCTGCACGGATGTGCGGCGCGGCCGCCACGCTGGTGAGCAAACCGATCACATGGCCCGCGAGCACCGCTTCGGTTTCCAGCGCCTCATCGTTGACGGTAAGGGCGGGCACGACCTGATGCTCGACCAGCTCGTTTCCGTTCTTGACGTACCACGGCAGTACGCGGCCTGTTCCGGGGTTGCGAAAGGCGCTGCAGCGGTGAGTGGACAGGGCACCGAGGCTCTCCGGCACACCGTGCTGCGAAAGATAGGCAGGCGACGCGCATACGATGAGTTGCAAGGTGAAAAGCCGCCGCCCGATCACGCCGTCCATCGGCGACGGGCCGATGCGAAATCCCACGTCGACCCTGTCTTCAACCCAGTTGCCGATGCGGTCGTCCAGTTGCACATCGGGCTGGACTTCGGGGTATCGGCGACAGAAGGTGTCCAGCAGCGGCCACAGCACCGGCGTGAAGACCGACAGGGGACCCACCACACGCAGCGGACCCGCGATGCCGTCCTTGGCTTGCCGCGTCGTTTCCAGCGCGCGTTGCATACCGAGCAAAGGCGCTTGCGCAGCCTCGAGGAAATGCCGGCCTTCATCCGTCAGCGACATTCGGCGGGTCGTGCGATGAAACAACCGCACTCCCAGATGCTTCTCGAGTTGGGCCAGCGCCTGGCTTGCCGCCTGCGGTGTCATGCCTTGTGCGGCTGCGGCTTGCCGCAAGCTGCCGAGTTCGGCCGTCTTCACAAAAGTGGCAATGGAACGCAACTCGTTGATCGGCATCGGGCCCTCTCGAAAAGATCATTATCAAGTGCAGCTTGTCAGTTCGACAACCGTTCGACGCCTAGTTTCGAGAGGGGCCGCGGCCTAAAGTTGTCCGACCCATCCGGTCAACCGCCTCATCTCGGACAGGAATACCCATGACGAGCCACGATGCTTTGCAGATTTCCCGGCGCGGCCTGCTGAAGGCCGGCGCCGCTTCCGCCACCGTGCCGGCGCTGGCCGGCACGTCCACGGCCGGCGCCGCGACCGCACGCACCACCGGCACGCCGGCGGCAACGCCCGTGAGCCTCATCGTCAACGGCCGGCAACAGCAACTGGTGCTCGATACCCGGACAACCCTGCTCGACGCGCTGCGCGAACACCTGCACCTCACCGGTACGAAGAAGGGCTGCGACCACGGCCAGTGCGGTGCCTGCACCGTCATGGTCGACGGTCGGCGAATCAATTCCTGCCTGACGCTGGCGGTGATGCATGAAGGAGGCAACGTCGTGACCATCGAGGGCCTGGGCCAGCCCGGCCACCTGCATCCGATGCAAGCTGCCTTCGTCAAGCACGACGGCTACCAGTGCGGCTACTGCACCCCGGGCCAGATCTGCTCGGCCGTCGGCATGCTGCACGAGGTCGACCAAGGTGTTCCAAGCCATGTGAGCGGCGACCTGACCGCCCGGCCGCTGCTCTCGCCGGCCGAGTTGCGCGAACGCATGAGCGGCAACATCTGCCGCTGCGGGGCTTACAGCAACATCGTCGACGCGATCACCGAGGTTGCAGGCGGGAATGCCGGAGCGAAAGCATGAAAAGCTTCAGCTACGAGCGGGCGAGTTCGCCCGCGCAAGCCGTCGCTGCCGTGGCAGGCAGGCAAGGCGCTCGCTTCATCGCCGGCGGCACCAACCTGCTTGACCTGATGAAGCTGGAGATCGAGACGCCGACACACCTGATCGACGTGAACGGTCTGGGCTTCGATCGCATCGAGTCGACGGATGACGGCGGCTTGCGGATCGGCGCACTGGTACGCAACACCGACCTGGCAGCGCATGCCGCCGTGCGGCGCGACTACGGCCTGCTGTCGCGTGCGCTGCTTGCCGGCGCATCGGGCCAGTTGCGCAACAAGGCGACGACCGCCGGGAACCTGCTTCAGCGCACGCGCTGCCCGTATTTCTACGACACCAACATGGCCTGCAACAAGCGCCGGCCCGGCAGCGGCTGCGCGGCCATAGATGGCGTGAACCGGCAACACGCGATCGTCGGTTCGAGCGACGCCTGCATCGCGACGCACCCCAGCGACATGGCGGTGGCGATGCGCGCGCTCGACGCGACCGTCGAGACGCTGCGGCCCGACGGCGCGCGACGCACCATCCCGATCGCGGATTTCCATCGCCTCCCCGGCCGAACGCCGCAGGTGGAAACCGCGCTGGCCCCCGGCGAATTGATCACCGCCGTGCGGCTGCCGGCGCCGGTGGGCGGCCGGCAGGTCTACACGAAGGTACGCGACCGCGCGTCCTATGCGTTCGCGCTGGTGTCGGTCGCGGCCATCGTGCAGCGCGACGGCACCGGCCGCGTGGCGCTCGGCGGCGTGGCGCACAAGCCGTGGCGCATCGAGGCCGCCGAGCGCGAGTTTCCGCGCGGCGCCAAGGCCGTCACCGCCGCTTTGCTCGCCGATGCGCGCCCGACCGAGCACAACGCATTCAAGGTCACGCTGGTGGAGCGCACCCTTGACGCGGTGCTGACGGACGCAAGGAGCTGAGCCATGAAATTCGATTCCCCCGCCACCATCAACCCGATCGATCAACTCAAGGTCGTTGGCAAGCCGGTCGACCGCGTCGACGGGCCGCTCAAGACCACCGGTACCGCGCCCTATGCCTACGAGCGGCACGACGCGGCGCCGGATGCCGCGTACGGATACATCGTGGGTGCTGCGATTGCCAAGGGGCGCATCGTTTCCATCGATCAAACCCGCGCGAAGGCCGCCCCTGGGGTGATTGCCATCGTCACCGCCGAGAACGCGGGCAAGCTCGGCAAGGGTCAGTTCAACACGGCCAGGCTGCTGGGCGGGCCGAGCGTGGACCACTACCACCAGGCCATCGCATGCGTCGTCGCGGAGACCTTCGAGCAGGCGCGTTCCGCCGCTCGGCTGCTCGAGGTGAACTACGCGCGGGCCGAAGGCGCGTTCGATCTCGCCGGAGCGAAGTCATCGCAGGCGAAGACGACCGATCGCGACAGCAGGGTCGGCGACTTCGCCGGCGCATTCGCCGGTGCCCAGGTGCAACTCGACCAGACCTACAGTACGCCCGATCAGTCTCACGCCATGATGGAGCCGCATGCGACCACTGCCGCCTGGAAAGGAGACCGGCTCACGATCTGGACGTCGAACCAGATGATCGACTGGACGGTTTCCGACCTGGCGGCCACGCTGGGCATGCCGAAGGACAGGATCCACCTGATGTCCCCGTTCGTCGGCGGCGGCTTCGGCGGCAAGCTGTTCCTGCGAGCGGATACGGTGCTGGCGGCGCTCGGCGCCCGGGTTGCGAAGCGTCCGGTCAAGGTCGCGCTGCAGCGCCCGCTCATTGCCAACAACACGGTGCACCGCCCTGCGACCATCCAGCGCATCCGGCTCGGAGCGACCAGGGAGGGAAAGCTGACCGCCATCGGGCACGAGAGCTGGTCCGGCAACCTGGTCAGCGGCAAGCCCGAGAACGCGGTGCAGCAAACACAATGGCTCTATGCGGCCGGGCACCGCTTGACGGGAACGCGACTTGCGGTGCTCGACCTGCCCGAAGGCAATGCGATGCGTGCGCCGGGTGAGGCTCCAGGGCTGATGGCGCTGGAGATCGCGATGGACGAGATGTCCGAGCGCCTCGGCCTCGACCCGATCGAGTTCCGTGTACTGAACGATACGCAGGTTGATCCGGCCAGGCCGGAGCGTCGCTTCTCCGAGCGGCAGCTTGTCGAATGCATGCGCCTGGGGGCGAAGACCTTCGGATGGGCCCAGCGCAGCGCCAGGCCGGCGATGCGGCGCGAAGGCCGCAACTGGATCGGCATCGGCATGGCGGCGGCCTTCCGCAACAACCAGGTCACCAAGTCGGGCGCCCGCGTGCGGCTCGACGGCCGCGGCGTCGTGACTGTCGAGACCGACATGACGGACATCGGCACGGGCAGCTACACCATCATTGCGCAGACCGCCGCCGAGATGATGGGCGTGCCGCTCGAACGCGTCGTGGTCAGGCTGGGCGACTCGGCGTTTCCCGTGTCCGCCGGCTCCGGCGGTCAGTGGGGCGCCAACTGTTCCACCGCCGGGGTGTATGCCGCCTGCGTGAAGCTGCGCGAGGCCGTGCTGCAGCGCGCCGGCCTGCCGGGCGAAGGCGCCGTGTTTTCCGAAGGCACGGTGCGCGCCGGTGGGCGCAGCGTTTCCCTGGCCGAGGTGGCGGGCGACGCCGCGTTCGTCGTCGAAGACACGATCGAATTCGGCGAGCTGAGCAAGCAGTACCAGCAATCCACCTTCGGAGCGCACTTCGTCGAGGTGGCCGTCGATGCGTACACCGCCGAAGTCCGTGTGCGGCGCATGCTCGCGGTGTGTGCATCGGGGCGAATCCTCAACCCGAAGTCGGCGCGCAGCCAGGTGATCGGCGCGATGACGATGGGCGTGGGGGGCGCGCTGATGGAAGAGCTTGCAGTCGACAAGCGGTTCGGCCTCTTCGTCAACCACGACCTGGCGGGCTACGAGGTGCCGGTGCATGCCGACATTCCGCACCAGGACGTGATCTTTCTCGACGAAGCGGATGTGATCTCCTCGCCGATGAAGGCCAAGGGTGTCGGCGAGCTGGGCCTGTGCGGCGTGGGTGCCGCCGTCGCCAATGCTGTCTACAACGCGACCGGCGTGCGCCTGCGCGACTACCCGCTCACGCTCGACAAGCTAATGGACCGCATGCCGTCGCTTGCGACCTGATTTCATCGAAGAAGCATCGTCGATGACGAACGCGCCTCAACACCCGAAAGAACGCCATGCAACACGTCACCCTGAACAACGGAATCCAGATGCCCATCCTCGGCTTTGGCGTTTTCCAGATACCGGACCCCAAGGAATGCCGGCGCAGCGTCGTTGACGCCATCGAATCCGGCTACCGCCTCATCGACACGGCGGCGTCGTACATGAACGAAGCGGCGGTGGGTGAGGGCCTGCGCGAAAGCGCAGTCGCGCGCGAAGATCTGTTCGTCACGAGCAAACTGTGGGTGCAGGACACCGGCTTCGAACGCACCCGCGCGGCCATCGACAAGTCTCTGCGCCGGTTGCAGCTGGACTACCTTGATCTTTATCTCATCCATCAGCCGTACGCCGATGTGCATGGCTCATGGCGGGCGATGGAGGAAGCTTGCAAAGCCGGAAAGCTGCGTGCGATCGGCGTGAGCAACTTTGAGCCGGACCGCCTGATGGACATCGTGGCCTTCAATGAGATTCCTCCGGCCGTCAACCAGATAGAGGTCAACCCCTTTCACCAGCAGGCCGACAGTGCGACATTCATGCGCGACAACGGCGTGCAGGCCGAGGCGTGGGCGCCTTTCGCCGAGGGCCGCAACAACCTCTTCCAGAACGAGCGTCTCCTCGGCATTGGCGCACGCCATGGCAAGTCGGTGGGCCAGGTCGTGCTGCGTTGGCTGGTTCAACGCGGCATCGTGGCGCTGGCGAAGTCGGTGCGCAAGGAGCGGATGCAGGAAAACCTGGACGTCTTCGACTTCGAGCTCACCGTCGCGGACATGGCCGAGATCGCAACGCTCGACAACGCCGCGAGCAGCTTCTTCTCGCACCGCGACCCGGCCATCGTGAAATGGATGAGCGAACGGCGACTCGACCTGTGAAAGACGACCGTGCCGAGCCGACCCGACATGATCAGGATCATTAGCCGGGCTTACGACGAGGGGGTGACCTTCTTCGATGCGGCCGAGGCCGATGGGCCTCATGAAGTCGAGTGGATCCGCAATCGCGATCGCAATCGCAAGGGCACGCGGCCCCTCCGGGTCTCATTCGAAGCGCCAGAAACTCGTAGGGATTGAGGAATCATCATGACCCAGGTCATTGTCGTCATCGGAGCCGGATCGATCGGGCAAGCCATTGCTCGCCGCGTCAGCGCGGGCAAGCACGTCTTGCTTGCCGATCTGCGCCAAGCCAATGCCGACGCGGCGGCACTGGTGCTCGGCGAGGCGGGTTTCGAGGTCACAACCGCCACAGTCGATGTCTCGTCCCGCGCTTCGGTGGAGACCCTTGTCAAGACGGCGACTGACCTCGGAGACGTGACCGGCGTCATCCATGCGGCGGGCGTCTCGCCCAGTCAGGCATCGCCGGCGACCATCTTGTCGGTGGACCTCTACGGCACCGCGCTGGTCCTGGAGTCGTTCGGCCATGTCATTGCGCGTGGCGGGTCCGGCGTCGTCATCGCATCCATGTCAGGCCACCGCTTGCCAGCACTGACGCCGGAACAGGACAAGGCGCTCGCAACCACGCCGACGGACGAACTGCTGTCGCTGTCGATGCTGCAGCCGGACCAGGTGTCCGATCCGTTGAACGCCTACCAGATCTCCAAGCGTGGGAATGCGCTGCGCGTGATGGCGGAAGCCGTGCGCTGGGGCCGGCGCGGCGCGCGGGTCAACACCATCAGTCCGGGAATCATCGTCACGCCGCTTGCCAAGGACGAACTGGCCGGGCCGCGCGGTGCGGGGTATCGCCGCATGCTGGAAGGCTCGGCGGCAGGCCGTGCCGGCACACCCGACGAGGTAGGCGCACTCGGTGCATTCCTGATGGGCCCGGATGGCGCTTTTTTTACCGGCAGCGACTTTCTGATGGACGGCGGTGTCACTGCCGCCTACTGGTACGGATAGCTGGCGCCGACCCGCATCCGAGGCCCCATTCACGCGCGGTGACGCGCGTCAGGGCGTGGAAAGCGCTGGGTGAGTCCAATCTTCGAAGGTCGGCACGACCAATCAGACCCGAGCCGCGGGCAAAGCCGAAACGCGCCTACAGACGGAGGTTCCCGGCGCGTACGCTGCGAGCTTCGGAAGCAGCTAGCGTGACTGGTTCCAAATCGCCAAACACAACACAAGGACCTGTGATGAAGACCTCGTTTGCTCTACTCGCTGCGACTACCGCTGTCGCGTTTCTCACCATGGCCGGCGCTGCAGACGCAAAGGGCTGCATCAAGGGGGCCGTGGTGGGCGGCGTGGGCGGCCACGTCGCGGGGCATCACGGCCTGCTCGGCGCCGCGGGCGGCTGCGTGGTTGGGCGGCATATGGCCAACAAGAAGGAAAAGGAAGCCGAAGCGGCGGCGGCCGCGCAGAGGGCGCCGGCCGACTCATCGGCCAATGCTCACGTCAAGCAGTAGGCGACGGCAGGCATTTCGGCGATGCCTACCCAACTGATCAGCCTGGGAAGGCGGCCAGCATTTCGTCGCGGGTGTAGGGGCGCTCCCGGTTTGCCAACTTTGCAGCCATAACCTCGAGCGCGCCTTGAGTCGGCGCAGGATGTCCTTGCGAAACCACTGCAAGGAGAATGACAGCAGCAACCAATGACCAGCGCCTGCCTCGAAGAGGCGAAATTGGCCGGCTGTGCCACCATAAAAATCCGGCGCTGACGGTGGTGCCCAGCGCGGCACCCGCTATGACCTCCGAGTTCGAGTGCACCTCCAGTGCCAGGCGCGAGATACCAATGCTGATGGCCACGCACCAGCCCAGCAACGCGGCGATCAGCCGCCTGCGTTGCGCGACCTGCGGCATAGCCATCCATGACAGCACAGGCCATACGCCGGTCGCTAGTGCAGTGTGACCACTGAAGCCGGTGAAATTGAGCTTTGCGCTGCCGATACCCCAGCCCATGAAGGCGATCTTCGACAGCATGACGATGAGGCCGCAGGTACCGAACATCAGAACCCAGCGCAGGGCGGCTGTGCCCGAGCCTTTGTCAAGGAATAGCCACAACGCGATGAGCAGCCCGGCAGGCAAGAGAAACCCGCTGTCACCCAGTGAGGTGAAGGCCTGCCAGAAGCTGTGCATGTGGTTTGGGGCGAGGTGCAGGTATGAGAGCGCGGCACGCTGGAGAGCGCGCTGTGCGTGCGGGTGTGCCGCACATGGCCGTTGCACGAATTGTGGAGGCCAATGAGAGTCCGGACTTGCCTCGGGGCATGGCTATGCCGGTGCTCGATCCATGCCCAGCGCGTCCGGTAGCGTTCCGCGCCGACGCAGGGGGTCAGCGCAGCGTGATCCCCGCCGTCTGAATCGTCTTCGCATATCGCACCCGCTCCCCTGCCAGCGTGCGCCCCATGTCCGCAGGCGTACCACCGGCCAGCTTGAAGCCCATGTCTTCGAGCTTCGCGCGGGTCTCCGGCGCGGCGATCACGGCATTGATGTCGCGGTTGATCTTCGTCACCACCGCGGCCGGCGTGCCGGCGGGCGCGAAGTAGCCTTGCCAGCTCTCGACGGAGAAGCCGGGCAGGCCGGCCTCGGCCATGGTCGGCACGTCGGGCAGGGCGGCGCTGCGGTAGGGCGTGGTCACCGCCAGCGCGCGCAGCTTGCCGGCGCGCACGTGGTCGGTCACCGCGGCCAGGGTGATCAGCGTGGCGTCCACGTGGCCGGCCAGCACATCGAGCGTGGCCGGGCCGCCGCCGGAGTAGGGGATGTAGTTGACCAGCGCGCCGGTGTCCTGGGCAATCATCTCGTGCGCCACGTGGGCGATGCCGCCGTTGCCGGGCAGGCCGAGGCTGATCGACTGGGGCTTGGCCTTGGCACGCGCCAGGTAACTGCGGAAATCGGTGATGCCGGTCTGCGGGTTCACCACCAGGATCTGCGGGTTCACGACCGCCTTGATGACCGGGGCGAAGGCCTTCTGACTGTCATACGGCAGACGTTCGAAAAGAATGCTGTTGAGCGTGAGGCCTTCGCCCTGCTGAAGCAGGGTGTAGCCGTCGGCCGGTGACTTGGCCACGCGGGCCGCGCCGATGGTGCCGCTGGCACCGGCCAGGTTCTCGACCACCACCGGTTGGCCCCAGCGCTCGGTCAGGCCCTGCGCGATGAGCCGCGTGAGTTTGTCGGCGCTTCCGCCCGCGGCCACCGGAACCACGATGTGCACCGGCTTGGTGGGGAAACCGGCCGCTTCGTCGGCGGCCGTGGCGGCAACGGGTGCGAAGGCCTGAAGAGCGATGAAGGCGACTGCGCCCAGGGCGATGGTGCGGCGGGAAAGGTGGGGGACGCGAGGTCGGAACTTGGTTTTCATGAGGTGGCGCACCTTAGGCGTGCGCGCGAGGCCGGCCAACGAAGCAAATCGGATATGCGTAGAAGAAAAACTTCGTTGGGCGCGCGCGGGTGGCTGCGTACCCTGACCGGAGCATTGCCTCTTCCCGTCTTCCGAAAGTTTCTCCCCATGAGCCTCACTGATCTTCCCGTCGACACCGCGGGAAACGACATCGCCAGCGCCCGCACGCGCGCCATCGACGCCTTCCTGGCCCAGGCCCGTAGCCTGCTGGCCCGGAGCCAGGACCGGGCCGCGCTGCAGTCCGTGGCCGACGCACTCATCGCTCTCGGCCAGCGCAGGTCGCTGTTTCCGGCTGCCCATTTCCCGATCGATGCCGCCCGCCCCGCACAGGTCTACCGCCTGGCCGAGGACGTGGACGGCGGCTTCGCGCTGTACCTGTCGGCCGGCCTTGCGGGCAAGGCGCAGCCGCCTCATGACCACACCACCTGGGCCGTGATCGCCGGCGTGGAGGGCAACGAGCGCAACGTGCTCTATCGCCGCGAAAAAACGGGCGATGCCGCGCGCGACGCGCTGGTGCAAACCGGAACCGTCGACGTGGCCGCAGGCAGCGCCGTGGTGCTGTTGCCGGACGACGTGCACACCATCGAGTTGGTGGGCGGACAGGACGGGCGCCATCTGCATTTCTACGGGCGTGCGCTGCAGCTGCTCGACCGCCGCGTGGTGTTTGAAGGCACCGAGGGCGGGAGCTTTCGCCACTTTGCGCCGCCGAAGAACATCCGCCATCCGGCCATCACGCCGCAGGCGCTGAGGGCGGCGCTCGCCGACGGCGAGGAGATCGCGTTGCTCGACGTGCGCGAGACTGGCGTCTTCGTGCGCAGCCACATCCTGCTGGCCGCCTCGGCACCGCTGTGGCGCTTGGAGGTGCTGATCGACCGCCTGGTGCCGCGCCGCGCCGCGCGCATCGTGCTGGCCGATGCCGATGAGTCGCTCGCGCACGAAGCCGCCGCCAAGCTGGTGCGCCTGGGCTGGCGCAACGTGTCGGTGCTGGCCGGCGGCACGCAGGGCTGGGCCGCCGCGGGCTATGAACTGTTCAGCGGCAGCAACGTGCCGAGCAAGGCCTTCGGCGAAGTGATCGAGCACGAGAAGCACACACCCTGGATCTCCGTCGACGATCTGCACGAGCGCGTCAAGCGCGGCGACGACGTCGTGGTCGTCGACAGCCGCACACCCGAGGAGTTCGCAGACTTCAGCCTGCCCTTCGCGCACAGCTTGCCGGGCGCCGAGCTCGTCTATCGCATCCAGGAACTCGCGCCCCGGCCCGAGACGCTGGTGGTGGTCAACTGCGCGGGCCGCACCCGCAGCATCGTGGGCGCGCAGACGCTCATCGACGCTGGCATTCCGAACAAGGTGGTGTCGCTCAAGGACGGCACCATGGCCTGGCTGCTGGCCGGCCGCGAACTCGCCCACGGCCGTGCCGCGCCGCTGCCCGAGCCGGGCGAGCAGACCCGTGAGC
>JACXTT010005610.1_pt1 | contig 18193 bp, 13 predicted proteins | sample 9270951 | NCBI WGS metagenome assembly JACXTT01 (sample SAMN15532306, study PRJNA645909) | rock metagenome | isolation source: weathered quartz diorite | place: Puerto Rico | collected 2017-06-21 | reverse complement strand
CGAACTAATCCAAAACTTGCTTTCTGCTAACCATCACGGATCGGCCGCCGGCGGCCGGCGATCGTTGACGACACCATCGACAGCGGGGTGGGGTGGAACGAAGACGCCGTGCGCCGTTTTGCAGCCATAGATGGGTTTTTCTCAAGGACCTAACGACTTAGGCATCACGCGCCGCCGTGCTTTTGGGGCGGTTCAATCTATCTGGAGCCTTCGGCGGCATCCGAGCGCTTGGTGGCGTGTCTTCAGTTTCCGCGGAGACGTAAACGGGATCGATGAATGAGGTGATCGACCTTCGCAGCTTTCTTGGGGCTAGAGACAGAATCTCCCCTCTTCGGCTGCCAAAGTGTGCTTGCGCACCACAGGGGCGCGCTTTTCGTGCGCCAGCGGATGTATGGGGTAGGCGTTTCGGAGGAGCCATCGCGGTCATTTCTTTGCTTCACTTATTACGCTGAGAAACGAGCGAAGCACAAATGACCTATTTTCTCTTTCATAGGCTATGGCCATCTCAGTCATCGCCTTTGACCCTTTGAGCGGGCGGTAGAGCACCTGTTCGCGGTGCAGGCTTCGAATTGATGCAGGAACAAGGGCCACACCCAATCCAGCAGAGACGAAGCTAATGATTGTGTGGATTTGAAGAGCCTCCTGCGCGACGAAGGGCTTAAAACCGACATGGCGGCAGATTCCTTCAATCTGGTCATACAGCCCCGGGGCAGCGCGGCGCGGAAAAAGAATAAATGGTTCAGTTGCGAGGGCTCGAACTGGCACCGTGGATAGACGCCCGAGCGGATGTTTTTTCGGGATTGCCAAAATGAGGGGTTCACGCAGAATCTGTTTGACAAGCAAGGAAGTCGCTGCACTCTCAACGGGCAAACGTAGGAAGCCCACATCGATGATCCCCGCAGTCAACAAATCGATCTGCTCCTCTGTACTGCGCTCATCCAATATCAGCCGGACCTCTGGAAATCGCGAACGAAAGGCTCGAAGAATGTCCGGCAATATTGTGTGCGGTACGGAACTGGAGAAGCCGACCCTAAGGTTCCCGGAGAGACCCTCGGAAGCTCGGCGGGCAACAACCGCGACTTTGTTCGCTTGGGTCAGCGCACGGCGCGCCTCTTGAAGCACGGCTCGGCCCGCATCGGTAAGCTGAACGCGATGTTTGTCGCGATGGAACAAAGTCACTCCGAGTTCGTCCTCCAATTGGCGAATCTGTTGGCTGAGAGGTGGTTGAGCGACATGGAGCCGCGCTGCAGCGCGCGTAAAATTCAGTTCTTCGGCGACCGCAGTAAAGTAGCGTAGATGGCGAAGTTCCACGGCGATATTCTATACATTTTACAGTATATAAAATCAATATTTGACAAATATAGCCGGGTGGCATTTCCATAGCATGTGTGGAGGAGAAAATGGTGACAAGACCGGCAAGAGAAGACCTCGAACACACGATGGTGCACAGTCGTATTCAGTCGCAGTTCGGAGCCGTCGCCGCGGCCTACACCGGCAGTCTGGTGCACAGCGACCCGAACGCCCTCCGCCATGTTGTCGAACTGGCGGGCCCGAAACCGGGCGATGTGGCGTTGGATATTGCCACTGGCGCCGGACACACGGCGCTGGCGCTGGCTTCGCAAGTTGCCACTGTGGTCGCTTATGATCTGACGGAGGAAATGCTCGCTGAGACTAGGCGCAATGCCGACGCTCGAGGACTCACAAACGTTTTCACCAAGCGAGGGATTGCAGAGGATCTCACGTTTCCTGATTCAAGCTTTGATATCGTCACTGTCCGCCAGGCGCCTCATCATTATGCCGATGTGCGCACCGCCATCCGTGAAATGGCACGGGTGGCAAAAGCTGGCGCACGCGTAGTAATCGTGGACGGAACGTCCCCTGAGGACGGGTTTCTTGCCTCTCATTGGAACTACATAGAGAAGGTCCGCGATCCCTCGCACGTCCAGAATTATTCGCCGAGCCAATGGCGCGACTTGGTCACAGACGCAGGACTGGACACCTTCTTTGAAGAGATAGGTTTCTGTACTGAAAACGGACGACCTATGGACTTCAGCGCTTGGCTAGGGCGGATGAACACGCCGCCAGAGGCTGTTGAAGAATTGACTGAGCTTTTCCGCAGTGCGGCTCCCGGCCTGGTGGATGCGTTGCGAATCCAGATCACTGGTGATGTGATCCAATTCTGTTGCCCCCAGATCACGATCGGAGCACTCCGGAGATAGCGGAGGCCGCCAGGACTAAAGATGACCGGTTCCCTCTTTCTTCAAGGGAACCACAGATAGGGATTTCTTGTGAGACCGGCGCTGGGGACGAGATGGTTTCGACTATAATAGGGGTCTTCGTCTAGCCCGACGCCACGGCCGATCGTGCCGGGTGATTCTTAGCTCTGGAGCGGGTTGAAATATGAAAGCGAAAACGATGTTTGAGAAGATCTGGGAGGCCCATGTGGTTCATGAGGAGCCGTGCAAGCCTTCCCTTATCCATTTTGCACGTCATCTAGTGAATGAAGTGACATCGCCACAGGCTTTCGAAGGGTTGCGCCTGGCGGGCCGGAAGGTGCGGCGGCCGGACCTGACCTTTGCTACGATGGACCATAATGTTCCTACGACACAACGGGCTCTTCCAATTGAAGATCCCATCTCGGCCCAGCAGATGGAGACTCTGGCGAAAAACTGCCGGGAGTTTGGCATCACGCTGTTTGATCTTGCCAGTCCCGATCAGGGAATTGTCCATGTTATCGGGCCAGAGCTTGGATTGACTCTGCCTGGGCTTACACTCGTTTGCGGCGATAGCCACACTTCCACTCATGGAGCTTTCGGCACTCTGGCCTTTGGTATCGGGACTAGCGAAGTGGAAGATATTCTGGCCACTCAGTGCCTGCTTCAGGACAGACCGAAGACATTTCTGATTGAAGTCAACGGCTACCGACCGTATGGCGTGGAGGCCAAGGACATCATTCTTTCAATTATTGGCCAAATTGGCCCGAGCGGTGGAACCGGAAGCGTGGTCGAATACGCGGGAGACACCATCCGTGAACTCAGTATGGAAGAGCGAATGACGGTCTGTAACATGTCCATTGAGGGCGGAGCGAGAGCCGGAATGATCGCTCCGGACCAAAAGACTTTCGATTACTTACATGGAAGACGCTATTCGCCCGCTGCTTTTGACGAGGCCGTGGAGCAGTGGAAGCGATTGCCGACTGATGCAGGAGCGACGTTTGATCGAAGGCTTAGTCTCAATGCAGCCACACTCAGCCCACAGGTGACGTGGGGGACCAATCCTGGCCAGGTTGTGGCGGTTGACTCGAAGATTCCCGATCCATCTGATCTTAGCGATCCAAATGCCAGGAAGTCGGCTGAACGTGCTTTGGCTTACATGGACTTGAAGGCGGGAACCGCGATCGCGGACATTCCTATCGAGCGTGTCTTTATCGGCTCCTGCACGAATTCACGACTAGAAGATCTGCGGCGCGTCGCCCACTTCGTTAGAGGGAAGCACGTGTCTCCCAAAGTCTATGCCATGGTAGTGCCTGGGTCGCAGCAGGTGAAGCACGAAGCAGAAAAGGAAGGATTGGATCGGGTGTTCCGCGAGGCCGGCTTTGACTGGCGTGAATCAGGCTGCTCGATGTGCCTGGGGATGAACCCAGATATCCTTAAACCCGGCGAGCGTTGCGCTTCTACCTCGAACCGCAACTTCGAAGGGCGTCAAGGCAAGGGCGGACGGACACATCTCGTCAGCCCGATCATGGCAGCAGCCGCTGCCATCGAGGGTCATTTTGTGGATGTGAGGCAGTATGAGCTTAATTGAGGAAAGGCGGGCTGGAATTTCCTGGGCGTGCTTTGTTGGGGTTTTCGGGTTGGTGCCCTTCCTCGCTAGCTACCAAACGTCTGGTCGTCCCCCCTCACCCCCCAGCCCCTCTCCCGCGTTGGGGCGAGGGGTAGCCGTCCCTTTTCCCATACAAGGCAAATGAAAGGAACTAATGACGCCATTTACTGTGCTTAAAGGGATTGTGGCACCGCTGGACTTGCCCAATGTTGATACGGACCAGATTATCCCCAAACAGTTCTTGAAAAGAATTGAGCGTACCGGTTTCGGCCAGTTTTTGTTCTATGATTGGCGATTTATTGATGGGACGGCTCTGAACCCCGACTTTGAGATGAACCAGGTTCGCTATCGGGGGGCCAAGATCCTCGTGACGCGGTCCAACTTCGGTTGTGGTTCCTCACGGGAGCACGCACCGTGGGCCCTTTCCGATTATGGATTCAGGTGTATTGTAGCGCCCTCCTTTGCAGATATTTTCTACAACAACTGCTTCAAGAACGGCATGCTTCCCGTAGCTCTCTCGGAGGACCAGGTCGAGCAGATCTTTCGCCGCGTGCGTCAGACACCGGGCTATGAGCTCAGCGTAGACCTGTACACAAAACAGATCCGATCGGAGGACGGTCTTCTTTTCAACTTCGAGGTGGATGAGTTCCGCCGTTATTGCTTGCTAAACGGTTTGGATGATATCGGCTTGACCCTGCAGCACGAGGGGGAGATTCGGGAGTTCGAGAGGAAGATGAGAGCGGGGCTGACTCTTCGTTGATCGCTGACCCCTCACCCGGCCTTGTGGAAGCTTATCAAGCTTCCACCCCTCTCCCCACGAACGGGAGAGGGAGTTATTTCAAACTTGACTAAAGTTGAACTTCGTTTGAACAGGAAATCTAGTCTCCTGGTCCGATGTTTTTGGCCGTCTTCACACCACTTAGATTCCGGCTGTAGTCTTCAATGCCATGGCACAAGGCTTCGGCGATTTTCTGGCGAAAGCCCGCAGACTTGAGTAGCTTTTCGTCGGAGGGGTTGCTGACAAAGGAGACCTCGGAGAGGATCGAGGGCATATTCGCTCCAATCAGAACAATGAATGGAGCCTGCTTCACTCCTCGGTCCTTGGCGCTGGCTCGAGCTTTCTGAATTTGCGCCGCCATCGATTTTTGAATCGTCTGGGCAAACTCTCTGGATTCCTCCACCTTTTCTTTTAGCGCGATCTTTTGAACCAGATCCTGTAGTTCGAAGATGGTCTTTTGAGAACTGGCATTTTCTCGCGCCGCGATCTCTTCAACATCGGCGGAGTTGGCAAAGTCTAGGAAGAAAGTCTCCACTCCACTCACCCTCCGGTTTGGACTGGAGTTTGCGTGGATGGAAATGAAGAGATCAGCCTGACTCTCGTTGGCGAGTGCCGTTCGTTCCTCCAGCGGGACAAATGTATCATCCGTACGAGTCATTATCACTTCGCCACTTAGCTTATCTTCAACCAGTTTCTTCAGCCGAAAAGCCACATCCAAGACCAGCTCCTTCTCCTCGAGCCCGGAGGGACCAACCGTCCCGTTATCGAAACCCCCGTGGCCAGGATCGATCACAATTCGACCAATTTTCAGTCCAAGAGTGCGGATCAGGGACAACGTTCCATCACTCTTAGGTTTGGCCTCTCGCGAAGTCAAAGTGATTGTCGTGTTCTTGACCTTGCCTTCCGACCGAGTGCCGTTCTGGGGAGCTGCCTCATTGACTGCGGGTAGCGGTCGCTTCCGTGTGGCCTCCATTTGAGCCTCTTCGTTAGCAGAAACAGTCCTGGAAACTTCTTCCTTTCTCGCGACCGAACTCTTTGTCGGATTAAGAACGGCGGCAACTTCAAATCCTGAAACCAGCTTCAACTCGTCGGCCAATGGTTCGCCCCGCTTGATGTGTTTGGAACTAAGGCTGGGCTTGGCCGATGCCTGCTGCTGAACAGACACGGGAGATCGAACATCCAGAACAATCCGATTAGGGCTTTGCATTCTCGAGACGTGATATTTTTCGGCCTCAATCATATCGAGAACGACGCGAGGTACTTGCTCCTTCCCCTGACCGCAACGAAGCTGGTGAAGGGGGCCGGTACCCAAAGGGAAACTCTTCCCCATGAGTTCTGGAACTAGCTGTGCGTTCTGGATGTCCAGGAAGATCCGGTTAGGATTTTCAAGAGTACCATCTACAAACTTGGCTTGGCCATCCGTCTCAACCACAAAGCGCGTGTACTGCTCCGCGCCCCAAAAACGGATATTCCGGATGCGTATGGGCTTTTCCGGGCTCTGAGGAAGAACCAAGACCGGGTTTGATTTTCTTGTTGGGATTGGGCCGTCCGGTTCAGGATTCTTCAAACTTTCAGCTGCGATTTTTGGCTGGGCTATCCTGACGACTTCCGGCCACGTGTGCTTAGCTTCCGAGGTCCCGAGCCTCGCCTTGTCCATCTCAGGCCGCGGAGAGGTTCGCTTTGTTTGCTTCAGCTGTTGGCGGAGGTCATCCAGCCTGGCTCGTGCATCCCGGGCCTTGGTTGACTCCGGGTACTGTTTCAGAAGATCGCTGAAAATGTCATGCGCCGCCTTTGGATTGTCAAGGTCATTCAAGTAGATTTCAGCCGAAGCAAATTGGGCGTCTGGACAAAAGGGACTGCTGGGATACTGATCCTCCAGGAATTTATAGGTTTTGATGGCCTCATAGAGGTACTTCGGATCCTTCAGGTCGCTGAACATCATCTGGTAGAGCTCCGCCACTGCCATCAGAGATTCATCACACTTGGACGAGGCGGGATAAGTGAAATAGACGGATCTGAACCTGTTGATGACCTTTGAGTATTCGGTCGCGGTTCGCATCCGCTTCGGCTTGCTTTCCAATAAGGTCCTCGTCTGCACTGCCTGCTCAAAGTAATCGAGGGCTAATTGCTTTTTGGACGGCGCCTCAGTGGTTTTTTCGCTCGCGAAATAAGTTGAAGGGAAAGCAATAAGGAGCCAGGAGAAAAACGGCAGGCAAAAAGCGGCGCAGCACAGGGGCGCTAAAGTTTGCTGTTTCCATGAAGCGCGGCAGGAGCCTAATCTGCTGCTTTTCTTGAATTCTAACGCCATCAAGCGATCTTGGAGAGTAGGTTCAGCGACTCAGCGGTAGGCCGTTTCCAGATTGGAATAGACAATACGGCCGGCTGGGTCACGAAAGGAGATGATGACTGCCGAGGGTTCGCTCTCTGCAGTCAGGATGGTGCTTTTTTTGTAGACTGCCGTAATTCTTCGCACGTAGGACCGAGTCTCCGGAAACGGAGGGATCCCGCCATGTTTGACCACAGCGTTCTCGCCAGCATTGTAGGCGGCAAGCACATAAGGGAGATTGTTTGGAAACATTCCAGAAAGGAATTTCAGGAATTTGACCCCGCCCTCAATGTTTTGGCGAGCATCCCAGACATTGGCGACACCAAACCTCTTTGCTGTCTCTGGTAGCAGCTGCATGACGCCCAGCGCACCTCGAGTTGAAACGGCTCGGGGATTGTAATTGGACTCGACTCGCGCCACTGCTCTAACTAGCTCTGCATCAACTCCATGTCGTTCGGAGATCCGGTCAATCAGAGCATCGATGGATGGTGTGTCGGATTTGCGAGCTTTGGCGACATCAGACGCAGCGGAGGCATTAGACAACGACGAGGAAACTTCTTCCGTGTTGGCGTAAATCACCCGCCCGTCTCTTGAAACCAGGCTTACAATCTCCTGAGCCTGAAGAACCTTGGCCAAGGTGAGAAAGAGGGGAAGGAGGATTGGCACCTGCAGCCAAAGCTTCAATGAGCTTTTGGTTTTCTCAATAGATCTAACCATCGCAGAATCAGCTGCATAACACGACATTGAACCCGCCCTGTTGAATGGAACCTGGATCATGACTAAGGCAATCTTCTTTTTTCTAGACGCCAAAAGGTTCATGAAAGTCTAAGCCAGACCGGGAAAGTTGGTTGCTGCTGAGTCCAAATTGGTAGCCTCGATCATTCCCTGACCGTGGGGCTTCGTACCGGCGACTAAGGCAAAAAGTGTTGCCACGTTAACCCCCGAGCGCACTGGACACGTACGGGCCAACGGCCTCAAGAGCTTCGTTCAATTTTCCAGGGTCTTTTCCGCCCGCCTCAGCCATATCCGGCCGCCCACCCCCGCTGCCCCCTACCAGGGAAGAGATCTCCTTGACCAGCTTTCCGGCATGTAGTTTGGGATTGAGATTCGCGGTCATAGTAGCCACAAAGGAGATTTTGTCGCCGCTGGATGTTGCCAGGACTACTACCCCTTTTTCCAGTTTTGATTTGAGCTCATCAGCCAAATTTCTCAGTGAGCTCTTGTCCAAATCATCGACAACGCCTGTTAAGACCTTTACATCTTTGATGATAAGGGCCGAACGCAGTAATTCACCGATCTTGTTTTTGGCTAGCCTATACCTCAAATCATCCAGCTCTTTTTCCAGGACTTTGATTTGTGTCTGATATCTTTCCAGGAGAACCGGCAGTTCCATCCTCTTGCCGCGCGACACCTCTTCCAGTTGAGCAATCAGCTGTTCATCTTCGCGGAACCTGTTGAGCAGGTTCGGCCCCGTGATCGCTTCAATGCGGCGCACGCCGGCGGCGATTCCGCCTTCACTCACCACTTTGAAAAGGCCAATATCCCCAGTTCGCGAAACATGAGTTCCACCGCAGAGTTCTTTGCTGAAGGTGTCAACGGAAACCACACGAACCTTCTCTCCATACTTCTCACCGAACAGGGCCATGGCACCTTCTGCAACTGCGTCATTTAAGTCCTTTTCCGAGGTTGTAACCGGTGAATTCGTCATGATGATTGCATTCACCATGTTCTCGATTTCGGAAATCTCTTCAGGGGAAAGAGCTGTGTAATGCGTGAAGTCAAAACGCAGTCGGTCTGGAGCCACCAGAGAACCAGCCTGTTTAACATGAAAACCAACCAGATTGCGCAGAGAGGCGTGCAACAGATGAGTTGCGGTGTGGTTCTTGGCTATAGCGAGTCTTCTGTCCACATCCACGTGGGCTCGGACGACCTGCCCAACGTGGAAGGTGCCACGAATACATTTGGCCTGATGTGCCGAGTATCCCCCTGCCAAAGGAATTGTGTTGTGCACGATGGCTTCTGAATTGTCGCCTTCCAGAATTCCGGTGTCACCCACCTGGCCTCCCATTTCGGCGTAGAACGGTGTCTTGTCCAGGAAGATCTCTCCCGTTTCTCCGACACCAAGCGATTGAACCAGATGCCCATTGGCGCGTATCCCAAGAATTCTTGCATCATCAAGCTGAAGGGCTTCGTAACCGAGGAACCAGGTCTTGGGAAGTGTCACCAGCAGCGGGGCTGAAGGGGACCGGCTATCCGAGCCGTCAGCTCCAGCTTCTTTCCAGCTCGCCTTTCCCCTTTCTCTTTGCGCTTCTAACTTCTCGTTGAAGCCGGCCTCGTCCAGTTTTGTATTGGTTTCCTCAGCCACCTCCTGGATCAGGTCAAGCGGCAGCCCGAAGGTGTCATAGAACTTGAAGATGACATCTCCTGGAAGGACTCGCTCCCGCTCAGGTAGTTTTTGAATTCCAGCCAGAATTTCACTCAACTGATCGATTGCGATCCGGATGGTTGAGGAAAATCGATGTTCTTCGTTCTTGACTACTTTGGAGACGTACTCCCGGGTGGAGATTAATTCGGGATAGGGTTCTTTCATCAACTCTGCCACGTAAGCGGTCATCTTGTACAAAAACGGATCTTCGATCCCAAGAAGCTTGCCGTGGCGAATGGCCCGCCGCAGTATCTTCCTTAGCACATAGCCACGTCCATCATTCGAGGGGATCACGCCGTCGCTGATGAGAAAGGCTGCCGCCCGAGAGTGATCAGCAATCACGCGCAGCGACACATCGCCGGCAGAGTCCTGTCCGTAATCGCGCTGAGCGATCTCTGCTGCTTGCAATATTAGCGGCTTCAACAGATCAGTCTCGAAATTACTTGTCTTACCCTGAAGCACGGCGGTGATTCTTTCCAGCCCCATACCTGTGTCGATGGAAGGTTTGGGAAGAGGTGTCAGCTTTCCCGAACTGTCGCGGTCAAACTGCATAAACACCAAGTTCCAGATTTCCACGTAGCGGCCGCACTCGCACGGAAAGGCGCAATGTTCATGACCGGATTCACTGGCGACGGCGCCTTGGTCATAATGAATCTCGGAGCAGGGACCGCAGGGGCCGGTGTCTCCCATCGCCCAGAAGTTGTCCTTTTCGCCCAGCCCAAATATGCGCTCCCGGGGAATTGCGATCTTTCCATTCCAGATTTTGAAGGCCTCCTCGTCATCCTGATAGATTGTGATCCAGAGGTGGTCTGGGCTGATTCCATACTCCTTAGTCACCAAGTTCCAGGCGAACGGTATGGCTTCGTACTTGAAGTAGTCGCCAAAGGAGAAATTGCCAAGCATTTCAAAAAAGGTGTGATGGCGAGCCGTTTTTCCAACGTTTTCCAAATCATTGTGTTTGCCGCCGGCCCGAACACACTTTTGAGAAGAGGCCGCACGCACGTAATCTCGTTTCTCTCGCCCCAAAAAAACCTCCTTGAACTGGTTCATGCCTGCATTGGTAAAGAGCAGGGTTGGATCGTTGGCAGGGACAAGAGACGAGCTCTTAACAATGCGATGTCCATGGCGATGGAATTAGTCCAGAAACTGCGGTCGAATGTAATGGCCGGTCAAGTTGACTTCCTATCGGCAGTGAAATAGCGGTGCTCGCCGAAACGTTTCCCCATCACCGTTTCGACGGCGTCTTCAGTGAAGCCTTGCCGAACCAGGTGATTATAAAGCCTGGAAAGCTTTTTTTCATCCAGAGGCGGGGACAACGTGGCTAATTTTCTCTCGAGGGCCCGCGAGAGCTGGTCGGGTTCTTCGGAATGAGGAAACTGCTCTTCCAACACTCCTCTTACCATTTCACGACCCACTCCACGAGCGATCAGTTCCCTCTCAATCCGCAAGCGTCCATGCAACTTGCTTTCGAAGCTGGATTGAGCAAAGAACTCAGCGAACTTTCGGTCGTTCAGGTAGCCGAGATGAATCAGTCTTTGGATTATGGTGTCGACGAGAGTCCCGTCCTCTGAACGATTCAGCAATTGCGCTTTCAGCTCGGCAATAGTGTGAGGACGGCGGGCTAATCGTTCGAGGGCGAAGTCAAGAAGCTGTTCCTCAGAGGAAGGGCGCTTGGAGTTTGGTTCACTGATGGAGTCGTTCGAACTGATTGATCGTCTTTTCCATCTCTTCTTTGGCAGCATCAGTGGAGGAACGAATTCCCTCGACGCGGAGTTTGAATTCATCCGGATTCGAGGCTTGTTTCAAGGCTTCATCATAAGTGATGAGCTTGTCTCTGTAAAGATTGTAGATAGATTGATCGAACGTCTGCATGCCGTATTGGGAGGTACCTGCGGCGATGGCATCACGAATCATGCGGGTTTTATCCTGATTAATGATGCAGTCACGAATGAACTCGGTTGAAATCAGCACCTCGACGGCCGGGACTCGACCCTGTCCGTCAGCCTTTCGGATCAGTCGCATCGAAATCACTGCTTTCAGCACGCTGGCCAGCTGCAGCCGGATCTGTTTTTGCTGGTGTGGAGGAAACACCGCGATGATGCGGTGAATGGTTTCGGTGGCGTCCAAAGTGTGTAGGGTACTGAGGACGAGGTGACCGGTTTCAGCCGCTACGAGTGCCGTCTGGATTGTCTCCAGGTCACGCATTTCACCCAGCAGAATGACGTCGGGATCCTGCCGCAAGGCGCTACGCAGAGCCTCACCAAAGCTCTTGGTGTCCACTTCAACCTCGCGTTGGTTGACGAAGGATTTCTTGTCACGGTGAAGGAACTCGATCGGGTCCTCGATCGTGATGACCTGCTCCGTGCGGCTGGAGTTGATCTGGTCAATAATCGCCGCCAGCGTGGTCGATTTTCCACTTCCAGTTGTACCGGTGACGAGCACGAGCCCTCTTGTCTCGCGGCAGACTCTTTCCAGAACCCGGGGCAGCTTCAGTTCTTCAATGGAATAAATGTGGGTCGGGATAACCCGAAGTACGATAGCGATGCTGCCTCGCTGTTGAAAGAAGTTGCAGCGAAACCTTCCCAGGCCCGCTACTCCGTAAGCCATGTCCAATTCCGCATTTTCTTTAAATTTCTGCTTCTGCCTGTTTGTCATCATCCCGAGGGCGATGCCAAGCGTGTCCTCCGCGGTGAGACGTTTCGTCTCAATCAAAGGCACCAATTCGCCATCAACGCGGACATAAGGATAATTGCCAACCTTAAGGTGCAAGTCCGAAGCTTTGCGCTCACAGGCGATCTTGAGGAGGTCGTCGATATTGGTACTCATGTTTTCGTTTGCTCCAGAGAGAGACGAATGTTCGGATGATTCGGAAGACCGCGACATCTGCCTGGAATCTTATCGGCAGGCATGCTACCCATCATCAATACTAATGAGAACCAATCGGAAGGTTTTCGGGCGGACAGGAGAGGGTTACTTCACCAAGGTGAACCAGCCATGTCTGTCTTCGCAGTGGCCGCCAACAACCCCAAAAAATCTCTCTTGGACTTTGGCAGTAATAGGGCCGCGGGTACCACAGCCAACGGGAACCCTGTCGATGCTTCGAATAGGCGTGATTTCGGCAGCTGTGCCAGTGAAAAAAACCTCGTCCGCGATATAGAGGAATTCGCGGGCTATGGCCTGCTGATGGACAGTCAAGCCAAGTTCCTGGCAAATCTTGATGACGATGTTGCGCGTGATCCCTGGCAAAACCGAAGAGCCCAGTGGGGGTGTGTGAAGCACTCCGTCTTTGATGAGAAAAATGTTTTCGCCGCTGCCTTCGCTGATATATCCGGAGCTATCCAAAGCAATTCCCTCAGAGTAACCGTTCTTGAGAGCTTCCATCTTGATCAGTTGGGAATTCATGTAATTAGCGGCAGCCTTGGCCAATGCCGGGAGTGTATTGGGAGCAATGCGGGTCCACGAAGAAACGCAAACCTCCACGCCCTGTTCGAGAGCCTCTTTCCCCAGATACTTTCCCCACACCCAGACAGCCACGACTACATCAACCGGGCACCCCAAGGGGCTGACGCCAAGTTCACCGTAACCACGGAAGATAACAGGCCGGATGTAGCACTCCCGCATTCCATTTTCACGAATCGTGTCCAGAATCGCCTGGCTAACCTCATTGGCGGAGTAGGGAACATCCATCCGATAAATCTTGGCTGAGTTCATCAATCGCTGCACATGCTGTTGCAGGCAAAAGACAGCCGGCCCTTTGGTGGTGTTGTAGCACCGAATTCCTTCGAAGACCGCGCTGCCGTAATTGACGACATGGGACATCACGTGAATCTTAGCGTCATCCCAGTTCACGAATCGTCCATTAAACCAGATCTTTTCCGATTTCGGGATTGGCATGCTGGCTCCTCAGTCTCTCAAGGTCGTGACGGCCGCAGCGTAAGCTCCGCCTCCTGGATCCGTCTGAATCGGAAGAGTATACCATAGCCTCACTCGTGCTGGAGACAAAGTAGGATGAAAGCCGTTTGAAACTTTGTGCCAACGTGGGCGTTTTCATTGCTGAATGCGGATTGCGGATTTCAGATTGCATTGACCTCTTAATGCGAGATGACGGATTCTGATGTCGCAAACTGGACACAGGAGGCTGTGGCTAATCACGGCGGCTACGAAGCACTCCTGACTTAACACAACGCATGCTTCATGGGGATTCGCCTTGACGCTCTAAAGAAGCGTTTGTTAACATGAGCTGCCAGCGTGAAAAGCCGATCTGGTGAAGGTTTCACGAGTTGTTTGAACTACTGGCAGGGGCGAGGAATAGTTGTTCATGAGTCACAAATGGGATCCTAAAGAGTTTGAGGCAAGGTGGGCGGCAAAATGGGAACAGGACCAGATCTATAAGACCGGTCCAGCAGATCATCGTCCTAAATCGTACATCCTGGATTTTTTCCCTTATCCATCTGGGGATGGCTTGAGCGTGGGACATTGTCGGAACTATGTTCCGACAGATGTGTTGAGTCGCTATTATCGAATGCGCGGCTACAATGTTCTGCACCCTATGGGATGGGATGCCTTCGGCCTGCCGGCCGAGAACGCAGCCATCAAATTGAAAACCAATCCGGCGAGGCTCATTGCCCAATTTTCTGCGAATTATAAGAGGCAGTTTCGCCTGATCGGGATTTCCTTTGACTGGAGCCGGGAAATCAACTCCTCCCATCCCGAGTACTACCGCTGGACTCAGTGGATTTTTTTGCAGCTCTATCACTCCTGGTACGATCCTCGCGCTAACCGCGCCCGTCCGGTCGCATTGCTGGAGTCTGAGTTGGCCCAGAAGGGTACAGCTGATATTCCCGGCGCTCCGCCGCTGTCGGCAGAGGATTGGAATTCCATGAGGATCGGTGACCGTAGAGATTTCCTAAGCCGGTTTCGCCTCGCATATCGTGCCGCGTCCACTGTCAATTGGGATCCGGTCGAGAAAACGGTGCTCGCAAATGAGGAGGTCATCGACGGGCGGGGTTGGAGAAGTGGTGCCTTGGTCGAAAAGAAGAACCTCAATCAGTGGTTTTTTCGTATTACGGCCTATGCTGATCGCCTCCTGGCCGATCTCGCAACCATCGATTGGTCTGAACACATCAAATTGATGCAGCGGAACTGGATTGGTAGAAGCGAAGGTGCCGAGGTGCGTTTCCATACTGGGGCAGGCGATTTGCGGATTTTCACGACTCGCCCCGATACGCTTTGGGGAGCCACTTTTATGGTGCTCTCGCCCGAGCATCCTTTCGTCGAAAGGTTGACCTCCGCCGAGCATAGGGCAACTGTGGAGGCTTACGTCGCCGAAGCCAAGCGACACAGCGACAAAGAGCGTACTACTGAGGGAAGGGAAAAGACCGGCGCGTTTATCGGCGCGCACGCGACTAACCCAGTCAATGGTGAACGCATCCCGATCTGGGTCGCGGATTATGTACTGACGGGATATGGCACGGGAGCGATTATGGCCGTACCGGCACATGACCAGCGCGACTTTGAATTCGCGCGCAAATTTGAGCTTCCTATCCGCGTCGTAATTCAGCCGGAGGCAAACGGCCCCAGTGCTGTCCTTAAACAGGAAGAACTGCAGTCGGCTTGGACGGGAGACGGTGTCATGGTTCACTCGGGGCACTTTGACGGGACCCCGACTGAGCTGGCGGTCGAGAAAGTGACCCGTTGGCTTGAGGAGACCGGCCGGGGGAAGCATGCCGTCAACTATAAGCTACGGGACTGGGGAATCAGCCGTCAGCGTTACTGGGGCACACCGATTCCTATCGTCCACACCATCGAAGGAGAGGTGCCTGTTCCTGCAGAACTCCTGCCGGTACGGCTACCAGATGTCCCTCATTACGAGCCCTCAGGTAGTGGAGAATCACCGCTAGCAACAATTCCAGAATTTGTGAATGTGGTATTGCCCGACGGAACAGTGGGCCGTCGTGAGACGGATACTATGGGGACCTTCGCCTGTTCCTCCTGGTATTTCCTTCGTTTCACTGATCCACAGAATCAGGAAGCGCCGTTTGACAGAAAGGAAGTCGCCTACTGGCTGCCCGTTGATATGTACGTGGGAGGCGCTGAGCACGCGGTAATGCATCTTCTGTATGCTCGTTTCTGGACTAAGGTATTGTACGATCTTGGGATTGTCCCGTTTCTCGAGCCTTTCCAGAGGCTACGCAATCAGGGAATGATCCTCTCGCCCGATGGCAGAGAGAAAATGTCGAAAAGCAAAGGCAATGTTATCACGCCGGACGAAGTCGTGGAGGAGTGGGGTGCCGATGCGCTTCGTGCTTACGAGATGTTTATTAGCGATTTCGAGCAGGCCACTCCCTGGAACACTAACGGCCTCGCCGGCACGCATCGCTGGCTGAGGCGTGTATGGGAAACTCTTTTAGAGCCGGCTTCTCGCCCGACGAGTGATGGTACAACGGAGCAGCCTGATCGAGAACTGCGGCGTTGGACGCACAAAACGATCAGAAGAGTTTCTCGGGATATTGAGGGATTCAGGTTCAACACCGTCATCTCTTCCTTGATGGAGTTTACCAACGCATTGTACGAGGCCCAGAGACAGGCAGTCAGCGCCACGGCTTTTGCCGAGGCCACCGATGCCTTGCTGTTAATGCTGGCTCCGGTAGCTCCTTTTATGGCTGAAGAAGTCTGGGCTCTCAAAAAACGATCCTATTCCATCCATCAGCAGGCTTGGCCGCAATATGACGAAGCTCTTGCGGCTGACGAGGAAATCACTCTGGTGTTGCAGGTCAACGGGAAGGTGCGCGGCCGCCTCACTATGCCTGCTAACTTGAGTGAAGAACAGGCTCGGTCCGTTGCACTGAAAAGCGAAGCAGTCTTGCGCCACCTCAATGGGCAAACTCCAAAAAAGATAATCTATGTCCCCCAAAAACTCGTCAATGTGGTCGTTTGATGAGGAGAGTCGGCCTTTATCTCGACCTCCCGTGTATTCTCCAAATTGCAACCGTAGAGGCTCCAGGTACGGGCTGCCTGCATTGGCTGTTGTATGGCTGGTCTTTTCGCTCGCATGCGGTTACCACGTGGCTGGAAAAGCTTCGGCCATCCCTCAAGGTATCGACTCGATTGCTATTCCCACGTTTACCAACCAAACTCCTAAATACCGTCTGGAGCAACGCCTGACGGCAGCAGTTGTAGATGAATTCATCGCGCGTACCCATTATCGAATTACCGATTCTGCTTCGGCCAAAGCTATGCTTTCGGGCGAGGTGACAGAGTTTCGGGCTGACCCGGTCATCTTTGCAGGCGGTGCCGGTTCAACTTTTTTGGTGACCGTGAGAATGCGCATTGCACTCAAGGACCTGTCCACTCAGAAACTTCTCTTCGAGAACAACAATTTCTATTTTCGTGAAGAATTTGAAATCAGCCGTGATTTCAGAGAGTTCTTTCCCGAGGAAGGGCCAGCGTTGGATCGCTTGGCTAAAGAGGTCTCCCGCACGTTGGTCAGTACGATTCTGGAGTCTTTCTAGTTTTACTAGATGCCGACCAAGTTCATCGAACAGCCAAATTTCTGTTCTCGCTCGCCCGCGCCCACGGGGAGAGAGAGTTAGAAGGTGAGGGACCCCGAAACGAGTTTGCAGTACTGCCTTCAGGCTGCGCCGGCCGAAGCCGGTAAGAAGAGCTTCAAGGAACTTTGGACTTAATCGCCGCCAAGCGAACCTAGGATGCGGTTTAGCGATTTCAAAGCCAGCCTACTGAAAAAGCCACTCGGCCGGAATTATTTTATTTTCGGCCCCGATCCCTATCTGCTCAAGCAAGCCCGCGACTTGTTGCTCCAGACCATACAGCAGAGCCTGGGATCTGAAATCAAACCGAACACACTCGACGTAGGTGATGTGCCGCTGGAAGAGATCCTGAACTCCGCTTTGCATGTTCCCATGTTCGCGTCTCAACAAATGATTGTCGTTAAGGGCTTCATGAAACTGCGAGAAAATCAGGCCCGGAAACTCGAGGAGTATCTTGGGAATCCAAGTGGTCGGACGTTCCTGGTCTTTTGGGCAGGCGAGCTTGCCAGAGAAGAAAAGGAGAAGCGTATCTTTAGGATCCTTGCAGCCGGTACCAAGCTCGTCGAAGTGTCTCCGCTGGACGACGAACAAACGAAGCGCTGGATTGGGTCAAAGCTTGGGGCCGCCGGCTTTTCAGTGGATGCCGATGCGATCGATCTACTCCACGAAACTCAAGGGAATAATTTGGAAAACCTCAGCCACGAAATTGAGAAGCTTACTTTATTGGCGAGTTCAGAGAAGAGAATAACTGCATCGACAGTTGCGCAATCCCAGGGGTTCTCTCGTGAGCACACTATCGACGAGTTCCTGAGTGCTATCCTCCTTAAGAAAAAGGTCACTGCGCTGCGGGTGTTGAATGAGACAATGAGCGACCAGTCTCAGTTGATACCCTTGATCTCCTTGCTGGGTCGGCAGCTGAGGCAATTGCTGCAAATCAAGGAAATGTCAGCCAAGGCGGGAATCTCTGAAATTGGCAAACGGGTTGGGATCTACAATCTGTCGGCCGCCGAAAAAATGGTGAACCAGGCCCGACGCTTCTCTGTGCATTCGTTGCTTCGAGCCATCAATGGATTGGCGATGCTGGATGATCGGGTCAAAAGATCCAGTCTGGACACGAGGCTCTTTGCTGAATTGCTTGTCCATGAACTGACGACCTAGACAAACTCCGGCGTTGGGGGAGTTCTTTGAAGCGAACGAATCTGACACAAGAGCTGTTAGCCGAATTTGCAGGCACTTTCATTCTGGTTGTCTTCGGAGTGGCGGTGGTGGCCCAGGTCGTTCTGAGTGAAGGTAGG
>JACXTT010005609.1_pt1 | contig 18195 bp, 18 predicted proteins | sample 9270951 | NCBI WGS metagenome assembly JACXTT01 (sample SAMN15532306, study PRJNA645909) | rock metagenome | isolation source: weathered quartz diorite | place: Puerto Rico | collected 2017-06-21 | reverse complement strand
GCCGCTGCCAGCGGCCGCGCGCCCTACCTGAAGCGGCTGCTGGAAGCAGGCTCCGCCTTCCGCGGCGCCTGCGTGGTGCCCACCTTCACCAATCCCAACAACCTGTCCATCGTCTGCGGCGCGCCGCCGGCGGTGCACGGTATCTGCGGCAACTACTTCTTTGACCGCACCGCCAATGGCGGGCGCGGCGAGGAAGTGATGATGAACGACCCCAAGTACCTGCGCGCCGGCACCATCCTGGCCGCGTTTGCCGACGCCGGGGCCAGCGTCGCCGTGGTGACCGCCAAGGACAAGCTGCGCCGCTTGCTGGGCCACGGCATGCAGGGCATCTGCTTCTCGTCGGAGAAGGCCGACCAGGCCACGGTGGAAGAGAACGGCATCGACGGCGTGGTCGAGCTGGTCGGCATGCCGGTGCCTGACGTGTACAGCGCGGAGTTGTCGGAGTTCGTCTTCGCCGCCGGCGTGCGCCTGATGGAGACGCGCCGCCCGGACCTGATGTACCTGTCCACCACCGACTATATCCAGCACAAGTTCGCACCCGGCTCGGACGGCGCCAACGCCTTCTACGCCATGATGGACAAGTACCTGGCGCAACTGGACGCGCTCGGCTGCGTGGTCGCGCTGACCGCCGACCACGGCATGAACGCCAAGCACGACGACGCCACCAAGGCGCCCAACGTGATCTACCTGCAGGACCAGCTGGACGCATGGCTGGGCCGCGGCGTGGAAGATGGCGGCGCGCGCGTGATCCTGCCGATCACGGACCCCTACGTGGTCCACCACGGCGCGCTCGGGTCCTACGCCACCATCTATCTGCCCGACGATGCCGACCCGGCCGCGATCCAGGCCCGGCTGTCCGACCTGCAGGGCGTGGAAAGCGTGCTGACCAACGCCGAGGCCTGCGCGCGCTTCGAACTGCCGCCCGACCGCGTCGGCGACCTGGTGGTGACCAGCGACAAGCATGTGGTGCTGGGCACCAGCCGCAGCCGCCACGACCTGTCCGGGCTGGACGCGCCGCTGCGCTCGCACGGCGGCGTGTCGGAGCAGACCGTGCCGCTGGTATTCAACCGTGCCACGGCCGGCATTCCCGGCAAGGCCCTGCTGCGCAACTTCGACATCTTCGATGTCGCGCTGAACCATCTGCACTGAGTGCATTGAGCCGTACCGAACAGTATTGACCGGAGGAGACTCATGAACGCCCCCCAATTCCCCGCTGGCGCCGTCAGCCCCCATTTCCGCGCCGAGGCCCTGCGCATCGACGGCCAGAAGATCGTGCGCGAGCGCGTGATCGAGGTGCGCAACCCGTATGACGGCACGCTGGTCGGTACCGTGCCCAGGGCCACGCTGGACGATGTGCGCCGTGCCTTCGAAGTGGGCCAGGCCTACCGCTCCACGCTGACCCGCTATGAGCGCGCCGCCATCCTGAACCGCGCCGCCGCGCTGCTGCGCGAGCGCACTGAGGAAGCGTCGGACCTGATCACGCTGGAATCCGGCCTGTCCAAGAAGGATTCACTGTATGAGATCGGCCGTGTCGCCGACGTGCTTGGCTTTGCCGCCACCGAGGCGCTGCGCGACGATGGCCAGTTGTTCTCGTGCGACCTGACCCCCCACGGCAAGAAGCGCCGCGTGATGACCCAGCGCGAGCCGCTGCTGGGCGTGATCTGCGCCATCACGCCGTTCAACCACCCGATGAACCAGGTGGCGCACAAGGTGGCGCCGTCGATCGCCACCAACAACCGCATGGTGCTCAAGCCGTCGGAGAAGGTGCCGTTGTCGGCGTTCTACCTGGCCGACCTGCTGTATGAAGCCGGCCTGCCGCCGCAGATGCTGCAGGTGATCACCGGCGACCCGCGCGAGATCGCCGACGAGCTGATCACGCACCCCGCCGTGGACCTGGTGACCTTTACCGGCGGCGTGGCGATCGGCAAGTACATTGCCAGCAAGGCCGGCTACAAGCGCGTGGTGCTGGAACTGGGCGGCAACGACCCGCTGATCGTGCTGGACGACGCCGACCTGGACCGCGCCTCGGACCTGGCGGTGCAGGGCTCGTACAAGAACTCCGGCCAGCGCTGCACCGCGGTCAAGCGCATGCTGGTGCATGAAGCCGTGGCCGCGCGCTTTACCGAACTGGTGGTGGAGAAGACCCGCGCGTGGAAATACGGCGACCCGATGGACCGCGGCGTCGACATGGGCACCGTGATCGACGAGCAGGCCGCGCAGCTGTTCGAGGCACGCGTCAATGAGGCAGTGGCGCAGGGCGCGCGGCTGCTGGTGGGCAACCAGCGCAGCGGCGCCAGCTATTCGCCGACGGTGCTGGACCGCGTGGACCCGTCGATGACCGTGGTGCGCGAGGAGACCTTCGGGCCGGTTTCGCCCATCATCACCTTCCGCGACGTGGACGATGCCATCCGGATGTCCAACGGCACCGCGTTCGGGCTGTCCTCTGGCGTCTGTACCAACCGCATCGAGGATTTCACGAAAATCGCCAATTCACTGCATGTGGGTACGGTCAACCTTTGGGAGGTGCCAGGCTACCGTATTGAACTGACGCCGTTCGGGGGGATCAAGGATTCGGGGCTGGGCTACAAGGAAGGCGTGCAGGAGGCGGCCAAGAGCTTTACGAATCTGAAGACGATTACGTTGCCTTGGGGGTGAGGAAGGGCGGCGCATCCCTGGCAAGCCGGCCATTGCGCCGGCTTTTGCCTGCATTGCGCTAGAATCGGCGCCCAACAGGTACTTTCCCGCCCATCGCGCCCCAATCCGGAGTCACCGTGCTCGCCGAACAACGGCAGAAATACATCCTCGACCAGCTGTCCGCCACCGGCGCGCTGGCCATCAGCGAACTGGTGACCGAGCTCGACGTCTCGCGCGAGACCATCCGGCGCGACCTCAACGCGCTGGCCGCGCGCGGCCTGCTGGTGCTGACCCACGGCGGCGCGCTGGCCTCGGACCGCACCGAGCCCGATACCCAGACCCGCGCCGCGGTCAATGCCGAAGGCAAGCGCGCCATCGGCGTGCGTGCGGCGGAGCTGGTGCGCGACGGCGCCTCGCTGATCCTGGACTACGGCACCACCACCCACGCGGTGGCGCAGGCGCTGCATGGCCACCACAACCTGCTGGTCTACACCAACGACCTTGCCATCGCCCAGCTGCTCGGCCGGCGCAACGGCAACCGGGTGATCGTGCTGGGCGGGGAGCTGCAGGACAACGAAGACGCCACGCACGGCTGGGACACCATCGAACAGCTGTCGCGCTACCACACCGACTTTGCCTTTGTCGGCATCGGCGGCGTCACGCCGCGCGGCGAGATCTGCGACTTCTCCCGCGCCGCGGCGGAACTGCGCAGCCGCATGCTGCTGGCCGCCGACGTGGCCTGCGTGGTCGCCGACCACACCAAGTTCGGCCGCAATACCGGGGTCAACATCAAGCATGGTGAACAGGCTGCCTGGCTGATCACGGACATGGCGCCGGAGCCGGAACTGGCCGCGGCGCTCAAGGAGCGGGGCGCCAGGCTGCTCATCGCCTGAAGGCCCAGGGAGTCCGACCCAGTCCGCTACCCCAGGCGGCGCTGTCCGCTGATCGCACGGAAATCCCCGCCTCATGCACTAAAATGCGGCTTTCGCGGCGCAGTCACAGGTGTTTTGACTGTCGTGTGCCCCACGCTGGTGCTAAAGTGCTGCGTTGTCAGACATCCACGGCCCGCCGTGAATGTGCAGACAACCGGAGGCCACCCACCTTCCATCGGCGCAACGCCAGACGGCACCACAGACCGGCACCAAGCCGGCAAGGCTGCCGGATCCAGCCACTCCAGCACAGCAGAGACATCCGTGAATTCTCCCTCCCTTGACGCATTCCTGGCGGGGGTTGCCCGCCGCGACCCTAATCAACCTGAATTCCTCCAGGCCGTGAAGGAAGTGATGATGACGCTCTGGCCCTTTGTCGAGCGCAATCCGCGCTACGCCGACCAGGCCCTGCTTGAGCGGCTGGTGGAGCCCGAGCGCGTGATCCAGTTCCGCGTGGCCTGGACCGACGACCAGAACCGCGTGCAGGTCAACCGCGCCTTCCGCGTGCAGCACAGCTCGGCCATCGGCCCGTTCAAGGGCGGCATGCGCTTCCACCCGACCGTGAACCTGTCGGTGCTGAAGTTCCTGGGCTTCGAGCAGACCTTCAAGAACGCGCTGACCACGCTGCCCATGGGCGGCGGCAAGGGCGGCTCGGACTTCGATCCCAAGGGCAAGTCCGACGGCGAAGTGATGCGCTTCTGCCAGGCGCTGGTGACAGAGTTGTTCCGCCACCTGGGCCCGGATACCGACATCCCGGCCGGCGACATCGGCGTGGGCGCACGTGAAGTCGGCTTTATGGCCGGCATGATGAAGAAGCTGTCGAACCAGTCCGCCTGTGTTTTTACCGGCAAGGGCCTCGCCTACGGCGGTAGCCTGATGCGCCCGGAAGCGACCGGCTACGGCACGGTCTACTTTGCGCAGGAGATGCTGCACCGTCGCGGGCGCGCTTTCGACGGCCTGCGCGTGCTGATCTCCGGCTCGGGCAACGTGGCCCAGTACGCGGCCGAGAAGGCGATCGAGCTGGGCGCCACGGTGCTGACGCTGTCCGATTCCGGCGGCGTGCTGCACTATCCGCAAGGCATGACCACCGAACAGCTGGCCGAAGTGATGGCCTTCAAGAATGAAGAGCGCGGCCGCCTGTCTGACTTTGCCGCCCGTCACGGCATGACCTTCGAAGCCGGCCGCACCCCGTGGCACGTGCCCGCCGACGTGGCGCTGCCGTGCGCCACCCAGAACGAGCTGGACGGCAACGACGCCGAGACGCTGCTTGGCAATGGCGTGATCTGCGTGGCAGAAGGCGCCAACATGCCGTCGACGCTGGAAGCCGTCGACCGCTTTGTCGATGCGAAGATCCTCTACGCCCCGGGCAAGGCCAGCAATGCCGGCGGCGTTGCCACTTCCGGACTTGAAATGTCGCAGAACGCCATGCGCCTGTCCTGGCACCATGCCGAGGTCGACGAGAAGCTGCACGCAATCATGAAGGACATCCACCAGAACTGCATCCACCACGGCCAGAAGGCGGGTGGCTATATCAACTACGTGGAAGGCGCGAACATCGCCGGCTTCGTCAAGGTGGCCGACGCCATGCTGGCGCAAGGCGTGATCTAACCTGAAGTTCCGGCCGGCGCAATGCCGGCCGTTGCCGGGCGGGTGCAGGCACGCACCCGTCTGGCGCATCTCCCCCGATTCCCCCCAGGCAGAACCCATCCCGCAGCGCTGGGCAGCGCCCCCATGCCGTCATCTGCCGCCACGGCCCGCCGCCCGGCTGCATTTCCGGATTATTCGCAATCCGCGAACACTGTCATCGGAATTTGCCACGTAGTCAGTGCAAGGCGCCTTGCCTACTATGCACACACACCAGGTGAACGCCACTGGTGAGTGAATATAGCGGTAGCAGTCACTAACTTTCAAGCCAGCCTATCCAGGCGCCCCTGACCGGAGATCATCATGACGAACCCCAAGCTCGAAGTCCTGACCCCGCAAAACAGCCAGATCATCTTTATCGACCACCAGCCGCAGATGGCTTTCGGGGTGCAGTCGATGGACCGCCAGGCCCTGAAGAACAATACCGTCGGCCTGGCCAAGGCGGCGAAGATCTTCAATATCCCGACCACCATCACCACGGTGGAAACGGAGTCGTTCTCGGGCTTCACTTACCCGGAACTGCTGGATGTATTCCCGGACCACAAGCTGCTGGAACGCACCTCGATGAACTCCTGGGACGACCAGAAGGTGCGTGACGCCCTCAAGGCCAACGGCCGCAAGAAGGTGGTGGTGTCCGGCCTGTGGACCGAGGTCTGCAACAACAGCTTTGCCCTTTGCGCCATGGCCGAAGGCAACTATGAGATCTACATGGTGGCCGATGCCTCCGGCGGCACCTCGAAGGAAGCCCACGACTACGCCATGCAGCGCATGGTCCAGGCGGGCGTGGTACCGGTCACCTGGCAGCAGGTGCTGCTGGAATGGCAGCGCGACTGGGCCCACCGCGACACGTATGACGCGGTGATGAAACTGGTCAAGGAGCACTCGGGCGCCTACGGTATGGGAGTGGACTACGCCTACACCATGGTCCACAAGGCCGCGCAGCGCACCGCCACGCCGCATGAGGCACTGGCCGCCGTGCCTGCCCGCTGAGCCGGTACTGAACCAGCCGCAAGCCCACCCAATCCCTTGATTGCATCCAGGAGCCCCATCATGAGCATCATCACGACCCAGGACGGCACGCAGATCTTCTACAAGGACTGGGGCAGTGGCCAGCCCGTGGTCTTCTCCCACGGCTGGCCCCTCAATGCCGACGCGTGGGACGCGCAGATGCTGTTCCTGGTGCGGCAGGGGTTCCGGGTGATCGCCCATGACCGCCGCGGCCATGGCCGCTCGGACCAGCCGGCGCAGGGCAACGACATGGATACCTATGCCGACGACCTGGCGGCGCTGCTGGACGCGCTGGACCTGCGCGATGCCACGCTGGTGGGCCATTCCACCGGTGGCGGCGAGGTGGCGCACTACATCGGCCGGCATGGCACCGGCCGTGTCGCCAGGGCCGTGCTGATCGGCGCGGTGCCGCCGATCATGCTCAAGACCGCGGCCAACCCCGGCGGGCTGCCGATCGATGTGTTCGACGGCATCCGCAAGGGCGTGGCCGACAACCGCTCGCAGTTCTACCAGGACCTGGCGACGCCGTTCTTCGGCTTCAACCGCCCCGGCGCCAAGGTCTCGCAAGGCACCATCGATGCTTTCTGGGCGCAGGGCATGGCCGGCGGCATCGTGGGCCAGTACGCCTGCATCAGGGAATTCTCGGAAGTGGACTACACCGAGGACCTGAAGAAGTTCGACGTGCCCACGCTGATCCTGCATGGCGATGACGACCAGATCGTGCCCATCGACGCTTCGGCGAAGCGGTCGGTGGAACTGGTCAAGGGCGCGACCCTCAAGGTGTATCCGGGCGCTTCGCACGGCATGTGCGTGGTCAACGCCGACCAGGTCAACGCCGACCTGCTGGCCTTCCTGAAGGCCTGAGCCCGATGTCAGTCACCCGCCGGCAATTTATCGCTTCGGCCGCCGCGCTCGGCGCAGCGCCTTTTTCGGAGACCTTCGCCATGTCGCCTGGCAGCCAACCCAGCGTCATCCTCGTCAACGGCAAGTTCACCACGCTCGACAAGTCCAGGCCGCAAGCCGACGCCGTTGCGATCCGCGACGGACGCTTCGTCGCCGTCGGCACGCGCCAGGACATCATGAAGCTGGCCGGCGCGCAGACCAAGGTGGTCGACCTGAACGGCCGGCGGGCCATTCCCGGGCTGATTGACAGCCATATGCATATCATCCGCGGCGGCCTGAACTACAACATGGAATTGCGCTGGGACGGCGTGCGCTCGCTCGCCGACGCCATGCGCATGCTGAAGGACCAGGTCGCGCGCACACCAGCGCCGCAATGGGTGCGGGTGGTGGGCGGCTTCACCGAGCACCAGTTCGCCGAGAAGCGGCTGCCCACCATCGACGAACTGAACGCCGTGGCGCCCGATACCCCGGTATTCATCCTGCACCTCTATGACCGCGCCATTCTGAACGGCGCCGCGCTGCGCGCAGTGGGCTACAACAAGGACACGCCGAATCCGCCGGGTGGCGAGATCGTGCGCGACGCGCGCGGCAATCCCACCGGGCTGCTGCTGGCCAAGCCCAATGCGACCATCCTCTACGCCACGCTGGCCAAGGGCCCGAAGCTACCGCCCGAGTACCAGAAGAACTCGACGCGCCACTTCATGCGCGAGGTGAACCGCCTGGGCGTGACCGGCGTGATCGATGCGGGCGGCGGCTACCAGAACTATCCCGAGGACTACAGCATCATCGAGGAACTGCACAAGGAAGGTCAGCTCACGGTGCGCCTGGCCTACAACCTGTTCACGCAGAAGCCCAAGGAAGAGCTGAGCGATTTCAAGACCTGGACGTCGACCGTGAAGCCAGGCCAGGGCGATGACCTCTATCGCCACAATGGCGCCGGCGAAATGCTGGTCTACACCGCGGCCGACTTCGAGGACTTCCGTGTCGAGCGCCCCGACATGGCGCCGTCGATGGAAGCCGACCTGGAGCCGGTGATCCGCCTGCTGGCCGAAAAGCGCTGGCCGTGGCGCCTGCATGCGACCTATGACCAGACCATCACGCGCGCGCTCGACGTCTACGAGAAGGTCGCCAAGGACATCCCGTTCAACGGCCTGAACTGGTTCTTCGACCACGCCGAGACGATTTCCGACCGCAACATCGACCGCATCGCCGCGCTTGGCGGCGGCATCGCGGTGCAGCACCGCATGGCCTATCAGGGCGAGTACTTTGTCGAGCGCTATGGCGCACGCGCTGCCGAAGCCACGCCGCCGGTCAAGAAGATGCTCGAGAAGGGCGTCAAGGTCGGCGCCGGCACCGATGCCACGCGCGTGGCCTCTTACAACCCGTGGGTGTCGCTGTACTGGCTGACCACCGGCAAGACCGTGGGCGGCATGTTGATGTACCCGCAGGCCAACCTGCTCGACCGCGAGACCGCGCTGCGGCTGTGGACCGAGGCCAATACCTGGTTCTCTTCCGAAACCGGCAAGAAGGGCCAGATCAAGGCGGGCCAGCTGGCCGACCTGGCGGTGCTGTCCGCCGACTACTTCGCGGTGCCCGGCGATGACATCCAGGACATCACGTCGGTGCTGACCGTGCTCGGCGGCAAGATCGTCTATGGCGACAGGGAATTCGGCAAGCATTCGCCACAGATCCCACCCGCGATGCCGGACTGGTCGCCCGCCCGCCACGGCAGCCAGTACCAGCCGCGCCCGCAAGCTCAAAAGCTGGCCTTGAACACGGCCTGCGGCTGTGCCAGTTCGTGCGGCGTGCACGGCCATGCGCATGCCAGGGCCTGGACGGCCGGCGTGCCCACCTCGGATGAGAGTACGTTCTGGGGCGCACTGGGTTGCTCATGCTGGGCGTTCTGATGCCGCTGCGTTGCCGATACGAGGAGACCCGACCATGACTGCCCATCCCGTCCTCCCCGCGGCGGGCGCAGCGACCACGCCCTCGGCCTGGCTGCGCTGGCTGGCGCTGCTGGCACTGTCCGCGCCCTACCTGCAGGGTGGACTGGTCAAGGCGGCAGACTTTGGTGCCGCCATCGCCGAGATGCAGCACTTCGGCCTGGCGCCGGCCGCACCGCTGGCGGCGGCCGTGATCGTGCTGGAACTGGGCGCCGCCGCGCTGATGCTGAGCGGGCGGCTGCGGTGGCTGGGCGCGCTGGCGCTGGCCGTGTTCACCGTGCTGGCAACCTTTGTCGCCAACCGCTTCTGGCAGGCGCCGCCGGATGCGCGCTTCGGGCAGGCCAACGCCTTCTTCGAGCATATCGCGCTGGCCGGCGGCCTTTGCCTGGTCGCCTGGGAAGACCTGCGGCAACGCCGCGCGGCCAGGGGCCAGGCATGAGTCAGGCCGCCAAGCCCGCGCCGATCCCCGGTGCCGCCGCCCCGGCCGGCGGCAGCTTTGCGCCGCTGGCGCATGGCACCTTCGCCGTGCTGTGGGCGGCGACGGTGCTGGGCAATATCGGCAGCTTCATGCGCGATGTGGCCAGCGCCTGGCTGGCGACTGACCTGTCGGGCTCGCCCGCCGCTGTCGCCATGATCCAGGCGGCCGGCACGCTGCCGGTGTTCCTGCTTGCGATTCCCGCCGGCGTGCTGTCTGACATCCTCGACCGGCGCCGTTTCCTGATCGTGATCCAGGTGGGGCTGGCAATGGTCAGCGGTTCGCTGATGCTGCTGGCATGGCAGGACGGGCTGACCATCGAACTGCTGATCGGCCTGGCCTTCCTGGGCGGCATCGGCACGGCGATGATGGGGCCGACCTGGCAGTCGATCGTGCCGGAGCTGGTGCCGGCCAGTGAACTGAAGCCGGCGGTGGCGCTGAACTCGCTGGGCGTCAATATCGCGCGCGCCATCGGGCCAGCCGCGGGCGGCCTGTTGCTGGCCGCGTTCGGCGCGGCGGCCACCTATGGTGCGGACGTGGCCAGCTATCTCTTCGTGATTGCCGCGCTGCTGTGGTGGAAGCGCCCGGCACGCGCCGAAGACCCGCTGCGCGAGCATTTCTTCGGCGCCTTCCGCGCCGGCGTGCGCTTTGCACGGGCCCACAGCAAGCTGCATGTGGTGCTGCTGCGCGCGGCCTGCCACTTTGCGCTGGGCAGCAGCGTGTGGGCGCTGCTGCCGCTGGTGGCCCGCCAGATGCTGCACGGCGGCGCATCGCTGTACGGCACGCTGCTTGGCGCGGTCGGCGTGGGTGCGATCCTGGGCGCGCTGGTGATGCCGCGCCTGCAGAAACGGCTGGATCTGGACCAGCTGATGCTGGCCGCGGCGCTGGTTACCGCGGCGGTGATGGCGGTGCTGTCGGTGGCGCCGCCGGCATGGGTCGCCATGCTGGCGCTGCTGCTGCTTGGCGCCGCGTGGATCCTTGCGCTGACCACGCTGGCCGGCACGGCCCAGGCGATCCTGCCCAACTGGGTGCGCGGCCGCGCGCTGGCGGTCTACCAGATGGTGTTCAACGGCGCCATGGCGCTGGGCAGCCTGGTGTGGGGCTTTGTCGCGCAGGGGCTGGGCACGCCGGCCGCGCTGATGATCGCCGCGGCCGCACTGTGCGTGGCCGGGGTCGTCATGCACCGCGTGAAGCTGCCGCGCGGCGAGGAAGACCTGGGCCCGGCACGGCACTGGCCCGCGCCCGAAGCCGCCGAGGAGGTGGCGCACGACCGCGGCCCGGTGATGATCCTGATCGAATACCGCGTGCGCGCGGCCGAGCGCCAAGGCTTCCTGCACGCCATCCACAAGCTGTCCGAGGAACGGCTGCGCGACGGCGCCTTCAGCTGGGGCGTGATGGAGGACCCGGCCGATGCCGAGGCCTACACCGAGTGGTTCCTGGTTGAATCCTGGGCCGAGCACCTGCGCCAGCACGAACGCGTGCCGCACGCTGACGCCGACCTGCAGCGCGAGGTCGCGCGCTTCCACACCGGCGAAGGGCCGCCGCGGGTGCGGCACCTGCTGGCAGCGGGGCAGCCACTGGAATAAGCAAGCCATAGCGACGGCTTTCCGATCTGCCGCTGAGGAACTCTTCTCTCCCGCCTGCGGGAGAGGGGCAGGGGGAGAGGGCAGGCGCTGGCTGACCACTACGCCTTGCTTCCCCCGCGCCCCACGCAAGCCACCGCCCGCCACCCCAAGGACCCCCATGCACAACCAGCTGTTTATCGATGGCCGCTTCGTCGATGCCCTCGACGGCGACACCCTCGACGTCGTCAATCCGCACGACGGCAGCCTGATCACGCGCGTGGCCGCGGGCGAGCAGCTCGATATCGACCGCGCCGTGGCCGCGGCACGCCGCGCTTTTCCCGCATGGTCGCGTCTCGCCGCCGGCGAACGCGGCAGGATGCTGGCACGGCTGGCCGACGCCATCGAGGCCGACACGGGGCTGGCCGAACTCGAAAGCGCCGACACCGGCCACCCCATCCGCGATGCGCGCGGCCTCGACGTGCCGCGCACCGCGGCGTGCTTCCGCTATTTCGCGGGCATGGCCGACAAGATCGAAGGCACCGTGGTGCCGGTCGAACCCGGTTTTCTCAACTACGTGCAACGGGCCCCGGTCGGCGTGGTGGGGCAGATCGTGCCGTGGAACTTCCCGCTAATGTTCACCGGCTGGAAGCTGGGGCCGGCACTGGCGGCGGGCAATACGGTGGTGCTCAAGCCGTCGGAGCTGACGCCGCTGTCCGCGCTGCGCGTGGCGGCGCTGGCGGCTGAAGTCGGTTTCCCGCCGGGCGTGATCAACGTCGTGCCCGGCTTCGGCAACGTGGCCGGGCAGCGGCTGGCCAATCATCCCGACGTCGGCAAGATTGCCTTCACGGGGTCCAGCGCCACCGGGCGGCGCATCGTCGAGGCCTCGCGCGGCAACCTCAAGCGCATCCAGCTTGAGCTGGGCGGCAAGGGCGCCAATATCGTCTTTGCCGATGCCGACCTGGATGCCGCCGTGGCGGGCGCGGCCTGGGCCAGCTTCCACAACCAGGGCCAGGCCTGCATCGCCGGCTCGCGCCTGCTGCTGCATGAGGATATCGCCGATGCCTTCCTGGAGCGCTTCGTGGCGCTGGCGCAATCGATCCGCGTGGGCGATCCGGCCGACCCCGCCACCGAGATGGGGCCGCTGACCTCGGCCGCCCATCGCGACCGCGTGCTGGAGGCTGTGGAGATGGCACGGGCCCAGGGCGGCACCGTGCTGGCCGGTGGCAAGGCGCCCGCCGACCCGAGCCTGCGCCGCGGCTTCTATGTCGAGCCCACCGTGATTGCGGCGCGCCCGCAGGACCGCATCGCCCAGGAAGAGGTCTTCGGCCCGGTCGTCACGATGCTGCGCTTTGCCAGCGACGAGCAGGCGCTGGCCATCGCCAACGCCACGCAATACGGGCTGGGCAACGGGCTATGGACGCGCGACCTGGGCCGCGCGCACCGCCTCGCGCGCGATATCCGCGGCGGCATGTGCTGGGTCAACTGCTACAAGCGCGTCCATCCGGGCAGCCCCTTCGGCGGCGTGGGCGAATCCGGCTACGGGCGCGACATGGGGTTCGAGGCGATGCACGGCTACACCGAGTCGCGCTCGGTGTGGATCAACGTGGATGCCGGCATTGCGCCGCACTTTGCGCGCTGACGCCTGCGCGGCACCACGAATCATTTCAGGGAGAAGGCAATGAAACTCTATCTGGTATCACTGGCCGCCGGCATCCTGATCGGCATCATCTATGCACTGTTGCAGGTGCGCTCGCCGGCGCCGCCGGTGGTGGCGCTGATCGGCTTGCTGGGCATGCTGATCGGCGAGCAAGTGGTGCCGCCCGTCAAGCGCCTGCTGGCGGGCGAGCCGGTCACGGTGGCCTGGTTCCGTGGCGAGTGCGTGCCGAAGATCACCGGCGCACCGGCGGCGCCGACGGCGGCACGCCCGGCAGCGCAGGACGCCGGGGACCAGCCGCAGGCGCACTAGCCCAGCGCCAGCGTGCGTTGCCGCGCCAGTTCCGCCCAGCGCGCCGCTTCGGAAGCGACCAGCGCATTCATCGCCTCGCGTCCGCTGGCCACGACTTCGAAGCCATTGTCGTACAGGCGCTGCGTTACGGCCGGTTCGCGCAGCGTCTGGGTGACTGCGGCGGCCAGGCGGTCGAGCTGCGCCGGCGGCGTGCCGGCCGGCGCGATCATGCCGACCCAGGAGTAGGTGACCAGGCCCGGCCAGGTGCCGGCCAGCGTGGGCACCGTCGGCAGATGCGGATTGCGCGCAGAAGAGCTGACCGCCAGCGCCCGCAGCCTGCCGGCCTGCAGTTGCGCCAGCACCAGCGGCAGGCTGGCAAACATCGAATCGACATGGCCGCCCAGCAGGTCTTTCAGTGCCGGGGCGCCGCCGCGGAACGGCACGTGCAGGCCATGGGTGCCGGCGGCCCGGTGGAACCATTCGGCGGTCAGGTGGTTGGAGCTGCCGACACCCACGGAGGCATAAGACACCTCGCGCGACTGCCGGCACGCCCGCACATAGTCCTGCAGCGTGCGCCACGGCGACGCGGCCGGCACCGCCAGCGCCATTGGCGCGCGCACCATATGCGACACGCCGGTGAGATCACGCCCGGCGCGGTAAGGCAGGTTCGGGTAGGCCAGCGGCTCGGTCGCATACGAGTCATAAACCAGGCCGATGGTGTGGCCGTCGGCCTTGCTGCGCGCCACGATGCCCGTGCCGATGGTGCCGCCGGCGCCGTCGTGGTTCTCGATCAGCACGGCCTGGCCGAGCCGCCGTCCGAGGCCCGCATGGACTTCGCGCGCGGTCTTGTCGACCACGCCGCCTGGCGCAAACGGCACAACCAGTACCAGCGGGCCGTTGCTGCGCGCTTGTGCGCCGGCGCGGCCGGCCAGCAGCATGGCCGCGGCGCCGCCCAGCACCAGGCGACGGCGATGCAATGCACGGATCTGCATGACGGATCTGCCCCTCGTTCGCTATGATTGCCGTCGAACTGCCTTCTGATCGCGGCCGGGATGTCGCCGCGCCCACCGTTGTGCAAGCAACCGCGGTACGTTGTCGGCCTTGCTGGCCCGGCGAGGGCCAGATGGTAGCACTGCCGTGGGTCAATCATGATCCTCTTCGCACGGGTTTGCCATGGATTGCTTTCTCAGTATCGAAGCCTTTGTCAGGGTCGCGGATACCCTCAGTTTTTCCGAGGCCGCACGCCAGCTCGGCGTGACCAATTCCGTTGTCAGCCACCGCGTGCAGCAACTGGAGAAGTACATCAACGCGCCGCTGTTCCATCGCAGCACGCGGCATGTGCGCTTGTCGGAAGTGGGCGAGACCTACTACCGGCAATGCGCTGACCTGGTTGCCAACCTGGCCGACCTGACCGACCAGATGCGCGACCTGCGCGCCACCCCCGCGGGGCGCCTGCGCATCCAGGTGCTGCCCGGCTTCGCCATTGGCCACTTCGCCGATATCCTGGCCGGCTTCAGCCAGCAGTATCCGGATATCGAACTGGATATCGTCGTCAACGACCGCGTCATCGACCCGATCGAAGAAGGCTTCGACGTGGCCTTCCAGATTTTCGCGCCCCAGAACGATTCGCTGATCGCGCGGCGCCTGTTTACGTTGCGCCGCATCTTCTGCGTGGCCCCGGCATTCATCGAACGCTGGGGCAAGCCGGAGCGGCCGGCGGACCTGATCTGCAGCAAGGTGGCGCTGTACTCCGCCTACCCGACCCGCAACAAGTGGACCTTCTCGCGCGATGCCGAATCGGTCGAGATCGACCTGGCCCCCCGCATGCGCACCAACTCCGTCCACCTGTTGCGTGACTACGCCGTCAGCGGCGCCGCCGTGGTCTGCCTGCCCACGCTGGTCGCCAGCGAAGACCTGCTGGCCGGCCGGCTGGTGCCGGTGCTGTATGACTATGCGCTGTCATCGTTCGAGTTCGCCGCCGTGTATCCGGCCACGCAGCGGCAGGCGCTGAAGGTGCGGGTGCTGGTGGACTACCTGGCGGAAAGGCTGCAGGGCGAGCCGCCGTGGGATGTGCCGTTGATGGAAAGGGGGTGGGTGCGGTGAGGGGGGCGGCAAGTCAATGCGACAGGATTTCACTACCGCGGACAGATGTCGGGAAACACCAATAGCCCTTGGGACGATGAAGAACAGGCGGCGATGGCGCCAGTTGTCCCGACAGTGAATCTCGTCCCAGGGTGCCAGGCTCGGTCCCGTAGACTAAAGGTGAGTTGGTGCAATGGGCAATCCCGCCACCAACCGCTTGGCTCCGGCGATGCGCCAGTGGCGCAGTCGCAGCATCCATTTGCGTTGCCGACAGATGGTTGATATAACGCCCGGAAACGGTATCCGCCCGCTCGATTTCTTCAAACATGAGGGCCTTGGCCCATGCGCCGCAGCACACGCTAGCGAGCGCAAGCATGGCCGCAGTCTTCCCTGCGTCGTGCATTGGTGTTCTCCTTGAAGTCAAAGGTGATCCTGATAGCGACTGGCGATGCCTTGGCACGCACGCCACAGCAAGGGATTGCCAGCACAAGCGCTCGCCGTCGCCACCACACGTCTCAGGTTAGTCGCGGCTTGCGGGGCATGGTGTCTGTAGATTCCTACGGTTGATGTGAATTTGGCCTTTTCGGGTACTGAAACGTCTTCCGGACCAATGGAATTTTCCGGTGAGAGGGGGTGGGTGCGGTGGGGGGGGCGCGGCAAAGTCAGCGCGACTTGCCCGTCGTCTCCGCTTCGTGAACTGCGCCCGTTCGCGTGGCCTTTGCCTTGGCCCTGTGGCATAGCACCAGAGCCACGCACAGGCTCAGGAACACACCGGCGAAGGACTCGTTCAACGGCACGCGCGGCCTTGCCGGCATCAGCGCGGTAAAGAGGCAGAGGTTGACCATCAGGACACCGGCGAGTGCCGCAGCTGCCCAGCCATACCGGCGCCGCAGGATCGTTGGAACAAACAAATACTTCGGCACCAGGATGCCGAGCACTATGGCTATGTAGCCGAGTATGGCAACGCCATAGGCGTTGATCTGGAATTCTGACAGCGTTAGCGTCCCTGCCATCTGCGGCGAACCTCATTTTTTGTAGTAACCGGGATTGTCCTTCTCGATCTTGCTGCTGAGCAGCGCCATCCAGACGCTCATGACGGGGCCGTAGCACGCCTCGTAGAGCGTTGATGCCACCTCGCCTTCAAATAAATGCCTGAGCAGGAGATAGTTGGCGGCAAACACGGCGCATAACGTGAAGACCGTCAGGAGATAGCGCTCGCCATAGACGGATGGAAACAACAGCAGTCTCGGGACGAAATAGAAGAAGACAAAGCAGGAGTACACCGCCTTAAGCTTCTCATGTTCAGTGATGCCGTAGTCCATTGCGAGTTCTGTGATCGGCCGGCGACTGGTGTCGCCAGCCTTTGTGGTTTAGCGCTTCAGCAACCCAGGCCGGCCGCGCCGCATTTCGACCGCGTCGGCTGGGGGAGCATCGGGATAAAGGCCGCGGCGCCGGTGGCGAGCATGGCACCAAGCGGCGGCATGGTGCCCGCAATGCCCCCGATGGTTCCGGCGGTAAACCCGGTCCCGGCAGTCCAGATAAGGCCTGCGGCGGTCGGGTTGGGGGTGTTGACCCAATAGCTGGTGCCATTGGCAATCGCGCCGCTGACTGCTGCAGCGCCGGCAATGACCACCGGCGCAACCGAGCCCTCAACAGAATCCATTTCGGTGCCGGACATCTGGCTGATATGCAGCCCCGCCGGGGCATCCATCCGTTCGATATCGCCAAACGTCGTGGGCGCTTTTGCCCACGCACCGCAGCACAGGCTTGCGAGCGCCAGTACGGCCGTGGTTCTTCGCACGTGTTCCATCGGTTCCTCTCCTTAACAGGTGGTTACTGCAAACGTTCCCTTTCGGGTATGGCGCCCAGCTTCACCAGCATGCCGAGCGTTATCTGAGTACCGCCGCGCCCGCTGACATTGGCGTTGCCGCTGAGTGAAATGGTGGTTCGGTCGCTGGCGCGATGGCCCAGGCCGAACACCAGCGCGGTTTGCGTGCGGCGTTGCGAGGGCAGGCCTTGCGGGTCGTTCTCTGCCTGCTGCAATTGCCAGTTGATGCCGCCATAGAGAGTGACGGACTCGTTCACGGCAAAGCCGACCTGCGGCGTCAGCATCAGCACATTGCCAGGGGTGGCGACGCTGTCATGGCGCGGCAGGTTGAGGCGATAGGACGCATTCAGGCTCAGCACCAACGGGTCGATGGTGCGATAGAGCGTGCCGCCCGCGGTGAAACTGCTGAAGTACGAGGTGGCACCACCGCTGTGTTCCACCGCGCCGGTTTCCAGAAAGGCCACCAGCCCAGGGCTGCCTTGCTCCCTCAGGATGCGATGGCTGATGGCAAGCGACAGGCTGGAGAAGTTGGTGTTGTTGCTGGACTGGTGGTTGAGCCCTTCGAACAGCGTCCGCTCGCTGGTGTACGAACCGGTGCAGGACGGCGGCCTCGTCGACCGGCTCGCCGTAGTAATGCTGTAGCAACGTAGCCAGCGCGGCGGCGCCGCAGGAGTAGTCGAACCGTTGCTTGATCACGCCGTCATCGCGCATCGCCTTCCATGAGCGCACTGAGGGCGTGCCTTCCGCAGTGGCTTCGCAAACCTGGGCTAGTGTCAGCGCGAGAAAGGAAATGGTCTTGCGTTTCATGTCGGGGCGTCTGGAACAAGTTCTGCGAAGTCCGGCGCAGCGTTGCGATGAGAATCGTTCTCATTACTATTGATGGCCGCAGGTTAGCCACGCCAGCGGGCTTGCGGAGACGGCCGATTCTGCAACGTCGTGCCGTCCTGGCCGTTTGGTGCGGAGAGATTTCTTCGGGGCGCTGGGAATCTTCGCGATCAGCACGCCCGCAAGCTGCCCGCCCCGCGCGAATGGCTGGGCATCGCGCTGGTGGGGCTGGCGTTATGTTGCTGAGTCTGCGGCGGCAGGGCCCGGATGCTGGCCGTTGGTGGCCGGGGCTGGCCTGTCGCGATCCAGTGCCATGTAAGCCTGCAGCGCGGCCTGCTTGGACGGATAGAACAGGATGCCGGTGCTTGCCGTCGGCACGCCGCGGCGCTCCAGCCAGGCGGTCAGCTGCGCGGT
>JACXTT010005608.1_pt1 | contig 18198 bp, 18 predicted proteins | sample 9270951 | NCBI WGS metagenome assembly JACXTT01 (sample SAMN15532306, study PRJNA645909) | rock metagenome | isolation source: weathered quartz diorite | place: Puerto Rico | collected 2017-06-21 | reverse complement strand
CGAGGTGATGACGATCGTCGCGCGCATCAGCCCGCCAGAGTCCAGCTCGACAGCTTGACCGGGTGGATGTACAGGCAGCCCGAGGGGAAACGCCTGAAGAGCTCGCCAAGCCGGTGCCCGTATTCGCTCAACTCCTTAAACTGCTCGGCGGTCCAGAGCTCTTTTCCGTGCAGCGCCAGGTCCTTTTCGGTGACGATCCGGTCCGTGGCGAGGGCGAGCGCCGTCGGGATCGCGATCTCGGCGAACAGGTCGGTCGCCGCGAATACGCCGCAGTAATGGCAGAACTGCCTGATGCACGCAGCCGAGATCACCGCGATGTCGGAGTAAGCGCGGGTCAGGGGATATCTCGCGCGACGCAGACCTCCTTTGTGCAGGAGCCGGTCTACAAGGTAGCGGCCCAGACGGTGCACGTCCGCTTTCAGGCCACCCGGCGTGAGGCTCGAACCGAGCCGCCCGTACAGGTGCTCGAAGGTGAAATCGCCGCCCGAAACGCCGTGCTGGTGCAGCCGTCGCGCCGCTTCGTCCGCACTCGGTAGCTCGTGTCGCACTTCGACGCCGTACGTGTTGAAGGGATCGAACAGAACCGCACTGCGATAGCTCGGCCAGTGCTTGGAATCCACCGGCATCGATTCGAGCCGCGGGATGAACGAGCTTTGTGCGTCGAGCCTGAAAAAGTCACGGTAGTTTGCGCCCGAGATGCTCGGGTGCAAGACCAGATCGTCGGCGGCGAAGATGTAGTGCGTGAAATGTGGTCGGAAAAATGACCGCAGCCCCTGGGCGATATAGCCTTGGAAGCAGCGCGAGTTTTCGTAGACCGCGATGACGTTGGCTTCCGATCCGGTGTGGAACGGAACAAGGTGAAAGAGGTTCTCGAACCTTCCGCGATAGATCGCCTCGATCGTCGGGATGTTCTTCTCGTACTTGTGGTTGTAGACGACAACCAGCGCCACGCTGTAGGCGCTCATGTCAATCCCGCCCCGTGTTTGCGCGCGAAGACTCGGATCATGTCGCGCATGTTGAGGTAGAGCCGGGGGCGTTGCCTCAGGCTCGCCGCGCTGCTCAACTTTTCTACCGAGCGCTGCAGCGCCGGGCTCTTGGACATCACGCCGATGTTCCACAGCAGACGGCCGAGAGATACCGTGCGGCCGACGCGCCGTTGCGAAACGAGCTCGAATCCGCATTTCTCGAGCAGCGCCGTGAGGGTGCGGCCGGTGTAGAACACGATGTGGCCGTCGCAGCTCAGGCTGCGCTCGCGCTTGCCCAGCAGGCGATACATCAGCGTGTCGTAGACCGGCGTCTCGACGACCAGCCATCCGTGCGGCCGCAGCACCCGGGCGGCCGCCGCTACGGTGCCTGCCGGATCGTCGAGGTGCTCGATCACGTGGAGCATGACCACGGCATCGAAGCTCGCTCGCTCGTACCCCGCGTCCTCCAGCGTGCTCGCCTGTACATCGAGGCCATAGTGCGAGCGCGCGAAGCGCGCGGCGCTGGCGTCGGGCTCCACCCCGCTTACGCTCCAGCCCTGGTCTCTGAAGCGATCGAGGAGCACCCCCGCATGACAGCCCACCTCGAGCAGCGCATTGCCGGTCGGCATGAGCCTGCGCAGGTCGAGGCCGATCGGCTCGTAGTCCCGCAGCTTGTCGAAGGAACGCATCACCTCTGGGTTCTGCAGCGATAGCGGCTCTGCCGTCTCGCCCGCGGCCACGTAGGTGGCGAGGTTCGGCGCCGCTTTGGGATAGGCGTACATCAACCCGCAGTTCAAACAACACACAATCTGGTGCTTTTGTGCCACGCCCGGCGGGAACACGGTCTTGCGTTCGTACGCGCCGCAGTTGTTGCAGCTCGCGGTGCCGTTAACCATTCAGGATCGCCGACTTGATCATGGCGCAGGCGACGCGCCCTTTTTGCAGAAGCTCCCGGCTGGGCGCACGGCGCGCCGATTGCTCGAGATGGCGCAGCGCCTCGGCCGCGCTCAGACGCGGCCGGTGGACCAGCGCTGCGCGCGCCATCAGGTAACGGTCGACGTCAAGCAACTTGTCCTGGTAGACGGAGATCGTCGGGATGCCGAGCACCGCCATTTCGCGCGTCATCGTTCCTCCCGCGCCGATGAAAAGATCGCAGTCCGGGGCGATCTGCGCGATGTCGAGCACGCCGGCGAGGACGCGGATGCCTTCGAAACGCGGCTCGCCATAGTGCTTCGCCTGCTGGCGGTCGCGCGGCAGGAGCGTCACCCTGGCCTCGTCCCTCAAGCCGAGCAGCAGATCGTCGAGAAAGTTGACGGCGCCGTTGTAGTACTGCGCGGTGCGGGGTTCGGGACGCACGTAAACCGACAGCCGGCGCTTGGCACTGCGCGCGTGCTGCGCCTGCTGCAGGACTGCCTCGAGCGGATGAAGATAAATGCCCTCCTTCACTCCCGGATAGCGCCGCACTTTGCGCGGCGAGGCATACTGTCGGCGCAGGCTTTCCGGCGACAGGCATTCCGGAACCAGGATCTGGGAAGCGGCGAGGAAGGCCGGGACGTTCCCCAGGGCGTGCTCGTTATCGTTCATGTACACGCAGCGCGCGCCCAGCAACCGCGCCACCACCGGGGAATGGAACGAGCTCTGCGACACGGCAACTTCGATGCTCTTGTCTTTCAGGAAATGGCGCAGCTGGCAGACGCGCACGGGGTAGCCGAGCGCCTTGGCGAAGCTGCCGGAGCCATAGTGCTTGCCGATCACGGTGTGCTCGATGCCGTGCAGCTCGAGCAACTGCACCGTGTTGGCGAGCGGACGGGCCGTGACGACGATCGCGTGCGAGCGTGCGAGATCGCGCAGGATGCCGCGGAACAGATTGATATGCGGCGAATTCGAGATATCAAGCCAGATGTTCATGCCTTGCCACCGGCTCGTATTGCGCGTACCCGACGGGCCTGATATCAGGGTGATGCTTCAGGAATCGCTCGAGGCAGTTGATCGAGTAGGAACTGAGCGCTTTGGGATGGCCCATGACCACGAAGCACTGGCGGCCTCTGCGGCGGTGCTCGCGGTACGCGCTCTCGAGCCATCCCGCCTTGGGCCCGTCGATCGACACGGCGCTGGCGGTCCGCCGCAGCAGTTTGGCCGCGAAATCGCGTTTTCCGAGCGGCAGTGCGCCGCCGTTTCCCCACGGGCGATGCCGCGTGCCGCCGGCGAACTTGCGCAGCGCGAGCCCCCAGTACGACCAGGGCGCGACCTGCACCGAGGCGATCGGTATTTCGAGAAAGTAGCCGCGGGTCGTTTCGGCGAGCGGATTGGTTTCGAAGCGCCAATGATCCTTGTCGGGCGAGTCCCTGAAATCGAGGCTGTGCGTCGAGTCTTTGGTGATGCCGCCGGGGAAAACCGAACTGTCGAGCCAGATGCCGTTCGCGCGCAGCGCCGGCGCCAGGCGGTCGAACGGCTGCACCACCCAGCCGCCGGCGCGATAGCAGAAAACCGCGTCCGCGCCCACGAACCGCGCGATCGCACTCTTGTATCGCTTGACGATGTCCTGGATCTGCGCCGGGGAGAACCGGTGCAGCGCATAACGCCTGAGGTCGAAGTCCCAGCCGTGCTCGCCGCGCCGGGTGTCTTCCCAGTGCGGATGGATATGGAGGTGAAGCTCGTGGCCGGCGCGCGCAAGCTCGTCGAGATGGCGGAACACCTGATCGGCCTCCTCGCGCACCGCGCTGCACGTGCGCGCGTGCTCCTGAAGCTTGCACAGGTAACCCGCGTCGACGAAGAACGCGAGCTTGCCTGCCACACGGTCGGTCACCTTGAGCAGCGCCCGGCATGGCTCCACCAGGCAACGTTGCGGCGAGCCGTGACGCGGGCCGAAGAACAGCTCGTAATCGAGCGACAGGATCAGGTGCATCGCTCCTCGCCTAGCCGCGGCTGATCGGCCTCACATTTCTGTGATGTCGCGCGCAGCAGCTCGAGCAGCCGGCCGGCAACAACGTCGAGGCCGTGCTTCGCTTCGGCGGTGCGCTGTCCTTGCGCCGAAAGCGCCTGCCAAAGGCGCGCGTCGCCGCGCAGCTGCCGCACGGCCGAGACCAACGCTGCCGGCGATGCCGCCACCAGGGCGTTCTGCCCTTCCTCTATGTCGTAGTGCCTCGCGACGGCAATCACCGGCGTGCCGTGTGCCCATGAGTCGCCGATCAGCCCCCAGCCGCCGAACGGATGCGGCGAAATCACCGCGAGCGAGCGAGCGATGAGCTCCATCGCCTGCGGCCGCGGCAACCGCTCGATGTGGCGCAAACGCCCATCGGTCAGCCAGCCGCGCAGTCGCTCGATCGCCTGCCGCGCCGTGCGGTCGCCGATCGGACCGACGATCACGAGCCTGGTCTGCGCATCATCGCGCAGCAGCCGCTCGCAGTATTCGCCCAGGCGCCGGGCGCCTTTCCAGCGGCAGAGAAATCCAACGTGAACCACGGTGTCGAGACTGCGTGTGTCTCTTCCTCGGATCGGCGATGTGGCCGCTCGCGGGTGCGGCCACGGCAGGTAATGCATGTCCGCCTTGTCGCGTAGCGGCGCGATCTCGGTCGGGTTCGAGAAGGCCACCGTGTCCACCTGCCGGCGATACCACGCACACATCGCGGCGTGCACCAGCGGGCGCAGCGGCTCGATGCCGAGGTACAAGCGCCGCTGCATGACGGTCGAATTGAGCCACGCCTCGGCGTGCACCAGGATCGGGGCGGGGCTGCGCTGCGCGATGCGCCGCGCGTGCCGGATGTTCTTCTGCAGCGCGCTGAAGATGACATCGGGCCTGAACTCGGCTGCCCACTCGACGGCGGCATCGTCGAGCCGTCCGCCGGCAACCAGGCCCGGACGCCGCAGGATCTCGAGGTTGGGCAGCCGCTCGACGCCTTGCGCCGAAGCCGCCGCCTTCAGTCGGTCGTCTTTGCCGGTGATGACGCGGCACTCGACGAGCTTTGCATCGGTGAGGCGCTGCCAGGCCATGGCCATTTCGTTGACCTCGGGCGCAAACGCCGGATAAATCGCCGCTACTTTCATACCGTCGCGAACCAAGGCGATTTGGGCGGCGCGACGCGCACGCCGAGCTCGCCGTAAAGCGTGGCGAGCTCCGCCATCACCGCTTCCGTGGAATAGCGATTGCGAGCGTCGTGGTGCGCGGCCTCTCGCAGACGCGCGCACAGCGCGTCGTCGGTCAGCATGGCGACGATCGTGCGCGCGAGCGCCTGCGGCTCGCCCGGCTCCACGAGCAGCCCGTTGACGCCGTGCTCGATCACGTCCGGGATGCCTCCCACGCGCGTAGCGATGACGGGCATGCCGCGCGCCATCGCTTCGAGCAGCGCGATCGGCAGCCCCTCGCAATACGAAGGCAGCACGAAAAGATCGGACTCGCGGAGCAAGCTCTCCTTGTTCTCGCCGTCGACCCAACCCGGGCAGCGGACCGCGTGCGCGACGCCCAGCGACCGCGCGAGCTGCGTGATCGACTCGGGGCTTTCGCCGCCTTGGAGTCCCCGGCCGGCAATCACGAAGTTCGCCTCGGGCACGGAACGCAGCACGAGCGGGATCGCCTGGACGAGATCGAGCACCCCTTTTGCCTGCTGCAGCCAGGCGAGAAACAGCACCGTGCGCGCGGGCCGGCGCAGCGGCATCATCGAAAGCGGCACCGGCACGGGATTTCCGACGACACTGATGCGGCTCGCGGGCTCGATGTCTTGCACCGCCTCGCGCCAATGGCGGCTGAGAACCACGACGCGCGCGGCGTTGCGCAGCACCGTGCGCACCCAGCGCTTGGCGAGGCCGTTGCACCTGAGCTGGTAGAACTCGGGGAAACGGCCGCTGTGGAGGTGAACCACATACGCCACGCGGAAGGCGAAGGCGAGCGCGCAGAGCAGCGACTTGCGCCAGAAGCTGCCGTTCATTGAGATATGGACGTGGATCAGGGCGACGCGGCCGCCTGCGAGCCCGGTGAAGAGCCTGCAGAGCGCAGCGAGCCACGGCCATACTTTTGCCGAGAAGTTCTGCTCTCTGAAGGTACCGATGTAGCGCAGTGGCCAGAGGTCGAAAACGCCCGCCGCGCCGTACGCCCTGATTACTTCGGTCATGCCGCCCGGAAACTCGAGGCTCGGGCCGAACATGAGAATCAGTGGGTCACGGCGCATGCAGCAACTCCGCGTACTTGTCCGCAACCCGTTTGGCGAGCGCCTCGTAGCTGCGCGATGCGCGCACGTAAGCCTGACCGGACGCGGCCATCGTGCGGCGCAAGGCCGCGTCTGCCAGCAGACGGCTCACGGCCAGCGCGAAGTCGCCTGCCGTATGCGGCACGCACAGCCCGCCCGTGCCCTCGCGCACCAGGCGTTCCTGGTCCGGGTTGTCGCTGGCGACGACTGGAATGCCCAGCGCCAGGTACTCGACGACCTTGGTCGGCGAGCCGGAGTCGAGCAGGCTGCCGCGCGGGTAGGGCGCGAGTCCGATCTCGGCGGCGCGCACGTAGCGCCAGCCTTGCTCGACCGGCAGAAACCCGGTGAAGAGCACGGCATCCGCGACCCCCGCCTCGCGCGCGAGGCTGCGCAGCCGGCGTTCCTGCCCCTCGTCCTCGGCTTCGCCGACCAGCACGAGAAGCACATCGGCGTATTGCGCGCGCACCAGCCGCAGCACGTCGAACAGCATCTCGATGCGCCGGCCGCGCGCCAGCGTACCCAGGTAGACGAGCACGCGCTTTCCGGCGAGGCGCGGATCGTCCGCCGGCGGGATGCGCTCGGGCACCGAGCGCTCGAGGTCCACCCCCATGACGACGGGCGTGAGCTTGCTGCGCGCGATGCCCTTCGCGACGAGGTCCTCGCGCATGCGCTCCGACTGCACGAAAACGTGGTCGGCGAGCGGCAGCACGATGCGATAGAGCAGGAACCGGTAGGTCCAGCCGCGCCAGAGGAGCGGAAAGAGGAACCGTATGAGCCCCATCGACAGGCCGCGGCTCCGCGCGAGCAGGATCTGGCCCTCGGGGAAGGGGAACGACATCCAGTAGAAGAACGGCAGACCCTTCAGCCGCGCGGCGAGCAGTCCGAGCAGCGCGGTTAACGGCATATCGCGCACCTGGATCGCCTGGTACCTCGCGCGATCTGCGCCTAAGAGCGTACGCGCGAAGTGCACAAGATTGCCGGCGTACCTGAGCAGCCTGCTTTCGCGCTGCGTGATCAGCAAGGCGTCGCCGCCGCCCCAGGTTACTTCTCCGGCGACGCCGGGCGCACGCTCGGCCACCAGGTCGCTCGTCACGCCGTATCGCGGCAGGAATTTGCCGAACAGCGCAGCGACGTCCGGCCGGAAGGTCGGGCAGGGCTCGATGGTGGCGAAGAGCAAGCGCATCGTAGGCTTTGCAGAGTTCAAGGGATGAGCTGATGACTCAGGAATGCCGGCATGTGCGCGGCGAAGAACAGGCGCAGCCAGAAGCGCGGCAGCCGCAGGCAGCGTGGATCGTAGAGCAACTTGATCGCACGACCGCGGTGACCGCTAAGAAGCAGATGGCGCGCGACCACCAGGCGGCCTATGCTCAGCGTCCGCCGCACGCCTTTGCGGTGATGTGGCGGGATGGCGTTGTTGCGATAGCGGTGCGCCAATCGCTCGTGGCACGGCAGGAAGTCCCCCGAGAACGACTTCGCCAAGCTGCCCGTTACGCCCGTCCGGTAACCGACCAGCGCCCTGGGCAGAAAGGCGACTGGCCAGCGCTCGGCGATGCGAAACCAGACGTCCTGATCCTCGCCGTGCTGCTCGCCCTCGGGGAAGCGGATGCCCGATTGCTGCAGCAGGCGCCTCGGTATCACTACCGAAGAAGTGGAAAAGAAAGTGCCGTGCGACCAGATCTCGAAAAACCTTTCAATCTGCTGCGGTCCGCTCGCCGCCTTGATTCGCCATAGCGGTGGCAGCTCGCGAAAGCCGTCGTCACGAAAACAGTAGAAATGTGTGGCATACAGTCCGCAGTGCGGGAAAAGCTCGGTCAGCTGCACGATGGCGGCGAGATGCTCGGGCATCCAGTAGTCGTCGGCGTCGAGAAACGCGACGTATTCGCCGCGCGCTTCGCTGATGCCGCGGTTGCGCGCAGCCGAAACACCGGCGTTCGGCTGTCTGATCAGGCGCACGCGCGGATCACGCAGCGCGCAGACGCGCTGTGGACCCTCGTCGGTCGAGCCGTCGTCCACCACGATGACCTCGTGCGCCGGATATCGCGAGTGCAGCGCCGAGGCGAGCGCCTCTTCAATATAGGATCCCTTGTTGTAAAGGGGGATGACGACCGAAATCGTCGGATTTGCGTTCAAGCTGGCCTCCCTGCCGCCGGCAGCGAGGCCACGGGACGCGCGAACCGGCTCACGCGGTGCCCATGGGCGAGCGCGATCTGGAAGAGCAGCAGGTGCGTAACGCAGGCCCCGCTCAGGGCGCCGTCAAGCCAAAGCGGCGTTTCGGTGAAGCAGCGCAGGAGCAACACCACGAACATCGCGACCGACAGCCCGCGCGAGCCGCGGCTCGCGCGCAAGGCGTAGTACGAGAGCGTGCCGAGGTAGACGAGCAGCCCGAGCAAGCCGACCGCGCCGGCCATGCTGAGCGACTGGAGGAACTGATTGTGGGCCGAGACCGCATGATCGAGGCCGATCTGCATGCGATATGCTTCGTTCCACATCGTGATGCCGTAGCCGAACATCGGGTTACGCGTCCATTCCTGGATGGCGAGCGACCAGATCTCATCGCGCCCGTCGAGCTCCGCCAGGTCGCGCCCGTGCCGTGCCAGCAGGGGGTCGAACGACACGCCGAGTAGCGGCAGCAACAAGACGGCGAGCGCGACGAGGATAGCGGGTACGAGCGCGCAAAGAACGGCCGGGGCCCAACCGCGCGAGCGCGACGACGCCAACAACGAGAAGGCCATGATTCCGGCGATCCAGGTCGTCTTCGACTGCGCCAGTACGAAGACCGCGCTGCCCAGCACCAGGCCGAGCCATTGCAGCCAGCGGCGCTCGAAGGGCTGGTGGATGGCGAACAGCAGATACACCAAGGCGAGCGGCGCCATGCTGTTGGCATGGCTCTCCAGGCCCCAGAAGCGGATGGTTACGCCCGGCAACAGGCTGCGGTAGTTGAGCTCGATGGCGTACTGCGGCGCCACGAGCGCGACCGCGCAGCTCGCGCCGAGAAAGACCAGCATCGCAGTCTTGGCAAAGCGGATTGCGATCTCGGGGTCTTGGTTGCGGGACGCGTACACTGCCGCGAAAAGAAACGGCACGTAATGCTGGTCGTGCTTGAAGCTCGGATTGGTGCCCAAGGCGCTGCTCAGAACGATGGTGGTCAGGTAAAGCAGTCCGAAGGCGACGAGCAGACTGCTGCCGCCGGTGCCGCGGTTCTCGCCAGAGAAGCCTGCCGCGACCAGCCGCGCGACACAGGCGCCGAGCAAGGTGAGGACCACCAGGCGATCGAGCCATTTGACAAAGCCGGTCGCGGAGCCCCAGGGGTCGGGGACGAAGAGGTTGCGGCCGTAGAGTATCGGCGCCAGGCAGGCGTTGAGCAGGATCAGCGCGTAGAGCGCCGGCACGATGATCCGGCGCGCGTGGCGTTCGAACTCCAACGCCATCGCGAGCGCCAGCACCGCCGCCAGCGAAAGGAACAGCGCCGCGCCTATGTAGATCGCGTAACCGACCATGGCGTCATGCCTGCCGCCGCAGCGCGAGCAGCGCGTCGCCGAAAGGCGCGAGCGGCCGCGGCAGTCTCGCAACGAGCTTTTCGAACAGCGCGCGCACTTCGGCCGAGTACCATCGCGTTGCGAGCCGCAAGGCGATCACCTGTGCGAGAAAGCCGGTGGCGATATCCGCGGCCAGCGCGAGCTGCGGCTGTTTGGTGATGTGCGTCGCGAGGCCGTCGACCAGGGCGACGGCGCCGGCGACGGCTGCGCTGACTGCGACACCCGGGCGAAACGCCGCCGCGAGCTCACCGAGGCCGAGGCCAAGCGCCGCGCTGGCGGCGCCGGTGATGACGACGAAGCGCAGCACGAAGATGCCAAGCACTGCCCAGGCGACCGCGGCGAGCGAATGCAGCGCGGCGAGGTAGGCGGTGAGCGCGAGGACGAAGACGATTGGCAGCTGGTACTTCAATTCGTGCGTCGTGCGCCCCGAGTTCCAGAGCATCGGCGTGCCCATCATGGTGGCGATGTAGAACGGCATAGCGAGGGCGAACGGACGCAGCAAAGCCGCGCCTTCCAGCCACTCACCGCCGTAAAGCGCGAGCATGAGCGTGTGCGGCGCGGCCGCGATGCCCGCGAACAGCGGCGCTGCGAGGAGCGCCGTCGCGGCGAGCATGGTGAGGAACAAGCTGCGCAGCCGCGGCACGTCGTCCTGCACTCGCGAGCCCGCGGAAAAAAGCGGCGCCTGCACGGCCGTCACCGCTCCGGCGAGCTGCGCCGTAAGGTTGTAGGGCAGCGCGTAGAGCCCGACCGCGGCGCTCGGGAACATCCGCCCCACGACGACCCGGCTGAGTTGCGCGAGCACCCAGTTATTGATGTGGGTGGCGGACGCGGTGGCGCCATAGCGGCAAAACCAGGTCGCGTCGCCATGCCACGGCAGCAACCCGAGTGCATGGCGCCGGCGCGCGTATTGCAGCGCAAGGGCAAGCAGTGCCTGGACAAGGAAAGCCGCCACCAGCGCATCGACGCCGTAGCCTTGCACCGCGAGCGGGATGCCGACCAGGCCGTAGCCGACGATATAGCTCACGATCGCGGCGAGTTGCACGGTCTTGAAATCGAGATCGCGGCTGAGCAGTCCGCCCGAGATGGCGGCGAGCGCCTGGATCAGGCACGCCGCCGCGAGGGCGTGGATCACCGGGGCTACCCGCGGCTCCTGGAAGAACGCGGCGGCGCTGTCGGCGAGGAAGAACACCGCGAGCGCGACCGCGCCGCCGACCAGGCACTGGAAGAAATTGACAAAGCGCACGTCATCGTCCGTCACCGTGCGCTTCTGGATGAGCCCGCTCGCGACTCCGAAGGTAAAGAAGCTGCCGAGGCCGACCACGACCGCGGCCAAGGCGAAGAGGCCGTACTGCTCGGGACCAAGCAGCCGGGCCAGCACGACCTGGATGCCGAACTGCAGGACGAGCTGCGCGAGCGCGCCAGAAGCGCCCCACAGCGCGGCCGAGATGCTACGTTGCGCGAGATCGGCCGGCGGGCGCATGGCTACCTGAGCAGCAGAAGCGCCGCGCGCGCGCGCCGCGGGATCACCCCGAGCACAGGCAGCTGCAGCATGTCCGCCACGTCTCGCGCCGAGCGGACCCTGCGGTCGATCAGCTCGAGCACGATCGCGGCGCCGACGCCGCAGAAGCTGCCGAGCAGGATCGCCGCGACGAGGTTGATGAGCAGGTTGGGGAACGAGGGCTCGGTCGGCTCGGAGGCAAGCGTGAGCATCGAGACGTTGGTCTGCGTGAACTGGCTCTCGAGCTTGGTGAGGTTGAAGCGTTGCGTGACGCCTTCATAGGCCTTCTGCGCGAGCTCGACGTCGCGCTGCAGGGCGACGAGCTGCTCGCGCGCCTCCCGCATGCCAAGAACCTTCTTCTTCTGCGCGGCGAGCGCCGCGGCGAGCTCAGCCTCCTTGTTCCTGCTCGCGGCGGCCGCGGTGCCGAAGCCGCTAGCGATCACGCGCGTCTCGGCGTCCAGCCGGTTCTTGAGCGAGGCGAGCTCGGCTTCCATGCGCCGGTACTGCGGATGGTTTCTTCCGAGGTTGCCGCCAAGCTCCTGGAGCCTTGCTTCCTGGCGCGCGATGTCGCCTTTGAGCGCGGTGATGAGCGGGTTCTGCACCACCTCGGGCAGGCTCGCCGCGGCGCCGCCGGTGAGACGCTTGCTCTTCGCCTCGGCGCCCTGCGTCTGCACCACGGTGAGCTGCGCGCTAAGGTCGTTCAGCCGCGTGATTTCGCTGTCGAGCCGCTCCTCGGTCGCCACGATGCCGTACTTCTGCTGGTGTGCGGCGAGGCGCGACTGCGCCTTGTCGAGGTTCTCGCGCAGGCTCTGGTCCTGCTCGCCGAACCAGCGTGCGTACTGCTGCGCGGGCTCGACGCGCAGGTTGATGGTCGCGTCGATGTAGGCCTGTGCGAAGGCGTTTGCCGCCGCCGCGGCGAACGCCGCATCGGCGGCGCTGAACGAGATCTCGATGACGTTGCTCTCGCGCGAGGGCTTGACGTCGAGCTTCTTCTGCAGCGGCCGGGCGAGCCAGGCGGCAAGGTTGCCCCGGCCAGCGGTGGCGACGAGCCAGCGTTCCTTCGCGCCCGGCGCCTGGTCGAGGCTGAGCAGCTTCACCGCCTTCTGCGCCACGCGGTCGCTCGTGATGATGTCGCGCTGCGTCGCCATGTAGCTCGGCATCATCATTGCGGCGAGCATGGTCCCGGAAATCGGGTCGGGCGACTTCACGTCGAGGACCACCGCCGCGGTAGCGGTGTATTTCTTGGGCAGCAGCAGGCTCGCCGCGGTGACAAGGATCACGGTGCCGACGAGGGTAAGGAAGATCAGCTTGGCGCGGCCGCGTAGGACGACGATGAGCTCGTGGAAGGTCATGGCGTGCCTAATGCTCGTTCAGCACCGCGCCGACGATGCGCGCCTGCGCCTCGCCGACGCTCGCCGAGATGCCCTGCACGCGCCACAGGCGCGAGGCGTGCCGGCGCACGACGACGAGCGCGAACCCCGCGCGCACCGCGATGGTCTGCGCGTCGGTGCTGGCGCCGGCCGGCGGGCAGTCGATCAGCACCACGTCGTACTGCGCGCCGAGCTGGCGCAGGAGCTGCGCGAAGGCCGGCCGCGCGAGCAGGTCCTGCGGATTGGGCGGCGCCGCGCCCGCCAGCAGCACCGAGAGATTGGGCAGCGCGCCGATGCGCTCGAGCGCTTCGTGCGGCGCGGCGCGGCCCGCGAGCAGCGCCGAGAGGCCGACGCGGTTGTCGAGGCCGAAGAGCCGGTGCTGGCGCGCGTTGCGCAGGTCCGCGTCGATGAGGAGCGTGCGGCTGCCGAACTGCGAGAAGACCACCGCCAGGTTGGCGGCGATGAAGCTGCGGCCGTCGCCGCGCGCCGCGCTCAGGATCGCGAGCGCGCGCGACTCGGGCTTGCGCTCGAGCCAGCGCAGGATAAGCTGGTCGCGCACCGCGCGCAGCGCCTCCGCCTGCGCTCCAGTCGGGTCGTAAGCGGCGGCAAGCTCCTTGCTCAGCGCCGCTGCGCCGGGCGCAATGCAAGGCAGGCCGAACTGGCGCGCGAGGGCGCGATCGATCTCGGCCTGCGTGGCGAGGCCGAGCGCGCGCGCTGCCTCGCCGAAGCGCACGCCCTTCTCGCGTTGTGCCGCGAGCACGTGTTCGATGTCCTGGGCGTCGAGCCCGAGAACCAGGCCGAGCGGGTCGGAGGTGCGCGCCGGCGGCTCGGCCACCGCCGGGATGAGATCGAGCTTCATGCCGTCTTAGAAGAGACTCTCGCCGACATAGAGGACATCGTCTGACCGCACCTGCTGCGAGAGCCGCGGGCTCGATGCCTCGAGCTCGCCGTCGGCGCCGCGCCGGTAAAGCCGCAGATTTCTCTCCGTGCCGCGCTGCGTCGGCCCGCCGCCCTGCACCAGCGCCTGGCGCAGCGTCATGCCGCGCTCGACGCGGTACGAGCCGGGGCGGTTCACTTCGCCATAGATGTAGAACTGCGGTGCGCGCTGCACGTAGATAACGTCGCCGCCCGCGACCAGCACGTCGTCCTCGTGCTTTCCGCCAAGAAACAGCGCGCCGATGTCGATCTCCTTGCGGAAGTACTTGCCGTTCCTCTCGCCTGAGAGGATGGCGAAATCGGCCCCTTCGCGCGCGATGCCGCCCGCCATGGCGATCATCTCGGACACGCGCATGTTGAGCGTCTCGAGCGGAAAGCGTCCAGCGCGGTTGACCAGACCGAGCACCGACACCTGGCTCGAGCGCGCCTGCATCAGCACGATCGTCACCTGCGGGCTCTGGATGTAATTGCCCGTCTCAAGCGCTCTGGCGATGATGCCTTCCGCGCCGGCGAGCGTCTCGCCGCCGATCCTCACCCGGCCGATCAGCGGGTAGCTGATCGCACCGTCCTCGGCGACGCGCGTCTCGAGCGTCAGATTCGGGTTCTGGAACACGCTGATGCGGATGCCGTCGCCCGGGCCGAGCCGGTATTCGACGACCTTGTCCTGCGCGTGCGCGCGGAACGCGAACATCGCAAGCAGCAGGAAAAACATCGGCAACGTCGCGCGACTATGGTTCATGAGATGCACTCTATTCGCCGCTTGTTGCAGCCATTGCGAGGCGCCGGCGGTCGTTCAATTTAGATACAGCGATACCCCCTCTCAATAGCCCCTAGGGGCTAAAGTAGTTGCGCAGCTACTTCAAAGCAGGAGCGATCCGCCGAATGTCACGATGCGGCCGGCAAAGCGCGATCCCGGGTCGGTGGAATCCTGACGGTAGTGCTGCCAGCCGGCGTTGAGGACGAGGTTGCGCCGCAGCCGCCACTCTGCGCGCAGCTCGGCGACTTCTCCGGTGTCGCTGCGCGCGGGTCCTGCGAGCGGCACGACGGGATTGCGGTAATCGGCTTTGAAGTGTCCGACGCTCGCGCGCAGCGTGGTACGCGCCGCGAGGTCCCAGGCGGCGCCGAGCGAGGCGCGCTCCTCCACCCGAAGGCTCGTGAAGTTGTCCACCCATGGTGCCATCTCACGCACCAGTGCGAGGTCAAGCGTGAGCTTCGCGGTAGCGCCCCAGCGAAACGCCAGCATGCCGGTGTTGCCGGAGAAGTCGCGCTCGCTGAAATGCGGATAGCGGTACGCGAGCCGGGAAAGGCGCGCCTCGAGCGCCGTTTTGCCGGTGAGCCGCCAGCTCGCCGCGAGCTGCGCTTCGCGGCGCCTGAAGCCGTCGTCGAGCAAGGCCACGGGATCGAGCGCGCGGCCGGTGTAGTCGGCGTTGAGCCCGATCAGCTTAAAGCTCACATAGCGGTCGACTCGCGTGAGGTACTTGAGGCCCGCTTCGCCACCGCGCGCGCGGTAGCTCGGCTGCTCCACGAAGGTGGCCGAATATTTCGCTTCCTCGCCAATGAGCCCGCCGAGCAGGTGCCAGCGGGTCGCCACTTCCGCCTCACCGTTGGCGAGATAGCGCTCGGCGATGCGCACGTTGCGCACCGAGGTGTCGCGGAACAGGCCGTAGTTGACGAGCGCCTGGGCGCGCTCGGCACTCAGCACGCCGCTCACGCGCGGGCCGAGATGCCAGGCCCAGCCACCGCGGTAATTGAACGCGTTGAAGTCGAGGAACGAGAAGTTCGCGTAGCGATATGCGGTCTCGGTGACATCGAGGTACCAGCGTTGCTGCCGGTAGGACTTGTCGAGCCGCAGGCCCACGTAGCCGGTACGGATGCGCTCGGCGTGCGCCTCGCTCTGGCGGAAGATGTTCGAATCCCAGGCGAGCGAGGCGCCGGCCTGCAGCATGAGCGCGCGATCCTGCGGCAGCGGTGCTGGCGGCTCGCGCGGCGCGCGATCCTGCTGCAGGATGCCGGCGGGATCCGGCTGGCCGGTCGGGGGATGCTCCTGCTCCGCGCTCGGCGCGCGCTCCGGCGCGAAGATCGGCGGCGGCGCCTGCTCCTCCTCGGCTTCAGGCATCTCCTGCGCGAGCGCCGGCAGCGTGAGAGCCGCGCCCGCGAGCACCGCGAGCCATCTTATTTGCCTTCTCCCGGGTTCTCGCGCACGGCGAAGCGCAGGCGCCGAAGTTCTGCGCCGACCGCCTGCTCCCAGTTGCGCCTGCGCAGGAACTGCTCGATGAGCGGCGCGGCCGTCGCCTCGTCGAGCGGCGCAGGGCGCTGCGCCACCATGTGGATGACGAGCAGCGCATCGAAGCTCTCCATCACGGCAAGCTCGCCTTCCCTCATCGCCTGCAGCCGCGGAAGTAGCTCGAGCGGAATGCGATCGGCGGCGCGCATGCCGCGGCTCACGGAATGCGGCACGTCACGCGCGCGCAGCCAGTCGGCGATCGCCTGCAGCGAGGCCCCGGGCGAGGCCGCGCGCTCGCGCAGCGCGACGGCCATGTCGCTCGCGTGCGGAACGTCGATCTGCTCGAGCGTGAAGACGCGCCGCTCGGCGAAGAGCTCCGGGTGGGCGGTGTAGTACTGGCGCACTTCTACGGCGCTCGGCTCGGGCTGCGCGCCTCCGAGCTCCTCGAGATACGCCCGGGCCAGGACCTCGGTCTTTGCGGCTTCCAACGCCTGCTGCACCTTGGGCGCGCGGTCGAGGCGCCGAGCGACCGCCTCGGCAGCGAGCTGCACTGTCATCGTGTCGGAATTCACTCGCGCGGCGTTCTGCGGATTCGCCGCGCTGTCGGCGCCGTTGTCGCAGGCGGCGAGCGCCGTGCAGAGCGCGAATATCGCTAGGCAGCGCGCAGCGCGCGCAGCCGCCGTACCACGATCAGCCCAAGCAGGCCCAGGCTTGCGAGCAGCAGCGGCCCGCCTTGCGGCGGGTGCGCGGCCGCCGCGCGGCGCGCGGTAAGAAATGCCCCGGCCGACGCCATCGCTTGAAAGCTGCCGGCCGCGGAAAAGGCGCCGCGCTGCAGGCCGCTCCCGAGCGGCGTCGCCGGCAACGCCATCGACGGCGCGGCGAGCAGCGCAAGCACGAGGAGCGACCGGTTCCAGAGGGTACACAACGCAAGCCCATCCTAGCCGCCGCCCGCGAGCGATCAATAGCTCGTAGGCGCTAACGCGGCTGGGCAGGAAACGATGTCAGAGGAAGAAGCAGCGCGAGCAGGAAGTTCGGGTCGTAGGGCTTCGTGACAAAATGGTTGCAGATCGCCATCTTTTCCGGCGACTGCCTGTATTTCGCGCTGATCGCGATGATGAACGGGCGGCTCGCGTCGCCGCTCGTCTTGCGGATCTGGCGCGCGACCTCCCAGCCGCTGACGCCGCCCGGCATCGCGATGTCGAGCAGCACGGCCTCGGGCTGGAACTCGCGCGCTACCGCGAGCGCCTGCGCGCCGTCGTAAGCCGAGCGCACGTCGTGCCCCTCGTCGCGCAGCACGGCGGCGAGCGTGATGACCGAGTCGCGGTTGTCGTCGACCACCAGGATGCGGAGCTTGCGCCGCGTGAGCGTCTGCGCTTTTGTCGCCTGCTCGAGCAACCGCTTCCTCCCCTCAAGTATCGCCGCCGATTCTAGCATCGAGCTTTTATCACCTTGTCGTGGGAGGCAGCGACGCCAATACTGCGCGCAACTCCGCCGCCGAATAGGGTTTCGTCAGGTAGTGATTGAAGCCTGACAGACGCCCCATTTCGCGCGCCGCGCGCTGCGTCCAGGCAGTGACGGCAATCAACGCGGGACACGAGCGGCCGAGCCTCATCCGCAGCTCGCGCGCGACCTCGAAGCCGGTCGCGCCCGGCATGCCGATGTCGAGCAGCACCGCGTCGGGCTCGCGGCTCCTCACGAGTCCCAACACGCCTGCGCCGCTGTACGCCGCGATCACCTCATGGCCGTCTTCCTTCAGGAGCGCCGACAGCGTCACCACGGCGTCGCGATCGTCGTCGACGATGAGGATGCGAAGCGGGCGCTTGAGCGGCGGATGCTCGCTCGACTCGTGGGGCTCGGTAGGCTCGCGCGGCGCCATTGACCACTTCTACCCGATGCAGGATGAACCTGCCATCCCCTTTAGCACTCGCGAGCTAACGACGCGAAGACTCGCTGCGCGCACCGTCGGTGGAAGTAGGTGAATTCCTTACTTGGATGACTTCTCGCTGCTTGGCCGTTGCTCCGCTACTGCCGTTCTTTACGGCGCCGTACGCGCAGGTTCAGCATCTCGACCAGCACCGAGAACGCCATCGCGAAGTAGACATAGCCCTTGGGCACGTGCACGCCGAGGCCGTCGGCCACCAGCACGAGCCCGATCATCAGCAGGAACGCGAGCGCCAGCATCTTGATCGTCGGGCGCGCGGAGATGAAGCGGCCGATCGGGCCGGCGAACGCCATCATCAGCGCCACCGAGGCGATCACCGCTGCCGCCATGATGCGCAGGTCATCGACCATGCCGACCGCCGTGATGATCGAATCGAGCGAGAACACCATGTCCACGATGACGATCTGCGCGAGGATCGCGGCCGCCGCCGCCGCGCGCACCGCCGCCGCGGTGTGCGTCTCGCCGCCCTGCACGAGCTCGTGGATCTCCGTGGTGCTTTTGTAGATCAGGAACAGGCCTCCCGCGATCAGCACCAGGTCGCGGCCTG